>CENV01009440.1_pt1 | contig 13790 bp, 11 predicted proteins | sample 530231 | NCBI WGS metagenome assembly CENV01 (sample SAMEA2619815, study PRJEB7988) | marine metagenome | biome: marine biome (ENVO:00000447); feature: surface water layer (ENVO:00002042); material: "saline water (ENVO:00002010), including plankton (ENVO:xxxxxxxx)" | depth 5 m | reverse complement strand
GTCGAAGTTCATCACGCAGGTGGCGGACGCCTTGATGCCCATCTTGTGTTCGATGGAGCCGCAGGCCACGCCGTTGCGCTCGCCCACGCCGCCGTTACCGTCGGTGAGGAACTTGGGCACGATGAACAGGGAGATACCCTTGGTGCCCTTGGGCGCGTCCGGCAGGCGGGCCAGCACGATGTGGACGATGTTGTCGGCCATGTCGTGTTCGCCGGCGGAGATGAAGATCTTGGTGCCGGTGATCTTGTAGGAGCCGTCGGCCTGGGGCTCGGCCTTGGTCTTGAGCAGACCCAGGTCGGAACCACAGTGGGCTTCGGTCAGGCACATGGTGCCGGTCCATTCACCGCTGGTGAGCTTGGGCAGGTAGGTCTGCTTCTGCTCGTCGGTGCCGTGGGCTTCGATGGTCGCCACCGCGCCGTGGGACAGGCCCGGGTACATGCTCCAGGACCAGTTGGCGGTGCCGGTCATTTCGGAGATGGCGATGCTGGAGGAGCCCGGCAGGCCCTGGCCGCCGAATTCCGGGTCGCCGCCCATGGCCGGCCAACCGCCTTCCACGTACTTGGCGTAGGCTTCCTTGAAGCCTTTCGGGGTGGTCACCACGCCGTTCTCGAAACCGCAGCCTTCCTCGTCACCGGAACGGTTCAGGGGCGACAGCTCGTTTTCGGCGAACTTGGCGCCCTCTTCCAGGAAGGCGTTGAGCAGTTCGCTGTTCACTTCTTCCAGACCCAGTTTGGCGTAGTGGCCGTCCAGGTCGAGAACTTCGTTCAGCACAAAGCGCATGTCGCGCAGGGGAGCCTTGTAATCAGGCATGTCGGATCTCCCGGAATGGTTTGCAATGCAGGGAAACCGGCCCCGGAGGTCTGTGGAAAGAGCAGCGAAACGGGGCGGGTCCATCGTCAGGACGGCAATGGTAGCGCCGCCCGAAAGCCGGTGCCCACAACTATTTGTGACCCGTAAGTCAAACAAGCGTTTGAAACCACTTTTCGTCCGGGAAGGCTGGTATAGTTCCGCTCAGTATCAGGGCACACGAACAGGAGCGACCCGCCATGATCGACCCCAACCTGCTGGATATTCTGGTCTGTCCGGTGAGCAAGGCACCGCTGATTTTCGACGAGCGGAAGAACGAATTGATGTGCAAGGCGAGCGGCCTCGCCTACCCGGTGCGCGACGGTATTCCTCTCATGTTGGAAGAAGAAGCTCGCACCATGGAAGACGACGAACTTCGCTCCCTGTAGGCCCGAGAACCACCGCCAAGGATGCCCCGATGAAACGGCTGCTCTCCTCATCGCTGTTACTCTTTTCCTTTGTTTTCGCCGCCGGCCAGACCGCCTTCGCTCAACAGACGGAGGGCGGTAACGGCGACGCCACCGCCGAGGATAACGCCGCGGCGGCCGCCCAGGAGCAGGCCCGCAAGCGCGAGGCCTGTCTGCTGCGCGCGGCCCAGACCGCCGGCGACGACGTCACCCTGGAACAGCTGCGCGGCTGGTGCGACGACGGCGCCCCCGAGCAGCGGCTGCCCCACGAGGACGCCCTGCTCGCCCGCCTGGCCCTGGAGCAGACCAGCCAGGAAAACCCGTTCGTGATCACCCCGCACCGGCGCAACTACCTGATGCCCTACAGCCACTGGAGCAACCCCCAGTGGAACGACCCGGACCGCGAGGACCAGAACCTGGATTCCGGCGAGGTGAAGTTCCAGTTCTCCCTGAAAGCGCCGGTGTACGACGACTTCTGGGACGGCAGCACCCTGTACATGGCGTTTACCGGGGTGTTCTTCTGGCAGGCTTACAATAGCGAGGAATCGCGCCCATTCCGGGAGATCAATTTCACCCCGGAGGTGTTCCTCGCCAAACCCATCGACTGGCAGCTGGGCCCGGTTCAGTCCGAGCTGCTGGCGTTCGGTTTCCGCCATGATTCCAACGGTCAGGACGAGCCCACCTCACGCAGCTGGAACCGTCTCTACCTGCGCCATGTGTCGCAGATCGGCTCCTACTATGTGTCGGTGATGCCCTGGTACCGTATCCCCGAGGAAGAGAAGGATTTCCCGCTCGATCCGCGCGGCGACAACAACCCGGACATCGAAAAGTACATGGGCAATTTCCAGCTGGAGGTGGCGCGGGTGTTCGGCAATCACGTGCTGGAACTGATGGTGCGCAACAACCTGCGCTCGGATAACAAAGGCGCCGGGCAGATCAACTACTCGTTCCCGATCAACGATCGCTTCAAGGGTCTGGTGCAGGTCTTCACCGGCTACGGCGATTCGCTGATCAATTACGACGATTACGAAACCCGCTTCAGCCTCGGCATCCTGCTCACCGACACCCTTTAAACCTTCCCGGGCAGGAGCGGGCTGTGGGAGCGGGCCTTGCCCGCGAAAGGGAGCGAAGCTCCCGGCAGGATTCCAGAGTCCTGTCTAAAAGCGCCACAAACAGCCTCTCTGGAATCCTACCGGCCGGCTTTACCGGCCTTTCGCTTGCAAGGCAAGCTCCCACAAACCTCGCTTCGTAGCGAATCCTGGCAGGGTTGCCTCCCCGCTCTAGGGCAAAGGATACAGGTCACCATCCAGAGCCATCACCACCTTTTCCCCTCGTGCCGGGCGAATCGGCCAGCCTCCAGTAAGACCGCCGAAGGCGGGTAGCACGGTGACACCCTCGCGCAGCCAGAATACCGGGGCGCGCACGCTGTCGGCGCCGCCATGCAACCGGTAAGCCGGGTGCAGATGGCCACCGAGGACATGTCGACCGCTGACCGGATAGGGGTCATGGACAAGCCGGAACGGCCCCAAGTCCAAATGCGAGTGCCAGATCATATCCAGGTCGAGACCCTCGGCGTGACGGTCATGATTGCCAATCACGACCTCCGGGGTCAGTAACGCATGGCGCGCCCGCCAAGCTGGCCAAGCATCCAGAAACGGCTCACCCCGACTTGGCCGATGGTGGAAAAAATCCCCTAGAACGATCAGTCGTGCCGGCTGAAAATGTTCGATTAAAATACTGAGCCGGTCCAGGTCCGCGCGGCTCTCGCCCCCCGGTACCGCCAACCCACGGCGACGCAGGAAGGCGCCCTTGCCGAAATGGGTGTCCGCCACCAGCAACGCGCTGTCGCCGGGATAGAACAGGGCCCGGTCGCCGTGCAGCCAGACGGTCTCACCGGCCAGGGTCAGTGCCAGGCTATCGCTCATGCGTCCCCCGCCCGCCGGTCCGCGTGTTTCTCCAGGCGCTCGGTCATGCGCGCCACCCGGTCGCGCCAGCTCTCCGTGCTCAGCCGGTTACGCAGGCGCTCCACCCACAGCGGAAACGCCAGCGGCGTGAACCGCTCGGGGGCGGTGAGCACCAGGGCCTGGTCGCGGGCCCGCTCCAGCACCGCCCGCAACCGGCCGATTTCCAGCTGGCTTTCCAGCACCTCGCGGCGCGCCTGATCCAACAGCAGATGGTCCGGGTCGTAGCGGTCCAGGGTGTCGTAGAGCAGGCCGCTGGACGCCTGCAGCTGCTTGCCGGTTTTGCCCTTGCCGGGGTAGCCCTGGAACACCAGCCCGCTGATCCGGGCGATGTCACGGAAGCGGCGGCGCGCCAGTTCGCCGGCGTTGAGCGCCGCCAGCACATCCTCCACCAAGGATTCCGGCGTCAACAGCGCGCGCCAGTCGTCCTCATGCAGCGGCGGTACTTTGGCCGCGGTGAGCAGCTCCAGCCCGTAATCGTTCACCGAGATCGAGAAGGTGGCGGGAAACCGCTGCCCCAGCCGCCAGGCCAGCAACGACGCCAGCCCTTCGTGGGCGAGCCGGCCAGCGAACGGAAACAGGAACCAGTGGGTGCCTTCGCGGGAGCGGCTGCGCTCGATCAACAGTTGGCGCCGCGACGGCAGCGCCGACTGGTCGAGCTGCACTTCCAGCACGTCACGAATCGCCTGCACTTCCGGGTCCCGGTAATCGCTGCCGGCCACCTCCTCGAGAATATCCAGCACCGTGTCCGCCAGCTCCGTGGACAGCGGCAGCCGCCCGCCCTGCCAGCGCGGCACCAGCGAGCGCCGCCCCTTGGCCGCGCGCACATAGGCGGTCATATCACGCACCCGGATCAGCTCCAGGGCCCGGCCGGAAAACAGGAACACATCGCCGGGCTTCAGGCGGGCGACAAAACTCTCCTCGATGGTGCCGATGCTGCCGCCGCGTGGGTATTTAACGCGCATCTGGTAATCGCTGGTGATGGTGCCCACCGCCATGCGGTGGCGGCGCGCCAGCCCCTGGTCGCTGACCCGGTAGACGCCGTCTTCTTTCACCACCCGCCGGAACTGGGGGTAATGCTCGAGCACCGCGCCGCCCCGGGTAATAAAGTCCAGGCACCACTGAAACTGGGTGTCGGTGAGGCCGGCGAAGGCGTGGGTGGCGCGGGCCTCCGCCAGCACCCGGGGCGCCTGGAAGCCGTCGCCCACCGCCAGGGTCACCAGGTGCTGCACCAGCACGTCCAGGCACAGGGTCAGGGGCGGGCGCGCCTCCACCCGCCCGGCGGCCCAGGCGCGCCGGGCGGCGGCGATCTCCACCAGCTCGAAGGCGTGGCTGGGCACGCACAGGATTTCGCTGTCGGCGCCGGGCCGGTGGCCGGAGCGCCCGGCGCGCTGCATCAGCCGCGCCACGCCCTTGGGGCTGCCCACCTGCACCACCCGGTCCACCGGCGAGAAATCCACGCCCAGGTCCAGGCTGGAGGTGCACACCACGCAGCGGAAGGCGCCGTCGCGCAAACCCTGCTCCAGCTTCTGCCGCAGGCGCCGGTCGATGGAGCCGTGGTGCAGACCGATCTCGGTGATCCAGTCCAGCCGCGCCTTGGCCAGCGCCTCGAACCACAGCTCCGCCTGGGCGCGGGTGTTGGTGAACAGCAGCGCCGTCCGGCCTTCTTCCAGGTAGTCGATCACCGGTTGCAGTTGCGCCAGCCCCAGATGCCCGGCCCAGGGAAAGCGGTCCACCTGGTCCGGGCAGAGGCCGCGCACCGTCAGTGTCTTGGGGCTGTCGCCGGCAATGCGCTCACCGCTCGGTTCACCGCCTTGCTCGCCGCCGAGCAGCACCGCCATGGCCTGGTCCAGATTGCCCAGGGTGGCGGACAGCCCCCACACCGGCAGGCCGGGCCGGCGCGCGCGCAGCCACGCCAGGCACAGTTCCAGTTGGACACCGCGCTTGCTGCCCAGCAGCTCGTGCCATTCGTCCACGATCACCGCGTCCAGGTGCTGGAAGCGCTGCGCGGCATGCTTGTACGACAGCAACAGCGACAGGCTTTCCGGCGTGGTGATCAGCGCTTCGGGCAACCGCTTGCGCTGGCGCGCCCGGGCGGCGGAACCGGTGTCGCCGTGCGGGTTTCCACGCGCCAGTCCAGGCCCACGCCGTCCAGCGCCTCGCGCAGATTGCCGGCGGTGTCCTCGGCCAGCGCGCGCAGCGGGGTGATCCACAGCACCCGCAAACCGCCGCCCCGGTCGCCGGTGTCCAGCGCCCGGGACACCGGCCCCAGCCAGGCGGCCAGGGACTTGCCCGAACCGGTGGGGGAATGGATCAGGCCGGAGCGGCCGTCGCGGAACGCCGCCCAGGCGCGGCGCTGGAACGGCGCCGGCGACCAGCCCTGGCGGGCGAACCAGGCGTCCACCGCCGCCAGACCGTCAGCTGCCGTAGGCATCCAGCAATTCCTTGACCTGGGTCAGGCTGTCCGCCTGGTCCGGCGTCAGGTCCTGGCGCCAGCGGACGATGCGCGGAAAACGCAGGGCGATGCCGGATTTATGGCGCGGCGACGGCTGGATGCCCTCGAACGCGATTTCGAACACATGATGTGGCCGCACCGACCTTACCGGCCCGAATTTCTCCACCGTGTTGCGGCGGATCCAGCGGTCCAGGCGGCCGATCTCCTGGTCGCTCAGCCCGGAGTAGGCTTTGGCGATCGGCACATAGCCGTCGCCGTCCGGCACCGCCAGGGTGTAATCGGTGTACAGGTTGGCGCGGCGGCCGTGGCCGGGCTGGGCGTAGAGCAGCACCGCGTCCAGGGTCAGCGGATCGATCTTCCACTTCCACCAGTCGCCACGCACCCGCCCGCTGCGGTAGGGGCTGTCCCGATGCTTCAGCATCAGCCCTTCCACCTGGTGCTCGCGGCTGTCGGCGCGCAACGCGGCCAGCGCCGGCCAGTCCGGCGCGTCCACCAGCGGGCTCAGTTTCAAGGCCGGCTCGCCGGCGTCGGCGATCAGGGTTTCCAGGGCCGCGCGGCGCTCGCGCAGGGGGCGCGCCCGCCAGTCCCGGCCCTGGTACTCGATCAGGTCATAGGCGAGGAACGCCACCGGCACTTCACGCAGCAGCTTCTCGCCCACTGTTTTGCGCTGAATGCGGCGCTGCATTTGCGAAAACGGCAGCACCCTGTCGTGCCAGGCCACCAGTTCACCGTCGAGCACCGCCTCGGGCAGCGCCCCGGCGGCGGCCTCCACTTCCGGGAAGCGGCCCGCCATGGGTTCCTCGCCCCGGGACCACACCCAGACGCCGTTGGGCCGCGCAATCAACTGGGCGCGGATGCCGTCCCATTTCCATTCCGCCTGCCAGTCGCTCAGCGGGCCGAGGCTGTCCGGTTCGTCCTTCAACGGCGACGCCAGGAAGAAGGGGTACGGCTGGCCGTCCCGCTCCTCGCGGCGCTCCTCACTGAGCAGGTGGGTAAAGAAGCTGGCGCCGGGCTCGAACTCGCCCATCAGCCGGCGCGCGATCAACGCCCGGGGCAGCCCGCTCCGTTCCGCCAGGGCCCGCTCCACCAGCCCCCGGGAGACGCCCACCCGCAAGCTGCCGGTGAGCAGCTTGTTGTAGAGAAAACAGGCCTCGCGGGGCAGCCGCCGCCACTGCGCCATCACCCGGGCTTTCTGCTCCGCCTCGTCCTGGCCGCGCAGGGCCAGGACGCCGCCTTCCACCCAGGCGGTCAGCGAGGTGTCCGCGGGCGCCGGTTCCGGGGCCGGGTCCATCAGCAGGCTGATGGTTTCCGCCAGGTCGCCGACGTGCTGGTAGGTCTCCTCCACCAGCCACTCGGGCAGGCCGCAGGCTTCGGTGACCCAGGCGCGCAGTTTGCGGGCGCCCACCAGCCGTTTCATGCGGCGGCCGGTGAGCATGTACACCGCCCAGGCGCCGTCGTCCGCCGGGGCCCGGTCGAAGTAGCGCTTCAGGGCGTCCAGCTTGACGCTGGTGCGGCTGGTGGCGTCCAGCTCCGCGAACAGGGCGATGAAGTCGCGCATCAATCGCCCTCCCCGCCGTACAGCGTGCTCAAGGCGCGCGCCTCGATGCCTTCCTCTTCGTTGAGATAACGCACCAGTTCGTCGCTGCGCCCATGGGTGGTGAGCACCGTGCGGGCGCCGCTTTCGCGCACGGTGCGCAGCAACGCCGGCCAGTCCGCGTGGTCGCTGAGTTCAAAGCCGTAATCGTAGCCGCGCCGCCGGCGGTTGCCGCGAATGCGCATCCAGCCGGAAGCGAAGCCAGTGCTGGCGTTCTTGAAACGGCGCATCCAGGGGCTGCCGGCCGCCGACGGCGGCGCCAGAATCAGCTCGCCGCTGAAATCATGCTGCCGAGGCAAGGCGGACACCGGCGCGGTGGCGAGCATCGGCACACCCGCGCGACGGTACAGCTCGGTCAACGCCACCATGGCGCCGTGCAGATACACCGTGCGGCCGGCGTGTTCAGGCCGCTCCGCCAGCGCCGCCAGCACCCGTTGCGCCTTGCCGAAGGCGTAGGTGAACAAAATGCAGGGCCGGTCCGGATGGCTGTCCCACCAGCGGCCGATGCCGGCAGCGACCTCTTCCACCGGCGGCCAGCGGTAACAGGGCAAGGCGAAGGTGGACTCGGTGATCAGGGTGTCGCAGGGCACCACCTCGAAGGGCGCGCAGGTGGGGTCCGGGTCACGCTTGAAGTCGCCGGTGACCACCCACACCCGGCCATCGTCATGGGCCAGGCGCACCTGGGCCGAACCGAGCACATGGCCGGCCGGGTGCAGGCTCACGCGCACCGGCCCGAAGCGGCGGGCCTCGCCATAGTCCAGGTCTTCGAAGTGATGTTGGCGGCCCAGGCGGTGGCGCAGAATCGGCACGCTCTGGTGGTGGGCCCAATAGCGGGCGCTGCCGGAGCGGGCGTGATCAGCGTGAGCGTGGGTGATCACGGCCCGGGGGACCGGTCGCCAGGGGTCGACGTAGAAGTCCCCGGCGGCGCAGTAGAGGCCCTCCCGGGCCGGATAGATCAAAGGGTCATCCATGTCCGCGATGGTAATAACGCCCGGTGAGGCGGCGGTGAAAACAAGGTAAAAGCCGTTGATCGACGCCATGGGCGGCGGGCTTCACGTTGTTTTTCTGGAACAGGCGCAACACTGTGCTCATGACTCCGTCACGATTGATCACCGGTGCCAGCCACGGCATCGGCCTGGCGATGACCGCGCGCTGTCTGCGCGCCGGGGACCGGGTTTTCGCCGTCAGCCGCGACCCGGACCGCAGCGACGCACTCGCGGCGCTCGCCGCCGAAGCGCCGGATCGCCTGCACCCTCTGGCCGCCGACCTGTGCGACGAAGACGCCGTGGCGCGCCTGTTTGAAACGGTGCGGGCGCATACCGACACTCTGGACGCCCTGGTGCACTGCGCCGGCCTGCTGCACGACGCCGAAACCGGCCTGTCACCGGAGAAGCGGGTGGAGGACGTGAACCTGGCCGCCCTGCAGCGGGTGTTCGCCATCAACGGCTTCGCCCCCATTTTGCTGGCCCGATACGCGCTGCCCCTGCTGCGCCACGACCGCCGCGCGGTGTTCGCATCGCTGTCCGCCCGGGTGGGCAGCATCGAGGACAACCGGCTGGGCGGCTGGTACGCCTACCGGGCCAGCAAGGCGGCGCAGAACCAGTTCCTGCGCACCTTCGCCGTGGAGGCCCGGCGGCGCGCCAAAAACCTGATCGTGCTGGCGCTGCATCCGGGCACCGTGGAGACCGGCCTGTCCGCCCCGTTCCGCGCCAACGTGCCCCCGGAAAAGCTGTTCAGCGCCGACTTCGCCGCCCAGTGCCTGTTGAAGAACATGGAGAACGCCGGCGAGGAGGACAGCGGCGGCTTCTTCGCCTGGGACGGCGCGCCGATTCCCTGGTAATAGACCACCGCCTGACTAAAAAAACCGGGGCGATTACAGAGCGGCCATAAACAGCCTGTCCGGGCCGCGCTACAGTGGTGCCAATTCAACGGCAGGGTCTGTTATGCAACCGGATTATCAAGTCGCCATCATCGGCGCCGGCTTCGGCGGCCTGGGCATGGCCATCGCGCTCAAGGACCGGGGCCAGCACGCCTTCGTGGTGCTCGAAAAAGAAAACGACGTGGGCGGCTGCTGGCGCGACAACACCTACCCCGGCGCCGCCTGTGACGTGCCCTCGCACCTGTACTCGTTTTCCTTCGAGAAGAAATTCGACTGGTCGCGCCGGTTCGCGCCGCAGGCGGAAATTCTCGCCTACCTGCGCCATTGCGCGGACAAGTACCGGCTGCACCCGCATATCCGTTTCGGCACCAGCGTCAACGGCGCCCGCTTCGACGAGGCCTCCGGCCTCTGGCACCTGGACACCAGCAACGGCCCGATCACCGCGCGCGCGTTGATCACCGCCACCGGCCAGCTCAACCGGCCCGCCTGGCCGAACCTGCCGGGGCGCGACCGCTTCGCCGGCGAGACCTTCCACAGCGCCCGCTGGAACCACGATGTGGATCTCACCGGCAAGACCGTGGCGGTGATCGGCACCGGGGCCAGCGCCATCCAGTTCGTCCCCGAGATCGCCAAGCAGGCGAAACAGGTGCTGCTGTTCCAACGGTCTGCGCCCTATGTGATTCCCAAACCGGACCGGCCCTACTCGGCCACCGAGCAACGCCTGATGGCGCGCTTCCCGCTGCTTCAGAAACTGGACCGGGCGCGGGTCTACGCGCAGAACGAGGCGCGGGTGCTGGGCTTCACCAGCCTGCAGGGCGCCATGCGTTTTCACGAATACTTGTTCAAGAAGCACCTGCGCGAGTGCGTGCCGGACCCGGACACCCGCGCCAAACTGACGCCGGACTATCCGATGGGCTGCAAGCGCATCCTGATCTCCAACGACTACTACCAGGCGTTGACGAAATACCGGATTCCGGTGATCACCGGCGGCGTGCGCGCGATCACCGCCGACGGCGTGGAAGACACCGACGGGGAGCACCACCAGGCGGACGTGATCATTTACGGCACCGGCTTCCAGGCCACCGACTTTCTGGCACCGATGACTATCACCGGCCGGCGCGGCCAGGACCTCAACCAGGCCTGGCGCGACGGCGCCGAAGCCTACCTGGGCATCACCGTGCACGGCTTCCCCAACCTGTTCATGCTGTACGGCCCCAACACCAACCTGGGCCACAACTCGATCATCTATATGATCGAGTCACAGATCGCCTATGTGGTCAGCGCCCTGGAAACCCTGGAACGGGACGGCCACCGCTTCGTGGATGTGCGCCCCGGCGTACAGGACGATTTCAACCGCCGGCTGCAGGCGCGCATGCGCGATACGGTCTGGGACCAGGGCTGCGAGAGCTGGTACAAGACCGCCAGCGGCAAGAACACCAACAACTGGCCGGGCTTTACCTTCAGCTACCGGCAACGCACCCGACACCTGGACCCGGAAGACTATGAGTTGCACCCGTGAAACCGGCGGCGCCGCGCCCACGCGCGGCCAGAAAATACTGGCGGCGACGCTGCGCGGCAGCCTCAGCGTTCTGCTGAAACCCGCGTTCCTGTCACGCAGCCCGGTGGCCCTGCAACGGCACTGGCTGGCGGCGCTGTCGCGCACCACCCTGCCCGCCCGCGGCGTGCCCAGACGGCGCACGGTGCTGGGCCCGGTGCCGGTGGAGCTGACCGGCAACGGCCACAGCGGCACGGTGCTGTATCTGCACGGCGGCGGCTACGTGAGCGGGGCGCCGGTGACGCACCGGGCGCTGACCAGCCATCTGGCCAAACTGGCGGACGCCAGCGTGGCGGTGGCCGACTACCGGCTGGCCCCGGAGCACCCGTTTCCGGCGGCCCTGGACGACGCCCACCGCGCCTATCTGGCGCTGCTGGAGAAAGGTCACGCGCCGGAGCGGCTGGCGGTGGCCGGCGACTCGGCCGGTGGCGGTCTGACCCTGGCGCTGCTGCAGCGCCTGCGCGACGAAGGCCAGCCGCTGCCCGCCTGCGCGCTGATGTTCTCGCCCTGGGTGGACCTGACGCTGGCGGAAACGCCGCCCACCGTGCCCGGCGAAGCCATGCTCAACCGGCAGTGGCTGGAGTTCGCCGCCAACGCCTACGCCGGCGAGGCGCGCTCCGGCACCGGGGCGTCCCCCTTGCTGGGTAACCTGGACGGGCTGCCGCCGCTGCTGATCCAGACCGGCAGCGACGAGATTCTCGCCAATGACAGCGAACGCCTGGCCGAGGCGCTGGACCGCGCCGACTGCGACGCCCGCTACCAGAGCTACCCGGGCCGCTGGCACGTGTTCCAGCTGCACGCCGGCATGCTGCACGAGGCCGATCTGGCGCTGGCGGAGTGCCGCGACTTCCTGCACCAGCACTGGCGCTGATCAGTCCAGCGCCGACACCGTGTCGCGGCGCAGGGCCGTCAGCGCCTCGCTGATGCGCACCGGATAGACGTCTCCGGCCTCGACCACCGGGGCCAGTGAGCGCACCGCCGCCGGCAGGCTGGCCAGCTGATCGCGCAGCCTCTGGCGGGCCTGATCCGGGTCCGGTAGCGGCGCCACCGCCTCGCCGTTTGCCACCACCGGCCGCAGCAGCGGCACCCCGTCGCGGGCTTCGTCGCGGCCGGTGATCTCGTCGTACCGGCAGCCGCCGTCGCCGTCACTGAAGCGCCACACCTGCTTGGCGCCCGGGTAGAGCGGTTTGCCCGGCGAGGTCTTGAGGCGTGGGCGGCCCTGGTATTCGGTGAGCTTGTAGGCGAAATCCAGCGACGGGGCGTCCGCCACCGAGCCCATTTCCGTGCCCACCCCGAAACCGTCGATCGGCGCGCCGGCCTCCACCAGCGTCTGGATGCGGTGCTCATCGAGGCCACCGCTGACCACGATGCGGACCCGCTGAAGCCCGGCGGCATCGAGCTTGCGCCGCGCCTGGCCGGCCAGTTCGCCGAGGTCGCCGGAGTCGATCCGCACGGCGCCCACGTCCAGCCCTTCGTCGCGCACCAGAGCGATCACCCGGTCCACGCCGCGCAGGGTGTCGTAGGTGTCCACCAACAGGGTGGTACCGGGGTAGTCGCGGGCGTAGCGGCGCAGCGCCTCGGTTTCGTCATCGTGGGACTGGATGTAGGAGTGCGCCATGGTGCCGCGCACCGGCAGGTCGAAGCTCAGGCCGCCCAGCACGTTGCTGGTGCCGGCAATGCCCGCCACCCGGTAGGCGCGCACGCCGCGCCAGGCCGATTCCAGCCCGTGCATGCGGCGCATGCCGAAATCCACCACCGGCACGCCGTCGGCGGCCAGCACCATGCGCGCCGCCTTGGAGGCGAGCAGCGTCTCCAGGTTGACGTAGTTCATCAGCAGGCTTTCCAGCAACTGCCCCTCGATCACCGGCGCCCGCACTTCCAGCAGCGGCTCATTGGGGAACACCACCGAGCCCTCCGGCAACGCCCGGACCTCGCCTTCGAAGCGGAAATCGGCCAGCCAGCGCAGGAAGGCGTCCTCGAACAGATCCAGTTGCCGCAGCCGCTCGATCTGCTCGGGATAGAAACGCAGCCCGCGAATCAGATGGGCGGCGTATTCCTGCCCGCAGGCCACCGCGAAACGGCGCCCCGCCGGCAGCTTGCGGAAGAACAGACTGAACACCGCCTCGCCGCGGTGGTCGTCGCGCCAGTAGGCCTGCGCCATGGTCAGTTCGTAGAGGTCCGTGAGCAGGGCCAGTTCCCGCTCCGAGGGCCAGAGAGCGTCCATTGATACTCCTGCGGTTGGTGAGCCGCGCCGTCACAATGCGACGCCACCCCTGTGTCTGACCTCACCGGGGCGGCTTTTCAAGTACCGGTGGCGGCTTCCAGGGCGCGCCGGTGCGCCGCCAGGGAGGCCGCGTCGAACAGCACGAAACGCACCCGCTTCACCCGCTCCAGCCGCGCCCCTTCCGAGACCACCGTGGCCATGGCCACGGCGGCCGCCTCATCCATCGGGTAGCCGAAGGCGCCGGTGGAAAGCGCCGGGAAGCCCAGGCTGGTCAGCCCGGCGTCCTCGGCGAGCCGCAGCGCATTGCGATAGCAATCCGCCAGCAACCGGTCGGCGGGACGGTCGCGGCCGTACACCGGCCCCAGGCAGTGAATGACGTGGGGGTTGGGCAGCCCGTGGCCGCCGGTAAGCACCGCCTGGCCGGGCTCGATCGGTGCCAGGGGCGCGCATTCGCGGGCCAGTTCCGGCCCGGCGGCGCGGTGAATGGCGCCGGCCACGCCGCCGCCGGTGGCAAGGCGGGCGTTGGCGGCGTTGACGATCACGTCCAGGTCGGGCTGGGCGGTGATGTCACCTTGTACGCATTCGATATCCATGGCGTGCCTCCTCGAAAGGTTATTGCCGAAGCGGGGCCGGCGGGGACAGCGCGACGGCGGCGACTGCGGTATCATTGCCGTTGGGGGCCGCCCATGATCCGCTGGAGTCGTTATGCCGTTACTCGCCCGTTTAAGTCTGTCCGTGCTGCTGCTTCTGACCACCGCCTGCCAGAGCTTTTCCGGCCTGGAAGCGCCGGAAGTGAGCCTGTCGTCACTGCGCCTGGAAAGCGCCGGGGTGTTCGAGCAACGATGGCAAGCCGTGCTGCGCGCGCGCAA
>CENV01072238.1_pt1 | contig 13829 bp, 10 predicted proteins | sample 530231 | NCBI WGS metagenome assembly CENV01 (sample SAMEA2619815, study PRJEB7988) | marine metagenome | biome: marine biome (ENVO:00000447); feature: surface water layer (ENVO:00002042); material: "saline water (ENVO:00002010), including plankton (ENVO:xxxxxxxx)" | depth 5 m | reverse complement strand
TGTCCCGGGGTGAAGGTGGCAGCCGTGGTCGGCGTATTCCACCCCAAATGGGAGGAGCGCCCGGTACTGGTGATCGAGCCGCATGTCGATGCTGAGGTTACGGTCGAGACGATCCTCGCCCATCTGGAGCCGAACATCGTCAAGTGGTGGATGCCGGACGCGGTGATCTTCGACGCGGTGCCATTGACCGCCACCGGCAAGATCGACAAGAAGGTGCTGCGCGAGCGCTATCGCAACCATCTGGTCGAGAACCAGCCCAGCGCCGTGAACCAGTAACGCCTGTTACCCATACGCGCTCCGTGCTTCGGTGCGGGGCGCGTCTGCGTGCGTGTGCATCAAGGAGATCGACCCATGAACGAACACGACGCCACCCGTAGCGGACCGCTGTGCGGCCTGCGCGTGCTGGAGTTCGCCGGCATCGGCCCCGGCCCGCATTGCGCCATGCTGCTGGCCGACATGGGCGCCGAGGTGCTGCGCATCGAGCGCGAAGGCGGCAATGGCTGGCCGAACCCGGTGGTCGATCGCGGGCGCAAGACGCTGACCCTCGACATCCGCAGTGTGGCTGGGCGAGAGCGCTGTCTGACGCTGGCCGTGGACGCCGACGTGCTGATCGAAGGCTTCCGCCCCGGGGTGATGGAACGGCTGGGGCTGGGCCCGGACGAACTGCTGGCGCGCAATCCGCGGCTGATCTACGGACGCATGACCGGTTGGGGGCAGACTGGGCCGTTGGCCAGGGCTGCCGGGCACGACATAAACTACATCGCCTTGACCGGCGCGCTGGCGGCAATCCGCGGCGAGAGCGGGACGGCGATTCCGCCGTTGAACCTGGTCGGTGATTTCGGCGGCGGCTCGCTCTATCTCGCCGTCGGCATCCTCGCCGCGCTGTGGGAGCGCGAACGTTCGGGGCAGGGGCAGGTGATCGATGCGGCGATCGTCGATGGCGTGTCGTCGTTGATGACCTTCTTCGCCGGCCTGCTGCCGAGCGGGCGGATCGACATGCAACGCGAACGCAATCCGCTGGCTGGCGCTGCGCCGAACTACCGTTGCTATTGCTGCGCCGATGGTCGCGAGATTGCAATCGGGCCGCTGGAGCCGCAGTTCTGGCACGAGCTGCTGGAGCGAATAGACGCACCGGAAGCGCTCTGGGCGGGCTGTGCCGATCCGGCCGAATGGCCTGCGCAGAGCGAGCTGCTGGAGCAGCTGTTCGCGACCCGCACGCGAGACGAGTGGTGCGCCTTGCTCGAGGGCAGCGACGCCTGCTTCGCGCCCGTGCTTGAACTGGAAGAAGCGGCGCAGCACCCGCATCTGCGCCAGCGTGGCGTTTACCAGGACCTTGAGGGTGAGCTGCAGGCAGCACCGGCGCCGCGTTTTTCCCGCACGCCTGGCAAGGCGAGGCGGACGTTACGTTGCGGTGCGGAAGAGGGGTGGGACTGAGCTGCACAGCTGACGGTAAGCACTGTTACGAGGCACGCAGGCTTGCGCGAGAGTATCGAAGTCGACGACTTTCATGCTGCGGAAAAAAGCGCGTCCATTATTGGGCAAGCAGTCAGGAAATTTATTCCTGAATATATAACGCTTATATCGCAACACTGTTCAAAGTAATCATTCGGGGTCGACCAAAGTAGTGTGCAGCGCCCGTAAAGCGCGGCCTAGACGTGCCGCACGTCGGTTTTGGTTTGCGAGTTGGCACCAGCTGACTACTATGAAAACGGAGGCTGCTTATTACAACAAAAACGGGGAGTACAACGTCATGATTAATGATGCCGAACAACAAGTAGTTGCACTTGAACTGTGCCGTTTTCTGGCCCACTGCGTCGCTGCGATCGTTGTCGTAGGGATGCTGTTCGTGGCCCTCGTCGGATCCTGGCACGCTGCCCTCAGTGTAGGTGTCGTCCCTTTGCTCGCCATCATGGCCTGCGATTACCTAGCCAGACGCAAGGAAACTGCTGTGCAGACAGCAGACGCCTGATACGACACAGGCGCTAACCAGCCGAAGAACCTTTTTATGCCCATTGAGCGATAGACACCCTGACAGTGAACCACTGCCGGGGTGTCCTGCGTTATGCAGCCCTGCATCGGCTGGCGGGCCCTTTCATATCACTATCGCTCTCTTGCGCGTCGCCGCGCACAGAGGCGGTTACCCAAAGGTGTTACTCCTTTCGTACAGCGTAACGGTCACTGAGGTGGGCGGTAACGAATCAGGCGCGGATTCTGTGCTCTCTGTGCATATCCAAATCGTAACCTATTGAAAAATATGGAATTATCAAAACTGGCACGACGAATGCTTTGTTATTGGCATAACAAGAACAAGAAAGCACATCCAATAACAAAAACAACACGTAGCGACTCCGACACAATAAAAACAAGCAGGTGGGAGACGTAGCAAACTGATTCTTTTGGAGAGGAATTGCCCGACAGGTTTCCTGTCGACCGGACCGAGAACAATAAAACTGCCTTGAGGCAGCTCCAGAACCGGTTGAGCCCGCGAGGGTAGTGGCAACATCAGCGACCAAAATAATCCGTTTGTTCTTTATGTCCCTTATGGGACTGCTACTCGGACGATGTCCGACCGGGCTGCCAACAAAAACAACAAGCCCGTCAGCAGAAGAAGAACAAAGCAACATGACCTGAAGGGGAGCCTAGCGGCTCCCCTTTTTATTTGGGCTGCAAGACAGCGGCCGCGCTGTCAGGCGTTGTGGGCATTGATTGTGTAATTGAGTGGGCTTCGATACAGCCAGGCTGGCTTTGCCATACGGGTGAAGGCGCCAACGTGACGAATGCCGAGCTGTCAGATCGCAGCACGGCATTCGTCCAGCACGCAGTGGCGCTTACAGTGCGTAGTTCGCCAGCTCCCGCGCGATCAGCAGGCGCTGGATCTCGCTCGAGCCCTCGTAGATCTGCGTGATGCGGGCGTCGCGGTAGTAGCGCTCCACGGGGTAGTCCTCCAGATAGCCGTAGCCGCCATGAATCTGTACCGCCTGCGAACAGACCTTCTCCGCCATTTCCGAGGCGAACAGCTTGGCCTGGGAGGCTTCTGACAGGCAGGGCAGGCCGGCGCTCTTCAGCTTTGCGGCATGCAGGATCAGCAGGCGCGCCGCATTCAGCTGGGTCTGCATGTCGGCGAGCATGTTGGCGATGCTCTGGTGCTCGGCGATCGGCTTGCCGAACTGCACGCGCTCGCGGGCGTAGAGCAGGGCGGCTTCGAAGGCCGCACGGGCGATACCCAGGGCCTGCGCGCCGATGCCGATACGGCCACCTTCGAGGTTCGACAGCGCAATCGCCAGGCCCTTGCCGCGCTCGCCAAGCAGGTTCGCCTCCGGGATTCGGCAGTCGCTGAGCGAGACCGCGCAGGTGTCCGAAGCGCGGATACCCATCTTGTGTTCGCTGCGCTCCACCGCGAAGCCGGGGGTGTCGGTAGGCACCAGAAAAGCGGAAAGGCCTTTCTTGCCGAGTTCCGGATCGGTGACCGCAAACACGATGGCCAACTTCGCCCGCTTGGCATTGCTGCAGAACTGCTTGCTACCGTTGAGTACCCACTGGCCGCCCACCAGCTCTGCGCGAGTGCGCAGGTTGTGCGCCTCGGAGCCGGCTTGCGGTTCGGTGAGGGCGAAGCAGCCGATGGCGCGACCGCTGGCCAGCTCGGCCAGCCACTCGTCCTTCTGCGACTGCGAGCCGTAATTCAACACCGGGCCGCAACCGACCGAGTTGTGGATGCTCATCAGCGCGCCGGTCGCGCCATCGCCGGCGGAGATTTCCTCCACGGCCAGCGCGTAGGCGACGTAGTCGATATAGCTGCCGCCCCATTCTTCCGGGACGACCATGCCGAGCAGGCCAAGCTCACCCATCTGGGCGACCAGGGCGTCGTCGATCCAGCCGGCCTTTTCCCAGGTCTGTGCATGGGGGGCGATCTCGCGGCGGGCGAAGTCGCGCGCCATATCGCGGATCATGCGTTGGTCTTCGCTGAGTTCGAGGTCATGCATTGCGCGGTCTCTTCTTGTTGTTGTGCTGCAAAAGAGGTTCAGGCCGTGGCGCTGCGGCGTGTCTTGCCAGTGGCCGCCTTGAAGTCGTCGAAGAACGACTGCACGCGCTCCGGCGTGACCTCTGCCAGCGTCGGTGGATTCCAGCGCGGCGACTTGTCCTTGTCGATGATCAGCGCTCGCACGCCTTCCATGATGTCGCCCTTGGCGAACCATTGACGATCCAGGTGCAGCTCCAGGGCGAAACAGTCGGCAATCGGCAGCTCGCGGCCACGACGCAGCATCTCCAGGGTCACGCACATCGCCAGAGGCGAGCGGCTGTCGAGTACCTTGAGCGTTTCCTCGGCCCAGTCGGCAAACTCCGGGCGCGTTTCGGCGGCCAACGAGGCGCGAATAGCGACCACATCGCTCTTACCGAAATGCTCGTCGATGGCCTGATGCAGTGCCTTCAGCTCAGAGCCAGGGAGCTTGTTGCTGCCCAGGGTCGCAACCAGCGTGCGCAGCGCTTCCTGCGGATGGACCGACCAGCTCATGCGGTCGAGGCAACGATCCAGTTCGGCGATCTGGTCGTGGCTGACACACCAGTCGGCCAGACCGACGTGAAGCGCATCGGCGGCGCGGATCTGCAGGCCGGTGACGCCCATGTAGGTGCCGAGTTCGCCCGGCAGGCGCGAGAGGAAATAGCTGCCGCCGACATCCGGAAAATAGCCGATGCCGACTTCCGGCATGCCCATGCGCACGCGCTCGGTGACCACGCGTAGCGACGCACCCTGGACCAGGCCCATGCCGCCGCCGAGGACGAAGCCATCCATCAGCGCCAGCAGCGGCTTCGGGTAGGCGTGGATGTACTGGTCGAGGGCGTATTCCTCCTCGAAGAAGGTTTCGTGCTCGGTATCGCCGCGCTGAAAGCTGTCGTACAGCGACCGGATGTCACCGCCGGCGCAGAACGCCTTCTCGCCATTGGCGCGCAGCACCACGGCATGAATCGTCGGATCGGCCGCCCAGGCGCTGAGCTGTTGTTGCAGCAGGCGGACCATTTCCAGGGTCACCGCATTCAGCCCGGCCGGGCGGTTGAGGGTGAGGTGGCCGACGTGGTTGCGTACGGCGGCCAGCACGGGGCGTTCGGTTGCACTCATGGTCAGGTGTCCTTGCGGTACTGATTGATGATCGCCGAGAAGTCCAAGCCGCCATGACCCTGGGCGCTGAAGCTCTGGTAGAGCTGCTGGGCGAGGGCGCCGAGGATTACCGGCTGGCGCACCTGCTTGGCGGCCTCGGTGGCCAGGCCGAGGTCCTTGAGCATCAGATCGCTGCCGAAGCCGCCGCTGTAGCCGCGTGAGGACGGAACGTTGTCCAGCACGCCGGGGAAGGGGTTGTAGGTATCCGAGCTCCAGCAGCGGCCGCTGGAGGTGTTGATCACGCCGGTCAGGGTCTTGGCATCCATGCCCAGCGCGACGCCCAGCGCCATCGCCTCGGCGACGCCGATCATGGAAATGCCCAGCAGCATGTTGTTGGCGACCTTGGCCACCTGGCCGTTGCCGGCTGCACCGCAGTGCACGATGTTCTTGCCCATGGCCGCGAGGATCGGCTGCGCACGGTCGAAGTCCGCGTCGCTGCCACCGACCATGAAGGTCAGGGTGCCGGCTGCTGCACCGCCGGTGCCGCCGGAGACCGGTGCGTCGAGCATCGGGTTGCCATGCTCGGCGGCGGCCTTGGCCACTTCGCGGGCGCTGTGCGGATCGATGGTCGAACAGTCGATCAGCATCACACCGGCACGGCTGCTGGCGATCAAGCCGTTCGCGCCCAAGTACACGCTCTTCACATGGGCCGCGGCCGGCAGCATGGTGATGATCAGCTCGGCGTTGCCCTGGGCGATGGCGGTCGGAGAGTCGACCGGCAGCGCACCGGCGCCGACCAGGTTTTCGACGGCCGCGGCGTTGAGGTCGAAGACGCTGAGTTGGTGGCCTGCCTTGAGCAGGTTGTGGGCCATGGGCGCGCCCATGTTGCCGAGACCAATGAATCCGATATGCATGGCGTGTTTCCTCTTCTTGTTATGGCCAGATGCGGCTTAGCGATTGGTGAACTCAGGCTTGCGCTTCTCGCTGAACGCCGCCATGCCTTCCTTCTGGTCGGCAGTGGCGAACACCGCGTGGAACACACGACGCTCGAAGCGGATGCCTTCGGCCAGCGTGGTTTCGAAGGCGCGGTTGACGCTTTCCTTGATCATCATGGTGGCCGGCAGGGATTTCTCGGCGATCACCCGGGCGGCCTTGAGGGTTTCCTCCAGCAGGCTTTCGGCTGGGAACACACGGGCGACGAGGCCGGCGCGCTCGGCTTCGGCAGCGTCCATCTGGCGACCGGTCAGGCACATGTCCATCGCCTTGGCCTTGCCCACGGCGCGGGTCAGGCGCTGAGTGCCGCCAATGCCGGGCAGTACGCCGAGGTTGACTTCCGGCTGGCCGAAACGTGCGTTGTCAGCGGCGAAGATCATGTCGCAGAGCAATGCCAGCTCGCAGCCGCCGCCCAGGGCGTAACCGGCGACGGCGGCAATCAGCGGCTTGCGGCGCGTGGCGATGCGGTCCGCTTCGGCGAACAGGTCATCGAGATAGACCTGCGGGTAGGACAGCTCGGCCATTTCCTTGATGTCGGCGCCGGCGGCGAACGCCTTGGCCGAGCCGGTGAGCACGATGCAGCCGATCTGCGGATCGGCCTCGAGCTGGCCCAGGGCCTGGTTCAGTTCGCTGATCAGCTGCGCATTGAGCGCATTGAGCGCCTGCGGCCGGTTGAGGGTAATCAGCGCGACGCGCTCCTGGATGTCGACGAGCAGGGTTTCGAATGTCATTTCAGCGTCCTTGAGGGCCGGCGCGTCCGCCGGCCCGGTGGGTGATGTCACTTCAGGTTGATGGTGGTGTTGACCGGGCCGCCGACCTCGTTTTCGTCGAACCAGCGCTCGGTGATGGTCTTGGTCTGGGTGTAGAACTGCACCACCTGCTTGCCGTAGGGGCCGAGGTCGCCGAGCTTGGAAGCGCGTGAGCCGGTGAAGGAGAACATCGGTACCGGCACCGGGATCGGTACGTTGATGCCCACCTGACCCACATCGATCTCTTCCTGGAAGTGCCGCGCCGCCGCGCCGGAGCGGGTGAAGATGGCGGTGCCGTTGCCGTTCGGGTTGGCGTTGATCAGCGCGATGGCTTCGTCCATGGTCGCTGCCGCCATGACGCAGAGGACCGGGCCGAAGATTTCTTCCTGATAGATGCTCATCTCGCGGGTAACGCCGGAGAAGATCGTCGGGCCGACGAAGTTGCCCTTTTCGTAGCCGCTGACGCTCGGGTTGCGGCCGTCCAGCTCAAGCTTGGCGCCTTCGCGTACGCCGCGTTCGATCAGCCCGCTGACGCGATCCAGCGCCGCGCAGGAAACCAGCGGACCGACATCGGTGCCGGCCTCGACACCGGCGTTGACCTTGAGGGTCTGCGCCTTGGCCACCAGATCGGGAATCCAGGCCTGCGCCTCGCCCACCAGCACCACCACCGACAGCGCCATGCAGCGCTGGCCGGCCGCACCGAAGGCGGCACCGGCGAGGTTGTTGAGGGTCTGTTCCTTGTGCGCATCGGGCAGCACGATGGCGTGGTTCTTCGCGCCCATCATGCACTGCACGCGCTTGCCGGCCTGGCTGGCGCGGTTGTAGACATGGGTGCCGACCCTGGTCGAGCCAACGAAGGAAACCGCCTTGATATCCGGGTGGTCGCAGATCGCATTTACCGCGTCCGCACCGCCATGCACCACATTGAGCACGCCCGGTGGCACGCCGGCTTCCAGCGCCAGTTCGCACAGGCGCATGGTGACCATCGGGTCCTGCTCGGACGGCTTGAGGACGAAGGTGTTACCGGTGGCGATGGCCATCGGGAACATCCACAGCGGGATCATCGCTGGGAAGTTGAATGGCGTGATGCCGGCGCAGACGCCCAGCGGCTGCAGCAGGGTATAGGTATCGACGCCGGCGGCGACGTTGTTCGCCAGCTCGCCGAGCTGCAGGTTGCCGATACCGGCGGCGTGCTCGACCACTTCCAGGCCGCGGAACACATCGCCTTCGGCATCGGCCAGGGTCTTGCCCTGTTCGGCGGTGAGGATCGCCGCCAGCTCCTTCATGTTTTCACGAATCAGCTGCTGGTACTTGAGGAAGATGCGCGCACGCGCACCGATCGGCGTCTTGCGCCAGGTCTTGAAGGCTTTCTGGCCGCTGGCGACGGCACGGTCGATTTCCTCGGCAGTCGCAAAAGGCACGCGCGCCAGGACTTCCTGGGTCGCCGGGTTGACGACATCGCGCCAGTCCTGGGTCGTCGATTCGATAAATTCACCGTCGATCAGCAATTTAACGGTAGGAATGGAGCTGGACGTTGTCATAAGGCTCTCCGCCTGAAAAGGCACTGTTGTTGTCATGGCTCGCGGACGGCTGCGATCAGTTGCACTGAATGTAGCAATGCAAAAAACCACATTACAATGCGATCGACTGCAGAGTCGCTCTGCATAAATGCACAGGAGCTGATGGAGGCTTCAACCATGGACTGGGACAATCTGCGCTATTTCCTCGAGGTCGCCCGAGCGGGGCGGCTGACGACCGCGGCGCGCCGGCTCGCTGTCGACCACACCACCGTGTCCCGTCGTTTGCAGGCGCTGGAAAAAAGCATGGGCCTGCAGCTCTTCCTGCGCGAGCCGGGTGGTTACAAGCTCACCGAAGCCGGGCGCAATCTGTTGCCGCGGGTCGAGGCCATGGAAAGCGCCAGCGTGGCCATCGAACATTCGCTGCCGAGCATGGCCGACGGCCTGTCCGGGCAGGTGCGCATCGGCGCCACCGAGGGTTACGGCACGGTGATGCTCGCCGGCCAGCTCACCGGGCTCAGTCGGCGCTATCCGCACCTGAACATCGACCTGCTGGCGTTGCCGCGCGCGGTGCGACTGTCGCGTCATGAGGCGGATATCGTCATCACCCTGGAACGCCCGGAGCGTGGACCGTTCATCATCACCCGGCTCACCGACTACGTGCTGCGGCTGTATGCGTCGCCGGCGTATCTCGACGAACACCCGCCGATCCGCAGCCGAGAGGATCTGGCCGCGCACCGCTTCGTCAGCTACGTGGATGACCTGCTGTTCAGCAAGGAGCTGCTGTTTCTCGATGGCATCGCCGACGCCCGCTCCATCGGCCTGCGCAGCACCAGCCTGCTGGCGCAGCAGGAAGCAGTGGCGATGGGGGCTGGGATCGCGATCCTGCCGGCGTTTTCCGCCGACGCCGATCCTCGGTTGCGACTGCTGCTGCCGGAGGAGGTCAGCTTTACCCGCACCTTCTGGATGCTGATGCCGATCGAGTTCAAGGACCTGGCGCGCATGCGCACGACCTGGGACTACCTGAAGGAAATGGCGCAGCAGAACCAGGGCCGACTGCTGGGCCAGTAGTTATCGCTGGCCGAGCTGTCCAGAGAACCAGGGCGGCGCCGCGAGAGTGCCGGGAGCTTTACGCTTCAGCCGTGTATGGCAGTTATGCGCAGGCGGCACATCATCGAGGCGCTGCCCGGTCGATCAGACGCGCGGCGTGGTGCGGCTTTCGTTGCCCATGGGGGTGGAGTCCGGCATTTGTACGCTGGTATCGGTGAAGTCCGAACTATGCACTTCGGAATCCATCGGCATATGGCTGTAGCGCTGGCTTGGCAGTGCCGGCTTCGCTTCCATCTCGGTCAACAGGCGCTTGCCCTCGCAACGGCCGCTGATGCCGCGGGCCAGGGCCATGCCGCCCATTGCCAGCTCGGCCAGACCGAAAATTCCGCCACGACGCAGCCCTTTGCCCATCAACACCAGGCCGCCGGCCAGCGAGGCGGCGCGCTCCCAGCCGTGGACGTTCTGTGGGGCGGATTTGTCGAACATTTGCTTGATCATGACGCGGCATCCTCTATGCAGGTGGTTTATAGATGACTGCGGCGTGCGGGTAGCGTTCCGGCTGTTCATCGCTGCCAGAGAATGAGCGGCAGCTCCAACGGCACCGCCAGGCCCAGCGCGGGGCTGGGGACGACCCGTGCCGTGTAGTCGGCCTCAGGGCGCTGGGTGCTCAGCTCGGTCCGGAAGCTGGCGTATGAGCCTTCGTGGCGCTGGAGTACCAACGTGTGGACGCTGGCCGGCTCCGCTCCCTGCGATTCGGCGAACAGCTGCACGGCTATCTGCTCCGGTTCGATTCGGCCGAGGTGCAGGCGAGCCTCGATGTGCTGGGCATCGCCCTCGCGCCGCCACTCAAGCTGTTCGAAGGCCAGTTCGTGCCAGTAACTGCGCAAACTGGTGATTCGGCGCGACATCTCGCTGGCCAACGCAGAACCATCCGCGCAGCGCTGTCGGTAGTTGCCGGACAGCGGCAGGTAATAGCGCTCGGTGTATTCACGCACCGTCCGGTCGGCGGAAAAGCGTTCCACCAGAGCACTCATGCTGCGGCGCATGCGTTTCACCCAGGCGGTGGGGATGTCCTGCTGGTCGCGCTGGTAGAAGCAGGGCACGACTTGCTCTTCGAGTAGCCGATACAGCTGTTCGGCGTCCGCGGCATCGTGTTCGGGTTCGTGCTCCAAGCCGTCGCCGACGGCCCAGCCGAGGTCGGCGGCATAGGCTTCGGCCCACCAGCCGTCGAGCTGCGAAAGATTCAGCCCACCGTTGGCCAGGACCTTCATGCCGCTGGTGCCACTGGCTTCCCACGGGCGACGCGGGGTATTCAGCCAGACATCCACGCCCTGCACCATGTGCCGGGCGATACGCATGTCATAGTCCTCGAGAAAAACCACGTGGCCGGCAATATCGGGGCGCGCGGCGAGCCGCTGCCATTCGCTGAGCAGCGCCTGGCCTGCGCGATCGGCGGGGTGCGCCTTGCCGGCAACCAGCAGCTGCACCGGGTAATCGCGATGGGTGAGGAGGCGCGCCAGCCGTTCCGGGTCCTGCAGCAGCAGGTTGGGGCGTTTGTAGGCGGCGAAGCGCCGGGCAAAGCCCAGCGTCAGCCGTTGCGGATGCAGGCGCGAGCCGGCGAATTCGATCTCCGCAGGCGAGGCGCCGTGCACCGCGAGGCTGCGGGCCAGGTGGCTGCGTACGAAGCTGAGCAGTTCGCCACGAGCATGCTGGCGGATCTGCCACAGCCAGCGGTCATCGACCTGGGCCAGAAGATCGTCCACTGAGGCCTGGTCGGTGCCGCGCCAGGGAATCTCATCGCCATGCAGCTCATACCAGTGGGCTTCGGCGTCCGGCGATACCCAGGTCGGCAGATGGATGCCATTGGTGACATGACCGATCGGCACCGACTCGAGCGGCCAGCGCGGATAAAGCTCGCGGAAGATGTAGCGACTGGTGCGGCCATGCAGCTGGCTGACGGCGTTGACCGCCCCGGCCCCGCGCGTTGCCAGGTAGGCCATGTTAAATGGCTCGTGTGGGTCGTGCACATGCTTGCGTCCCATGGCCAGCAGCGCCTGCAGCGGGATGCCCAGTTCGTACTCGGCATAGCGCTCCAGGTATTTGCTCAGCAGCTCCGGCGGAAAGCGGTCGAAGCCGGCTTCGACGGGCGTATGGGTCGTGAACAGATTGCCCGCGCGGGTTGCGTGGAGCGCCACTTCGAAGGACACGCGCTCCCTGGCCATGTAACTGCGGGCGCGTTCCAGTACGGCGAATGCTGCGTGGCCGTCGTTCAGGTGAAGCACATCGGCCTGCAGCCCGGCGGCTTCGAGCAGCCGCCAGCCGCCGATGCCCAGCACCAGCTCCTGGCGCAGACGCATTTCGTTGTCGCCACCGTAGAGTTCGCTGGTGATCAGTCGTGCGATGGGCGGGTTGGCAGGGTCGTTGGTGTCCAGCAATAGCAGGCGGTGGCGGCCGACCCTGGCCTGCCAGCCGCGCAGCCAGATCTGCACGCCGGGCAGCTGGATCGCAAAACGCAATGCTGTTCCGCTGGCGTCGAGCAGCGGTTCGATGGGCATCTGCCGGGTGTCATTGACCGGGTAGAGCGCCTGCTGGCGACCATCCGGGCCGATGCTCTGGCGAAAATAGCCGTGCTGCCAGAGCATGCCTACTGCGGTTATCGGTACGCCGAGGTCGTTGGCGGCCTTGAGCTGGTCACCGGCGACATTGCCGAGCCCGCCGGAGTAGATCGGCAGCGCCTCGCTGAGCATGTACTCCATGGAGAAGTAGGCGACTCGCGCGAGTTGTTCGCTGTAACTCTGGTCACCGTGACTTTGACTGGCGAACCAGGTCGCCCGCTCCAGGCGTGCCTGCTGAGCTTCGACGATGCCCTCCACCAGACGATGGCATTCAGCGCGCTGCAGCAGTGCTTCCAGCTTCTGCAGCGGCACCGTGCTGAGCACCAGGCTGGGATTGCGCGTGAGCTGCCACAGGTCGTTATCGATCAGCTGCCACAGGTCATCGTTCTGGCTGGTCCAGCGGATGGACTGATCAAAGGCGAGCTGGCGCAGGGTTTCCGGGGTGATGGCGGGGCGTTCGGATGCAGGCGTCATGCGGGCTCTCTCGTCTGAACTGGGCGCACGGTATTTTCCAGCATAGGCCTATCGCCGCGGCTGATGGCCAGCGGCTCAGCGTCGCGGGCCGGCTGCAGGTTGCGGTACCTCGCCCGGGGTGACGGGCTCCTTGTCGATGGTTTCCTCGACCTGCTGCTCGTCGTCGCGATCGGCTTCAAGGCCATGCTGCTCTTCAGTGTGCTTGGGGTCGTACTGCAACTCGATGAACACCGGGAAATGGTCGGAGCCGATATCAGGCAGCCGCAGCAGGCGGATGAAGCGGAAATGCGCGCTGTGGAAGAAGTGATCAAGCGGCCAGCGCAGAAACCAGTGATGGGCATGGAAGGTGTTGTACATGCCGCGGCCGACCCGTGGATCGAGCAGTCCGCTGATCTTGCGGAACAGGCGCGTGGTGGGCGACCAGGCGACATCATTGAGGTCACCGCTGACGATGATCGGGTCATCGCTGTCCTGGATGCTCCTGGCGACCACCAATAGCTCTGCGTCGCGCTCGGTGGATTCCTCGTTCTCGGTCGGGCTGGGCGGTGCCGGATGCAGAAAGTGCATGCGCACCGCGAGCTCGTCGCTGACACGCACCCGGGCATGCATGGAGGGCACGTCGTCCTCCACCAGAAAGCACAGCTCCGGCTCTTCCAGCGGCAGACGTGAAAAGACATGCATGCCGTAGAGGTTGTCCAGTGGGCAGCGGATGCTGTGCGGGTATTGCTCGGCGAGTTGCTCGAGCTGCGTTTCCCACCATTGGTCCGATTCGAGGGTCACCAGCACGTCGGGGCGGTACTCGCGAACCAGCGCCAGCAGCCGATCGGACTGCCGATTCGGCCCCAGCACATTGGATGACATCACCCGGATGCGCGGCCCTGCAGCATCTGTCTCCGCCCTGCGCACCTCGTTGCGCCAGGGGCGTGTGTAGGGCACGACCCATGCGAGCTGGTATACCAGGCAGGCGCCGGCCAAGGCAGAGATCAGGTAATGCCACGGCTGGCTGTAGTCGAGCAGCATGCCTTGAGCGACGAGCAGGGCGACCAGCAGCGCGCCGAGTTGCAGGCGCGGAAACTCCCATACGCGCACCCACCAGGCGCGATGCCGCCACAGCGGCAGGAGTGTGACGAGCACAAAGAGTCCCGTGGTGAGCAGCAATATCCCTTCGATCATGACGTTTCCCGTTGCGGCCGATCAGTTCGGCAATCAGGTGTGCACTCCAGATTGGTTCCAGGACCGGGGTATTCGACAGGCAAACAGGCGAAGCGTCGCAAACGAATTCGGATTACGTCCAGTTGTCGCCGGTGCACGCGCCGAAACCGGCGCCGGGAAGGAACGC
>CENV01006375.1_pt1 | contig 13832 bp, 1 predicted proteins | sample 530231 | NCBI WGS metagenome assembly CENV01 (sample SAMEA2619815, study PRJEB7988) | marine metagenome | biome: marine biome (ENVO:00000447); feature: surface water layer (ENVO:00002042); material: "saline water (ENVO:00002010), including plankton (ENVO:xxxxxxxx)" | depth 5 m | reverse complement strand
GAATATAATAAACTTGGTTTAGTTGATGCAGATGGTAATCCTATTAATGCATTTACTGAGGAAGAAGGTGTACATATGCAAGCAGCAATTAATTCTGGTGCTATATTATCTAAAATGGATAATCAAGATTTTAGTATAAATACTAAACAAAATATTGATACTGATCAATTAGATGCTGATGCTAATGCATCTAAGCTAAGCACATATATAGGTAACGATACACTATTTAATGTAGAAAGTGCTGTAACAGAAACTACTGACTGTGCTAACGCTGCACAAATAAAAGAAGAGTGTGATCAAAAGGGTGGTACATTTATACCATATGATCCTGCAACAGGTGAGGGATGTACTTGTGAATCACCTTTAGAAGAATTGGATGTGCCTGATATAGATGTAACTACACCTCCAGATCCTCAGTTTTGGTTACAAGATAAGATGGGTGTAGCTAATGCTTTAGATGCTAAGATGAGTCTTAAAAAGTATTACCCATGGGCACCTAAGTATAATGAAAACTTGATTGATCCTGTATTTAAAGACCCAGAAAGAGAAATAGCTGCAATAGGTGAACAAGCTGTGATTGCAGCAGATACAGCTTCTGCTTTCTCAGGACCACAAAGAGCTGCAGCTGTTCAAGCAAAAGCACAAGGTAAAGCAGCAGCACAAATAGCTGACGCAATGAATAGAGTTCAAAATGATAATGTTACTATAGCTAATACAGTAGCAGCAAAGAATGCAGAGATTAAATATAAAACACAGCTTTTAAATAATAATGAATTAAAAAAACTATATGATAATACTGTCTTAACAGAACAAAACTATGATAACTCATTAAGAAAAGCTAATGCAGAGATTACAAAGCAAATGCAAAATATGTATACTAATGCAGCTAATACATATAATATGAATACTTTGTATCCTAACTTTAATGTTATGCCTGGCACAGGAGGGTTTATTGATATTGTAAATCCAAAGGAGTTTAATAAAGATCCAAATTATAGAAGTTCAGGAGATGCAACTGATCAGTATGTGGAGTTTTATAGAAATATGGTTTTAGATGGTATACCTGAAGATAATATTCCTAATTTTAATACATGGAATAAGAACTTTAATAATCAAAGTACAAACACTGATTCAGATGCTGTAATGAATAGTGGTTATGATAATATATCTAGAAAAGGTAGAGAGTTAAGACTTGCTAGAAGTGGTATGGCACTTAATGACTTTTTAAAAAGAACAAGGCGTTAAACTTAAAAAGTGTAAAATGAAAAAAAGAAAAACTTATAAAATTTTAGTATCTTAGTATTATGGCTACATATTTACCTGGAGTACAGGATTACATACCGAATTTAGAGCCGTTTAAGCCGGACTATAAGTTTCTATCTGATGTATTAACTGTCAGACAGGATAGGTATGATACAAACTTTAAAGCATTAAATAATTTATATAATGATGTTATTAATGCACCCTTAACTAGAGATGAGAATATTGAAAGAAGAGATCAATATATAAATAAATTATCTGAGGGTTTAAAACAAGTTGCTGGATTAGATTTATCACTACAACAAAATGTAGATGCAGCTAAAGGTTTATTTAGACCATTCTATGAAGATCAAGATATAAGAAAAGATATGGCTTTTACTAAAAGAGTTAGTGATCAAATGGAAAAAGCTAATTTTTATTTTAACTCTCCTAACCCACAAGATAATGATAAGTGGTGGCAAATAGGTGTAGATAGATTAGGTATGCATCTAGAGGATTTTAAAAATGCTGATACTAATGGTGCAAGAGGTATGGGTCTTCCTAGTTATGTTGATAATCCAAACTATTTTGAAAGAGCATTAGAATCATTAAAAGCATCAGGATTATCTTTTACACAAACAACTCCTAATGGAGATTGGATGATAACTACAAAGAATGGAACAGCTTTAACTAATAGAGTTATAGGATATGAATTAAGTGATGATGGAAAAGAATATAAATTAGATTCAGAAGGTGAACCTATACCTATAACTGTTGATGATACATTTACCTTTTTAAAAAATACAATGCTTACAGATCCTAAAGTTCAATTAGGTATGCAAACAGAAGCTTATGTAAATGCAAGGAACTTTGCAACAAATCCAGAAAATATACAAGAGTATGGTAGTGAAGAAGCTGCTTATCAGTTTTGGGCAGAAGATTATATAAATCAAGCTGTAGATGCAGGTATGGTAGAATTAGCAGAGACAGATTCATTAGAGCAAAATTTAGAGAATACTGTTAAAGGTTGGGAAGATTATAAAAAACAATATAATATAATACCAGGTAGTCCTACAGAAAACTTAGTTATGCAAAAGGCTTTTGAATTAGATCTAGCTAAAAAGAATAAAGATTTAATACAACAGCAAGTTCAAACATTAAAGTCTCCTGCTAATGATCTAGATAAACTTTTGTCAACAGCGTATCAAGCTTTTAGCTTATTAACTGTAGGCCCTAAGTTAAAAGAGGCAGGTTCTCAGTACAGTAGAATTGGAGCAGAGACAACTTTTAAAGTAAATGAATTAGCTAAGTTAAAGAAAGAACAAGAGTTTAAGTGGTTATTAGAAGGTTATAAAAACCAACTTGAAATGGGTCTAATAGCAGAAAGAGGGAGACAAACTAGATTAAATCAACAACAGAAAGCAATCTTAGATGCACAAGCAGATGGTATTACAGGATCTATATATGAAAACTTTAGAGATGCAAAACCAAAAGCATTTGATTTTAAAAATTATGATTTAGAAGAAGAGGATTTGGGAAATATGGAATTTAATATTCTAGATAATATTCTTAAAGATAGTAATGACCAATACTCAAAGGTACAACAAAATGAAGATTTACTTTTGAGTTTAATAGGTAGTATGCCTGATGAATTTAAAAACTCTCCATATATAGTCACTGACAGTTTAGGAACACAATTTAAATATCCTATTAATGTAGGTTTTGATAATACAATTACTAAGACTGGAACTGTAAATGATATGATAGAAGATTATCAAAGTCCAGGAAATGAAGCAAATAAAGATTTAGTAGTAAATCATTTTAGATCTTTAGTTGATAGTACATTAACTGCAGGATATAGAAGTGAAATACCAGGGGATCCTAATACTTCTCTTATAGAACAAGATATATTAATTAATCCAAATCTTGCTACTTTAAATAATAGACCTGAAGCATATGCAAATCTTCTTGCTATAATACAGAATTTAGATGTACAAAAGGGACTATTTGTACAAGGAGAAAAAGAAAAAAATAGAATTTTTAGAAATTTACAAGCAGAAAATATAACAGATAATGCTGTTAATCAAAAAGGTTTTCCTCCTATAGTGCAAAGCTTAACTCAAAAAGATATGGCTTTAAGAGGAGAATCTATATCAAGCATTTTAAATGAAAATTCTGATAGTACTTTTGTAATTGTGGATAAAGAAACTTTTGCTGATCAAGTTGTGGCAATGGCAACTAATGGTGGTAAAGTTGATGAAATTTTAGATTATTTAAATAAAAATCATTCACGTGCTGCTAAGTCTACATATAGACAAGTTGGAAGACAATTTAAAGAGTATAATCCTGATGATGATGTAAAAATAGATATATTTGAAAAGAATCCATTACTTGCACAATCTTTCTTTTGGTATGAAGAAAATGATGACTATCAATTAGGTATTGAAGGTAGATTTGGTGATAATCCAGGTCAATGGTATTTTGAACCATATGCTTCAAGAACTGGATTTTTTGGAGGAAGAGAACAAAAAGATAATGATAAAAAAATAGAAGCATTGAGAGAGCTGGCTTATGAGGTTTATGATGGAGTAGATAGTTCAGAGAATGCACAAGGAGAAGAAAGATTATCAGGTGCTGATGATGTAGGTATGCTACAAAATTTACAAATACTAATGAGAGAAGCTGATGCTCCTGGTAAGTATTCATTTAATTATAAAGATTATATAAGTGGCAATTTACCACAAATGGGACAAGATGTAAAGTTAGATCCTATTATGGATGCTTATTATGATAATACATATCCTAAATATCAAATGGTAGATGGTCAAAGAGTTCCTACAGATGCTACACATTTTATTTTAAACATGGCTGAAGTATTAAGAAGTAGAGTTCCTGGTAAAGATTGGCAAGCTAGTATACCAGGAACTGGTGAAACAGGTTTTGGAGCTGATGTTAATGCTTTAATAAATGATGAAAAGAATATTGCTTCAAATCAAATATTAGAGCAAATGATAGATTATTTATTAATGGCTCAAAAGAATGATACTAAAAGATCTATTTTTGATATTTCATGGAGTAAGACAGGATCTAATGAGTTAGGGCCTGATGGTAATTATACTTTTACAGCATATAAATTACAACCCAATATACAATCAGGACCAATTATAGAAGACATGCTTGCAACAATTACAAATGAAGATGGACAATCATTTGGATCAACATCACCAACACAAGCAGGTACTTTTAAAGTTCAATTAAATGAAGATGGTTTAAAAGCATACCAAGCTATTATGACTAATGGTATAGTAATGTATATGAGAAAAGATTTAGATCAAAATAGAAATATGGATTCATCATATGCTGTAGATGAATTAGCTAAGTATATAATGACAAGTGATGATCAAACATATAAAATGCAATTACCAAATGCTGGTACAGCAATAATAGAACATTTAGGTGGGGGTAATTTTGGAGTAAAAGTGCAAGACTATAGATGGAACTCTGATTCTTTAGCAATAGTCCCAGCTCAAATTATACCAGATGAAAGAATATATAGAGCAGATCAAATTATACAATTAAAGGGAGCACTGGAGCAACATTTAATAGAAACAGCAATACAGAATATTGCTGATGAGAACGAAGCTAAAAACTAACTATAATGGCTACAGAGAAACTAAACTTATCAGAAAATAACATCTTGCAGGATTCTTTTTCTACTCCAGAAATTAATCTTAATGATGCAAGGATTGATTTACCACCACCAGATACATTTCAAAAAATGGCATCTCAAGCTTTTGAGTTTGATAATGTTGGCCCTATTGATCCATATACAGATGCCCTTATAGAAGATGCTAAAAATTTTACTCAGTTTCTTCCATACTTTCCACCTAATAATAGTATGAGTGCACCATATCCAGGTAAGGTAACACCTAACTTTGATCCTTATTCAGAATCATCTGGTGATTTTCAAGGTACTGATGTTCAAAAAAGAGAAGGGAGATACCGTCAAATAGTTGATGGTGCTTTAGGTTTTGAAGATGGTTTAACTCCTAACTATACTGAGTCACTAAAGCTTAATACAGCTGCAACTAATTTAGATAGATATTATTCTTCTTCTGCATTTTCTAGATTAGGTTTTAATCCTTTTGGAGATAATGAAAGATATTATAACCAAAATATGACTAATCAGGAGGCAATGGCTAGAAGTTGGGGCTCATTTAAATCATTATTTAAAAGCGCGGTAGGTTCTTCATATAGATCTACAATGGATTTATTTAGAGGTGATCCTTTCTTATCTGATTTTCAAGGTGCTAGAGCTATGAGTGATCAAATGAGAATTGGTATGACAAACAACCCTGGTACTGCTAGAGGACATATTAATGATTTTTTTGTTAATAGTGCATATACATTTGGTATAATAGGTGGTATAGCTTTAGAAGAATTAGCATTATGGGGAGGAGCTGTTTTAGCTTCTCCATTTACAGGAGGTGGTAGTGCTTATGCAAAGGCTGCTGGTACTGCTAGAAATATAAATAGAATTAAAACAACATTTGAAAGAGCAGCAGATGTAAGAAGATTTACTTCTCAAGTAGGAAATTTCAGTCACACTTTAAATAAAGTAAAGAATGCAGAGAATTTTTATCAAGCAGCTAAATATGGATTTCAAGGCACAGCTAGAGGTATAGGTAATTTCTTTGCTCCAGAAACAATGCGTGCTTTTGCTAAATTAAAACATTCTGCTTCTATTGGTGATAATTTAACATCTCTTGCTAAAGCACAAACAACATTTGGTGGATTCTATAGAGATTTAAGATCTATTAATCTAGCACTAGCTGAGTCAAAGATGGAGGCAGGTATGGAAGAGATGAAGATACAAGAGCTATCAAAAAAAGAATTAGAAGAAAAATTTGGTAGACCTTTAACACCTGGTGAAATGTTAACAACAGTAGAGATGGGTAAGAGAGCAGGTTTAAAGACATTGTATCAAAACTTTCCACTTATATATTTAAGTAATAAACTTCTTATTGGAACAGCAATGAGAGGTTTCCGTAAGATAACAGGTGATGCAATAGAGACAGGTATAGATGGTGCAAGAGGTGCTACAGTAAGGACTGCTGCAGGTAGAGCATTTAAACCAGGAACTCCAACAAAACCTGTTGTAGCTGTAGCTGCTAAAAAGCAAGGAATTAGGGGGTTTTTAAAAAATTTAAAAGCTGCATCTCCTAAAGGTGTAGCAAAAGGACTTGCTGGCGGAGCTTTAAGATTTACAATATTAGGTATACCGGAAGGTGTTCAAGAAGTATCACAAGAAGCAATTGCTGATGGAGTGACTGCATATTATAATAATATGCTTGATAGTTTAACTTATTCAGAAATACAAAAATCTCTTGGGCTGGTTGATAATGTTTGGGAGAGTGCCAATAATATGACTTCTAATAAAACACCAGGAGAACAATTATCAACTGAAATTTCTGCTTTAGCATCTTCACCTCAAGAATATTCTAAGTATGCAAAAAAGGGTATAAGCAAACAATGGTCACCACAAGGTTTAAAAGTGTTTTTATCTGGTTTCTTTATGAGAGGTGCGACAGTAATACCTCAATCAATAGTATTTAATGTACTTCCTGATTTTATTAATACTAGGGTAGATAAAGATTATGCAAATCTTAAAAAAGCAACAGATAAGTATAGAGAAATACAGGCAGCAAGAGATAATGCTATATACAATGATGTTGTTAATTTTTATCATCCAACTACAATGAATGCTGCAGCAACACTACTAGCAGATCGTGAGGCTTTTCAACATGTGACAACTGGTGAAGTAAAAAAATACTTTGATACAAAGGCTGGACAGCTTTTTCAAGCTATTAAAGCAAGTCTTAATAGCGGAAGTCATGATGTGTTTATTGATCAAATGGAATCATATAAACAATTAGATGATAAAGAGATAGTAAATATAGTAGATGATAAAAATGCAGATCCTGAAAAAATAAGAACAAGATTAGATGAAGCAATAGAAAATGCAAAAATATTAAAAAAAGATAAAAGAGATATAGCAGATAAGTTACCTAATCCATACATATATACTCAGTATGAAAAGGGTACTGATGAATATAATGCTGCGTATTTTAACTATCAAGGTTGGGAGTTTATGAGAGATATGGCTTTATTTTCTAGAGATTCTTTTAGAAACTATACAAAAAGAAAAGCAGATATATTACAATCATTAACACAAATTCCAGTTGTATCTAATTTAGAAGCTTCTGAGTTAGATGTATTATTATCTGAAAGAAGTATGACTAAAGAGATTTTATTTTTAAAAGAAACTTTAGCAAATGCAGAAGTAACTCCTGAAACAAAAGAAGACTTAGATTTTAAAAGAGCAAAGTTAGATTTACTACAAAAGATAAAACCTCTTTTATTTGATGCTACAAATATACAAGCTTTAAAAAGAGGTTTAGATGTTTCTGATTTACCTGAGTTTATGGTTGAAGAGTTAAAAGATTTAATACAAACTTATTTTGCAAAAATTGCTACCTATAGAGGAGGGTCAGTAGTAAATAAAGATTTAAGAGAAAACATAGATAAGATTATAGATTTTACAACTTTAGATGTACAAGCAGCAAGATATAATGATGCTATTAACTTTTTTGCTAATCCAGTTACTGCTAAACGGTTTGCTGACGAAATGGCTATTGTACACAAACAAGTTTACAATAAATATGCATCTAAAAATGCTTCAATTAAAAGAGTAAACAGAACTATATTAACAGATGCACAAAGAACTTTTTTAAATCAATTATCTAAATTAGGTGAAGCACAAGGTTTAACACAAGTTCAACCTGCACCAGAACAAGTAGAAGCATTTATAAAACAAAATAAACTGCCAAGTGAATACATATCTTTTGAAAAAGGCCCCATAACAGAAGATATGCCTGAGTTTGCAGAGATTAAAAAGTTAGAAAGATCTTATAGACAAGCTATTGAAGCAGCAGAAGTAGTTGAGAAAAAAGAAGAAGAGCAAAATCAAGAAGCTACAGTAGAAGAACAGTTAGATGAATTACAACAAGGGAATGATCCTTATGAGAATGCTTTAGAAAATGATGAAGTTATAGTGCCTGTTGATGAAGATCCTAATTCTAATGCTACTATAGCTGCAATTAAAGCAAGAGATAATTTTTATTCTGCTAATAAACCTACTCAAACTTTAATGAAAGATGTTTACGCATTATATGCAAATTCAGATAGACCATCTTTAGATTATTCAGATTGGAAGAAAAAGAAACTACCATTAGGTGATGGTGGTTTTCAAATACTAGGTGCAAGATATGATTTATTTGAAAAATATAAAGAGAGTGAAAATTATAAAAAAACAGGGGCTAGGGATTTTGATAATTGGATTATAGATCCAAATAATAAGTTAGCTGTATTTGATATAATTGAGAAATATGAAACAGAGTTAAGATTTGTATCTACAGTAGAGTTTAATAAAAAAGCTACTAAAGAAGATGTACCTACAGAATCAGATAATATTGAAATAAAAGATACAAATTATGACGGCATCTTCATAAAACAAACAAGAATATCTGAGACTGGTAAGCAAGATAGATTTATTTATGCTGTTGTTGATGCTAGTGGAAATAATATTTTTGGTAGAATAAAAGATATATCACCAGATGATATAGGTTCATATAAAACTTTAGATCAAGCAAAGTTAGCAGCTAAAAGAATTAATGAGTATAGTCCTATAAATCCTTTTGTAATTGAAGATTTATTTGGAGAAACTTTTCAAACAGGTGATAGACTTGTAAGAAAAGGAGATCCTAAGAATGTATGGATTGTAAGATCAACAGAGAGTACATTTAATAAAAATAAAAATTTATATATAGTACATAGTGAAGATATAGGTAAACCATATTCTAAGAAGAGAAAGGACTTTATTAAAACTAAAAAAGATTGGACTGATCAAGAGTGGACTATTATAGGTAAAACTGATAGACCTATATCTGAATCAATTAAAAAGATTCCTATAGATAATGGAGTAAAGTTTTATCCTTTTAATCCAGGTTTAGTAAAGTTTGGAAAGTTTGCAGATCCTAATGCAGAAACACTTTCTGCTACTGAGGCACAACTAGCATTTGAAAGAGTGCTTAGTACAACAACACAAGAAAAACTTAATGAAGCTACATTAACAATAGATAGAAATCCTCAATATGAAAAGTATCAAGAAACATTAAAAAGGGCAGAAAAGGGTGAAGTTAAGTTTCCAGAGTTTGATAAGAATAATAAGTTTGATAAAAGAAATAAACCAAATGATGATCTTGCCTTTGGTATGAATGAGTTTGAGGTTACTCTAGTTTTAGATAATCAACCTATTGCTAAATTAAGAAATGTAGGTTTGGTAACATTATTAGATAATGGTAAAATTATTAATGGCTCTACAATAAATGCATTACAAGCAGAAAAATTATTTATAACTGAAGGTAATCCAAATGCCTATAAAGAAATTCAAAGTAATTATCAAACACTAATAGAAATAAACGATCTGCTAAGATCTAAATTAGGTAATAAAAATACTGTAGATGTACCATTATCATCAGTTCCTATAAATATACAAGCAACTGCAGGTAGTCCAGGATATCAAGTTAACAATAAACCTGCAGAAAATTTACTTGAAAATCTTAAATACACTAAAATAAATAATCAAATTTTTATTATAGATAAATATAATACATATAGTGAGGGTAAGATTACTCCAACTTTTGATTACTATACTACTGCAGAGGGCAAAGCACGTTCAGAGATTCAAAGAGAGTTAGTAGAATATATTAAGAATAATTTTAATAATGGTAATTCTAATACTACGCTTGCAGATGTCCCTATAGGTAGATATTCTATGGCGGTAAAAGAACCTAATGGAACTATAACCTTTTTTAGGTTAAGGCCTATGAAGCAAGAAGTAAGCAAGCTAAATGAAGTATTTACTGAGATAAAAGAAATGCAACAAAAGATTGATGCAGATAGAAATGCTGATGAAAGTGTTAAAGATTTACAACCTATAGCTGAATTTAATAATAAACTACAAAGAGATTTTTATATAGAATATGATCCAGGTACTATTGTTGGTATAGAATTTAATGAAAATGGATACATCCAAGTAACATATAGAAATTTAACAGATGAGAGTGTAGGTAAGAACGGTAGAGCTAAGGTTATGTTTAACAAAGAGGCAAATAAATTACTTGCTGAGGCTAAAACAATGCAAGAGTTTTTAGATCAAGTAAATAAAGGATTTAAGCAAGTTCAAGACTACTTTGTTAAAAATGGAAAGAATATCAAGGGATATGAAAATTATAGACCTATACAAAATTTTAAATTAACCTTAGATAATTTTGTAAAGAATTTAGATAAAACTCTTACTACAGATCAATTAAATAATGAGTTAAATAGTCTAGTTACTGCAGAGGTGGTTAGAAATATAAGAAAAGGTAGAAGTTTAAATATTACATTAGAGAGCACAGGTAGAAAATCTTCTAGAGAGCAAGCTGCAGACATGAAACCATCAGATAATGTTCCAAAGAATAAAGTGGTGGATGAAGGAGCTAATCAAGAAAATAAACAAGCAGAAGATAATATCACTGAACTTACTGATAACATAGCTAAAAAATATGCTGCTGCAATAGATGATCTTATTAGTATGTTAGATGGTCAGATGTATGAGTATAGTGAGACAGATATTAATTTTGTAAATCAAGTTCATCAATATTTAGATAATAAACAGGTTGATAATAATGATGCTAATGAGAGTTATATACGTTCAGTAAAAGAAGAAGCAATAGATGATAATGTTGAAATGCAAGATCTTTTATTAGAGTCATATGAAGATAATATGACTGAAGAAGAAAGAATACAAAGCAAACTTGATGATGTCACTGAACAGTATGCAGATCTGGTTAAAGAGTTAAAACTAGAGAAAGTAGATCTAATAAAATCTGAAAATCCAAATATAAAAGCAGTTACTCTACATAAAAAATTAGATGAGGCTGTATTAAAAGATCCTAGAGTAATTGAACTTGATACAAAGAGAATAGAATTAGAGAGACAATTAAAAAGATTTGATAATTTAGGTGATGATGTTGCAAATAAAGTATTAGAAAGAGGTGAGCTATTAGATGGTTTACAAGCAGTAAATAGAGAAGACTTTATAAGTGAGATGGAAACTATCTTACCTGAGTTCTTTACTGTAGAGGATCTTAAAGTATTAAAAGATAGACTTGTAGATAATCAAGAAACTGTTGCTGCTTTTGGCTTGAACATGGCTACTGTAGGTGCTAGAGTAGAAGGTGGTATTATATATTTACCAGAGGTTACACAGTTTGCATATCATGAAGCAGGTCATGGTGTATGGAGATTGCTACTTACAGATGAACAACAGCAAGGATATATAAAAGAAGAAAAATCTAAATACTTAAAGCAACTTAAAGCAGATGGTAAGAATCTTAAAGATGAGATAACTAATTGGAAATTAGAGGATTATGCACGTGTAAGAGCTACTGATAAACAAGCTACAGATAGACTAGTTGAAGAGTTTATATGGGACAACTTCCAAGACTATGCAAATAAGAAAAAAACTTTTACTGGCAAGATAGTGCTATTCTTTAAAAAGGTATTAGACTTTATAAAGGGTTTATTTAGAACTAAGTCTCCATTTGATATACAAGCTTTATATGATAAAATTTTATCTGGTGGTTTTAAGTATGCAGATATTGTAGATAATCAATTTACTAGACCTGAAACTAGTGCATATGCTGTTGGTGTAAATAGATTAGCATTTAAAAATATTAGAAATGGATCTAAGAGATTGTTTATTAAGAGAGATGATGGTACTACTATAAGAAAGTCTGTTAATACATACTTTGATCCTAATATGCAGAATCAACTAGTTGCAAATATTGCACGTATATATAATGATTATATTGAGAATATTACAGGGCCATATAACCCTTTAAATATATTAGAAAATGCAGTTGCAGATTATATAGAAACTTACAACCCCACTGTATTACAAGAAGAATTAAGCCCAGAAGATTATATAAATCAAGAAAAACAAATAAAAGATGTATATGCTTCTCTACTTCAAACAAGACCTTTCTCTGTACGTGGTGATATTATTAATGCAGTTTCAACATACCTAAGAGGAATGGATGTCATTATAGAGAAAACTTCTGATCAAGTTATAGAACCAGGTGTAGGAACTAATAATATAAAGAGTATTGCTGAATATGAAAAGTCACAAGATGAAATTGGTGGATTAAAATCATTCAGTCAGTATATGCGTAATTTAATTGCAACTACAACATATAGTTCAAAAGATATGTTTGGTAGAAGTGTTGTTCAGACAGTTCATTTTCAAACTGGTTATGAAGGGTTAATGAAAGCTACATCAGATGCATTTACAGAGGTTGATGTGTTAGAATCTTTAGTTAGATTCTCCAATGACTCAGAGCAAACTTTTGCTATTGTTGAAAGAGTGCTTGATAAGATAGGGCTAACTAGGCAAGATATTATGCAAGATGGTTTTACAATACCAAAGCAAATTCAAAATCCTTTATTCTATCAAGATTTTATTAATCATTTTAAAAATCAAACTAGAGTAGATTATTCTTATGATCAGTTAGATCAAGAAACAGGAGCATTACAAATAATGTCAGCAACTAAAAAGGATGATGCAAATCAGACTATGGAGAGATGGAATAATGCATTTGCTGCAAGATATCCAGAGTTAAAAAATAATGCTCAGTTTAGATCTGAGGCAGTTGGTGCTTTAAAAGATCTTACAAAGTTGATGGGGAGAAAGTCAATTACAGATAAAAAATTAGAAGAAAAAATAAGTACAGCTGCAGGTAGTGTTCAATCTGAAATATTTAGAACAACTGGTATTAATTTTACTCCTGGATTTTTAAGATATGCAATTTTATCAAACATACAAAGTCCTAATACAAACCAAAGAAAATTTTTACGTCAGTTTGGTAGATTAGAAACAGTTACAGCAACTGATATAAATGCTATAATAGCTGGGCTAAATAAAACAGATGCAAACAATCAGTCTATTCCTGTTTTATTTACAAAATATACTGATGCATTTTTACAAGGGAAAAATATTGAAGAAACATCTGAGAAAGATCCTGGAAGTGCTGGTAGATTTGCAAGATTAGGTAGAATAGATGCTGCATTTAATGAAACTGTTGGTGCTTCTACACATATAACTCCTTCAGGTAAAAGAATATACTCACAACAATTAGCTTCTGTACATATGAAGTTAATTAGACAGTTAAATGATACTAATTATTTAGATAATTTAAAAGCAGATCCTTTCTATGAAAATGAACTACTTGTTAATAGTCCTGATATTAGAGATATGGCTGAGAACAATGAGTTAAGAATAAGCAGAGTTGCAGGATATAAGCTAGGTAAGTTTAGTAGAACTGATGAAGGATACTATGTTATGAATAATAACTTAGATGTTAACAGAAAGCCGGGTGTAGATGCTTCTAACTTTGGCGGGAGAGATCTAATAGCTTCTGTTATAAATG
>CENV01081707.1_pt1 | contig 13875 bp, 8 predicted proteins | sample 530231 | NCBI WGS metagenome assembly CENV01 (sample SAMEA2619815, study PRJEB7988) | marine metagenome | biome: marine biome (ENVO:00000447); feature: surface water layer (ENVO:00002042); material: "saline water (ENVO:00002010), including plankton (ENVO:xxxxxxxx)" | depth 5 m | reverse complement strand
TGCGATCAAAATCAACAAGGGCCTGCAAACCAGTGTTGAAAACATCTATGCCGTCGGCGATGTCACCGACCATGTCCAACTGACCCCGATTGCGATCAAGGAAGGCATGGCCTTTGCCGATACGGTTTATGGCGGCAAGCCGTGGTCGATGAGCTATTCAAACATCCCGACCGCGGTGTTTAGCCAGCCCCCCGTCGGCACGGTGGGACTGAGCGAGGAAGAAGCGCGTGCCAAGGGCGGCGAGGTGGTGATTTATAAATCCACCTTCAAACCCATGCGCCATACCCTGTCGGGCCGCGATGAAAAAACGCTGATGAAACTGATCGTCGATAAAACCACCGATGTGGTTTTGGGCGCGCACATGGTCGGCCCGGATGCCGCCGAAATCATTCAGGGCATCGGCATCGCCGTGAGCATGGGCGCCACCAAGGCGCAGTTTGATCAGACGGTGGCGGTACATCCTTCCGCAGCCGAAGAATTTGTCACGATGCGGTTCCCGGTCGAGAGCTAAAACATCCAAATTCCGATCTTCTGCAAACGGGCGGTTCCGTATGGACCGCCCGTTTTTATTTGACGCTTTGGGCGCGACTTACCTTGGAAATGCCGTTATTGTGCGGTGGTTTTGGGGATCGAATTCCCGCCAAATTTAAAAAAAAGACAGAGGTTGCGATGCGTTGCGCGAAATGGCTGCTTGGCCTGTTGATGGTATTGATGATACAGCCCGTCTTGGCTCAGGCCCAAGCTCAGGCCCAAAATCAGACTCAGGCGCCGGTGACCTACGCGGCAAGTTTCCCGTGCGAGTACGCAACCCGCCCCATCGAACATGCCATTTGCCAGAACGCTGACATTGCCAAGCTTGATCTTGAAATCGCCAAGGTCTACGCCGACGCAACCGCGTTTTCCGATCAAAAAGAACAGATCACAATCGATCAGCGCGCTTGGCTACGCGACTTGAACGACGCCTGCGAAGCGGGTATCGGTAATAATCCCAGCACGCTTTCCCCAGAAACCCGTGACTGCATTTCATCGCGCTATCAGTCGCGCATCGCCGAACTGGGCACGGCCCTGACGGGTGATATGTCCGTTCAAGACGTCTCGACAACCTTTGATAAGGCGCTGACTGAAACCTGTTTTGCCTTTGACCATGCCGTGCGTGCCGATCAGGAGCTTGATCTTCGATCCTATGTCGAAGTCAGCCCGAAACGCGATTATTCCGTCAATGTGAATGGTGGGAATTTGTGCCTGTTTGGCCTGCCGCATTCGCAAACCACCACGGTTATAGTGCGCAAAGGTCTTAAGGGCACATACGGCTTTGAATTGGCGCAAGACATTGAACACACGGTTCAAATGGGTGCGCGCAAAGCTGAAATTTCGCTGGGTACGAAAAGCTATATTCTGCCCAAAAGCGATATGCCGGTTTTGCCGATCACCACGGTCAATCAGGACCGGGTTGATCTTAAATTCTATCGCATTGTCGAACGCAATATCGTCACCACTTTGACCCGCAACCTTCTGGCGCGTGAACTTGATAATTGGGATATGCGCCAGATCGGCGATGATATTGGTGCTGAAGTCTGGTCGGGGTCGCTTGATATCCGCAATCGTCAGGATCAGGAAGTCGTCACCCAAATCCCGCTGCGTGAAATGGTCTCGGACTTTAAGCCGGGGCTTTATGTTCTGGTCGCAAGCGAACCTGATGATGACGACAGTTGGAGCAATAAACCCACTCAGTGGATGGTCGTAACCGATCTTGGTTTGTCGGCCTATGGCGGGGAAAACGGCCTTTCGGTACAGGTCCGGTCGCTTAAATCGGCAAAGCCGGTCGGTGATGTCACCGTGCGGTTGGTTGCACGCAACAACGAAATTCTCGGCGAAGCGACAAGCCGGTCTGACGGCTGGGTGGATTTTGCCGGTGCGCTGTTAAATGGAACCGGCGGAAAGCAGGCTGTTTACCTGACGGCTGAAACCGAAGACGGCGATTTTTCGTTTATTTCCCTGACCCAATCACCGCTTGAGCTGTCCGATCATGGGGTTGCGGGCAAACCCGCGCCAAAACCGTTGCAAACATATCTGTATTCGGAACGTGGCATTTATCGTCCGGGCGAAACGGTCAAGCTTGGCTATTTGCTGCGCAATGATAAGGCCGTGGTCAGCACCATTTTGCCCGTCACCATCGTGATGTATCAGCCCGACGGCAAAGAAGCCTTCAAAACCGTGCAGTCGCCAGATGACCTTGGCGGTGGGCGTGTTGATATTCCGGTGTCTTCGGCGGCGGCCACGGGCAAATGGCGCATTGCCGCCTATAGCGACCCCAAAGCATCGCCGATCGGTGAGCTTGAAATTCAAGTCGAAGAATTCGTTCCCGAACGGCTTGAGGTCAATGCACATCTGACCGCACCTTATATGGCCTTTGGCGCAGCAATGCCGGTGGATGTTCAAACCGATTATCTGTTTGGCGCCCCCGGATCTGGCCTGATGGCCAGTGGCGATGCGTTCCTCACGGTGGACCACAAACCATTTGATGAGTACGAAAATTATTATTTCGGCCTGCAGGACGATACCGCCAAAATCCGCAATCCGTTTGACGCGGTCAAAAGCGATGCCAAGGGCGCTGCGGTTCTAAAAGTCCCGGCCTTTAACGAAATAGATGTGTCCTCGCCGCTGTCGGTAAAGCTCAATATCGAAGTTGCCGACATTGATGGCCGCCCAAGCCGCGCTACCGCCACACTGGCGCTTCGCAACAGCGACAGTCTGGTCGGCATTCGCGCAGGATTTGACGGCGAAACCCTGTCTTATGGTCAGTCGGCCACGTTTGATGCGCTTGTGGTTGATCCAGATGGCAAACCGATGATCGACCATGCCCTTCAGGTCGAATGGATCCGCGAAGAACGCTACTATAACTGGTTCTACCAAGACGGCGGTTGGCAGGCGAGTTACGAAAAATATGACATCCCCGTTGCCCATGAAAACGTGAAAACCGGGCCCGATGGCACGGTTTCCTTGGCACGCGGATTTGATCAATGGGGCTATTACCGCGCAGTTGTGCGCGATCCCAAAACCGGCAGTGCGGCAGATAGCACCTTCCATGTTGGTTGGTGGTCAAACGGCCAGTCGCCGGATCGCCCCGATAAGCTGGGCCTGAGTGTGAAGGCCGATGACGTCAAACCGGGCGATGATATCGAAGGATTTGTTCAGGCCCCGTTTGAAGGTCGCCTTCAAGTCACGGTTGCCCATAAAAACATCCTGTGGCGCAAGGAATTTGCCCTGACCGGCGATGGCACAGAATTCACCATCCCGGTTAAGGAAGAATGGGGCAGTGGGGCCTATGTTCTGGCCACCGCATATCGGGCGGGATTGGATAAGGACCAACATGGTCCGTTCCGTGCCGTTGGCGCCAAATGGGTGTCATTTGGCAAAAGCAGCCATCAGCTCAAGGTCGATTTTGACCTGCCAGAAGAAACCCTGCCATCGACCAAAATCACCGTTCCGGTCACGGTTTCCGGCCTGCCGGTGGGCAATGAAGACATCCGGCTTAACGTCTTTGCCGTCGATGAAGGCATCTTGCGCCTGACCGGTTATCAGGCACCGCGTCCTGATATTGACCTTCTGGCACAGCAACAGCTTCAGCTTGCCTATCATGATCTTTATGGCCATCTGATCGCACCGCAAAAAGGCGACGCCGGGACCCTGCGTTCTGGCGGGGACGAGGCCGATCTTGGCAATCAGGGATCGCTAAGCGCGCGGGTCTTTAAATCCGTCGCCCTTGCCAGCGATACCGTTGATGTTGATGAAAATGGTCACGCGGTTGTCAGTTTTGATCTTCCGGACTTTAACGGCAAACTGCGCGTCTTTGCGGTGGCCTATAGCAAAAACGCCACCGGTGGCGGGGCGGACAATGTGCTGGTGCGCGCGCCCGTGGTTGCCGAATTGTTGCCGACCCGCTTCCTTGCCCCCGGCGATGTGGCCGACATTCCCATTCGGTTGCGCAATCTAAGCGGCCCATCGGGCGATTACCGCGCGTCACTTTCTGTCAGTGATGAATTTGGCGTTGATCAACCGGTTTGGACCGGCGCACTGAACCAAGGCGATCAGATCGAAACACGGTTTAACCTGACCGCCCAAAAAATCGGAACCGGGGAACTGACCCTTAATATCTCCGGCCCCGATGGCTACGCGCAGACGCGCCAATGGGATATGCAGGTCCGCCCGGCCCAGCCGTGGGAAACCCGGCCAGGGAATGCCGAATTGATCGGCGGTGGAACGCTTGATTTCACATCTGCTGATCTTGCGGTCTTTTTGCCCGAAACGGCCAAGATGAATTTAACCCTGTCATCTTTGCCTGAAATCAATGTCGCGACCCTGATTGCGGCACTGGATCGCTATCCTTATGGCTGTCTTGAACAAACAACCAGTCGCGTCTTCCCGATGCTGTCCTTTGCCGATGCCAAGTCGCGTTGGCAGGATGTGGAATTTGACGAAGCCAATCTGGACGATAAGGTTAATGACGGCATCGCCCGCCTGCTTGCCAAACAACGCACTGACGGCAGCTTTGGCATGTGGGACCGTAACAGCGACGCGGAACCGTGGCTTACTGCTTACGCCATGGATTTCCTCACATCGGCGCGCGCAAAAAATTACAGCGTGATTGACGCGCGGTTTAACGCATCCCTTGACTGGATGCTTAATATCGTCCGCCAACAACGCTATTCGCCCGAAGCACGCGCTTATATGTTGCTGGTTCTCGCCCGCAATGACCGCTATTCGCTGTCAAACCTGAAATACGAAGCCAACCGTCTGCTGAATGGCGACATCGGGTCCTTGGCCCGGGCCCAAGTTAGTGCGGCATTGCTGTCGCATGGTGCCGACGCGCCAACACTTTCCATGGACGACCTTGTAAATGATCTTGGCACCGAACGTCGCCATTATCATAGCTATGGCACCAAATTGCGTGATCTGGCGGCCCTTCTGACCCTGCCCAAAGGCATCTTTGCCAGCGATCAGGAACGCCTGTCCTTGCTGACCACGGTGACCGAGCAGGCCGAACAGGCCCGCTATACCAGTACGCAGGAAAAGGCGTGGTTGGTGCAGGCCGCAGCTCATGTCACCGCCAATGTTTCAGGCGGCGACACCCAGTCGGTTTCTGTCAGCCTGAACGGGCAGAACATGCAACCCGCTCACAGTTACCACACGGTTCTGACACCCGAACTTCTGCAAAACGGGTATCGCATTGAAAACACCGGTGATGCGCCGCTGTTTGCCAAATGGGCCAGTACCGGCATTCCGGCAGAGCAGCTTAATGCGGTTGCAAATGGTCTGACGATCGGGCGCAGCTATTATGATCTGAACGGCAACCCTGTGACCTTGGACAAGGTTCAAACCGGGGATCGTTTGATTGTCGTGCTCAAAGGCACAAGCAAAACCGACTTGTCGCATCGTGCCTTGGTGGTTGATCTGCTTCCCGCTGGGTTTGAAATCGAAAGCAACGCCCACTTTGCCGAACTGGATGAAAAACTCAAACTCGGACCAGATGACGTCACACAAACCCAATTCCGGGCCGAGCGTGATGACCGTTTCGTCGCCGCGATCGATCTGGGCAATGGCGGATATGGCGCTTATGAGGACCCTGATTTCAGGCTATCTTATGTGGTGCGCGCGGTAACACCGGGCACATATGAACTGCCAGCCCCCTATATCGAAGATATGTACAAACCGGAATTCTTCGCACGCGGGGCCATGTCCACCCTTGTGGTCACGCCCGCGAACGCGTCCGGTAAATAGAGCCGGAACTAGCCCGGAAAACAGGGGGTAACGCATGCCCGGTCGGGTACAAAAATGGGTTTATGGCACGGCGGGCATTCTTGCGCTCGCCGTTGCGGGCCTATTTGTGCTCGATTGGGTATTTCCGCCGAACCTAGCACGGCTTGGTGATCTTTCGGTCGTGGTGGAGGGCGAAAATAATCAGCCCCTGCGCGTTTTTGGCACGTCCGATGGTTTGTTGCGCCTGGAAACCAAGGCGGCGGAGGTTGATCCAAAATACCTGCGCTTTCTGATGGGCTATGAAGATCAGCGGTTTGAAAGCCATTTTGGCGTTGATCCGCTTGCCCTTGTCCGCGCATTGGGTCAGTGGGCAATGTCTGGGCATATTGTATCGGGCGGCTCTACCCTGACCATGCAGGTCGCCCGCTTGCTTGAACCGCGCGACAGAACGCTGGTGTCAAAGGCCCTCGAAATCCTGCGCGCCATCCAGCTTGAAGCGCATTTTTCCAAATCCGACATTCTCGACATCTATGTCACACTTGCCCCATTTGGCGGGCGGTTGGAAGGGGTGCGCAGTGCCAGCCTTGCCTATTTCGACAAGGAACCCGGCCATCTGACCATTGCCGAGGCCGCCTTGCTAACCGTATTGCCGCAATCGCCGACCCAAATGCGCCCGGACCGGTTTCCAAGCCGTGCGCGCCAAGCGCGCGCCAAAGTCTTGGACCGCTTGCGCCAAAACGATTTGATCTCGATGGCCGACTATAAAGAGGCCCTTGGCGAACCGCTGCCGCATCAACAATATGCCATGCCGATGCTTGCCCCGCATCTTAGCGAACAGTTGGTGGCATCCCACCCCGATCAAACCCGCATCAAAACCACGATCAATCCGCGTTTGCAGGCGGACCTGCAAAAGCTTGTTGAATTTAATGTCAGTACCGCATCGCCCGAATTGTCGGTCGCGATCATGGTGGTTGAAAACAAAACCCGCCATGTTGTCGCCCATTTGGGATCGCGCGATTATCTTGATGTCATCAGTCACGGTTTTGTCGATATGACCCGCGCCGTCAGATCTCCCGGATCGACCTTAAAGCCATTTATTTATGCGCTGTCATTTGATGATCGGCAAACCCACCCGCAAACCATGATCTGGGATCGGTCGATCATAAATAGTGGCTATGCCCCGTCCAATTTTGATCATCAGGAATACGGCCAGATCAGTGTTGCCGACGCCCTGCGCTATAGCCTCAACATCCCGGCGGTAAAGGTGCTTGAACGCTATGGCCCGATCCGGTTTAGCCAAACCATGCACCGCAACGGTCTTGATTTGCGTTTGCCCTCAGATACCGCAGTCCCCAACCTTGCCATTGCGCTGGGCGGCGTTGGGGTGCGTCTTGACGATATGATGGGAATGTACCGCGCCTTGGCGTCGGATCGCCGCAACTGTGCGCTTCGCTATCTGCGCGAAAACGTCGATCCCGCAACTGACGATTTGGGGCAGGGGGATGCTGCCAATCAGAATGGCGCGCATACCAGCACCAGCACCAATGCCAACCTAACCCCGTCCTGCCAATCCCACCCCGAATTGGTCTCGCACCAAACCCAGTCATGGATCACTGGCATTTTGCAAAACACCCCGCGTCCGCGCGGCTATCAGGTGACTGTCGATGATCACCGCATGCCCATCGCGTTTAAAACCGGCACCTCTTATGGCTATCGCGATGGCTGGGCCTTTGGCTATGCCGGGGATTACACCGTGGGCGTTTGGGTCGGTAAGGCATCCGGCCAACCTGTCCCCAACCAAACGGGTCTGCGCAACGCCGCACCGATCCTGTTTTCCGTGTTTGAAAAACTCCCGCGCCAACGCATCACAAACCAGCAACAAGTTGCCTTTGATGCATGGAAACAGCCGGCATCGGACCTTTTAAAAAGCTTCTCGTCGCAAAAGCCGGGCGATATTAAACTGGCCGTCAATGGCTTGAATATCGTGTCGCCTGCCGATGATGTTGTGTTTTTGCTGCGCGATTTGAAACAACGCGGATTACCGCTGCGCGCCCGAAACGGCCTGCGCCCGCTGACATGGATCGTCAATGGTGTGCCGATTGACTCAGACCCATGGAAACGCAACGTCACATGGATTCCGGATGGTCCGGGCTTTTACGACATCACCGTGCTCGACCGCGATGGTGCATCCGAAAACCGACGCATCACCATCCGCGCAGAAGATTTTTCGAACTAGGTTGCTGCGCCAGGATCGGCGATTTTTCCGTCACTGCGGCCTCAAAACGCCAATGGTGCATTATCAACCACTTCCTTCATCACAAAGAATGTCCGTGTTTGACGCACCCCCGGAAGCGCGATCAGTTGATCCCCATGCAGGTGATTAAAGTCGGCCATGTCGCCGACCCGGATTTTCAGGAAATAATCGAAATCCCCGGCCACCAGATGGCAATCAAGGATAAAGGGCAATGCCCGGCAGGCATCCTCAAACACGGCAAAGCTTTCGCGGGTTGAACGATCCAGCACGACGCCCACCATCACCAGCGCGCCGCGATCAACCTTTTCCGGGGCGATTTGTGCGCGCACGTTTTTGACATAGCCGTCTTCAAATAAACGCTGGGTTCGGCGGTGACAGGTTGCCGCACTGACATTGACCCGTTTGGCCATTTCCGCATTGCCCATGCGACCATCTTGCTGCAACAGGCGTAAAATCTTGTAATCAATCTTGTCGAGGTGTGATGTCATGATGGAATCTTCCGCCTAAATAGTGAATTACGGAAGAATAATCATTTTATAGAATCTGTGAAAGCGTGGATTGAAAATTATTCGTATAATTTCGAGAGCACCTTTCATCTGGGATGGGCTAGCCTGAGTGCAGTTTCAATCCGTTTTCAGGGAGTGCCCGATGAATTTGAACAAGTTTGAAAAATACCCGCTGACCTTTGGCCCGACGCCGATTGAATCTCTGCCGCGTTTGTCCGAACATCTTGGCGGCGATGTTGCATTGTATGCCAAGCGCGAAGATTGCAATTCCGGTCTGGCTTTTGGCGGTAACAAGGTCCGTAAGATGGAATATATCGTGCCTGATGCGATCAAATCGGGTGCCGATACGTTGGTGACGATTGGTGGTGTGCAATCCAACCACACACGGCAGGTTGCCGCGATTGCGGCTAAAATCGGCATGAAATGCCGTTTGGTTCAGGAAAGCTGGGTGCCATTTAACGACGCGGTTTATGACCGGGTTGGCAACATCCTGATGAGCCGCGTCATGGGTGCTGAGATTGAGCTGGTCGATGAAGGTTTCGATATTGGTATTCGCGAAAGTTGGGAAGCCGCCCTTGCGGATGTAAAGGCCAAGGGCGGGGTGCCTTATCCAATCCCGGCTGGCGCATCGGTGCATAAATATGGCGGTCTTGGCTTTGTTGGCTTTGCCGAAGAGGTCCGTGCGCAAGAAGCCGACCTTGGTTTTAAGTTCGATTATGTCGTTGTTTGCACCGTTACCGGGTCAACCCATGCGGGGATGGCTGTTGGTTTTGCTGCCGATGGCCGGGCGGACAAGGTGGTGGGGATTGATGCGTCGGCCACACCAGAACAGACCCGTGAACAGGTTCTGGCAATTGCACAGAAAACCGCCGATCTGGTCGAGCTTGATGGTGGCATTTCTGATCGCGACATTACATTGATCGAGGATTATGCCTATCCACTGTACGGTGTACCGTCCGATGAAACCAACGACGCGATCCGTCTTTGCGGTCGTCTTGAAGGCATGATGACGGATCCGGTTTATGAAGGAAAATCGATGCAGGGCATGATTGATCTGGTGCGCAAGGGCTATTTCCCCAAGGGATCTAAGGTGCTTTATGCCCATCTTGGCGGGGTGCCTGCGATTAATGCTTATAGCTATCTCTATCGTAACGGCTAGCACGGATAGATAATATTGGATGGCAAAAATGCACAAAGGCGGAGCCAACAGGCTCCGCCTTTGTGTGTTAGCGTCCGGTAATGCCCGGGAAGATGATCAGCAGGGCGACTGCCAAAATCTGCAAACAGATAAACGGCAGCAATGACTTGAAAATATCGCCCAGTGATATGTCGGGGGGCGCTACGGATTTAAGGTAAAACGCGGCGGGCCCGAACGGCGGTGACAGGAAGCTGACCTGCATGTTCATGGCAAAAAGCACCCCGAACCAGATCGGGTCGTAACCGAGATCTTTAACGATCGGGACAAAGATCGGCATGGTCAGAAGGGCAATGCCGACCCAGTCAAGGAACATCCCGAGGATAAACAGGATCAGCATCATGAACAGAATGATGGTGGTTGGGTCGTCCGAAATGCCCGTAATCAGGGCCGAAACAAACTTGATCCCGCCCATCAGGTTAAACACACCGACAAGGGCGGATGCGCCAATCCCGATCCAGACAATCATGCCACAGGTCGAAAGTGTTTGAAGGGCCGCACTTTTAAGCATCGCGAGCGAAAATTCACGCCGGACAATGGTCGATGCAATAACCCCGGCAACCCCAACGGCCGATGCCTCGGTCACGGATGCGATGCCGCCATAGATCGAGCCAAGAACACAGAACACGACCAGCATCGGCAAGAAAAGACCTTTAAGCAGACGCAGTTTCTCTTCGCGCGGGATATGTTCGGTTTTCGGCGGTGGGGCAATGTTTTTGCCGGTATAAGAACGGAACAGGATATAGGCGACATAAAAGCCCGCCAGCATGAAGCCCGGAATAAAGGCCGAGGTAAACAGATCACCAATAGATACGTTTGCCGTCAGACCATAAATAATCAGGACAATCGATGGCGGGACCATGGTGCCAAGCGACCCACCGGCACAAACCACCCCGATAGCAAGGTTTTTATCGTACCCCTGACGCAGCATCTGGGGCAGGGCAAGCATGCCAAGCAACACGATTTCGCCACCGATAATGCCACTCATGGCAGCAAGAATGACGGCAACAAAGATCGTCTGAACCGCAACCCCGCCCTTAAGACGCCCGCCAAACAGGCGCATGGCATCAAACAGATCGCGGGCAATGCCCGATCGATCAAGGATGGCCGCCATCATGACGAACATCGGGACGGAAACAAAAACAAAGGATGAAACGAATGAAAATACCCTGCTGGTGATCAATGGCACCGCCATCGGGCCAAACCAGCCAAGGGTGAATATAAGGGCGATCAGAAGCGTTACGAACGCAAGCGGCATGCCCGTTAGAAGAAAACCAAGCAGCAGGACGAACATGGCAAGTGTGCCGTATTCAATGCCTAGGGACTGTAATTCAAACATTTAATCTATCCTGTCGCGCCGATCAGATGGGTGACCGTGCAATGACTGATGGGGGTATCAACTTGAAACGGGTATCATTCTTTCGCGGTCGCGGGCATGACAGGCGTTTTGCGGACATAATTGATGGCATGTATCAGAAACTGAACCACCAGCAGGATCAGGATCACCAGCAAGAACAGTTTCAGTATGCCCGGATAGGGAGCGTTAAACGCACTTCCTGTGGTTTCAAAATGAATGTCACCTGTCGGGGTGAGTGTTGCGCGTTTGACCATAAGCCATGCCGCCCAGGCAAAGAAACCCGATGCCGTCATGCAGACAATCGAAATGGCGACATCAAGGGATTTGCGCATTTTCGGCCCGACAATGTCATAGAAAATGACAACCCGGATATGTTTGTCGCGCGCGGCACAATAAAGCCCGCCGAACACAAAGCCGATGGCAGACAGGAAGGTCGTGGTTTCATGGACCCACAGGGTGGGGCTATTGAAAACATGACGCATGAAAATTTCAAAAATCAGAATGCCCATGGCAAGTATGAAGCCATAGGCAAAAACCGAACTAACCTTATCCACTGCGTGACCCATCAGGCCGGAAACTTCCGGAACCTGTTCGGGGAGTGCATCAGGTACGATGCTTGCGGGGATATCATTATGTGTCGGGTCTACAGGGCTGACAGCCATATTCAGCATTCCTTGCGATGCGGTGAATACAATCCGGCAACAGGGAGGACCTCGTCACCCGGTATCGTCTCTTATACAGGATGCGGCCGGATTGTATTCAAGTCGTTACCGGCGGACATGATCCATGCCGCCGGTAAACCATCTTGTGATCAAAAGATTAGATCATGCCCTGTGCGGTCAGGTATTTGACCAGGGTGTCATAAACGCGCTGTGCGTCTTCTGAACGTGCTGCCACTTTTTCCCACTGGCTGGTGGCAATCTGGCGGAATTTGGCACGCTCTTCGGCAGACCAGTTATGGATGGTGACACCACCGTCTTTACGGGCAGCAGCAACAGCTTCCATGTCTTTCATCGCAAGACGTGCGTCCATGTCATGGGCAAGATCACGGATGGACATTTCCAGGATGGCCTGGAGGTCTGCTGGCATTGAATCCCATTTGGTCTTGTTGACCGAAACTTCCAGCATCGGCATGGAATGGAAGCCCGGATAGACAGGATGTTTGGCAATGTCATGCAGGCCCATCGCCTGGTTGGTCGAGAACACGGTCGCATCGGCCGCGTCGATCACTTTTTTATCAAGCGAGGTAAAGACTTCGGACTGCGGGATATTCACCGGCGAAGCACCAGCTGCGGCAAATACCTGCTGTACCATGCCTTCCGGGGCACGCATTTTCAGGCCCTTAAGATCGGCAACGCCATCAAGCGGGACCGATGATACAAAGGCTTCGAGACCCGGAGTAACGGCACCGATGAACTGCAAACCACGTGGGTTCAAAAGGCTGTTCATCAGTTCTTTGCCGCCGCCATATTCGACGAAACGCAGCATTTCAGATGGTGCAGACCATGCACCGACCGGGTTTGCAATCAGGCCGAAAGCCGGATCTTTACCGGAGAAATAGCTGGTGTCGGTGATGTGGCCGTCAAGAATGCCGGCTGCGATGGCATCTTGTGTTTCGGCATGTTCAACGATCGAGTTGACCGGAAGCATTTCAACTTCAACACGGCCACCGGTCATAACGCCAACGCGTTTTGCCCAGTCCTGTTCCAATTCAAAGTTTGGAACGCCAGCAGAGTCACTCGACTGCATTTTAAGGGTGAATTCCTGCGCATTGGCCGAAAACGGGGCCGCTGCAATCAGGCTGGCAATAAAGGTTGCTCCTACGAGCGATTTAAGGGTCTTGGTCATGTATCTTCTCCCTGGAATACCGGTTTTCCGGCGGTGTTTTCTTTGACAAAGGAAGGACTGCTGTTTTCGCTGGCCTTTAAACGTTCGGTGACCGTGGCAACAACAGTATCGATCGGGGCATCTATAGAGACAGTCACGCAGTTCTCGTCCGGCCCCGGCGGTTCGAGAACTGCAAGCTGACTGTCTAGCAGTGCGGACGGCATGAAATGTCCCACCCGGCTTTCAAGCCGCGTTTGGATCACATCACGTGTGCCGTCCAAAAACACAAAAGTCGCCGGGCTGAGTTTCCGGCTTAAAAAATCGCGGTAGCTTTGCTTGAGCGCAGAACAGGCGATAAAAACGGTGTCTGAACACAAATCCGACGCACGGGTGATCGCCTGTGCATGGGCCGCATCGGCAACCGCGGCTAGCCATGGCCAGCGCATGTCATCGGTAAGCGGTTTGCCGCTGCGCATATGTTCGACGTTTTCAATCGGATGATGATCGTCGGCATCAAGCCACTGGCTGTGGGTTGCCTTCGCAACGCGCCGGGCGATTTCGGTTTTTCCCGACCCAGAGACGCCCATAATAACGACATAGCTGATCTGCCGATCCATCAAGATATTTCCGCCCGACTCTTTTTTATCAGGGCAGCTTTACGCTTTTGTTTGCCCTGTTGTTTGCGATGTTAGCGCTAACATAATGTTAGCGCTAACATCGAGTCAACAGCCTAATTCACAAGAGACTTGTCCATTATCAAAAGACGTAATAAATGTAAGGGTATGAGGAAACGCAAAGGGGCCGGGCGGCCGACAATTGCTGATGTTGCCAATAAGGCCGGGGTCAGTACCATCACCGTTTCACGCGCCTTGCGCGATCCATCAATGGTGTCCGATCATCTGCGCCGTAAAATCAATAATGCGGTGCGAAAACTCAATTATGTGCCCCATTCGCATGCCAGTGCGCTGGCATCAACGCG
>CENV01015689.1_pt1 | contig 13896 bp, 13 predicted proteins | sample 530231 | NCBI WGS metagenome assembly CENV01 (sample SAMEA2619815, study PRJEB7988) | marine metagenome | biome: marine biome (ENVO:00000447); feature: surface water layer (ENVO:00002042); material: "saline water (ENVO:00002010), including plankton (ENVO:xxxxxxxx)" | depth 5 m | reverse complement strand
CGGAGGGCAGCGCTCTATCCAGCTGAGCTACGGGTGCCCGGGGCGCTGGGCGCCCAAACGGTTCGGCGGGAACCTACTGTAAGCGCGAGCGGGGTGCAACAGGGATTTGACCCGGTGCGACCAGGGAATGGTTCTCGGGGCCCATGGCCTGCAGCGGACCTTGCGGGGTGGCAAACACCGTGCATAGATGCGACTAAAGTCTATCGAGTTGGGAGGCTCGCCTTGGGGGGAAATCGGGATATAAATGGCTTGGCGTGGCTGCGGCTTCTGGCGGTGACCCTCACTGTTGCCATTGGCGCAGCTCACCCGGCACAGGCCCAGCGGCCCGATGCGCAGGATATGCTGGTGGGCTGGAATCGGCTGATTCTTGAACTTGTTCGGCATACGCCCACTTATTCTCCGCCCGTGGCCAGCCGCGCATTTGCCTATCTGGGGGTTACCGCTTATGAGACGGTGGCAAGCGGGGACGACCGGTTCCTAACGCTCGCCGGCCAGCTCAATGCGCTTGAGCCCCTGCCCACACGGGAACCCGACGCCGCCTACGATGAAGCGATCCTGCTGCATGCGGCGATGAGCTTTGGCGCCAATGCGTTTTTCGGCAATACCGGTCCCACTGGCCAGCGCGCCATGAATACCATGGACACCCGCACGGCAGCGATGCTGGCCGAGGGGATCGATCAGGAAATCGTTGCCCGCAGCACGACGCTGGGCACCGCAATCGGACAGCATATCCTGGATTGGTCACTCGATGATGGCGGGGCGGTCGTTGAAAATCTGGGTTTCCCCTATGATTTCGAGACCGTGGAAGACCCCGCTCTCTGGGTCCCCACCAATCGGGTAGCGGTGCAGCAGGCGCCGCTGTTGCCCGGCTGGGGACACAACCGCCCCTTTGCCATGCCCGCAGGCAACAGTTGTGCTCTGCCGCCACCACCCGCCTTCAGCCAAGAGCCGGGCTCGGCGTTTTACGAGGAGGCCATGGAGGTCCACGACGCGGTGGTCAACCTGACTGACGAGCAGGAGGCCATCGCCCGGTTCTGGTCGGACGATCCGATGCTGTCGCCTACGCCGCCGGGCCATTGGATCTTCCTCACGCTCGATGCGCTCGAAGGCAAGGATGCCGATCTCGCCGAAACCGTCGATGTTCTGGCCCGGCTCGGTATCGTGCTGGCTGATTCATTTATCGGGTGTTGGGACGCAAAATATCAGTACAACCTCGTGCGCCCGGTGACCTATCTCAACCGACTGGTCGATCCGAATTGGCAGCCCATCCTGATCACCCCACCCTTTCCCGAATATCCTTCGGGTCATTCCACCCAATCGGGCGCTGCCGCGGGCATGCTGCAAGCTCATTTCGGCGAAAAGTTCGCTTTTTCCGACCGGACCCATGAAGATGACGGGCTGGCTGTCCGGCACTATTTAAGTTTCTGGGAGGCAGCCGAAGAAGCGGCGATCTCGCGGCTCTATGGCGGTATTCACTTCCGCTCAGCCATAGAACAGGGGCTCGAACAGGGCTTGTGCATCGCCGGATTCACCAACGCGCTGGTAACGCGGGGCTCGTCATGATGCGATTTGCGATCGGGGTAATCCTTCTTGCGGCACCCGCGTTGGGTCAGGAGTCAACCATTCCACGTTTTGTCGAGGTCACCGACAGCGCCGGGATCGACAGCGTCTTTTCGGGCGAGTGGGAGTATATGGTGGGCGGGGGTGTAGCCGTCTTTGATTGTGACGCCAACAGCTTGCCCGATATGGTGTTGGCCGGTGGCTCCGCTATGGCAAAATTATACCGCAACACCGGCGAAGTTGGCGGCGCGCTCAGCTTTGCAGAAGCGGCAAGCGGGTTGGAGATGGACGCCGTAACCGGCGCCTATCCCCTCGATATCAACAGCGACGGCATTATGGATGTGGTACTGCTGAGGGTGGGTGAAAACCAGCTCATGCGCGGGCTGGGCGATTGCCGGTTCGAAAGCGCCAACACCGATTGGGGGTTTGATGGTGGGGACGGCTGGTCCACGGCCTTTGCCGCCACCTGGGAGGCCGGGCAAAGCTGGCCGACAATCGCCATCGGCAATTATGTCGATCGATATGAAACGATGATGCCCTGGGGATCGTGCACCGACAACTGGCTGCACCGTCCGGACATCACTGACGATCGTTTCGGCGGGCCGATCCCGCTGACACCGAGCTATTGCGCGCTTTCGATGCTGTTTACCGACTGGAACCGGTCGGGCACGCCATCGCTGCGCGTTTCCAATGACAGGGAGTATTACAAGGGCGGGCAGGAACAGCTCTGGCGCATCCATGCCGGCTTGGCGCCTGAACTTTACGGCCCCGACGACGGCTGGCAGCGGTTGCGCATCTGGGGCATGGGCATTGCCGGCCACGATCTCAATTCAGATGGCTATCCAGAATATTTCCTCACCTCGATGGCCGACAATAAGCTTCAGGTGCTGTCCGAAATTCCTGACGCGGGCGCCCCGCTTCCGGTCTATTCCGACCTTGCCTATGCGCGCGGCGTCACCGCGCACCGCCCCTATACTGGCGGAGAGATCAAGCCCTCGACGGCATGGCATGCCCAATTCGAGGACATCAACAATGACGGGCTGACCGATCTGTTCGTCGCCAAGGGCAATGTGTGGGAGATGCCCGATTTCGCGCTGCTCGATCCCAATAATCTACTGCTCCAGCAGCCGGACGGCACGTTCTTCGAAGCGGGAGAAGAGGCGGGGGTTGCCAGTCTTCTGACCGCGCGCGGCGCAGCACTGGCCGATTTCAATCTCGACGGTCGGCTCGATCTCGTCGTCGTCAATCGGCACGCCAACGCCCAGCTTTGGCAAAATGTCAGCGACAATTTGGGCAACTGGCTGGCAATAGCCCCCCATCAGTCTGGCGCCAATCGCGATGCCATCGGCGGTTGGATCGAGGTGCGGACGGGCGATGGTGTTCAGCGCCGCGAGATCACATCGGGCGGCGGGCATGTGAGCGGGGTCGTGGGATTTGCTCATTTCGGGCTGGGCGATGCGCAAAGGGCGGACATCCGTATGCTCTGGCCTGACGGCACTGAAGGTGAATGGCAGGCCGTACAAGCGGGAGTCTTTTACAGTCTCGAACGCGATGCGCCATTGACGCGCCGGCATCCGGACGCGAACTGAAAAACCATGAGCCAAAATGTCGGCTGACCTAGAGATAGCTCGTCCTTGGGGCAGGACGCGGGACATGATCCCGCGCGGCGCGCTCAAAGGAGAGATGAAATGAGAAAGCTCAGTGTTGCTGCCTTTGTCAGTCTTGACGGGGTTGTGCAGGGCCCTGGCGGCCCGCAGGAAGATACCGATAACGGCTTTACGCTCGGCGGATGGACGGTGCCCTATTTCGACGAAGCCGTCGGCAAGGCCATGGAGGCCATTCTTTCCGATCCGTACGATCTGTTGCTGGGTCGCCGGACCTACGAGATCTTTGCCAATCACTGGCCAAAGCTCGAGGGGCAAGACGAATTGGCCGACGAGTTCGGCGCCATCAACAAATATATCGCCACCCGCAACCCCGGATATGCAACGGACTGGCAAAACAGCCATGTTCTCAAGGGCGATGCCGTTGCGACGGTGCGCCAGCTCAAAACCGAAGAGGGGCGAAACCTTCTCACGCAAGGTTCGGCGCAATTGATCCAAGCGCTATTCGCCTCAGACGTGGTCGATGAAATTCACACCCTCACCTTCCCGGTGCTGCTGGGAAAGGGCAAGCGGCTGTTCGGTGGCGGCGAGGCGCCCAGCGCGCTGAAGCTGATCGGTTCGGTCACCTCACCGAGCGGGGTTACCATCAACCGCTACGGAGTTGCCGGCGCGGTCCAGACGGGAAGCTTCGCGCTGGAATAGGCATCAAGGGCGCCGATCGTTTCGGCGCCCCCATGCTGTCAGCCCATCGACATGATCTCGAGCAGTTCCACTTCGCCCTCCCACTGCGGCCAGTGGGTCTCGTGCAGTTCGAGAAATTTACGAACCCAGGCGACGGCCTCAGCCTCGCTGTCGAGCTCGTAGATGGCAAAGCCGGCGACCACTTCCTTGGTCTCGGTGAAGGGGCCGTCCACCTTGAGCTTGCCCTTTTTGATCGCGCCCAACCCCATTCTGGCCATGCCGCCATTGTCGATGAGCTTGGGCCCGGCCTCCTGGGCCAAACCCCCGATCGCCATCATCAGTTCGGCGGGCGGCTGGCCGATTTCGGCCGCGTTGGTGGTGGTCACCATGGTGAGATATTTCATCTGTCCGTTCTCCATATTGAGCCGACCCGCCATGCGGGCCGACCAAAGGACGACCGGAGCTTAGGCCACCCGACATTTTTTATTCAGACAGAAAATCTGGATCAATCATCCATCTTGAGCGCCTTGATGAAAGCTTCCTGGGGGATTTCGACCTTGCCGAACTGGCGCATTTTCTTTTTCCCCTCCTTCTGCTTTTCGAGCAGCTTGCGCTTGCGGGTCGCGTCGCCGCCATAGCATTTGGCGGTCACGTCCTTGCGCATGGCGCGCACCGTCTCGCGGGCGATTATGCGCCCACCGATGGCGGCCTGGATGGGAATGACGAACAGGTGCGGGGGGATCAGATCCTTCAATTTTTCGCACATCTGGCGTCCGCGATGCTCGGCCTGGGAACGGTGCACCAGCATCGAGAGCGCATCGACCGGCTCGGCGTTGACCAGAATACTCATCTTGACCAGATCGCCGGCGCGATAATCGTCGAGCTGGTAATCGAAACTCGCATAGCCCTTGGAGATCGATTTGAGCCGATCGTAGAAATCGAACACGACTTCGTTGAGCGGCAGATCATATTCCACCATGGCCCGCTGGCCGACATAACTCAGATTGGTCTGGATGCCGCGCCGGTCCTGGCAGAGCTTCAAAATCGCGCCGAGGTAATCGTCGGGCGTCAGAATCGTCGCCTTGATCCAGGGCTCGCGGATTTCCTCGATCTTGACCACATCGGGCAGGTCGGCCGGATTGTGCAGCAACAGCTCTGTGCCGTCAGTCATCTGCACCTCATAGACCACGGAGGGCGCCGTGGTGATGAGATCGAGATTGAACTCGCGGGTCAGCCGCTCCTGGATGATCTCGAGATGTAAAAGTCCCAGAAAGCCGCAACGGAACCCAAACCCAAGCGCCGCCGAAGTTTCCATCTCGAAGGAAAAGCTCGCATCGTTCAAGCGCAGCTTGCCCATGGCAGCCCGCAGATCTTCGAAATCCGACGCATCGACCGGAAACAGGCCGCAGAACACAACGGGCTGGGCCGGACGGAATCCGGGAAGCGGTTCGGCCGTCGGCTTTCTGTCGTCGGTAATGGTGTCGCCGACATTGGTATCGGCCACTTCCTTGATCGAGGCGGTGAAGAACCCGATTTCGCCTGGCCCCAGTTCGCCCACTTCGACAAGCTTGGGGGTAAACACACCCACCCGGTCGAGTTCATAGGAGGCGCCTGCCTGCATCATGCGGATCTTCTGGCCCTTCCTGATACGTCCGTCGATCACCCGGATCAGCACCACCACGCCCAGATAGAGGTCGTACCAGCTGTCGACAAGCATGGCCTTGAGCGGAGCATTCTCATCGCCTTTCGGCGCTGGCAGACGCTCGACGATTGCGGCTAACACCTTGTCGATCCCCAGCCCGGTCTTGGCGGAAATTTCCACCGCCTCGGAGGCATCGATGCCGATCACGTCCTCGATCTGCTGCTTGACGCGCTCGGGTTCGGCGGCCGGCAGATCGATCTTGTTTAATACCGGCACGATCTCGTGGTTCACTTCGATGGCGTGATAGACATTGGCCAATGTCTGCGCCTCGACGCCCTGGGCGGCATCGACAACAAGGAGCGAGCCTTCGCACGCGGCAAGCGAGCGGTTGACCTCATATGCAAAATCGACATGGCCCGGGGTATCGATCAGGTTGAGCACGTAGTGCTCGCCATCGGTGTGCTCATATTCGAGCCGCACGGTCTGGGCCTTGATGGTGATGCCCCGCTCGCGCTCGATATCCATGGAATCGAGAACCTGCTCTTTCATCTCGCGCAGATCGAGCCCGCCAGTGAGCTGGATCAGGCGGTCGGCAAGCGTCGATTTCCCGTGGTCGATGTGGGCCACGATGGAAAAATTGCGGATCCGGGAAAGCGGGGTCTTCTGCGGTGTTTTCATGGGGCCGCTGATAGCAGCAAACGCGGCGTTTCGGGAAGATGGTTTGTGCGCGGTTAACGCGAGTTTTGGCAACATGTCGCGGCTTTGCGCGTTGGAGATGGGTCTGATTGCCTTTCGGAGCCGCAAATGACCCGCATCGCCGTGCTGCTTTTTCTGGTCCTGTTCACAGCAATGCCCACCATCGGCCAGGAAATCCAGGCCGAGCCCCCGCTGCCCCAACCGCGCCCCGAAGAGTTGGGCGGCGACAATGGGGTTGAGGAGGTGCCTCTCGCCGGGCCCGAGACCACGCAAGTGGATAAGCCCGAGCCGCAAACCGGCGAACTCGAACGCGTCTATCAGGCCGCCTGTCCGGCCCTGCTCACCGGATCGATTATCGGACAAATGGTGTCGCCTCTATCGGAAGGCAGTTGCGGGTTGCAAAGCCCGATCGCGGTGTCAGGTATTGTCGTCAATGGAAGGGAAATCCCGCTCTCGGGCGTGCCGGTCACCAATTGCACGATGGCCACCGCGTTGGCCGATTGGGCCGGCGAGGTCGATGCCTATGCCGTCGCGGTGCTCGATACAGAAATTGAAAGCCTCGTCACCGGGCCGGGCTACACCTGCCGCCTGCGCAATGGGGCCGATACGGGGTTCGTATCCGAACACGGCCTGGGCAACGCGATCGACATCACCGCCGTCGATTTGGTCGATAGGAGCACCATTTCGGTGCTTGACGATTGGCGTGCCCTGCCGGCCCAGCCGGAAGCCAAATTCTTAGGCTTTGCCCATTCGGCGGCGTGTGGGCGGTTCACAACAGTCCTCGGCCCCGAAGCCAATTCCGAACACGAGGACCATTTCCACTTCGATCTGGGCTGTCACGGCCAAAGCTGCACAGCCCAGATCTGTGAATAGACCTACTGGGTAAGGCTCATTGCGATCAGCGCACCCTGTTGCATCTGGGGCACCAGAACCATCGACTCGTGGGCAGAAATATCGGCAGCGCCGGCGCCCACAGTGGCGAGTTCGACAGTGTCCCCATCGCGCCAGCCATAGATGGTGCCGGTCGGGTTGTCATTAAAGACGATGATATCGCCGATGGCCGCCACCCCGTCGATAGCGCCGATTTCAGTGGCACCATCCAGCGGGGTTACACCGGTGGCGTTCCCGTCGACGCCATAGAGTCCTCCCGGTGTCCCGAAGGTGAAATTTTCGCCCATATCGGCACCCATCGAGCCGACGATGATCTGCCCGTCATGGGCAAAAAGCCCATTGGGGAAGGTCATCCCGTCATCGGGGCCGAACCAGATCGACGCCTCGCCATCGGCATAGCGCCAGATGGTCTGGCCGAACATGTCGGAAATGTAGACATTGCCATCATCATCGGCGGTGACATCATTGGGAAACGCTGCACCTTGCATGGTGACGGTTTCCACAAGCGTCCCGTCGTCCAACGAGACAATATGGAAGCCCATATTGTCGGCGACAAACAACTGGCCGTCGACGATGGCCATGCCGCGCGGGTCCTGCAGGCCGGTCACCCATTGCTCCTCGACCATCTCGCCATCGGGCGAAACGAGTGAGAGATAACCGTTTTCGCCGGCCTCGGCGCCCATGGCGACCATGTTGCCGATGATAATGCGCTCGTTGGCGGCGTCGTAAATCACCGATTCTGGCATCTGGAACCCTTCCAGGCGCCAGGATTCGGTCAGTTCCATGCCCAGGGCCGGCAGTGCAAGGGTCGATGCGGCGCAAGCCGCCAGAAGGGCGAGCGTGAGATTTTTCATGGGTCTTCTCCTCATCTGGGCGCCATCCACCCGGCGCCCGAGGTCAAACTTTAGCAATCTGACTGCGGCCTGTCATGTGCGACCATGGGGCAATGGGCTTCCTGGCGCGGGTGATAGGCCGGCAGGTCGGCCAGAGTGTGCAAATCGAGATGGTCCAGCGCTTCGAAATCGTGCGGTCGGGTTCCGATCTGGGGATCGGGCTCAGTGAGAAACCGGAAGAGTGCTTTTAACATTTGTCGTGGCCTTGGATAAACTTTCCGTCATTATCGACCAGCAGAACAGCTGCGACCATCGACATCTTCTGCACCCACGTTTAGAAAAACTATATGGATGAAGCGACCGCCATTCCCTTCAATGCCCTCCATGCCCTCGCTCTTGTGGCGCGGCACGGGGCGCTTGGCCCAGCCGCCGGGGCGCTCGGCGTGACGCCGGGCGCTGTCAGTCAGCAGATTCGCCGCGCGGAGGACCGGTGTGGGCTGGCTCTGTTTGAGCGCACGCCCAAAGGGCTGGTGCCCACCCGTGCCCTCTTGGCGGTTCTGGCCGATCTCGAGGCCGGGTTTGCCGCCCTTGGCCGCGCGCAGGCAGGTCTCATGGCGCCCTCACAGGACCGTAACCTTCTGACCGTCACCGTGGGCAATGTTTTTGCTTCGCGCTGGCTCATCTGGCGGCTGGCCGATCTGGGTGTCGTCCATCCCGAGATCGAGCTGAAACTCCTGACCACCGGCGCACTTGTCGATCTCGGACGACCGGACGTCGATTGCGCCATCCGGTTCGGGGCCGGTGACTGGCCGGGCGTTATGGCAGAGCCCATCGGCACCCATGCGGTGTTTCCCGTCTGCGCGCCCGGACTGGCCAAGCGGCTCAAAACGCCGGCTGATCTGGCCAATGTTCCCGTCATCATGGATCAGGCGTCTATGCTTTCATGGCCCGACTGGCTGGCGGCCGTGGGCCAGACGGGTCTGAAACTTTCGGGCCCCGCGATTTCCGATCCTGCCCTGGCTTTCGACGCGGCCATTGCCGGCCAGGGCGTGCTGTTGGCGCTTGGCATCATGGCCGAATATGGACTGGAGCGCGGGCAGGTGGTCGCTCCGTTCCCCACCATTACGCATTCGAAATTCGGCTACTGGTTTGCGACTGCCAGGGGTCGAGAGTTGCCTGCCCGCACGCGCAAATTCCGCTCATGGCTGGTGAGCCAGATGGAAGCGTGCGAAACCGCGACGCAAAAGGTGGTTGCCAGCAACGCCCTATAGTTTAGAATAGTTCTAAACTATTTGATCGAGTGCCCTTCAATGCTGACCACCTTCCGCCCCGCCCGGCGCGATTTTTCATCCCTGTCCGAAAGGGAAATCCTTGCGCTGGCCATATCGTCCGAAGAAGAAGATGGGCGCATCTATGCGGCCTATGCCGAGCGGTTGCGCGAGGACTATCCATCGAGCGCCGCAATTTTCGATGGCATGGCCGCCGAAGAGGACCAGCACCGTCGCCTGCTGATCGACCGCTATGTATCGCGTTTCGGGTCCTCGATTGTGCCGATCCGGCGCGAGCATGTCCGCGGCTTTTATACCCGCAAGCCGGTTTGGCTGATGGCTGAGCTCGATCTGGACACGGTGCGCAACCAGGCCCGCGACATGGAGCAGGACGCGGCGCGGTTTTATGCTGAGGCGATCAAGCAGACCGAGGATGCCGAGACCCGCAAGCTTTTGGGCGATCTCGAACGCGCCGAACGCGGGCACGAACACAAGGCCGAAGCCCTCCATGACGCCTATCTCGATCCTGAAACCCGCGACAGCGAAAAAACCACGGCGCACCGCAATTTCGTTCTGACCTATATCCAGCCCGGACTTGCCGGGCTGATGGACGGTTCGGTCTCCACCCTGGCGCCGATCTTTGCCGCCGCCTTTGCCACGGGCGACACATGGTCGACATTTCTGATCGGTCTTGCCGCATCGGTGGGCGCTGGCATTTCCATGGGCTTTACCGAAGCGGCCAGCGACGATGGGCGTTTGACCGGGCGGGGCTCGCCCATCAAGCGCGGCTTCGCCTCGGGCATCATGACGGCCGTGGGTGGCCTGGGCCACGCCCTGCCCTATCTCATTCCCCATTTCTGGACCGCCACCACCATTGCCATGGCTGTCGTCGTCGTTGAGCTCTGGACCATCGCCTGGATTCAGAAGCGGTTCATGGACACCCCGTTCTGGCGCGCCGTCATGCAGGTGGTGCTCGGCGGCTCACTGGTCTTTGCCGCAGGTATCATCATCGGCAATGCATAATTGAACCGTCTAACCCCAAAGACGGGGGGCAAAGGCACGCACCCTCCCTTGTTCGAGCGACACTATCGTTTCATAATTGAAACATGGATGTGTCCTGGGATGATCTTCGGCTGTTTCTCGACGTTGCCCGGCTTGGCGGGCTGTCGGCAGCGCGCGCCACGACAGGTTTGAGCGCGGCGACCTTGGGGCGACGGGTCACTGCGCTCGAACGCCAGATCGGCGAAACGCTTTTTGTGCGCGCTCAGAGCGGGTTTACCCTGACCAGCGCCGGCGAAGCGCTGCTCAAGCGCGCCGAGGATGTCGAAGCCGCAATGCGGGCGGTTACCCATTGGCGCGACGGGGCGATCGGCGCGCGGGTGGTGCGGGTGTCGGCAGGAGGTTGGACCACCGATTTTCTGTCCCGGCATATCGAAGAGCTCTGGTCACCCGATGACGGTTTCCGGGTCGAGTTTGTCACCGCCTATGACAAGGTCGATATCGGACGCCGCGCCGCCGATATCGGAATCCGCAATTCGGCGCCGACCGAGCAGAGCCTTGCCGGCCACAAGCTGACCCCGGTCGCCTATGCGCTCTATTGCGCGCCACGTCTGGTTGCGGGCGTACGCGATGGATTGTTCGTCGGGGTCACCGGACCCGCTGCAGCGACGGGCTCGGCGCGCTGGTTGCAGGCCCATCACGGCGATCGCATCGTGGTCAGCGGCAATGATGCCCACTCGGTGCGTGAACTGGTGGCAGCGGGCACGGGTATCACCGTACTGCCCTGCTTTATCGGCGACGTCGATCCGCGCCTGTCGCGCATCAGAGGTCCCATTCCCGACCTTGCGTCGCATCAATGGTTGATACTGCATCATGAGGAGCGCCACAGTCCACCCGTCAGGACGCTCGCCAACCGGATCGCACGCCTGATGAAGGGTCATGTAAACCTGTTCGCTGGCGATATCTCATAGCTTGGCGCGCCGTCGCTGGTAGTAGAGCGCTCCCAGAATGGCCGCGATACCCAGCGCTGCAAGAAAAGCCGTGGTTCCGCCATCGGCAAACACCACAGCGTGCATGCGGCGTCCGGGCAGGAGCGTGAATGCTCCGGCAAGAATGAGCGAACCGGAATAAAGAGCTATCATATGGCTTCGATGGGCGCGGACATTGCCGCGTCGGATGGCGAGCACCGCCTGGACCAGACCCAGGAGTGTATAGAGCGAAAGGGCATGGATAAGGCTGTAGGGCCCGAACATCCTGATCTCGGCGATCAGAAAGGATGAAAGCGCAACCACTATCATGAACCCGATCCAGATGCGGCCCATCGCCTTGTGAAGTCCTGTTCCCTTGCGCATCAGCAGAACGATGGTTCCCAGGGCAAGGGCCGCTATGGCGCTGGCGGCATGAATCTGGATGGCGAGGGGCGACGCGATAAGGGCTGTTGCATCCATTGGACGGCTCCGGCATGTAGTTTGGGCGTGAGGCGGATGTGCACCGAGTGTCCAATGGGCGTCACAGCCGCAAGTCCGGATACGTGAACCAGGAATTTGTCTTCGTGAACGACAGCCCCATTCATTTCACGCTGCGCCAACTGCACGGCGTTTTTTCCAGTCCGCTGGCGTGGGGGATAATGGTGGGGGTGGGGGTAATCGCCGGGATTACCGGGCCCTTTTCAACATTTGCGCTTCTGGCGCCGACGCGGCGCGTCGTCTATTGGCTGCTCATCGTTGTGGGCAGTTATGGAGCGGGCACAATCGGGGCGGCGCTTGCCCGGGCGCTGATCCTGCCCCGTGGCGGCCCGCTTTTGGCGCGCATCGCCGTGCTGGGCATCGGGTCCTCGATTCCCGTTACGGCCGCTGTCGCGATGATCAGCTGGCTGTTCTTTCCCGACCTCAGCTACACCGGACTAAGTCTTTTCGAACTCTATATCTATTGCCTTTTAATCAGCCTGGCGCTGATGGGTGTTATGGAAGGGGTGGTTGAGCCCCAACTCGAAAGGCGCAGGGATCAAACGACACCAGAAGCGGCAAAGATACCGAAAATTCTCGACCGCCTGCCTAATCATATGCGCGGGCCGCTCAGCCACATGTCGATGGCCGATCATTACGTAGAAGTTCATACGGACAAGGGTAAGTCATTGCTCTTAATGCGCCTTTCCGACGCGATCGCCGAAACCGAAGGGATTGACGGCCTTCGGATTCATCGCAGCCATTGGGTCGCCAAGCAGGCAATTTCATCGGTCAGGCGCGTTGACAGCCGCGTGGTCGTCCAGCTTGCGACAGGGGAAATGCTCCCAGTATCGCGCAGCTATCTCGCCGCGATACGCGCCCATGAAAAAGGCGCCGCCCAATGAGCAGCGCCTTTTGAAATCGTTAGGCTGGCAGGCCTAAAGCGTGCGCTGAACCTTTTCGACCCGATAGCATTCGATAACATCGCCGGGGCGCATGTCTTCGTATTTTTCGAATGCCATGCCGCATTCCTGACCGGACTGGACTTCCTTGACCTCGTCCTTGAAACGCTTGAGCGTCGAGAGCTTGCCCTCGTGGATAACCACGTTGTCGCGAATGAGGCGCACGCCGGCACCACGCTCGACCATGCCATCGGTAACCCGGCAGCCGGCGACCTTGCCGACCTTGGAGATGTTGAACACCTCGAGGATCTCGGCATTGCCCAGGAACGTCTCGCGCACTTCAGGCGCCAGCATCCCGCTCATCACGCCCTTAACGTCGTCGATCAGGTCGTAGATGATGTTGTAGTAGCGGACTTCGATGCCTTCGCGCTGGGCCAGATCGGCTGCCTGCTTGTTGGCACGCACGTTGAAGCCGATGATCACCGCGCTGGACGCCGTTGCCAGCGTCACGTCGGACTCGGTGATCCCACCCACACCCGAATACAGGATCTGCGCCGACACTTCGTCGGTCGAGAGCTTGTTGAGCGCAGTAACGATCGCTTCGACCGAACCCTGCACGTCGCCCTTGATGAGCAACGGGAATTTGGCGATGCCCGAAGCCTTGAGCTGATTCATCATCTGCTCGAGCGAGGTCGCACCGCCACCGGCGGTCTTTTCACGAATGACGCGCTGGCGGTATTCGGTGATCTCACGAGCGCGAGCTTCGCTTTCGACCACCGCGAAACGGTCGCCCGCGTCGGGAACACCGGAGAAGCCAAGCACTTCGACCGGCGTCGAAGGACCGGCGGATTTCACCTGCTCGCCCTTGTCGTCGATCAGCGCACGAACCTTGGCCCATTCGTTACCGGCCACGACGATGTCGCCAACGCTGAGCGTGCCGCGCTGCACCAGAACGGTCGCAACGGCACCACGGCCCTTGTCGAGCTTGGATTCGATGACCAGACCCTGAGCGGCGCCCTTTTCAGGCGATTTGAGCTCGAGCACCTCGGACTGTAGCAACACCGCTTCCAGCAGGCCGTCGAGATTGGTCTTCTTGAGCGCGGACACTTCCACGTCGAGCACTTCACCGCCCATCGATTCCACGAAAACTTCATGCTGAAGCAGTTCGGTGCGCACGCGGGTGGAATCGGCGCCCTGCTTGTCGATCTTGTTGATCGCCACGATGATCGGGACGCCCGCCGCCTTGGCGTGCTTGATCGATTCAATGGTCTGGGGCATCACGCCATCGTCGGCAGCCACCACCAGAATGGCGATATCTGTAGCCTGCGCACCGCGGGCGCGCATGGCGGTGAACGCCTCGTGGCCCGGCGTGTCC
>CENV01018394.1_pt1 | contig 13905 bp, 12 predicted proteins | sample 530231 | NCBI WGS metagenome assembly CENV01 (sample SAMEA2619815, study PRJEB7988) | marine metagenome | biome: marine biome (ENVO:00000447); feature: surface water layer (ENVO:00002042); material: "saline water (ENVO:00002010), including plankton (ENVO:xxxxxxxx)" | depth 5 m | reverse complement strand
CTTGGGAAACTGGCTGGCGGCCAGGAACAGGCCGGAGGCGCCGTCGCGCAGCAGGTAGTGGTCGTCCACCTTCTCGCACTTGAGGTGCGGCATGGGCACCGGGTCGGCGCGCGGCGGCGCCGGCTCGCCGCTCTTGAGCAGCTTGCGGGTGTTGCCGCAGTCGTCATTGGTGCACTTGAAGAACTTGCCGAAGCGGCCGGTGCGCAGCTGCATTTCGCTGCCGCACTTTTCGCATTCCAGCGTCGGGCCGTCGTAGCCCTTGATGCGGAATTCGCCCTTCTCCACCACGTAGCCGTCGCAGTCCGGGTTGTTGCCGCAGATGTGCAGCTTGCGCTTCTCGTCGATCAGATAGTTTTCCATCGCCGTGCCGCACTTGGGGCAGCGCTTCTTGCGACGCAGCTCCTGGGTCTCCGCTTCCTCGTCGTCGGCGCGCACCGCCTCTTCGCCGGGCAGCAGGTTGAGGGTGGCGGTGCAACGCTCCTTGGGCGGCAGGCTGTAGCCCGAGCACCCCAGGAACACGCCGGTGGAACCGGTGCGGATCTGCATCGGGCGCCCGCATTTGGGGCACTCGATGTCGGTGTCGGTGGGCAGGTTGGCGCGCATGCCGCCCTTGGCCTGCTTGCCGCTGCCCTCGCCCTGGGCCGCTTCCAGCTTGGCCAGGAAGTCCCGGTAGAACTCGTCGAGCACGTCGCGCCAGCCGCGCTTGCCCTCGGCGATCTGATCCAGGGTTTCCTCCATCTGGGCGGTGAAGTTGTAGTCCATCAGGTCGGGGAAGCTTTCCGCCAACCGGTCGGTGACGATGTCGCCCATCTTCTCCGCGTAGAAACGGCGGTTGTCCTGACGGACATAGCCCCGATCCTGGATGGTGGAAATAATCGAGGCGTAGGTGGAGGGCCGGCCGATGCCGCGCTTCTCCAGTTCCTTCACCAGACTGGCTTCGGTGTAGCGCGCCGGCGGCTTGGTGAAGTGCTGGTTGGCGTCCACCTGATCGATATCGAGCACGTCGCCCTGCTTGAGATCGGGCAGCACGGTGTCCTCGGCGCCCTTGCGCGACGCCTGGGGCTGGATGCGGGTCCAGCCGTCGAACTTGACGATGCGACCGCGCGCCTTGAGCTCGTAGCCGTCGGCCTCGGCGGTGATGGTGGTGCTCAGGTACTCCGCCGGCGGCATCTGGCAGGCGATGAACTGGCGGCGGATCAGCTCGTAAAGGCGCTGGGCGTCGCGCTCCATGTCCTTGAGGTTGCTGGCGTCGCGCTTCACGTCCGAGGGGCGGATCGCTTCGTGGGCTTCCTGGGCGCCGTCGCGGTTGGAGTACCGCAGCGGCTGCTCGGGCAGGTACTTGTTACCCAGTTGCTCGCCGATCCAGGCGCGGCAGTCGTTGACCGCATCCGCGCTCAGGTTGGTGGAATCGGTACGCATATAGGTGATGTGGCCGGCCTCGTAGAGGCGCTGGGCCATCATCATGGTCTTCTTCACCCCGAAGCCCAGGCGCGTGCTGGCGGCTTGCTGCAGGGTGGAAGTAATAAAGGGAGGCGGCGCCTTGGAGCGGGTCGGGCGCTCCTCGCGCTGGCTGATGGTGAGCTTGCCCGCGGCCACCAGGGCGGCGCGATGCTTCTCCGCGTCGTCGCCGTTGTTGGGGCGGAAGTTCTCGCCCCGGTAACGGGCCACCTGCATGCGGATGGCGTCCGCCGCGTTGGCCGCGTTATGGGTGTCGGCGTGCAGCTCCCAGTACTCTTCCGGGGTGAAGGCGCGGATTTCCCGCTCGCGCTCCACCACCAGCTCCACCGCCACCGATTGCACCCGGCCAGCGGACAGGCCGCGGGCGATCTTCTCCCACAGCAGCGGCGAGATCATGAAGCCCACCACCCGGTCCAGGAAGCGGCGCGCCTGCTGGGCTTCCACCCGGCTCATGTCGAGCTTGCCCGGCTCCTCGAAGGCGGCCTGGATCGCTTTCTTGGTGATCTCGTTGAACACCACCCGGTCGAAGCGCTGGTCGTCGCCGCCGATCACTTCCCGCAGGTGCCAGGCGATCGCCTCCCCTTCGCGGTCCAAGTCAGTGGCGAGGTAGATGCGGTCGGCGCTGCTGGCGAGCCGCTTGAGCTCGTCGATCACCTTTTCCTTGCCCGGCAGGATCTGATACTGCGCCTGCCAGCCGTGGTCCGGGTCCACGCCCATGCGGTTGATCAGCTGCGCGCGGGCCTTCTTCTTTTTATAGGCTTCACGCTCCTCCTTCGGCAGTGAGCGGGTATAGGCCGCTTCCTTGGCCCGCTCCTTGGGGGTACTGGTCTTGGCGCCGCCGCTTACCGGCAGGTCACGCACATGGCCGACACTGGATTTGACCACGAAATCATCGCCCAGATAGCGATTAATGGTCTTGGCCTTGGCCGGCGATTCCACGATTACAAGGGATTTACCCATTCGTTGCTCACCCGATCATGAGAAGCTGCGTCATAAGAAACCTCTGAGGCCTGACCGCCACGGCGGTGAAAATTCGCCGGGCAGGACACGCCTCAGAGGTCGGGCCGGGGCCTTTGCGGACCCCGGCGGGCGCCTATTTAGACAGCGCCGGTATCGTCCGGTCAAGCACCGGGGTCGCCGGCGACGCCGCCCGGAAGCCCTCCAGGCCGCGCCGGCCATGGCGTCGCGGCGCCTTTCACGGTGGGCTGGCAGAGCCCGCCGAGAAGGCTATACTCGGCGTGAAGGTACTGAAAACAACCTCTGCCGGTTAAGGGAGAACACCATGACCTCACCCTATCGAAAGGTACTGGTGGCGATTGATTGCAGCGACGAATCCGCCGAGGTTCTGTCCCGTGCGGCGGGGGTCCAGGAAGGCACCGACGGGGAATTACACCTGATCCACGTGATCGAACCGCTGGCGCTGGCCTACGGCGCCGACGTGCCGATGGACGTCACCGACCTGCAAAGCGGCCTGGTCAAGCAGGCCCGCGACACGGCGCTGGAATACGCCGGCCACTACCGGATTCCGGAAAGCCGCATCCACGTGGAACTGGGGTCGATCGAAAAAACCATCCTCGACAAGGCCGACGACATCGGCGCCGATCTGATCGTGGTCGGCAGCCACACCCGCAGCGGCCTCGCCCTGCTGCTCGGCTCCACCGCCCGCGGCCTGGTGCCCGGCGCCCACTGCGACGTGCTCGCCGTGAAAATGGACAAGCGCAAGAAGGAAAGCTAGCGGAAACTGTGGGAGCGGGCCCTGCCCGCGAAAGGCAAGCGGAGCTTGCCGGCGGGATTCCAGAGGCTTTTCTATGAAGCCGCCAACAGCGTCTCTGGTATCCTGCCGGGCGGCCTGGCGGCGCCCTTTCGCGGGCAAGGCCCGCTCCCACAGGGTGCCATTAGGTGAGTTGGGCGTTACCAGTGGCGCTGGGCGGCTTAGTGTTCCACCTGTAAAGCAGCCCGGCTAGCTCTCGGGCTTGCGTTTTGAGCGCGGCCAGCTCTTCGTCGCTGTCCCGGGGGCCGGTGAAGATCGGCACCTTGCGCAGCGCCGCCACCAGCTCCTGGTCCGGCGCCTGCATCCTCTGCACTTCCACCGCCCAGCGGATCTGATGCACCAGCATATGGAAGAACGCCAGCCGGGTGGCCAGCGTATAGGGCGAGTCGGGGCGGTCGAAATCGGTGAATTCCAGCTTCGCCATCACCGCCTCGCGGGCGGCGTCCGCCACGCGGATGGTGGCGCTGCGGGCGGTGCCCAGCAGCATGGACAGGGTGCCGAACACCTCGCCGGGGGACACGTAATACAGCACCGCCGACGGTGCGCCGTCGGCGCTCTCGCCCTGCACCACCAGCTGGCCGCGCAGCAGAAAGTACAGTGACGATTCCACTTCCCCGGCGCGGATCACCCGGTCGCCAGGGCCGGCCTCGATGATTTCCGTGCGCGCCAGAAGCAGCGCCCGCTGGTCCGCGTCGTCACGCGCCACCTCATTGAAAAACGGCACGCCGGAAAGCAGTGCCTCCACCCGCGCGTGATCCGATTCCTGCCATTGGGCGTGCTTCATGTCTCCCCTCTTCCCCGTGTATGGCGGCCTCATCCTAGCCCGAACGTTTCCCGGATTGCCACCGCCGAACAGGCCGCTGTTCACTCGTACGGTGCAAAAAACCACTGGACATATTACACTGTCCGTATTATCAGTGTACGTAACAGCGGAACCGTGCCCGAGGAGGCCGACATGAGCATCGCATTAACCGCACGCCAACAGCAGGTTCTCGATTGCATTCGTGCGTCCCAGATGGAGACCGGCATGGCCCCGACCCGGGCTGAAATCGCCGAACGCATGGGCTTTCAATCGAAGAACGCCGCGTCCGACCACCTGCGCGCCCTGGAGCGCAAGGGCTACATCCGCCTGCACGGCGACCGCTCGCGGGGCATCCAGCTTCTCGATCTGGCGCTGGAAATGGGCGATGAGGTGCCGGTGGTGGGCAAGGTCGCCGCCGGTACCCCGATCGAGGCGATCGAAAACGTGGAGCGCACCGTGCCGGTGCCCCAGGGGCTGTTTCGCCAGCGCCCCACCTATCTTCTCAAGGTCCAGGGCGATAGCATGATCGAAGCCGGCATTTTCGACGGTGACCTGATCGCGGTTCGCAAAAGCCAGACCGCCCGGTCCGGCGAGATCGTGGTGGCGCGCATTGACGATGAAGTCACGGTGAAAACCCTTAAACTGAACCGCTCCAGCGCCACGCTGCTGCCGGCCAACGACGCCTACGCGCCGATCCGCGTGGCCGCCGACGAGCTGATGATCGAGGGTATTTTCGTGGGTCTGATCCGTGATCCCAATGCGCATTGACACCGTTAACCGCCTTTTGGCAACCCTGTTGCTGGGCATCGCTCTGGCCGCCTGCCAGGGCAACGCCGGCGCCGGCGACGACGCCAGTAACGAGAGTAGTGAGAGACAGAACCGTATGTCGGACACCCGTTTGCTTGCCCCCTGCCCGTCCGCGCCGAATTGCGTGTCGAGCCTTGCCGAGGACGAACGTCACCGGGTGGCGCCGCTGCCCGGCGCCGGCAACCGCGCCGACAGCCTGGCGATGCTGGAAGAGGTGCTCGACACCCTGCCCCGGGTGGCCTACGAGCGGATCGGTCCGGCCCGCATTCAGGCCCGCTTCACCAGCCGGATTCTGCGGTTCGTTGATGATGTGACCCTGTACGTGCACGACGACGGTCTGATCGACGTGCGCTCCGCCTCGCGCATCGGTTACTGGGACCTGGGCGCCAACCGGCGCCGGGTGGAAGACCTGCGCGAGCGCCTCAACGCGCGCCTTGGACAACCCCAGCCCAGCCACGGATGAGCGGCATGCCGGAGCACGGCCCGCGCTGGGCGGACATCGGCGTCAATCTTGGCGACAAGCAGTTCGCCGAGGACAGTGAACAGGTGCTGGCCCGCGCCGCCGACAGCGGCGTGGCCCTGATGTTGCTCACCGGCACCAGTGTGCCGGAGTCGGAAGCCGCCGTGGCGCTGTGCCGGCAATGGACCGACGCCGGCCCGGCCCTGTTCGCCACCGCCGGCATTCACCCGCACAACGCCCGCTTTTTCGACGCCGAGGCCGGCCACGCGCTGGCCGGGCTGCTGGCGCACCCCGAGGTGGCGGCGGCCGGGGAGATGGGCCTGGACTTCAACCGCGACTTCTCGCCCCGGGACGACCAGGAAGGCGCCTTCGAGGCACAGCTGGCGCTGGCCGCCGAGGCCGGCAAGCCGGTGTTCCTGCATCAGCGCGACGCCCACCACCGTTTCCTGCCGATTCTGAAAGCCTGGCGGCACAAGCTGCCCGCCGCCGTGGTGCACTGCTTCACCGATCAGCGCGAGGCCCTGTTCGACTACCTGGATCTGGATTGCCACATCGGCATCACCGGCTGGGTGTGCGATGAGCGGCGCGGTGGCGCCCTGGCGGCGCTGGTGCCGGAGATTCCCGGCGACCGCCTGCTGCTGGAAACCGACGCGCCCTATCTGCTGCCCCGGGATCTGCCGGAGAAGCCACCGCGCAAGCGCCGCAATGAGCCCTGCTATCTGCCCTGGATCGGGCGGCGCGTCGCCGGTCTGCGCGGCGAGAGTGAAGCAGACTTGGCGGCGCGTACCTTTGCCAATACCCGTACTTTTCTCGGGCTCGTCTGAGTCACTCGATTTGTGCGAGCGGGCCCTGCCCGCGAAAGGGTGGCTTTCAGCCACCCGGCAGCTTCAGGCTTTTTCCGCGCGCCAGTTGAAGTCGACCTCCAGGGCGGGTTGCGGGCCGTCTTCGGGCTGGCCGGCCATTTCCGCGTAGGGCGAGTTGTGCACCAGTACCGCCTTGTCGGTGGTCATCTTGCCGAGCACGTTGTTGGCGTGCTCGGCGCCGTTAAAGCGCACGATCTGGCCTTTCTCGTCCACCACGTGGTAGCTCACGCCGTCGATCTCCACCTGCACGATGCAGATCGACAGCGTCACGGACCGCAGCAGCACCTTTTCCACGTGCCGTCCGTTGAGTTTCTTAACGGTAATCTTTTCCATCTTTACTCCGAAAGCAGCGCCTGAATGTCGAGCAACCCGAACGGCCAGGCGAGCTCGCGGTCGCCGTGGCGCAGCACCGGGATACGCTCGCCGTACTCCGCGATAAGGGTATCGTCCTCGGCGATATCCACCGCGTGAATATCGATTTCCGGGTTCACGGTGAGCAGCAGGTCGCGGGCCTGGTCGCACAGGTGGCAGCCCAGGGTGGTGTATAGCACGACGGTCATCAAAGGGTTCCGTGTCGGATCGCGTAGCAGTGGTGGATGGCGCTGTTGCGGCGGAAGTCCTCCGGCAGGCTCCAGGCGGTCAGGTCCTCCACCTGATACCAGCGGGCGATGCTCTCCTCCAGCTCGAAGCGGCGGAAGTTGCAGGAAAAGTAGAGCACGCCGCCGGGCTCCAGGCGCTTCATGATGCGCCGGATCAGCTCGCCGTGGTGCTCCTGGACCACGAAGTCCTGGCGCGACTTGTTGTTGGAGAAGGTGGGCGGATCGCAGAACACCACGTCGAACTGCTCCTGGCAGTCCTCCAGCCAGGCCATGGCATCGGCGCGCACCAGCGGGTGGGCCTCGCTGGAGAAGCCGTTCACCGCCAGGTTGCAGGCGGCCCAGTCCAGATAGCGGCGTGAGGCGTCCACCGTCACCGCGCGGCGGGCGCCGCCCACCAGCGCCTGCACGCTGGCGGCGCCGGTGTAGGCGAACAGGTTGAGGAAGCGCTTGCCGGCGCACTCCTCGGCGAGCCGCAGCCGCAGCGGGCGGTGGTCCAGGAACAGGCCGGTGTCCAGATAGTCGTTCAGATTCACCAGCAGGCGCGCCTGACCCTCGCGGACCACCCGGTACTGGCCCTGGCCATCCAGTTTCTGATACTGGCGGTTGCCCTTCTGCCGCTCGCGGGTGCGCAGGTGCACCTGCTCGCGGTGCACGCCCAGGGCCGCGCGCACCGCGCTCACCGCCCACTGGCGGCGCTGTTTCGCCTTGTCCTCGTCGACGGTCTTGGGCGCCTTGAACTCCTGCACCAGCGCCTGATCGCCGTACACGTCCACCGCCACGTTGAATTCCGGCAGGTCCCGGTCGTAGAGGCGGTAAGCCTGAATGTCCTCGCGCTCCAGCCAGCGGCGCAGGTGCTTGCCGTTCTTGCGCAGGCGGTTGAACAGCGGCATGGCCGGTTCCGGCAGCTCGAAGCCGGGCGCGTCGCCGACCCGCAGCGGCGGCTGCGGCGCCGGCGGGCGCGGCCGGCTGACGCGGATGAAATTGTTCAACGCGCCGTTGCGCACCTTCCACTGCTGGGTCATATCCATGCCGGAGCGGTCCAGCGCGGCCACGTCCGCGCCCAGCATCACCGCGGTCCAGGCCGGCGCCTTCTCGCCGAGGATGCGGCCCAGGCCGGCGTACAGCCAGGCGGCGCTGGTCTGCTCGTCCAGCCGTTCGCCCCAGGGCGGGTTGGTGGCCAGCAGCCCCTGGTCGGCGAAATCACGGCCGCGCAGGGCGCCCAGCTCGCGCCGCTCGAAGTGCACCAGCCGGCGCATCCCGGCGCGCTCGGCGTTGTGCAGCGCGTACTGAATGGTGTCCGGGTCGGCGTCGAAGCCCTTCAGCGACGGCAGCCCCTTGAGCCCGCCCTCCAGGCTGGCGGCGGCCTCGCGCAGGGCCTCTTCCCAGAGCGGCTTGCGGCAGCCGCGCCAGGCCTGGAAGCCGTACTCGCGGCGCAGCGCGCCGGGCGCCACGCCGGCGGCCATCCAGGCCGCCTCGATCACCAGGGTGCCGCTGCCGCAGAACGGGTCCAGCAACGCCGCCGGCCGCTCCTCGCGGTGCCAGCCGCCGGCGCGCAGCAGCGCCGCCGCCAGATTCTCGCGCAGCGGCGCCCGGCCGCCGGCCAGCCGGTAACCGCGCCGATGCAGCGGCGTGCCGGCCAGGTCCAGCCACAGGCGGGCGCTGTTTTCGTCCAGCCGGGCGCGCACCGCGCAGGCGCCCTCCTCGCGCCGGGCCTGGCCGATCTCCGGCGGCAAGGCGCGCAGCAGCCGCTTGCCGCTGACCCGGCTGTCGCCGCGCACGCCCTTGCCGTGGTCCAGGCTAAGATGCAGGTCCACGCCCGGTGGCACCAGGGCCCGCCAGTCCACCGCCGCCGCCAGCCGCTCCGGCGCCTGGTCCGGGGTCACGTCCAGTTCCGCCAGCGGCACCAGCACCCGCTCCGCCAGGCGCGACCACAGGCAGGCCCGCAGGGCGTCCTGCTGCAGACCCTGAATCCCCACATGGGCGTTACCCGGATCTGTTACCGAGATGCCCAACTCGGTGAGCTCGTCGGCGAGCAAGGGGCCCAGGCCGGGCAGACAGGTAACTACGAATTCCATGGGTTTTGCCCTGCAAGTGCCTGTTTTAAAGACGGAAATGAAAAATTCATCGGTTGGACCATTATTCGTCACACGCTTAAACGGCGCCACCATTATGGCGACATGTTATTCGACACCCTCTTCCCCCTTTCACATACTCAAAGCGTGGCCCTTCGAAAAGGTGACCGGGGGGCCGCAGCTTACTGACCGTCGCCGCAATCGGCAAAGCGGCACTGCGAATAAGCCAACAGGCGTACAAGCCAAGAGGATCGTGTCTATGAAAAGACAGAAACGCAGTCGTGATGAAAGAGCTTACAGCCGGGGGTACCTGGCCGGATTTCAAGGCAGGCCCAGGGACTTTTGCCCCTTCGGCGCATTGCAGGCCCGCACCCACTGGATGAGCGGTTGGCGCGAGGGCCGCACGAATCAGGTACAAGGCATGGTCGGCGTGGCCGGCATCCAGAATTTGAAAGACGTCACCTAATCGTTATTTCGCGTTAAGAGGACATTGCACAAAACCTGTTTTCGATCAGCGCCGGCGCTTCGCGCGTCGACCCCACAGGGCCCCTCCCGGGCCCTTTTCTTTTGCCACCTTTAAAAACCTACCAGGCGCGGACAATGTCCCCGACCAGCCCGGGGCCCTGGTAAATGAGGCCCGAATAGACCTGCACCAGCGAGGCGCCCAGACGCCGCTTGTCGAGGGCGTCGCCGGCGCCGCTGATGCCGCCCACCCCGATGATCGGGATGCGCCCGTCCAGGGCCTTCGCCATCGTCCCCAGCGCCCGGTCCGCGATCGGCTTCAGGGGCGCGCCGCTCAGGCCGCCCTGCTCGTCGCCGTGGCGCAGGTGCGCCACGCCGGGCCGTTCCAGGGTGGTGTTGCCCACGCAGACGCCGTCGATGCCGTGGCGCACGAACGCCTCCGCCATGGCCGCCAGTTCCTCTTCGCTGTTGTCCGGCGCGATCTTGATCACCAGCGGCACGGTCACGCCGCGCTGTTGATCCAGGCGGGTCTGCGCCTCGCGCAGGGTGCCGAGCAGGCGGTCCAGGGCGTCGCCGTGCTGCAGGTCGCGCAGGCCGGGGGTGTTCGGCGAGGAGACGTTGACCACCAGGTAGCCGGCCAGGCCGTGCACCTTCTCCTGGCAGAGCCGATAGTCGTCCACCGCCTGCTCCGCCGGAGTGTCCTTGTTCTTGCCGATGTTGATGCCCAGCACGCCCTGGAAACGGGCCGCGCGCACGTTGTTCACCAGGGCGTCAACGCCGTGGTTGTTGAACCCCATGCGGTTGATCAGCGCCCCGGCCGGCGGCAGCCGGAACAGGCGCGGCTTGGGGTTGCCCGGCTGCGGGCGCGGGGTGACAGTGCCCACCTCGATGCTGCCGAAGCCCAGCGCCGCCAGGCCGTCGATGCAGTCGCCGTTCTTATCCAGGCCCGCCGCCAGCCCCACCGGGTTGGGGAAATCCAGCCCCATCACCCGCACCGGCCGCGCCGGCACCCGCGCCGGATAGAGCCTGCCGGCGCCCCGGCGCAGCGCGGCGAGGGTCAGGTCGTGGGCCTGCTCCCCGGACAGGGCGAACAGGGCGGGACGGGCAAGCTGGTAAAGCATGGGCGGCGGCTCCTCGGTTGGCGGCGCGGATTATACCGGGAGCCGGGACCACGTTACAGGATGCGGTCGAGGACCTCGGCCAGGTTGGCGGAAGCGGCGGGACGCAGCTCGCGCAGGGCGGCGCTCAGTTGTTCGGCCAGGGCCGGCTCCAGGCGCTGCAGGCGGGCGGCGCCGTTGGCCAGCCGCGCGGCGATCTGCGGGTTGATGCCGTCGAGCTTTTTCAGCGCCCGGGCGAAGAACGCATAGCCGCTGCCGTCCGGCGCGTGGAACGCGGACGGGTTGCCGTTGACCAGGGTGCCGACCACGGCGCGCACCCGGTTGGGCAGCGTCCATTCGAAGGCGTCGTGGGCCAGCAGGCCCTCCGCCCGCGCCACGGTGTCGGCGCCGGGCACCGTGGCCTGCACCGCGAACCACTGATCCATCACCAGGGCCTCGTCGCGCCAGCGCTGGGCGAAGGCCGCCAGCGCCGGCTCGGCGCCGGGCAGCTGGTTGTGCACCAGGGCGCGCAGGGCGCCCAGTTCCTCGGTCATGCAGGTGGGGGCGTCCAGCATGCCCTGCAGCTGCGCCACCAGTTTGTCGCGGTCGCCACGGCCGGCGCCGGCGGCGGCGGACAGGTACCCCAGCGCCACCTGGCGCAACCGGCGTTTGCCCATGGCCTCGCCGTCGGCGCGGTATTCCGGTTCCGCCAGTTCCTCCACCAGGCGCCACCAGGACGCCGCCAGGGCCTCGCCGAGGCCGGCGCGCAGGGCGCTGAGGGCGTCGTGCACGGCCTGCGGGCGCAGCGGCGTGTGCCGGTCGCCGACCGCGGTTTCGGTGGGCAGGGTGAGCAGCAGCGCGGCCTCCGCCGGGTCTTCACCGGCGCGCTGGATCACCTGCTCCAGCACCGGGGTGAGCCGGTCGAGCTGCGCGGCGGCGTCCTCGCCGTCGTCGATGATCCGCGCCAGGGCGGCGAAATAGAGCCGCTGCGCCGCGTCCCAGCGGCAGAAGCCGTCGCTGTCGTGGGCCAGCAGCGTGATCAGCTGCGCTTCCTTGAACGGGTAGCGCAGCGACACCGGCGCCGAGAAGCCGCGTAGCAGCGACGGCGTCGGGATGCGGTCCGTGGCCACCGGGAAACGGAAGGTCTGCTCGCCGTCACGCAGGATCACCACGGTTTCGGTGGCGCCGCTGTCGTCCAGCGGCAGCGCGCGGCCCTGGCCGTCGAGCAGCGCCAGCTTGACCGGAATCATCAGCGGCTGCTTGTCGCTCTGCCCCGGGGTGGGCGGCGTTTCCTGGCGCAGCGTGAGCTGGTATTCGCCGTCGGCGAAACGGTCGGAGGCGGTCACCAGCGGCGTGCCCGCCTGGCTGTACCAGCGCTTGAACTGGCTCAGGTCCAGGCCGGACACCTCTTCCATGCAGGCGACGAAGTCGTCGCAGGTCACCGCCTGGCCGTCGAACCGCTCGAAGTAGAGATCGCTGGCGCGGCGGAAATCCTCCGCGCCCAGCAGCTCGTGCTGCATGCGCACGATTTCCGAGCCCTTCTCGTAGACGGTGAGGGTGTAGAAGTTGTCGATCTTCTGGTATTCCGAGGGCCGCACCGGGTGCGCCATGGGGCCCTGGTCTTCCGGAAACTGATGGTTGACCAGGAAATCCACGTTCTCCACCCGGGTCACCGCGCGGGAGTTCATGTCCGAGGAGAATTCCTGGTCGCGGAACACCGTGAAGCCTTCCTTGAGGCTGAGCTGGAACCAGTCCCGGCAGGTCACCCGGTTGCCGCTCCAGTTGTGGAAGTACTCATGGGCGACCACCGATTCCACCCGCTCGAAGCCGGCGTCCGTGGTGGTGGCCGGATGGGCCAGCACGCAGGAGGTGTTGAAGATGTTCAGGCCCTTGTTTTCCATGGCGCCCATGTTGAAGTGGCTGACCGCCACCACCTGGAAGATATCCAGGTCGTACTCGCGGCCGAACACCTGCTCGTCCCAGGCCATGGCCCGCTTCAGGGAATCCATGGCGTGGCCCAGCTTGTCCAGATCGCGGTGCTCGGCGTACAGGCGCAGCGCCACGTTCCGGCCGGAGGCGGTGCGGAAGCTGTCTTCCAGGCAGGCCAGATCGCCGGCCACCAGCGCGAACAGATAGCAGGGCTTGGGGAAGGGGTCGTCCCAGGTGGCGAAGTGGCGGCCACCGTCCTCGTCGCCGCCGTCCACCGGGTTACCGTTGGAGAGCAACAGCGGATAGGCGGCCCGGTCGGCGTGGATGGTGGTGGTGAACCGGCTGAGCACGTCCGGCCGGTCCGGGAAAAAGGTGATGCGGCGGAAGCCTTCCGCTTCGCACTGGGTGCAGTACATGCCGTTGGAGCGGTACAGCCCTTCCAGGGCGGTGTTGCTCTCCGGATGGATGCGCACCCTGGAGGTCAGGGTGAACTGCTCCGGCACGCCCGGCACCGTGAGCCGGCCTTCCTCAAGCCGGTAGTCCTGCTCGCCGAGCGGACGGTCGTCCACGCTCAGGGAAAGCAGCTCCAGATGTTCGCCGTCCAGCACCAGCTCGCCCGGGCGGTCGTCACGGGCGGGATTGCGGCGCACCGCCAGCTCGGCGGTGACGGTGGCGTGGCCGTCACGCAGGTCCACGTCCAGGCGGGTGTGATCCACCAGCCAGGCCGGCGGGCGGTAGTCGGTGAGCCGGGTGACCGGCGCGGGGTTGCCGTCTCTCATCAATGTTCTCCGTGTCGGCGCGCGGGGCGCAGGTCCACCGGTTGGTCCGGGGCCTCGCTGTCGGCGCTCTTGCAGTGACTGGGGACGTAACCGCTACGTTCTTCCTCGGGCAGATTGCGCACTTCCCAGGCGATCACCGCCTGCATGCACAAGGCGCGCTGCTCGTCGCTGACCCGGCGGCCGTCCGGCCAGCGGCCGGTCTCCACCGCGGTGCGCATGTTGTGCCACACCTCCAGGGTCATGCCGTCGATAAGATCCTCGAAGGAAGGGGAAGAAGCCATGGCGTACCTATCTACCTGTCAATCGCTGTGCGTGGAGTAATGGGGCTTAGGATACAGGATGCAAGTGAAGCTTGCGGCTAGTTGCCGTCACCGGGGCGGGTGCTCCAGCCCAGCTTGGAACGGCAGGCCTGGTAAAAATCGTGGCCCGGCGGGTGGATCAGCCGCAGGCGGTGGGGCTTCTTGCGGATCGCGATCACGTCCTCGGCCTGCAGGCGGATGCCGGCGGTGCCGTCGCAGCTGACCAGCGGGTTCACCTTCTCGGTGGTGATGTGGATCTTGATCTCGCTGTTGCCGTCCACCACCAGCGGCCGGCTGGTCAGGGTGTGGGGGTTGAGCGGCACCAGCACCATGGCGTCCAGGCGCGGGTGCATGATCGGCCCGCCGCCGGACAGGGCGTAGGCGGTGGAGCCGGTGGGCGTGGAAATGATCAGGCCGTCGGAGCGCTGGCCGTACACGAACAGGCCGTCGATGGTCAGCTCGAAGTCGATCATGTGCACGCTGTCACCGGACAGCAGCACCACGTCG
>CENV01069191.1_pt1 | contig 13951 bp, 13 predicted proteins | sample 530231 | NCBI WGS metagenome assembly CENV01 (sample SAMEA2619815, study PRJEB7988) | marine metagenome | biome: marine biome (ENVO:00000447); feature: surface water layer (ENVO:00002042); material: "saline water (ENVO:00002010), including plankton (ENVO:xxxxxxxx)" | depth 5 m | reverse complement strand
CATGGCCACGCCTTTCAGCGCTTCCAGGGCGGGGGTGATTTCGAGCAGCTGCAGGATAACCGGCTGGTCCTTGCCGAGCATGTCGCCGGAGGCAATACGGAACAGCAGGGAGTAGCTGATTTGGCCAGCGGCGCCGGTCACGGCTACGCGTACGGGTGCTTTCATGAACAATCTCCTAACTGGAATTCGGGAGAACTAAAGTGACTGAAACCTGGGGAGCCTCTGAGCAATGGCGATGCCCGATGAGGGGGCAGGGTCCCGGACGGCGCGTATTATAGAGTAGCGGCGGGGCGAGCGCACGGATCGTCGCCCGCCGGCACGATTCAGGGCGACGGAGCGTCCCGGTGATGCTCCCGATAATGCACCGGCGTGACCCCGAACCAGCGCTTGAAGGCCCGGTTGAAGGCGCTCTGTTCCGAATAGCCCAGGTCCAGGGCGATCTGGTTTACCGAGCGGTCGCTGTGGCGCAGCCAGTCGCAGGCGAGCCGGCGGCGTTCGTCTTCCAGCAGGGTGGAGAAGTCGGTCCGTTCGGCGCGCAGGCGCCGGCGCAGGGTCCAGGGTTTGACGCCCAGCCGTTCGGCGATGGGTTCCAGTTGCGGGATGCCCTTGATCAGCCGTTGCTGGATTTCCAGGCGTACCTGCTCAAGCAGGTTGTCGCGGGCGCGGTACTGGGTCACCGCGCGTTGCACCCGGGAGCGGGCCAGGCGGTGGACCTCCGGGTCCGCGTCGCGCAGTGGCCGGTCCAGCACCCCGGCGTCCAGCACCACCGCGTTGAGTGTTTGGCCGAAGTGGATCGGGCAGCGGAACACGCGGCGGTATTCGTCGTCCTGGTCGGGGGCGGGGTGCACCAGGTGCACCGCCAGCGGGTCGTGGTCCTCGCCGAGAATCCAACGGCCGAACACCACCGCGCCGGCCAGGGTGGCGTCCACCCGGTGACCGCTGAGCGGGGAGTTGTCCAGGGTGTCCCAGATCAGCCATAGATCGTCGTCGCGCCATTCGAAGCGCAGTTCAAAGAATTCCGAGGTGACCCGGGTGAAGGGGATCATCAGTTCGATGGCGTCGCGCAGGGTGGCGCTGGACATGCTGGCGTAGCCCAGTTCGCCCATGAAGCGTGGGCGGATGCCTTCGCCCATATGCAGGCCGAACAGCGGGTCGCCGCTGCGGGTCACGGCGTGCTCCAGCAGCCGCTGTTCGACTTTGAGCGGCAGGCGGGCGTGGGGCGATTCCAGGTCCGCTTCGCTGACGCCCAGCCGCACCAGGGCATCGCTCAGGTCGACGCCGGCGTGTAGGGCGGCATCAAGCAGGTGCTCGACCCAGAAGGAGGCGACGGTGAGGGAGCCGGAATGGAGCGGCGCTGCAGGGGCCATGGGCGCTTTTCTTATTGGTGCCAGCCAGCGGAGGCTGTCAGCAAACGACAAACCGCCTGTTTAAGTCAATGACAGCAATCATCGACAGCGCCATCATCGGCCGGGCCAAGGGCGGCCCGGCCGGTGTTTCAGGTTTTTTGTTCGCGGGCCAGTTTGTTGACCTTGCGGCTGATGCGGTTGAGTTTCTTGTCCAGGCTCTCCATTTCCTCGCGGGTGGGCAGGCCCAGGCCGTGGGCCAGGCGCACGCGCCATTCGTCCAGCGGGCTGTCCTGGCGGGCGGCGGCGTTCTTGCCGGTGCCCTTGGCCTGCTCGGCGCGTTTGCTCTCGCCGGCTTCCACCAGATCGCGGAACCAGACACGGCCGGATTCCGTCAGTCGATTGATCGCTCCCAGCGCGGCTTTGTTAAGCTTGTCGGCGGCGGTGTTCAGATCGTTCAGGGTCTCGTTCATGGGAAGGGCCTCCTTTTCCAAATGAAGTAACAACGAGGGTACCGGCGCGCCACCGTCTATTCGTTGGTATTGTTCGACAATTACACAACCTGTTCCGGCCCGGCCGGACCTTTGGGAGATCAGTTATGCGAGTCGTTTTGCCCCAGGGCAGTTATCAATCGGTGGCCGGTGACGGTGTCCGGGAATTCCGTGGCGTGCCGTTCGCCCGGCCGCCGCTGGGTGAGTACCGGTTCAAGGCGCCCCAGCCGCTGCCGGACAGCGACGACGAGCACAACGCGGACCGCTATCCGACCCCGTCCCTGCAAATGCGTAATCCGGCCATGGGCATTGATGAAAGCGGTGAGGACTGCCTTTATCTGAATCTGTGGGTGCCGGAAGGGGAGGGGCCGTTCCCGGTGATGCTGTGGTATCACGGCGGCGGTTACACCGCCGGTTCCGCCTCCCAGTTGCTGTACAACGGCGCCCGCCTGGCCGCCGACCAGAAGGTGATCGTGGTGAACGCCGCCTACCGGCTGGGTGCCCACGGTTTCGGCGACTTCAGCGCCCTGGCGCCGGAGCTGGAGGCGGACACCAACCTGGGGCTGCGTGATCAGGTGGCAGCGCTGGAGTGGGTGCACCACCATATCGAGGCGTTCGGCGGCCGCCCGGACCAGGTGACCATCTTCGGCGAATCCGCCGGCGGCTTCAGTGTCGCCACCCTGATGGCCACGCCCCGGGCGCGGCCCCTGTTCCAGCGCGCCATCGTGCAGTCCGGCGGCGGCGACTTCGTGCTCGCCCAGGAGGAGGTGGCCAAGGTCACCCGCGCCTTTGTCGAGGCCCTGCCCGGCGAGGGCGGCGCCGCCGAGCGGCTGCGCGCGGCGGACGCCAAAACCTGGGTCAAGGCCCAGGGCCAGGCCCTGCGCACCCTGGTGCGGCGCGGCCTGCGCGACACCACGCCGCAGTTCGCCATGAACTTCCTGCCGATGGTGGACGGCGATCTGCTGCCGGGGCTGCCGGTGGACGCCATCGCCGCCGGTGAGGCGGCGGACATCGCGCTGATGGCCGGCGTTTGCCGCGACGAGTATCATTTCTTCCAGTACGCCGGGCCGCTGGCCGGCTTCCCCAGCGTGGAGGAGCTGAGTGGCTACGACGACGAGGAAATCCTGCGCCGCTTTGAGCGGGCGCTGCCCGGTAACGGTGAGCGCGCGCTGGCCCACTACCGGCGCACCGTGACCCCGGACCCGGCGCGCAGCAACATGGACTGGTTCTCCGCCATGGAGAGCGACCGCCTGTTCCGCGTTCCCACCCTGCGTCTGCTGGATGCCCAGGCCGCCCATCGGGCCGACACCCGGGGCTATCAGTTCACCTGGACCAGCAACCAGTTCGGCGTGCCCATGGGCGCCTGCCATGTGATCGATGTGCCGTTCGTGTTCGGTGTCACCGACACCGTGCCGGGGCAGTTTCTCACCGGTGGCGGCGAGCAGGCGGCGGCGCTGTCCGCCCGGGTGCGCGCCGATTGGGGCGCCTTCGCCCGGGGCGAGACCCTGGACGGCCCGGCCTGGCGGGAACGCCGCACGGTGCGGCAGTACGGTCCCGGGGATGCCGAGGCGGCGCTGTTCGACGCCGACGATGAGGCCCTGTGGGCGGACCTGATCCCGGCACCGCGCGATTAGCGCGGTACCCAAAATCCGTTATGTACCATAGAATATAGCCCGTAATGAAGGAGCACCCCCATGACCGTGGCCCAGGCCATTGAAAGCAAGGTGCGCGATGCCTTGCCCGTCGCTCACCTGCAACTCGACAACGAAAGCCACAAGCACGGCGTGCCGCCCAACTCGGAGACCCACTTCAAGCTGGTGCTGGTGTCCGAGGCGTTCCAGGGGCAGATGCCGGTGCGCCGCCATCAGACCGTCTACGGCGTGCTCGCCGAGGAAGTGGCCGGGCCGGTGCACGCCCTGGCCCTGCACCTGTTCACGCCGGCGGAATGGCAGGCCCAGGGCGGCGAGGTGAGCGCCTCGCCGGATTGCCTGGGCGGCAGCAAGAACGACCCGGAGTTCGGCCAATGAGCGGTACCATCGTGGTGGCGGCGCTGTACCGCTTCACCCGCCTGGAAAACTTCGAGGCCCTGCGCGAACCCTTGCTGGCGCTGATGGAGCGCCACGATGTGAAGGGCACCCTGCTGCTCGCCCACGAGGGCATCAACGGCACCGTCTCCGGCCACCGCGCCGGCATCGACGCGCTGGTGGCCTGGCTGCGCGCGGACCCGCGCCTCAGCGATCTGGAGTACAAGGAATCGTTCACCGACGCCCACCCGTTCCTGCGCAGCAAGGTCAAACTCAAGCGTGAGATCGTCACCATGGGCGTGGAGGACGTGGACCCCAACCGCAGCCGCGGCACCTACCTGGAAGGCGAGGACTGGAACCGGGTCATCGCCGATCCGGAAACCCTGGTGATCGACACCCGTAACGACTACGAGTACGAGGTGGGCACCTTCGAGGGCGCGCTGAACCCGAACACCAAGAGCTTCCGGGAATTTCCGGACTATGTGCGCGAACATCTGGACCCCGGCCGGCACAAGCGGGTGGCCATGTTCTGCACCGGCGGCATCCGCTGCGAGAAGTCCACCGCCTACCTCAAGGAACAGGGCTTCGACGAGGTCTATCACCTTAAGGGCGGCATTCTCAAATACCTGGAAACCGTGCCCAAGGAACAGTCCCTGTGGCGCGGCGAGTGCTTCGTGTTCGACGAGCGGGTGACCGTGGACCACGACCTGAAACCCGGCGCCTACGACCAGTGCCACGCCTGCCGCCGGCCGATCTCGGAGGCGGACAAGGCCTCGCCCCTGTATCGGAAAGGGGTGTCCTGTCCGCACTGTCACGACGAATCCTCGGCGGAGCAGAAAGCCCGTTTCGCCGAGCGGCAGAAGCAAATTGAACTGGCCCGGCAGCGGGGCGAGCCCCATCTGGGCCATGATCCGCGCGAGCACGGGAACAAGGAGTAATCCGCCAATGCGTTTTTTGTTGTTGCTGGCTGGTCTGACCCTGTCGATGGCGGTTTCCGCCGCCGAACCGGTGCGCGTGGCGGTGGCCGCCAATTTCGCCAAACCCCTGGAAACCCTGGTGGCGTTGTACGGCAGGAGTCACCCGGACGCGACCATCGAGATCACGGTGGCGTCCACCGGCAAGCTGGCGGCACAGATTCGCCAGGGTGCGCCGTTCGATATTTTCCTGGCCGCCGACGACCGCCGGCCCACGGAACTGGACCAGGAAGGGCGCGGCGTGGAGGGCACCCGGCGGGTCTACGCCCTGGGCCGGCTGGCGCTGTGGAGCCCCCGGGCCGGGCTGGACCTGGGGCCGGCGTTGCTGGAGAGCGGCGACCTCAGCCCGATTGCCCTGGCCAACCCCCGGCTGGCGCCCTACGGTGCCGCCGGGCAGGCGGTGCTGGACACCCTGAGCCTGCCCGCCTCGGTGAAGGTGGTGCAGGGGGAAAACGTGGGCCAGGCCTATCATTTCGTCAGCAGCGGCGCCGCCCCGGCGGGCTTCGTGGCGTTCAGCCAGGTGCGCGGCGCCGGCGGCAGCCTGTGGCTGCCGGACAGCGGGCTTTACCCGACCATCGAACAGCAGAGCCTGCTGCTCCAGGATCGGGCCGAGACCCGCGCGTTCTATGAGTTTCTGGACAGTGACGCGGCCCGCGCCCGCATCGAGGAAGCGGGCTACGGTGTCGCCCCCCGGTGAGCGTGTCTCCGGCGGATTGGCAGGCGCTCTGGGTCAGCGTCAAGCTGGCGCTGATCAGCACCGCGCTGCTGCTGGTGCTGTGCACGCCGCTGGCCTGGTGGCTGGCGCGCCGCCGCCGGCGCGGCCAGGCACTGCTGGAAGCGCTGCTGGCGCTGCCGCTGGTGCTGCCGCCCACGGTGCTGGGTTTCTATCTGCTGCTGTGGCTGGGGCCGAACGGCCCCGGCGGTCAGCTGGCCGGCCTGTGGGGCGCCCACAGCCTGGCCTTTACCTTCACCGGCCTGGTGCTGGGCTCGGTGCTCTATTCGCTGCCGTTCGTGCTGCAACCCCTGAAAAACGCCTTCGTGACGGTGGACCAGGACACCCTGGACATGGCCGCCAGCCTGGGCGCCGCGCCCTGGGACCGGTTCCGCAACGTGGTGCTGCCGCTGGCGCGCCCCGGCTATCTGTCCGCGGCGGTGCTGGGGTTCGCCCATACCCTGGGTGAGTTCGGCGTGGTGCTGATGATCGGCGGCAGCCTGGCCGGCGAGACCCGGGTGGCGTCGGTGGCGCTCTACGAACACGTGGAAGTGGGTGACTACGGCCAGGCGCACCGGCTGGCGCTGGTGCTGGTGTTGATGTCGCTGGTGCTGCTGTGGGGCCTGTTCCGCTGGCAGCGGCGGCCGGGAACCCTGACCTGATGAGTGCCTGATATGAGTCTGCAGGTGGATATCAAACTGCAACGGGGCGACTTCCGGCTGGCGGTGAACGGCCGGCTCCCCGAGCGCGGGGTGACCATCCTGTTCGGGCCCTCCGGCGCCGGCAAGAGCAGCCTGCTCAAGGCCATCGCCGGGCTGCAGCCGTGCCAGGGGCTGATCCGCTTCGCGGACCGGGTCTGGCAGGATGAGCGCGACAGCCTGCCGGCCCACCGTCGGCCGGTGGGGCTGATGCTGCAGAAACCCACCCTGTTTCCCCATCTGAGCGTGGCCGGCAATCTGACCTTCGCCGCCCGCCGCTCCGGCGCCGATGCCGGCCGCTGGCGGCAGGTGGTGGCGCTCACCGAGCTGCAGCCGCTGCTGGAGCGCGGCGTGGCCGGCCTGTCCGGCGGCGAGGCCCAGCGCGTGGCCCTGGCCCGGGCACTGCTCACGGAGCCGGATCTGCTGCTGCTGGACGAGCCCCTGTCGGCGCTGGATAGCGACCGCCGCCAGGCGCTGATGGCGGTGATCGCCCGGGTGGCGGAACGGCTGCCGGTGCTGTATGTGACCCACCAGCTGGAGGAGGTGATGACCCTGGGGGATCACCTGTGGTGGCTGGATCAGGGCGGGCTGCGGGAGCAGGGCGAACTCACCGAGCGGCTGGCCGGCCTGCACGGTCCCCTGGCCGCCGGTGGCCAGGCGGCGGTGGTGCTGCACACCCGGCATCGCCATTACGACCCGCAGCACCATCTGCTGGAACTGGCCCTGGGCGAGCGGCTGCTGCGCCTGCCCGCCGACGGCCCCCGTGGCGATACGCCCCGTCTCAAGGTGGCGGCCCGGGACGTGAGCCTGGCGCTCACCGCCGCCCGTGACTCCAGCGTGCTCAATATTCTGCCCGCCCGGGTGGACAGCCTGCGCGACCTGGGCCACGGACAGTGCCTGGTGCGCCTGGAATGCGAAGGGCAGTGGCTGCTGGCGCGGCTGTCCACCCTGTCCCGGGACAGCCTGGCGCTGCGGCCGGGCACCCCGGTGTACGCGCAGATCAAGGCCGCCGCCCTGGTGTGAGGGGCAAGGGCTGCGCGGCCCGGCGGCGATCTGCTAATCTGCCGGGGGCGTCGCGGCTTGGGGGAGATCGCGGCTGAAGCCGCTCCTACGGCGAGCAATGGTTGGTAGGAGCGGCTTCAGCCGCGATCAACCCAGACCGCCCTTGGGGAACACCATGGACAGGGGGGAACAGACATGGAAAGCATCAATACGCTGATTATAGGCAGTGGCTTCGGCGGCTCGGTGATGGCCTGCCGGCTGGCGGAACGGGGCGAGCCGGTGGTGGTGCTGGAGCGCGGCCGGCGCTGGCGGCCGGAGGACTATCCCAGCGTCAGCCAGGATCACTGGTTCTGGGACGAGGACGAGCCGGAGCGCCAGAACGGCTGGCTGGATTTCCGCTACTTCGGCGACATGAGCATCGCCCTGGGCGCCGGCGTCGGTGGCGGCTCGCTGATCTACGCCAATGTCAGCATCGAACCGCCGGCCCAGGTATTCGAACGGGGCTGGCCGGAGGCGATCAGCCACGCCGCCCTGAAACCCCATTACCGCACGGTGGGCCGCATGCTCAACGTGCAGAGCCTGCCCGACCGCCAATGGACCCCGCGCACCCGCCTGATGCACGAGTCCGCCGACAAGCTCGGCCACGGCCACCGCTTCCGGGTGGTGCCCCAGGCGGTGACCTTCGACCCGGACTGGCACGCCGGCCTGGACGACGCCTTCGACTACCGCCACAGCAAGCCCTGGACCAACGATCAGGGCCAGCGCCAGGGCACCTGCGTGCACTGCGGCAACTGCGACCTGGGCTGCCCGGTGCAGGCCAAGAACACCCTGGACCTGAACTACCTGGCGCGGGCCGAGGAGAAGGGCGCCGACGTGCGCCCGCTGCAGCAGGTGCGCTGGATTCGGCCGCTGGAAGGGGGCGACTACGAAGTGGGCGTCCGGGACCTGGACGCCGGCGCCTGGCGCCGGCTGCGCGCCCGCCGGGTGATCGTCGCCGCCGGCAGTGTCGGCTCCACGGAACTGCTGCTGCGCTGCCGGGACCAGTACAAAACCCTGCCGCGCCTGAGCCGCGCCCTGGGCCGGGGCTGGACCAGCAACGGTGACTTCATGACCCCGGCGTTTTACCCGGACCGGGACATCGCCCCCACCCGGGGGCCGACCATCACCTCGGCCATCGATTACCTGGACGGCAGCGACGGCGGTGCCCGCTATTTCGTGGAAGACGGCGGCATTCCGGACCTGCTCGGCAACTGGCTGGACCGGGCCGGCCGGCATCCGCGCCTGGCCCGCACCCGCCTGGGCGCGGCGCTGCTGGAGTATGGCCGCGACAGCAATCCCTTCGCCGGCATGATGCTGTGGTTCGGGCAGGCCATCGACGGCCCCGGCGGCGAATTTTCCCTGGCGCGGCGCTGGTACGCACCCTGGAAAAAGGACCGCCTGCGGCTGAAATGGGATTACCGGTTCGCCGAAAAAGCGGTGCAGGGCCTGGCCAACCGCCACCTGCGCCTGACCGAGGCCACCGGCGGCCGCGCCATGACCCCGGCCACCTGGCGCTGGTTCCGGAACCTGGTCACGCCGCACCCGCTGGGCGGCTGCAATATGGCCGATACCGTGAAACAGGGCGTGGTGAACCACGCCGGAGAAGTGTTCAATTATCCGGGACTGTATGTGGTGGACGGCGCCACGGTGCCGCGGGCCCTGGGGCTCAATCCGTCACGCACCATCGCCGCCCTGGCGGAGCACGCCGCCGCCTGCTGGCGCTGACTGCCTGTCCCTGGATGAACCGAGTGGGGGAAGCACCATGAACGACGACGCCCGATTCCATGTGGTGATCACCGGCGAAACGCTGGGCGGCGCCGACCCGGATCAGGTGGCGGCACGGCTGGCTAAGCTGTTCAAGATGCCGGAGAGCAAGGCCCGGCAATTGATCGGCGGCGGACCCCGGGCGGTCAAGAAGGACGCGGACGAAGCCACCGCCCGGAAATTCCAGGTGGCCCTGCGTCAGGCCGGTGCCCGCTGCGAACTGAAGCCGGCCGGCCCGGTGCCCGCTGCCACCACCGCGCCCCCTGCCCAGAGCGCTCCAGCAGCCCAGAGCGTGCCGGCCGCCTCGACCGCAGCCGCCGCGCGGAACGCGCTCGCCGACCAGACCGCACCGCCTGCCCAGGCCGCTCCCGCTGCCCCGACGGCGCAGCCGGCAGCCGGGGCTCCCGGCCCGGTCACCGGCGGTGAACTGGAAACCGTGGGCACCCTGCGTACCGGCGGCACCGGTTTTACCGGACCCTTTCAAGTGGCCCCGGTGGGGGCGGATCTGGATACCAAGGAAAGGTCGAGCCCGGCGCCGGCGCCGGACACCAGCCACCTGTCCATGGCCGAGCCCGGCGCGGTAATCGAAACGCTGAAGCGGGAGGAGTCGGTAAGTGTGCCGGACACCGGCCATCTGTCGCTGGTCGGGGAGGATCGCGCCTAAAGCGCCACGCCGCCCGGCCGCCCTACACCGGTTCCATATCACCGGGTCCATATCACCGGGTCCTGTAGGAGCGGCTTCAGCCGCGATCAGCCTTTGGCCCTCGCGATCAGCCTTTGGCCCCCGCGATCAGCCTTCCGGCCCCTGAAAGTGCAGCAATATCTCCTCAAGCACATCCGGAATCCCCCGGCCCATCTGGCGCACCAGCTTCTCGTCACGCCACACCTCGTCCAGCTCCGGGTCCTCATCGACGCCGGAAATCAGGATCATGGGCAGCAGCCAGTTGGCCATGGTGTCGTCTTCGTCGTCCTCGGTGAACCACTGCTGCTCGTGCAGGAACACGCCGCTGAGAAAGCCCGCGCACCAGGACGCCAGGTCATTGCCGTCGTCCTCCTGGTAGGGGTCCAGCAGGCAGGGCAGGGTGATCCGCTCGCCGGCCAGGGTGTCGGTGAGCAGGCGCGCGCGCAGTTCGTCCAGGGCGGCGGCCACCGCCTCCGGCAGCGGCATTTCCAGGGCGGTGCTGAAATCCTCCGGCCCCTGGTAGGGGCCCACGGCGAAAGCGCACAGCAGGCCGTGGGTTTCCACCCAGGTAGGGGCCTCTTCGCCCTGGTCGGCGAAATGGTGGGTGACGGTGTCCTTGAGCTGGGGATTGGCGATGCTGGTCATGGGGTCCTGGCGGGTTGCGGGCACGGGCGGTCAGGATACCCGTTCGCCGGCGCCGCGCCCAGCCGGGGCCTTGCCGGAAGCGCCCGGGGCTTCTACTCTCAGTGACCCCGAAAACAAGGAGAATCGGATATGCCTTCATCGTCGTTAGCGGATCAGGTGGTCTGGATCACCGGCGCGTCCTCCGGCATCGGCGAGGCGGCGGCGGCGGAATACGCCCGTTACGGCGCGCGTCTGGTGCTCTCCGCCCGCCGCCGGGAGGAATTGGAGCGGGTGCGCGCCGGCCTGGTCAACGCCGAGGAGCACCTGGTGGTGCCCCTGGACCTGGCCGACGAAGCGGCCATGGAGCCGGCCACCGAGCAGGTGCTCAACCACTTCGGCCGCATTGACCAGGTGGTGCACAACGGCGGCATTTCCCAGCGCGCCCTGGCCCGCGACACCAGCCTGGCGGTGGACCGGCGCATGATGGAGGTGAATTACTTCGGCACCGTGGCGCTGACCAAGGCGGTGCTGCCCGCCTTCCTGCGCCAGGGCGGCGGCCGGTTCGTGGTGGTCACCTCGCTGGTCGGTGAGCTGCCGACCCCGAAACGCTCCGCTTATAGCGCCAGCAAGCATGCCCTGCACGGCTTTTTCGAGGCGCTGCGCGCCGAGGAGTACGAAAACGGCGTGCGCGTGACCATGGTGCTGCCCGGCTTTATTCATACCCGGTTGTCCTACAACGCGCTGGTCGGCGACGGCAGCGCCCAGGGTACCCTGGACGACGCCCAGGCCAACGGCATGGACGCGGCGGAGTGCGGGCGCCGGCTGGTGGAGGCCGTGCAGCGTGGCCGCGATCAGGTTATCATCGCCGGCCGCGAGGGCGCGGGCGTCTACCTGAAGCGTTGGGCGCCGCCGCTGTACCGTCGCGTCATCCGCAAAATCAAGGTGACCTGATCTTTCCGTAGGAGCGGCCCGGCCGCGAGTGCCATGAACGCAGATACCCTGGACGCCAAAAAACGCACCCGCCTCAACAAGCTGCAGAAGAAGCTGCGGCGGGAAACCGGCCGTGCCATCGCCGATTTCAATATGATCGAGGAAGGCGACCGCATCATGGTGTGCCTGTCCGGTGGCAAGGACTCGTACACCATGCTGGAGATTCTGCGCAATCTGCAGCACTCGGCGCCGGTGCACTTCGAACTGGTGGCGGTGAACCTGGATCAGAAACAGCCCGGCTTCCCGGAGCATGTGCTGCCCGAGTACCTGGAACGGGAAGGGGTGGCCTACCACATCCTGGAAAAGGACACCTATTCCATCGTCAAGGAGAAGGTGCCGGAGGGTAAAACCACCTGCGCGCTGTGTTCGCGTCTGCGACGGGGCAGCCTGTATGGCTTCGCCGAGGAAATCGGCGCCAACAAGATCGCCCTGGGCCACCACCGGGACGACATCGTGGAAACCCTGTTCCTCAACATGTTCTTTGGCGGCAAGATGAAGGCCATGCCGCCCAAGCTGCGCAGTGACGACAACAAGCACATCGTGATCCGGCCGCTGGCCTACTGCCGCGAAAAGGACATCGTTGAATTCGCCGCCTTCAAGGAATTTCCGATCATTCCCTGCAACCTCTGTGGCTCCCAGGAGAACCTGCAGCGCCAGGCGGTGAAGGAAATGCTCAATCGCTGGGACAAGCAGTTTCCCGGGCGCATCGAGAACATCTTCTCGGCGATCGGCAACGTGGCGCCGTCCCAGCTGGCCGACACGCGCCTGTTTGATTTCGAGAACCTGGAAAAAGGCCAGCAGCGCGGCGGTGCCGCCGCCCATCGGCTGGACGTGGTCAACCTGTTCCAATAACGATCGGCGGTGATCGTTCATTTTCCGTGACCGATGCGTCACGACGGCACGGCCCCACCGCATGATTCACGGCGGTCTTTCCGGTAAAATGCCGCCGCTTTCCGGCCAGCACGCGTTGCCCTGGCCTCGTATCGACTCTCGACCTGAAAGGTAGGAGCACATGACCGATCGCATCCAAAAAGGCGGCCTGGAAGTCGCTAAAGAACTCCATGATCTGGTGGCCAACGAGATCGCCCCGGGCACCGGCGTGGATCCGGAGCACGTCTGGGCCGAGCTGGAAAAAATCCTTGCCGACCTGGCGCCGCGCAACAAGGCGCTGCTCGCCAAGCGTGAGGACATCCAGAAGAAAATCGACGCCTGGCACCTGGATCGCAAGGGTCAGAAGATCGATCCGGCGGAGTACAAGTCGTTCCTCCAGGAACTGGACTACCTGCTCCCCGAAGGCGGTGACTTCAAGATCAGCACCAAGAACGTGGACGAGGAATTCGCCCACATCGCCGGCCCGCAGCTGGTGGTGCCGGTGCGCAACGCCCGCTTCGCCCTGAACGCCGCCAACGCCCGCTGGGGCAGCCTCTACGATGCCCTGTACGGCACCGACATGATTTCCGACGAGGGCGGTGCCGAGAAAGGCGGCGCCTACAATCCCAAGCGCGGCGCCAAGGTGATTGCCTACGCCCGGGACTTCCTGGACAAGTATTTCCCGCTGGCCAGCGGCTCCCACAAGGACAGCACCGGCTACGCCATCGACGGCGGCAAACTGGTGGTGCGCCTCAAGGACGGCGAATCCGGCCTGAAAGACGAAAGCCAGCTGCAGGGCTACCGGGGCGACGCCGCCCGACCGGACGGCGTGCTGCTCAAGCACAATAACCTGCACGCGGAGATCCAGGTGGACGATCAGCACCCGATTGGCGCCGAGGACCCGGCCCACGTCAAGGACGTGCTGATGGAATCCGCCGTCACCACCATCCAGGACTGCGAGGACTCGGTGGCCGCGGTGGACGCGGAAGAGAAGGTCGAGGTGTACCGCAACTGGCTGGGCCTGATGAAGGGCGACCTGAAGGAATCCTTCGAGAAAGCCGGCCGCACCCTGACCCGCGAACTGAACCCGGACCGGGAATACACCGCTCTGGACGGCGGCACCCTGGTACTGCCGGGCCGCTCCCTGATGCTGGTGCGTAACGTGGGCCACCTGATGACCAACCCGGCCATTCTCTTCAAGGGCGAAGAAATTCCGGAAGGCATCATGGACGCCATGTTCACCGTACTGGCGGCCATGCACGATCTGAAGAAAACCGACGGCGCGCGCAACAGCCGCACCGGCTCGGTGTACATCGTTAAGCCGAAGATGCACGGCCCCGAGGAAGTGGCCTTCGCCGTGGAGCTGTTCGAGCGCGTGGAGGACGCCCTGGGTCTGGAACGCAACACGCTCAAGATCGGCATCATGGACGAAGAGCGCCGCACCACCGTGAACCTGAAGGAGTGCATTCGCGCCGCCAAGGACCGGGTGATCTTCATCAACACCGGCTTCCTGGACCGCACCGGCGACGAAATCCACACCTCCATGGAAGCCGGCCCCATGGCCCGCAAGGGCGACATGAAAGGCATGCCGTGGATCAACGCCTACGAGGCCTGGAACGTGGACATCGGTCTGGAATGCGGCCTGAAAGGCGTGGCCCAGATCGGCAAGGGCATGTGGGCGAAGCCGGACGAGATGGCGGAAATGATGGCCACCAAGGCCGGCCACCCGAAAGCCGGC
>CENV01059079.1_pt1 | contig 13968 bp, 12 predicted proteins | sample 530231 | NCBI WGS metagenome assembly CENV01 (sample SAMEA2619815, study PRJEB7988) | marine metagenome | biome: marine biome (ENVO:00000447); feature: surface water layer (ENVO:00002042); material: "saline water (ENVO:00002010), including plankton (ENVO:xxxxxxxx)" | depth 5 m | reverse complement strand
TCCGGCGAGAGCCCGCCGGGCAAGAGGGTGCGAATTGTACTTAACCGCCCCGATAAAGACAAGCGGAAAGACAGCCTCACGGCAAAGGCTGCAAGCGGCGCGCCGGAATGCCCCAAAGAAGGCCCCCACCAGCAGCAAACCAGCCACACTCCACCCCCTCCACAACCCGCTTTCCGCTTGCAGCCTGTAGCTTGTGGCTTGTCACTCTCCCCCTGCTATAGTCGGGGCCTTTCCGCCGGCCCGAGCCGGCATTTGAATCGTAGGAGAGAGCAATGGAGTACCGCCCGCTGGGTAATACCGACCTGAAGGTCAGCAGCATTTGCCTGGGCACCATGACCTGGGGCAATCAGAACACCGCCGAGGAAGGCTTCGCGCAGATGGAACTGGCCCTGGCCCGTGGCGTCAACTTCTTCGACACCGCGGAAATGTACGCGGTGCCCGCCAGCCCGGAAACCTCGTTCCGCACCGAGGAGATCATCGGCGAGTGGTTCGCCCGCACCGGCAACCGGGACAAGGTGGTGCTGGCCACCAAGGCCGCCGGCCCCGGCGAGTACGTCAAACACATCCGTGGCGGCCCGCGCTTCACCGCCGACAGCCTGCGCGACGCCGTGGAAGGCAGCCTCAAGCGGCTGCGCACCGATGTTATCGACCTCTATCAGCTGCACTGGCCGGAACGGCCCACCAATTTCTTCGGCCGGCTCAACTACAAGCATAAGGAAGCGCCGGAAGCGGTGCCCATCGCCGACACCGTGGCCGGCCTCAAGGCATTGGTGGACGCCGGCAAGATCCGCCATTGGGGCCTGTCCAACGAAACCCCCTGGGGCACCATGACCTTCCTGCGCGAAGCGGAGAAGATCGGCCTGGCGCCGCCGGTGTCGATCCAGAACCCCTACTCCCTGCTCAACCGCAGCTTCGAGGTGGGCCTGGCGGAGGTGGCGCACCAGGAGAAGGTGGGTCTGCTGGCCTACTCCCCGCTGGCCTTCGGCATGCTGACCGGCAAATACCGCAACGGCCAATGGCCCGCCAATGCCCGCCTGACCCTGTTCAAACAGTTCGCCCGCTATAACGGCGAGCAGGCCGTGGCCGCCACCGAGGCCTACTGCCGCCTGGCGGAAGAACGCGGCGTCAGCCCCACACAGCTGGCCCTGCAGTTCGTCACCACCCGCCCGTTCGTGACCAGCAACATCATCGGCGCCACCAACCTCAACCAGCTCCGCGAAAACCTGGACAGCGTCGACCTGGCCTGGGACAAGGACCTGGAACAGGCCCTGGAAGACATCCACACCCGCTTCCCGATCCCCGCGCCCTAAACCCGCGCCGCCTCTATTGTAGGAGCGACTTCAGTCGCGATAGACGCCCCCACACACGTCAATCGCGGCTGAAGCCGCTCCTACAGTTCCTCCGACTGCCCCACCGGCCGCCTTGACGCCCCCGCCAAACCGGCGCAATGTGCACAGTGTGTACTTTCAGGGAGCGAACCCATGGCAAGTCCTCAACCCAGCAGCCTGCGCGTCGGCCGCCGCTACCGCGCCAACCGCCTCGACGGCCCCTACGACGCCCTGGTGATCGGCTCCGGCATCGGCGGCCTGACCGCCGCCGCCTGCCTCAGCAAGATGGGCTGGAAGGTGGCCGTGTTCGAACAGCACTATACCGCCGGCGGCTTTACCCACAGCTACGAACGCAACGGCTATGAATGGGATGTGGGCGTTCACTACATCGGTGACATGGGCCGCTCGGACACCCTGGGCCGGCGCCTGTTCGACCACATCACCGACGGCCAACTGCAATGGGTACCCATGGACCCCTGCTACGACCGCATCCATCTGGGCGACCGCCACTATGATCTGATGGCCGGCCCGGAGGCGTTCCGCGCCGAGCTGCAACGGGCCTTTCCCGACGAACACGACGCCATCGACACCTACCTGCGCGCCATCAAAAAGGCCGCCGGCGCGATCCAGCCGCTCACCGTCACCCGGATGCTGCCCGGCGCCCTGGCCAAGGTCGCCCGCATGGGCCTGGATCGCGGTGCCCTGGGGCGCTACAACCGCACCACCCGGGCGGTGCTCGAGGAGATCACCGACAACCAGGAGCTGATCGCCGTGCTCACCGGCCAGTGGGGCGACAATGGCCTGCCGCCTTCGCGCTCCAGCTTCCTGATCCACGCGCTGATCGCCAGCCATTACCTGCACGGCGGCTACTACCCGGTGGGCGGCGCCTCGCAGATCGCGCGCACCGTGATTCCGGTGATCCAGCAAAGCGGCGGCGACGTTTTCACCTACGCCGATGTCACCGAGGTGCTGGTGGAGAACGGCCGGGCCACCGGCGTGCGCCTGGCGGACGGCCACGAAGAGCGGGCCCCCTGCGTGATCAGCGATGCCGGCGTGTTCAACACCTTCACCGAACTGCTGCCGGAACACGCCCCCGCCCACGCCTTCTACCAGCGCCAACTGGCCGGCGTGCAGCGGTCCATGGCCAGCGCCTGCCTCTATATCGGCCTGAACGACAGCGCCGAAAACCTGGGCCTGCCGAAAACCAACTACTGGATCTACCCGGACAACGACTACGAAGCGCGGCTGGACCAGGCCCTGGCCGACCCGGACGGGCACGACATTCCGCTCACCTATATTTCGTTCCCCAGCGCCAAGGACCCGGATTTCGCCCGCCGCTACCCGGGCCGCGCCACCGTGGAAATCGTCGCCGCCGCCCCTTATGACTGGTACCGGGAATGGGACGGCACCACCTGGGGCCAGCGCGGCGAGGACTACGAAGCCCACAAGGAAGCCTTCGCCCAACGCCTGCTGGAAAAACTGTTCGAGAAACACCCCCACCTGCGCGACCACCTGGACTACTACGAGCTGTCCACGCCGCTCTCCACCGCCTGGTTCTGCCGCTACCCCACCGGGGAAATCTACGGGCTGGACCACGACCCGCAACGCTTCGACCAGGACTGGCTGCGCCCGAAAACCCGGGTGCCGGGCCTGTACCTGACCGGCCAGGACATCCTCACCTGCGGCGTGGTGGGCGCCCTGGTGTCCGGCCTCACCACCACCCTGGCGGTGGCCGGCCGCAAGGGCCTGCCGCTGGCCCGCAGCATGTTCGTGGGCTGAGGCAGTGCGCTTCTGGCTCGCCCTGGTGCTGCTCGCCCCGCTGCTGTTCTGGCAGGGCCGCCGCGCCCGACGCAACACCCCGCGCCTGCCGGAAGCCGGCGGCGCCGACCACGGCCAGGCCGGCACCGGCCCGGCGCCGCTGCGGCTGCTGGTGGTGGGGGAATCCACCGCCGTGGGGGTGGGCGTGGGGGAGCATCATCAGGGGCTGGGCGGGCAACTGGCCCGGGCACTCCAGCAACGGCTACACCGCCCGGTAAGCTGGCGGGTGGACGGCGTCAACGGCATCCGCGCCGGCGATCTCGCCACCCGGCTCGCCCACCGACCGGCGCCCGGCGAAGATCTGGTGGTGGTCAGCCTGGGGGTCAACGACACCACCGGCCTGTCCTCTCCGAGCCGCTACCGGCGCGACCTGGAACGGCTGATCGCCACCCTGCGACGGGAGCGGCCGAAGCTGCCGGTGGTGCTCCTGGCGGTGCCGCCAATGCAGCACTTCACCGCCCTGCCGCGCCCGCTCCGTGATGTGCTGGGCCTGCGCGCCGGCCAGCTCGACCGGGCCCAGCGGGCCCTGGCGGCGCGCCTGACCGACACCCACCATCTGACCTACCCGGTGATCGCCAACCCGGCCTGGCTGGCCGAGGACGGCTACCACCCCGGCGAAACCGGCTACTCCCACATGGCCGAGGGCGTGGCACCGGCGCTCACCGACCTGCTGACGCCCCCGGCGGCCAGGCCGCCGCCGACAAATGATCCCAAGGCTGTCCCGCCCTCGCGGACGGCGCCCCCTCACTCCCCTGCTCGCTCCCGGTAAAAGCGCAAAGCACCCGCGCCGAGTCCTCATCCAGGATCGCCAGAGGCAGCGACTCCCCGTTATCCGGGTGGGCACACCACACGTCGGGCCCGTAAAGAGTGCGCCTCGGCCGGGCACCGCGATAGGGACACTCACTGCAACACGTCAACATCTTCCCGGGCCTCCCTTTCCGTTTCGATCGATTCCAAGCGCATGGCAACGGCGGCACCCGGCCGCACCATCCAACCAGCTTGTCAGAGCCCCACCGCACCCGTAAAGAGGCCCCACGGGAACCGGAAAACGCCAAGCAACACGCCCGGGCGGTTCCAAAACGCGGGACAACTCAAAAAGATGCAGAATAGCCACCGACCAACCGGCCCTACGGTCAAGTGAAACAGTTCACATAAGGTGATATTTTGAGCAAATAAGAAAAGCCCAGCACTCTACCGCCCCTGGGGTTAAGCATGGACTCGCTTATCGTCAACCTGTGTTCGGACGACCAACCCGACAAAGACTTTCAATGTGACGCCATCCGAATGGATGGCGTAATCTGCCTGGTTCCCGAATGGGTCTACTCAGCGGACGGCCGTGACCGCGTCCCGGCCCGACTGATCCGCCTGCTCGATCTGCCACTGGAGCGACTGCCCGGCTACCGGGAAAGCTACCACCTGCAACGGCCCCTGCCCCGCCGCGTGCTGGCCGGTCAGGTGCCGGCGGAACTGGACGGCAAGATTGACGTGGTGTTCGTGCCGTTGCGGTTCGCGGGCAAGGCTCCGCTGTAATCCCCACCGCTCCCGCCGAACAAAAAAAGCGGGCCCGAAGGCCCGCTTTCTCATTTCGCTTTAGCGAACGGCGTTTAGAACTGGTAGTTCAGCTGCGCGCCGATCACGTTGGCGTCCAGTTCGTAGGTGCCGTCGAGAACGGCGCCACGGCTGGTTTTGTAAACGTCGGCATCGTCCACCCAGATATGGGCGTAGGCCACGTCAATGCTGAGGTTGTCGGTGGGCTGAAAGCCCGCGCCGATGGTCGCCCAGATGCGGTCGGAGTCCGGGGAAATGGCGGAGCGGTTGTCGCTGTTCTGGGTGGACTCTTCCTTGGCCAGACCGAGGCGCAGCACGGTATCGCTGGGCAGGGTGTGGCGCAGGCCGATGGAGTAGCGGGTGGTGTCGTCCCAGTCGAATTCCTCAATGGAGGGGTTCGGCAGGGAAGCCAGGCCGCCCAGGGCCGTTTGAGTACCGTCGTGTTCCACCACCAGGCGGTCCAGGCTGCTCCAGTAGGTGTGCTCCACGCCCAGCAGCAGCTGGGTACGATCGGTCAGGTCACCGGCATAGGAGAGCTGCAACACCGCCGGCAGGTCCAGGCTGGTTTTGCCGGAGTACTTGCCTGCCAGGGCGCTCACCACACCGGGAATGGCGGGACCGGGCACGCCACCACCGGCAGCGGAAGCGGCCACCGCGGCCGGCTTGAAGGTAATGTCGCCGTCGATGTCGTAGCTGATCTCGGAGCGATAGGCCACACCGAAGTGGTTCTTGTCGTCCGGGCTGAAGGTGATGCCCGCGTTCCAGCCAAAGGCGTCGTCATCGCCTTCCAGGCGGGTGGCGGAGTTCTCGATGTCCGCGTCGATGCGCTGGTAGTTCAGCCCCAGGCCGATACGCAGGTTGTCGGTCACCTGAATGCCCATCGCCGGGTTGACGTTGATGGTCTTCACGTCGGAGGTCAGCGCATAGGGGTCGCCGGTGGTGGGGAAGAACGGGGCGCTGGGCCCAGTGTTCACGTTACCCCAGTTGTCCTCATACTCGATCTTGGTGCCGAACGGGGCATTGATGCCCAGACCGAAGGTCACCCGGTCGTTGAACGGTACCGCCAGGAATACGCTGCCCACGAAGGGTTCCACGTCGTCGAAGTCGCCGGGGCCGGCGGGACCGTCGGCTTTAAAGCTGGTGTCGATCCAGACCTGGTGGGTGGCCACGGAAAACTGGGCGGATGAAAGTCCGGCCAGGGTGGCGGGGTTGTACCATTGGTTGGTGGCGTCCTCGCTGAGCACACCGGAGCCGGCATAGGCGGTACCCATGGCGGACACGGACTGGTAGGAAACGCCAAAACCGGAAGCGAGGGCTGTGCCGGAAGCCAGCGACAGCACGGAACCCGCGAGCAACGCGCCTCTTCTTTTCATCATATTGTTCTCCATCGTATCGAGCCGGAGGCGTCGGGCCGCTTCATCCACACAGGCCCGGACACCCGGAAAAAGTCGGTATACACCGACGGTGTAAGAATAAACTTGCAAGACGGGGGCGAGAAGCCGGCGAATGTAAAACCGGCCGTTTTTTCGACAAAAAAGGCGACCACCCGGTCGCCTTTTCCGTAACGCCGGGCCGTGACCGTCAGTCCGCCAGCACCGCCCGGGCCACGATGGTCTTCATGATCTCGTTGGTGCCGCCGTAGATGCGCTGCACCCGGGCGTCGGCGAACATGCGCGCGATGGGGTATTCCCACATATAGCCGTAACCGCCGTGCAATTGCACGCACTCATCGATGATCTCGCACTGCAGGTCGGTGACCCAGTACTTGGCGCCGGCGGCGGTGGGGATATCCAGTTCCTTCTTGAGGTGCAGCTCCAGGCAGCGGTCCACGTAGGCGCGGGCCACGTCCAGCTTGGTGCGCATTTCCGCCAGTTTGAACTGGGTGTTCTGGAAGCCGGAGATGGGCTGGCCGAAGGCCTTGCGCTCCTTCACGTAGTCGACCGTGTGCCGGAACGCGCTCTCGGCCATGGCCAGGCCGTTGATGGCGATGCCCAGGCGCTCCTGGGGCAGTTCCTGCATCAGGTAGACGAAGCCCATGCCTTCCTGGCCGATCAGGTTCTCGGCGGGCACCTTCACGTCCTGGAAGAACAGCTCGGAGGTGTCCTGGGCTTTCATGCCCACTTTTTTCAGGTTCTTGCCCTTCTCGAAGCCTTCCATGCCCTCTTCGACGATGATCAGGCTGGTGCCCTTGGCGCCTTTCGCCGGGTCGGTCTTGGCCACCACGATGACGATATCGGCGTTCTGGCCGTTGGTGATAAAGGTCTTGGAGCCGTTCAGGATGTAGTGGTCGCCGTCCTTGACGGCGGTGGTCTTGACGCCCTGCAGGTCGGAGCCGGCGCCGGGTTCACTCATGGCGATGGCGCCGATCATCTCGCCGCTGACCATCTTGGGCAGGAACTTCTGCTTGAGCGCCTCGGAGCCGTAGTGCTCGATATAGGGCGCCACGATCTCGGTGTGCAGCCCCCAGCCGATGCCGGTGAGGCCGGCCCGGGAGATTTCCTCGCTGATCACCACGCTGTACAGGAAATCGGTGGCCAGGCCGCCGTATTCCTCGCTGACCATGGGGCACAGAAAGCCCTGTTCACCGGCCTTGCGCCACAGCGCCTTGGGCACCTGGCCGTCCTGCTCCCACTGTTCATGGTGGGGCACGGCCTCGTTTTCCAGAAAACGGCGAACGGTATCGCGGAGCGCTTCGTGGTCGGAATTGAACAGGGTACGCGGGATCATGGCTGTCTCCGGTTGTATGGAACGGGAAACAGAGTGTCTAACCGGCCGGAATCAGGGGCAATGACCAAAACGCTCAGGCGGTGGTGCAAGCTGCAAGCTGCAAGCTGCAAGCTGCAAGCTGCAAGCCAGGACAGGGTGGCGGCGGGGTGGTGCCGGTCAATCGCCGGTTAAAAGTTGAAAGTTGAAACGCGGGTGGGGCCTTGGGGGCTGGGAGGCCGTTCCCGCGGGCCGGGGGCCGGGGTGGTGAAGCTTGTAGCTTGCGGCTAGAAGCTTCTTCACCTGGCTAGGCCAGATGTTCCCGGGTGAGGTATTCCTGGGATTGCATTTCCAGCAGCCTGGAGCGGGTGCGTTCGAATTCGAAGCCCAGGCGGTCGCCGGCGTAGAGGTCCTCGATGGGGGTTTCGGCGGTGATCACCAGTTTCACGCCCCGGTCGTAGAATTCGTCCACCAGGTTGATGAAGCGGCGTGCCCGGTCGTCGCTGCCGGCGCCCATGCGTTGTACGTCGGAGACCAGCACGGTGTGGAATTCCCGGGCGATTTCGATGTAGTCGTTCTGGCTGCGCGGGCCGTCGCAGAGCGCGGTGAATTCGAACCAGACCACGTCGTCGGTGGATTTCACCGTGGCGATCTTGCGCCCTTCCACCAGGATGTTGCCGTTGGCGCGGTGGCGGCCGTGTTCCGAGGACAGCGCCGCGAAGCGCTCTTCCATGAAGCGGTCCGCCTCGGCGCCCAGGGGGCAGTGAAACAGTTCCGCCTGCTCCAGCACCCGCAGCCGGTAGTCATGGCCACCGTCCACGTTCATCACCCGGGTGTGCTGCTTGAGCAGTTCGATGGCGGGCAGGAAGCGGGCGCGCTGCAGGCCGTCCCGGTACAGGCCGTCCGGCTCGATGTTGGAGGTGGCCACCAGGGTCACGCCCTCGTCGAACAGGGTCTGCATCAGGGTGGCCAGAATCATGGCGTCGGTGATGTCGGTGACGAAGAATTCGTCGAAGCACAGCACCCGGTAGCGGCTGGCGAATTCCCGGGCGATGCTGGTGAGCGGGTTTTTCTCGCCCTGGCGCTCGCGCATCTGGCGGTGCACTTTCTGCATGAAGCGGTGGAAGTGCATGCGCCGCTTTTCCTCGAACGGCAGGCATTGGAAAAACACGTCCATCAGATAGGTCTTGCCACGCCCTACCCCACCCCACATGTAGAGGCCCTTTTCCGGCGTGCGCTTCTGCTTGCGCAGCTTCGCCAGCAACCCCGCCGGGGGACGCGCCTGACACAGCTTGTGATGGAGATGGTCCAGGGCACGCACCGCCTGCTCTTGGGCGGCGTCATGGACAAACTCGGGGCGCGTCAGGTCGGCCTGGTATTTCTCAAGGGGCGTCATGGTGTCCAAAGGGTGAACGAACGGCGGGTCAATGTAGCGTTCCGTAAGCGGCCTGACAATAACGCCGGGACCAAAGGGTCGCAGGGGATCGCGGCTGAAGCCGCTCCTACACGGCCAGTAGGAGCGGCTTCAGCCGCGATCAACGGCGCCACGGGTTCAGGGCAGCCGCGACGCCGCCACTTCCTTCAGGTCCACCAGCTTGCCGTGGAAGAAGTGCCCGCTGTCCGGGAAGCGGATCAGGTCCGGGGCCAGCGGCGTGTGCTCGGCCCAGCGAAACACCTGCTCGGCGGGCACCACTTCGTCGTCCTCGCCCTGCACCACGGTCACCGGGCAGCCGGCGTTCTCAATGCCCTCGAAGTCGAAATGGTGCACCGGGGGCGCCACCAGCATCAGTGCCTTGGGGGCCTGGCCGTTGGCGGCCAGCACCTCGGCGCCCCGGGCCGCCACGAAGCTGCCGAAGGAGAACCCGGCCAGCCACAGCGGGCGGTCCGGAAACTCCCGGGTCAGCCAGCGGTGCACGGCGATCAGGTCCTCGGTTTCACCGATGCCCTCGCTGAACGCGCCCTGGCTGTTACCGACGCCCCGGAAGTTGAACCGCAGCACCGCCGCGCCGGCGTCCCGGGCGGCCCGCGCCAGGGTGGTGACCACTTTGTTGTCCATGGTGCCGCCGAACAGAGGATGGGGGTGGCAGACGATGGCGATCATCGTCGGGTTGTCGGCATCGCCCTCCAGGGCCGCCTCCAGGGTGCCCTCCGGGCCCTCCAGGGCCAGACGATCACGGCTCATGTTTCCTCCCGATACAATTTACTCTGCGGTTCGCTTGGCGCGGCCACGGGTCTGTGCTGCAATGTGGCTGCTTGAGGAGTATGACATGGATACGCTGACAACCCACCTGCTCACCTTTTTCGCCGGCCTGATCGTGGGCGCCGGCCTGCTGTATTGGCTGATGCCGGCGCGCCGCCAGGCCAGCCAGGTGATTCGAGATCGTGACGAGGCCCGCAACGCCCTCAACCATTACCGTGACCGGGTGGATCACCATTTCCTGGAAACCGCCGACCTGATCAACGATCTGACCCAGTCCTATCGGGCGGTGCATCAGCATCTGTCCCGGGGTGCCCACGATCTGTGCAGCGAAACCGGCCGCAAGAAGGCCGCCGCCAAGAGCCTGGACGCCGCCTACGAGCCGGAGGCGCCGCTCTCCCAGCCGCTGGATTACGCCCCCAAGGCCCAGGGCACCCTGTCCGAGGATTTCGGCCTGCAAAAGAAAGCGGACGGTCCGTTCAGCCCGGTGAACGTGGGCGACGACGCGCCCTCCACGGTGATGGAGCCGCCCCGCGACTACGCCGATGTGCGTGACGATGAGGACGAGAGCGACCGCCCTCGCTGACACACCTTCCCGGCCAGCCCCCTCCAGATACGGTAGGAGCGGCTTCAGCCGCGATTCGCACCCGTTGGCGATAAGCCGACCCAAGCGCGAATCGCGGCTGAAGCCGCTCCTACGTTTAGCATGCCTACGTTTAGCATGACGAGACCACCGTGGGCGGGGTCAGTGGGTGGCGCCGGGCCAGCCCCGGCGCGGTCGTTCTGTCTTCAGCGGGCGGAGTGCCCTTTCAGTTCCACCTTCACCTTCTCGTGGTCCTGCAGCCCTTCGTAATAGGCGCGCAGCACCGCCAGCACCTCCGGCCGGCTGAAGTTGTCCGGCACATCGCCGCCTTCGCTGAGCAGCTTGCGCAGCTTGGTGCCGCTCACCAGAACCCGGTCCTCCGCGCTGTGCGGGCAGGTGCGCATGCTGGCCATGGTGCCGCATTTGTCGCACCAGAAGGTCCAGTCGATCTTCAGCGGCTGGGTGATCAGGGCATCTTCGGGGATTTCGTCGAAGATGTGGTGGGCGTCGAACGGGCCGTAGTAGTCGCCCACGCCGGCGTGGTCACGGCCCACGATCAGGTGCGAGCAGCCGTAGTTCTGGCGGAACAGGGCGTGCAGCAGCGCTTCCCGGGGCCCGGCGTAGCGCATGTCCAGGGGGTAGCCGGACTGCACCACGGTGTTTTCCACGAAGTAGTGTTCCACCAGGGTGCCAATCGCTTCCTGGCGCACCTCGGCGGGGATATCACCGGGTTTCAGGTTGCCCAGCAGGGAGTGGACCATGACGCCGTCGCAGATCTCGATGGCGATTTTCGCCAGGTGTTCGTGGGAACGGTGCATGGGGTTGCGGGTCTGGAACGCCGCCACGGTTTTCCAGCCACGGGCCTCGAACATGGCGCGGGTTTCTTCCGGGGTCATGTAGATGCCGGCGTACTTCTCCGGGAACTCGCCCTGGCTGAATACCTTCACCGGCCCGGCCAGGTTCACCTCGCCCTGGGCCATCACCATTTTGACGCCCGGGTGCTCCTCGTCGGTGGTTTTGAACACCTGCTGGCATTCGTGGGCCTTGTCGATGGTGTACTTCTCGTTCACCACCATGGAACCCATGATCTCGCCGTCGGCGTCCACCAGCGCCACCTCGCTGCCTTCCGCCAGGCCGTCGGCGGTGGCCGCGTCGATGGAGAGCGTGATGGGAATCGGCCAGAACACCCCGTTGGTCAGGGCCATGTTGTCGCACACGCCCTGCCAGTCGGCCTGGCCCATGAACCCGTCCAGGGGGGTGAAGCCGCCGATCCCGAGCATGATGAGATCACCGCGCTCACGGGAACTGAGGGTGACTTTCGGCAGGTCCGCGGCGGCGGCCAGGGCCTGTTCCCGCTCGGCGCCGTCCAGCAGCAGGATATTCAGCGTATCGCTGCCGTGGGGTTTCACCAGTTGCGACATGTTCACTCCCTAGATAGTTGGTCGTTGGGGTTGGCGGCGGATTATACCGGCGCCGGCGTGACCGCCTCCAGCGCTGCTAAGATCAATCCGTTTGGGGCTTATGCTCGGATCGCGGCTGAAGTCGCTCCTACCACTGCAACGGGTGCAGGAGCGACTTCAGTCGCGAAACGCGCTATGCCCAGGGCACCCGCACCGCCACCGGTTCCGGCTCCAGCTCGATCTCGGCGGGCAGAAAGCCGGCCGGGTCGCCGTCGGTCTGCACCGGCTCCAGGCCGGGGGCGGTGATGGTGACGCGCTCGGCGCTCAGTGAGGTGACGCCATCCACCCGCTCCATGCGGCCGAACAGCAACGCGGTCAGGCAGCGCAGCAGAAACAGCCGGCCCGGCCGTTGAAACAGCAACACCTGCACACTGCGGCGGTTGAGATTGGCCTGGCGGCTGAGGATGAAACTGCCACCGTAATAGCGGCCGTTGCTGATCACCGCCGAGAAGCAGTCCAGCGGCCGGCCGTCCACGGTGACCCGAAAGCGCACCTCGCCATAGCGCAGTACCTGCCGCAGCATGCTCAGGGCATAGGCCAGCTTGCCAATACGGCGTTTGGCGATCAGATCCACCTGATCCACCACCCAGGCGTCGTAGCCGACCCCGGCCACCACCAGAAAGCGGCGGCCGTTGAGCCGCGCCGGCGTGATCATCAGGGTGCGCCCTTCCAGCACCACGGCGGCGGCGGCCTCCGGCTTGCGCGGCAGGTTCAGCTCCCGCGCCAGCACATTGGCGGTGCCGATGGGGAACAGGGCCAGCGCCACGCCGGGCTTGAGCCCGTTGATCACATCGTTGGTGGTGCCGTCGCCGCCGGCGGCGACCACGCATTCACCCTGGTCGGCCAGCCCGTTCAAATAACGGGTGGCGTCGCCGGGGGCGCGGGTGTGATACAGCCGCACCCTGGCGCCGCCCTGTTCCAGCGCGCGCACGAAATGGCGCAGCCGCCGGTCCCTGCCGCCGCCGGCGGTGGGGTTGAAAATCACGGTGATATTCATGGAATTCCTTGGCGCCGCGCCGCGGCCGCGGGCGGCCTTCGAATCGCGGTAGACACCGCTGCTACGCTCCGCTTCCGGTAAGCGGCGGATTACACCGGGTTGTCGATGTCGATGAAGATGTGCTCCACCCCGTACTCATTGGCCAGCCATTCACCCACCGCCTGCACGCCGTAGCGCTCGGTGGCATGGTGCCCGCAGGCAAAGTAATGGATGCCGGTTTCGCGGGCGAAATGGGTGGTCGGCTCGGAGATCTCACCGCTCAGGTAAGCATCCACGCCGAGGGCCTGGGCCTGTTCGATAAAGCCCTGGGCGGCGCCGGTGCACCAGGCCAGTGTCTCGATCTCGTCCTGGCTGTCGCCGATGTGCAACGCCTGGCGTCCCAGCACCGCTTCCACATGGGCGGCGAAGTCCTCGGCGCTCATCGGTTCGTCCAGCCGCCCCACGTTACCGATGGAGAGCGGGTTGTCCGGCTCCAGACCACCGTCCACATGCAGGCCCAGGCGGCGCGCCAGCTGGGCATTGTTGCCCATCTGCGGATGCGCATCCAGGGGCAGATGGTAGGCGAACAGGTTGATGTCGTGGCGCAGCAGACTTTGCAGGCGCTGCTTTTTCATGCCGCGCACGCGCTGGTCCTCGTTTTTCCAGAAGTAGCCGTGATGCACCAGAATGGCGTCCGCCTCCTCGACGATGGCGGCGTCCACCAGCGCCTGGCAGGCGGTCACGCCGGTGACCAGCCGGCGCACCTGTTCGCGGCCCTCCACCTGCAGTCCGTTGGGACAATAGTCCTTGAAACGATGGGTTTGCAGCGCTTCGTCGAGCACCCGCAGCAAGTGGTCGCGCTTCAGCATCGGCGTTCTCCCCTGTGCTAACATTGCGCGCAGTTTACATGATTCGTGGGGGCAAACTCAGTGCTGAACAAGCTGCTTCGCTTTCTGGCGCCGCCGGTGGTGGCCGGCTTGGCCGTGGGGCTGGCCGTGCTGTGGTGGTATGAGCAGGGCCCGGGCGCGCAGCGGCACGGCGCCGAGGGCGCGCCGCCGGCGGTGGAGAGCTATGCCAGCGCGGTGACCCGGGCGGCGCCGGCGGTGGTCAACGTCTACACCACCCAGATCGTCACCCGTGGCGACAGCGTCAGCGACGACCCCCTGTTCGACCGCTTCATGGAAAGGCCGCGCCGGGAACGGGCCCTGGCCAGCCTGGGCTCCGGCGTGATCGTCTCGCCGGACGGTTATGTAATGACCAGCTATCACGTGATCCGCGACGCCGACGAAATTCTGGTGGCCCTGCGCGATGGCCGGGACGCCCCGGCGCGGGTGGTGGGCACCGACCCGGAAACC
>CENV01057819.1_pt1 | contig 14010 bp, 13 predicted proteins | sample 530231 | NCBI WGS metagenome assembly CENV01 (sample SAMEA2619815, study PRJEB7988) | marine metagenome | biome: marine biome (ENVO:00000447); feature: surface water layer (ENVO:00002042); material: "saline water (ENVO:00002010), including plankton (ENVO:xxxxxxxx)" | depth 5 m | reverse complement strand
TGGGCGCAAACTATGCATTTCGCGCCAAAAGTCAAGCGGATCAACTCCGCCCGTCATCCTCGAAATCATCATGAGCGCCCACCGGATCGAAACCGTGCATGTAGCGCGCCCATTGCAGGCCCACGACCGCGCCCTTGGTGACGGGCAGCAGGAGGAGCGAAGAGAGGATGATGAGTGGAATCATCACCCATAGATAGGTCAGGGGATGAAGCGGGGTCGAGCTCATCTCCATGTGCAGAACGGCGCCGACGGCCAGATGGCCGACGATGGTAATCACGATATAGGGCGGCGCATCGTCGGCGCGGTGGTGAAAAAACTCGGTGCCGCAGACATCGCACTGATCGGCGACCTTGAGGTAGCTCGAAAACAGCTTTCCCTGCCCGCAATTGGGGCAGCGGCATTTCATGCCATTGAGCATGGCTGGCCAAGTGGGCCGGGCCGGGCGCAATGTCAGATCGGTATATGGCATCGGCTATCTCCTCGCGCGGTGTCCGCGCGGTGTCGGCTTGCCCTTGCGGTCTCTGCGGCCGCGTGTCGGGCCGGGTGGCTTGACCCGTTCACCTTCAGATAGAACTTCAAATCGCAGCGCGCCAGCCATGGGCGCTGCTTCAAGCAGTCGCACCTCGACCCGGTCGCCGATTCCGAACCGCTCGCCGGTGCGTTCACCGATCAGGGCCTGCTGGTTCTCGAAATGGCGGAAATAATCCTGGCCGAGCGAGGAAACGGGCACGAAACCATCGGCACCGGTCTCATCGAGCCGGACGAACAGGCCCGCGCCGACAAGGCCGGCGATTTTGCCGGTGAACCGGGCGCCGATATGGGCGGCCAGATATTGCGCCAGCAGCCGGTCGGACGTTTCGCGCTCGGCAACCATGGCGCGGCGCTCGGTGGCCGAAATGTGCTCGCCAATCGAGCCCAGCCGCTGTTCCTCGGCCACACTCAGCCCATCATCGCCAAGATCGAGCGCCCGGATCAGGGCGCGATGGACGATCAGATCCGCATAGCGGCGGATGGGCGAGGTGAAATGGGCGTAGCGGTCGAGGTTGAGGCCGTAATGGCCATAATTGCCCGGCGCATATTCCGCCTGCGCCTGGCTGCGCAGCACCATTTCGTTGACCTGCTGGCTCTTGCCGGCCTTGTCGGCACGGTAAAGGATCTGGTTGAAATCTTTCGGCCTTAGCGCTTCGCTGCGCGGCACAGGCAGGTCGAGCGATTTCAGGAACTCGCCAAGCGTCACGATCTTTTCCCGGCTCGGCGCATCGTGGACACGATAGAGCAGGCCGAGTTTGTGTTTTTCCAGCGTCTCTGCGGCGCAGACGTTGGACAGGATCATCATCTCTTCGATGAGCTTGTGGGCATCGAGCCGCTCGGGGACATACACGCCCTCGACCATGCCATTGGCGTCGAGCCGGATGCGGCGCTCGGGCAGGTCGAGCGCCAGCGGACCACGCCGGTCGCGGGCTTTCGAAAGGGCCTCGTAAGCCGCCCAGAGGGGTTTGAGGATCGGTTCGAGCAATGGCCCGGTCACATCATCGGGCTGGCCGTCTATGGCCGCCTGGGCCTGCTGGTAGCTGAGCTTGGCCGCCGAGCGCATCATCACCCGATGGAAGGAATGGCTCTTCTTGTTGCCTTCGGCGTCGATCACGATGCGCAGCGCCATGGAGGCGCGATTTTCACCTTCGCGCAGCGAACACAGATCGTTTGAAATACGCTCGGGCAGCATGGGCACGACCCGGTCGGGGAAATAGACCGAATTGCCGCGCAGGAACGCCTCGCGGTCCATGGTCGAGCCCGACTTCACATAATAGGAAACATCGGCGATCCCCACGCGGATTATGAAGCCTCCGGCATTGTTGGGGTCGGTATCGGGTTCGGCGTGAACGGCGTCGTCATGGTCCTTGGCATCGGCAGGGTCGATGGTGACCAGCGGGATGTCGCGCCAGTCCTCGCGGCCCTTGAGCGTCGCTTCCTGAGCCTCTTCGGATTCCTTGAGGACGGAGGCGGGGAACCGATAAGGAATATCGAGCGAATGGAGGGCGATCAGGCTGACTGCGCCCTCAGACTGCGGGTTACCCACAACGCTGACCACCTTGGCGCGCGGGATCATCATCCGGCCCGAAACGGTCACCTCGACTTCGACCAGATCGCCGTCTTTGGCGTCACCGAGATCGCCGGCGGAAATCCGCATTTCGCGGGCCTTGCGCTCGATAGGCACCAGCCGGGCGCCGTCGTCGTCCATGCGCACGATGCCCAGATCGGCCTTGCGGGGCTTGTCGAGCACCTTCATGGGCCGGGCGGTGTAGGTCGGCACGGTGCCGCCATCGCGCTGGATGCGGGCAAGAATTCGGTCGCCGGGGCCGGGGACGACGCGGGCATCCTTGCTCACCGACACCGTCACGCGGGGCTTTTCGCCCTCGTCTTCGTCCCATTTGGCCGGGAAGGCGTGAAGATTGTCAGGATCGGCATCGGCGGGAATGTCGAGCACGGTCACTGCAGGCAATTCACCCACGGGACGCAATTCCTTGCGCTTGCGGGCCAGAAGGCCCTCTTTTTCCATGTCGCGCAGCAGCACCTTGAGCGGCACGCGGTCGTCGCCCTTGATGTTGAAATGCCGGGCGATCTCGCGCTTGGAATTGATCTCGGGGAAATCGGCAATCGCTTCGAGAATCTGTTCGCGGGTCGGCAATTGACCGGGTGTAAAGCTGGCCGAACGCCGGCCCTTACGCGGAGCAGGGGCCGAAGGGGTTTGTCCTGTGCGTTTGGCCATTTCTATCCTTTAGGCCTCGGCCTTCTTCTTGGCTGCGGGCTTTTTGGTTGCCGTCTTCTTTGCCGCCGGCTTTTTTGCTGCTGCTTTGGGCTTGGCTCTCGCCTTGCCCTTCGAACCGCCCTTGGCGGCGATCAGTTCCAGGGCTTTTTCAAGCGTCACGGCTTCGGGGGCCAGATCCTTGGGCAGGGTGGCGTTGACCTTGCCCTGATTGACATAAGGGCCGTAGCGGCCCGCGCGAACCGTGATCGGACCGTCGTCATGCTCGAAGGTCTGGATCGCCGCCACCGCGGCCCCACGTCCTCCGCGCCCGCCGCCGGCCCGCTTCTGGGCGATCAGGTCAACAGCGCGGTTGAGCCCGACTGTGAAAACTTCTTCCACATCAGGGAGATTGGCATATGTCTTCTCGTGCAACACGAAGGGGCCGTAACGCCCGATCCCTGCGGTGATCGGCTTGCTGTCTTCGGGATGCAGGCCGACTTCGCGCGGTAGGGACAGCAGCTTGAGCGCCTTTTCCAGATCCATGGCACCGACATCCCAGCCCTTGGGGATCGATGAGCGCTTGGCATCCTTGGCGTCTTCGCCAAGCTGCACATAGGGGCCGAACCGACCGGTTTTGAGGTAAATTTCCGATCCCGTTTCCGGATCCGCGCCCAGAACGCCATCGCCCTGTGCGGCTTCGGACGCCTGTCCGGTGGCGCTTTCGGCAAGCTGCTGGGTATGGCGGCATTCGGGATAGTTCGAGCAGCCGATAAAGGCGCCGTACTTGCCCAGTTTCAGCGAAAGCTGGCCGGTCCCGCAGGTCGGGCACAGCCGCGGGTCGGTCCCATCGGGCTTTTCGGGGAAGATATGGTGCCCCAGAAGGTCGTTGAGCGCATCGAGGACTTCGGAAACCCGCAGATCCTTGATCTCGTCGGCCTGATGGGAAAAATCCTTCCAGAAACGCCGCAGCACTTCCTTGTAGTCGATCCGGCCGGCCGAAATCTCGTCGAGCTCTTCCTCGAGACCGGCGGTAAAGCCGTATTCGACATATTTGGTGAAAAAGCTCTGCAGGAATGCCGTCACCAGCCGTCCGCGATCCTCGGGCATGATGGCGCGTTTTTCAAGCTTGATATAATCGCGATCCTGGAGCGTCTTGAGCGTTGCCGCATAGGTCGAGGGGCGGCCGATCCCCAGCTCTTCCATCTTCTTGATGAGGCTTGCTTCAGTATAGCGGGCAGGGGGCTGGGTGAAATGCTGTTCGATCTCGACGTTTTCGAGCGCCGGGGTGTCGCCGACATCGAGCGCGGGCAGATCCTTGCCGTCCTCATCGTCCTCGTCGGTCTTTTCCACGCCATAGACGCCGAGAAAGCCCGGGAAGGTCACGACCGAACCCGTAGCACGCAGGGTAATGGCGCGGCCCGCGGCAATGACGTCGATATCGGCCGTGGTGCGTTCGATTTCGGCCGAGCGCATCTGGCTGGCCAGCGCGCGGCGCCAGATCAGCTGGTAGATCTTGTGCTGGTCGGGGTCGAGATTGCGCAGCGTATCGGGGTGCTTGCCCAAATCGGTGGGGCGGATCGCCTCGTGCGCTTCCTGGGCGTTTTTGGCCTTGGTCTGATAGAGGCGCGGCTTTTCGGGCACGTACTCGGTGCCGAATTCCTTGCCGATCACCCGGCGTGCAGCTTCGATGGCCTCGGGCGCCATCTGCACGGCGTCGGTGCGCATATAGGTGATCAGCCCGTCCTCATAGAGGCGCTGGGCAATCTGCATGGTGCGCGAAGGCGACAGCGACAGCCGCGAGGAGGCGTCCTGCTGCAGCGTGGATGTCGTGAACGGCGCGTACGGATTGCGCTTGGTGGGCTTCTTGTCGACGCTGGCAACCTTGAAATTGCCCTTCTCGATGGCCGTTTTCAGCCCCTCGGCATCCTCGCCGGTCTTGATGGCCAGCTTGTCGGTCTTGTCGCCATCGACCGAATACAGCCGCGTCGCAAAGCTCTTGCCGGACTGGTTGAGAGTCGGAATGACGCTCCAGTATTCCTGGGGCTTGAAGCGCTCGATCTCTTCCTCGCGCTCGGTGACCAGTCGCAGCGCGACCGATTGCACGCGACCTGCCGAGCGTGAGCCGGGCAACTTGCGCCACAGGATTGGCGAGAGCGTGAACCCCACCAGATAATCAAGCGCCCGGCGCGCCAGATAGGCATCGACCAGCGGCGCATCGATATCGCGCGGATGCTGCATGGCGGTGGTCACGGCATCCTTGGTGATGGCGTTGAACACCACCCGCTTGACCGGCATGTCGGCCTTGATGGCCTTTTTCGCCTTGAGCGCATCGAGCAGGTGCCAAGAAATGGCTTCGCCTTCACGATCCGGGTCAGTTGCCAGAATCAACTCGTCGGCGCCCTTGAGAGCGCGGGTGATGTCGGCAAGGCGTTTTTTGGAGTTGGAATCGACTTCCCAACTCATGGCGAAATCGTCGTCGGGCCGCACCGATCCGTCCTTGGCGGGTAGGTCGCGCACATGGCCAAAGCTGGCCAGAACCTCGAAGTCCTTGCCCAGATATTTGTTGATGGTCTTTGCCTTGGCCGGGCTTTCGACGATGACGACTTTCATGCCTGTGACGGCTCCGCGAATAAGAGAGAATTGCCTTGAAGGGATGGAGATAGGGCGGAAGACACCCGCCCACAAGGTCCGCGCAAAATGGTGAAAGCGTTCGCTTCTGTCAATTGCGCGCGGTTATTGCAGCTTTTCGGCCGCCGCCTGGGATGCCTTGCGGCGCTTTTCGATGAAGGGGCGTATTGCCTCCATCGCCTGCGTAAGGTCGGTCTCTGACGCCGTCCTTGGCGATCCGCCTGTGAACGGCGGCTGCGGATCGTATTCCATCCCCAACTGCGTCATTCTCGCACGCTCTTGGCCGAATAGTTTTGCGCACAGGCTCAGCGCAAAATCGATTCCCGAGGTCACGCCGGCACCTGTTATCACATCGCCGTCGATCACGACGCGCTCGGAGACCGGCGTAACCCCGAACAGCGCGAGCTGGTCCAGTGACGTCCAGTGGCATGTTGCCCTGCGGCCCTTGAGCAGGCCCGCCGCAGCAAGGACCAGCGAACCTGTACACACCGAAGTAACATAGCGTGCCGTGCGGGCCTGATCGCGCAGGAAGTCGAGCGTTTCGGTATCATCCATAAGCGCGATCTGTCCCGGCCCTCCGGGCACGAAGACGATGTCAGCCGGCGGGCAGGTCGAAAACGTATGGGTGGGCACAATGGCCAGCCCGTTCGCATCGCGCACCGGATCGGGCGTTTTCCACACCAGATGCAGCTCGAGCTCGGAAAAGCGCGCCATCACCTCGAACGGCCCCGTGAGATCGAGCTGGGTAAGACGCGGATAGAGCAGCATGGTGACGTTCACAGGCGCACCCTCACGCCCTGAGCGCGAAGAGCTGACCGGCCGACCGCTCGATCCGGCCGGCCAGTTCGAGTTCGAGCAGCAGGATCTGCATGACCGGGGCCGCAATACCGGTCGCCTCGATCAGCATGTCGGTGGCCGTGGGGGCATGGCTGAGCGCTGTTATCAGGCGCCCGCGTTCGTCCTCGGATGGGTCCGCCGTGGCGGCGGGGGGAGAGGAATCCGTGATCTCTTTTTCGAACAGCGGCAGGCGCGCCGGATCGGCATGGGTGAGTTCGGCGACGATGTCGCGCGCGCCGGTCACCAGTTTTGCGCCCTGCTGAATGAGGTGATTGCCGCCCTCGGCGCGCGGATCGAGTGGCGAGCCGGGCACGGCGAAGACCTCCCGGTCCTGTTCCAGTGCCAGCCGCGCGGTAATCAGCGATCCTGACCGCTTTGCGGCCTCGACGATGACCACGCCAAGGCAGATGCCGGCCACGAGCCGGTTGCGGCGGGGGAAATCGCGGGCGCGGGGCTCCCACCCGAGCGGCATTTCGGTGACCAGCGTGCCGCCCGCCTCGACAATGGCGCGGGCCAGGTCCTCATTTTCGTGTGGGTAGATGTGGTCGAGACCGCCAGCCATCACGGCGACGGTCCCGGTTTGAAGCGAAGCGTGGTGTGCCGCCGCATCGATGCCGCGCGCCAGGCCCGAAACGATGACATAGCCTTCGCGCCCCAGATCGGTGGCGAGCAGCTGCGCCATGCGGCGTCCGGCGGCCGAGGCGTTGCGTGCACCCACGATGCCCACTGTCCGCTTGCCGGTCAAAGCGGTGCCACCCATCACGGTCAGAACAGGTGGTGGCCCGGCGACGTGGCGCAGATGGGGCGGATAGTCGGGGTCATTGATCGTAATCAGCCGCGCCCCGATTGCCTCGGTGCGCGCGATTTCGTCTTCGGCCTCGTCCCGGCTCGGGATTCCGACATGCTGGCCGCCGCCGCGCCGGGCCAGATGGGGCAGGGCGTCAAGCGCGGCGTCGGCCGAGCCGAACCGGTTGATAAGCGTGCGGAAGGTTGTCGGCCCGACATTGTCCGAACGGATAAGTCGGAGCCATGAAACGCGCTGGGATGGGGTCAAACTCGAGCGCGTCATCTATTCGGCCTAGCCTTGCCCGGCGTTTTTGCTGCTGCCAACCTTGCTTTCGGTTCCTCTGGCCAGCCGCATGATGTTTTCGCGATGGGTGATGAACAGCACGATCGAAAGGATGCCGGTGACCCAGGTCAGCGGCACGCCTGAAAAGGCGAAGGCAAACATCGGGGCCGTGGCCGCGGCAGTGAGGGCGGCGAGCGAGGAATAGCGCTGAGCGAACAGGATCAGCAGCCAGGTTGCGCAAAAGATCAGCCCGACCACCCAGTTGAGGGCCAGAAGGATGCCGACATAGGTTGCTACACCCTTGCCGCCCTTAAAGCCCAGCCAGACCGGGAAGATGTGGCCCATGAAGGCCGCAACGCCGGCGATCATCGCGGCCTCTTGGCCCCAGAGCCAGTTGGCGACCAGCACGGCCACGGCACCCTTGCCCGCATCGAGGAGCAGGGTCAGCGCCGCGATATCGCGCCGGCCGGTGCGCAGCACGTTGGTTGCGCCGATATTGCCCGAGCCGATGGTGCGGACGTCTCCGAGCCCGGCCGCTCTGGTGATCACAAATCCGAACGGAACCGAGCCGAGCAGATACCCCAATATAAGGGCCAGCGCATACTGGGTCATGCGAAGGCTTCCTCTCTATAAACAACGCGCCCGCCAACCAGGGTCGCCATGACCTTGCCCGACATGCGGGCGTTCTCGAACGTAGTGTTGGTCGAACGCGAGCGAATGGTAGCTTCCTCGACAATCCACGGATAGTCCGGATCGAAAAGACAAATATCGGCCTTGGCGCCCTTGGCGATCCGCCCGGCCTTTATTCCCAGAATTTCGGCGGGCCGCGCGGTCATGGCGCGCAGAATGGTTATCAGATCGACATCACCTGAATGGACGAGCCGCATGGCGGCGGCCAGCAGGGTCTCGAGCCCGATGGCGCCCGTCGCGGCGTCGGCAAAGGGCTGGCGCTTGCCTTCGGCATCCTGAGGGTCGTGATCGGAGACGATAACGTCGATGGTCCCGTCCTTGAGCGCTTCGACCAGCGCCAACCTGTCGTCTTCGGTGCGCAGGGGCGGGTTGAGTTTGAAAAAGGTTCGGTACGAGCCGATGTCGTTCTCGTTCAGGCACAGATTGTTGATCGAAGCGCCGACTGAAATGGCATTGCTGCGCTGTTTGTAGAATGCAGCCAGTTCGGCGGAACGGGCCGTCGAGATGGCTGCGGCGTGGTAGCGCGCGCCGGTCATCAGCGCCAGTTGCAGGTCGCGGTCGAGCGGGATGGTTTCAGCTTCTGCCGGAATGCCCTTGAGCCCCCGAAAGGTGGCCAGCGGCCCCGAATTCATTACCCCGTCGGAAACCAGGTGCGCATCTGCGGGCAGGTGCATGATCGGCATATCGAAATTGGTGGCATAGACCATGGCGGCGCGGATCACGGCGCTGCTCTGGAGCGCTTTGCGCCCTTCGGTAAAGCACACCGCGCCCGCTTCCTTGAGCAGTCCGAATTCGGTGAGGTCCTTGCCCTCGGTGCCCGTGGTGATCGCAGCGGTGGGCAGGACGTTGACGCAGGTGGTCGCCTCGGCATGGCGGGCGATGAATTCGACCAGCGCGCTGTTGTCGATCACAGGTTGGGTGTCGGGCATGACGAGGATCGAGGTGACCCCGCCCGCTGCGGCAGCGCGACCGGCACTCTTGAGTGTCTCCCGGTATTCGTGGCCGGGCTCGCCGGTAAACACCCGCATGTCGATAAGGCCCGGCGCCAGCACCAGCCCTTTTGCATCGATGGTTTCGGCCTTGTCGGGTGCTCCGGGCGCCTTGCCCTCAACAATGTCCGATATGCGTCCGTTTTCGATCAGCACCGCGCCGGTGAAATCGGCACTGCTGGCGGGATCGATGATGCGCGCGTTTTTTATAAGGAAGGGCTTATTCACTGCCTTCCTCCTTGTTGAGCAGCGCATCGAGCACCGCCATGCGCACGGCGACGCCCATCTCGACCTGTTCGGTGATGACCGATTGCGGGCCGTCGGCAATGGCCGGGTCGATTTCCACGCCCCGGTTCATGGGGCCGGGGTGCATGACCAGGGCATCGGCATTGGCTCTGGCCAGCTTGTCGGCATCGAGCCCGTAAAAACGGTAATATTCGCGCACCGATGGGATCAGCTTGCCGCCCGAGGCACGTTCGTTCTGCAGCCGCAGCATCATCACCACGTCGACGCCTTCGAGGCCCTTTTCCATGTCGGTGAACACTTCCGAGGCCATTTGTTCGACCCCGCGTGGCAGCAGCGATTTGGGCGCGATGACCCGCGTACGGGCCTGCATGGCGCCCAGAAGAATAAGGTTCGAGCGGGCAACGCGCGAATTGGCGATATCGCCGCAGATCGCCACGGTCAGCCCGTTCAGCCGCCCCTTGTGGCGGCGGATGGTCAGCGCATCGAGCAGGGCCTGTGTGGGGTGCTCGTGAGCGCCGTCACCAGCGTTGAGCACCGCGCATTCGACCTTTTGACTCAGCAGTTCCACAGCGCCGGACGATCCGTGCCGCACGACGATGGCGTCGGGCTGCATGGCGTTCAGCGTCGCTGCGGTATCGATCAGCGTTTCGCCCTTGGCCACCGATGATGTGCGCACGGCCATGTTCATCACCGTCGCCCCCAGCCGCTTGCCGGCGATCTCGAAACTCGCCTGAGTGCGGGTCGAATTTTCGAAAAACAGATTGATCTGGGTCTTGCCCGCCAGGCTCGGCAGCGTCTTGCGCTGTCGCGAAATGGGGATCATCGCCTCGGCCCGGTCCAGGAGATCGATGATCTCGACCGGATTGAGCTGGGCGATTCCCAACAAATGCCTGTGGCGGAAAGGAAGAAAGGAACCGGACGCGCCGGCCTGCGTGTCCGAAGATTCTGGCTGTCGTCGTGCCATCTGATGTCCCACTTGCGACTGCCGGTCCCTACCGTATGGCGGCGGGGGCGGCAAGGGTCGCAAGCGAGATTTCTGTGATTCCCGGATTATGGGAGCCCGTGCCCCTCGGCATGTCTGCGCCGCCAGAAAAGCGCGCCGGCGATGCCGAGCAGCAGTTCTGATGTCATCGCAGTTATCAGGCCGGGTCCGGGCGGACCGTCCGCGGCGATCGCCAAGCCTCGTGCTGCGGCATGGCTGAGATAAAAGGCAGCCGCGGTGGCGAGCGGGAGGCGTCGCATATCGGGCCTCAACGCTCCGCGTGCGATAATGAACCCGATCAAGGCGAGCCAAAGTCCTGGCGAACGTAACTCGTTGGCCAGATCGATCGAAGCCGCCGGATCGATGCCGTAGCTGCCATAAAAGGCGCCGGGCAGGGCGATCATACCCAGTCCGGTCAGCGCTGCGACCACTCCGGCCAGTAAGAGATAGCCGCTTTCGAGCCGGGCGATCATGCTGCCTGCTGCCATGCGCCATTGGCGATTGCGGTGCGAAGATAATCGGCAAAGTCTCGCGGCTCACGCCCCAGCGCGCGCTGAACCCCGTCGCCAAGCCATTCATTGCGTCCGTCGAACACCTCGGCGCAGAGATTGGCGAGAAGATCGGCATCGTCTTTGCCGATGATGGGCAACAGGGCCGCGTGGAAGTCTTCGACGCTGAGCGGGATGTAGGTTACGTCCAGCCCGGATGCGGCCGAAATCTCCCTTGCGACATCGGCAAATGTCATGAGTCGCGGTCCCGTCACCTCATAAGTCTCGCTGGTGTGGCGCTCATCGAGCAGCGCGGCGACGGCCACATCGGCGATGTCGTCGGCGTCCACGAAGGGCTCGAGCCTGTCGTCGGCGGCCAGCGCCAGCGTGCCCGAGAGAACCGAAGGGAGCAGTTGGCCCTCATCGAAGTTCTGGTTGAACCAGCTTGCCCGCACAATGACATGGTCAAGTCCGCTCCGGCGTACCCTGTCCTCGGACAGCTCGGCGCTGTGCTCGCCGCGCCCCGAAAGCAGAACGATCTTGCGAAGTCCTTGAGCCTTAGCGGTCGTGGCGAACCGCTCGATGATTTCGGGTGCGCCGGGAACCGCAAGGTCGGGCACGTAGGTGACAAAGGCACTGTGCATGCCTTCCATAGCTCTTGCCCAGCCTGCCGGGTCCTCCCAGTCGAATACCGGTGCCGTGGAACGCGAAACGGCCCGATGGGGATGTCCGTTGTCGGCAAGGCGGTGGGCGACGCGGGACCCGATCTTGCCGGTGGCACCGATGACGAGGATTGGATTGTCGATTGGCATTTTCTGTCTCCTGTTGACGATAATGCCAATGTCAGGCGAATGGTCTGGACGAACAATGATTTTTCGACCGGATATATTTGCGGTTCGTCTAAATATCTGGACTATCGGAAAGCGCTGGGTTAGTTTTTGGAGATGGACGATTGCTTTCAACCCGCGCCGCTGGCCGATCCCCTTGGCGAAGTGCTTCACATGTTGCGGCTCACGGGCACGCTCTATTGCCGTGCGACCATGACTGCGCCCTGGGGGATCGTCCTGCCCAGGCTCGTCGATTCGATGATCTTTGTGATTGTCACCGCTGGACGCTGCATTGCTGAAATGGACGATGAGAGTGTGCCGCTCTCGGCTGGCACCATGGTGCTGCTTCCGCATGGCGACAGTTTCAAACTGCTGAGCGAGACGGGTGCCCACGCAGAGCCACTGTTCGACCTCCCGGTCGAAAAGATCAGCGAACGCTATGAGTTGATGACCCATGGTGGAGGCGGGGAGATGACGCGCGCCATGGCGGGCGTCGTGCAGTTCGACAGTGTTGCGGGGCAGCGACTGCTGAGCGTTTTGCCACGGGTTATCCGGATCGAGGGATGGGATGAGTCGCTTGGCGATTGGGTGCGGAGCACGCTGGGGCTGATTTCGCGCGAAGCGAGTTCGCTCAGGCCGGGGGGCGAAATCGTCATGACGCGGCTTGCCGATATTCTGGTCATTCAGGGGGTCCGAACCTGGCTCGACTCGGCGCCCGAAAGCGAACAGGGCTGGCTTGCCGCGTTGCGCGATCCGCAATTGGGGCGGGCGTTAGTGGCCATTCATCGCTATCCGCAAACCGACTGGACGCTCGCACAACTGGCCGCCCAGGCGGGTATGTCGCGTTCTGCTTTTTCGGCGCGGTTCAGCGCGCGGCTGGGGCAATCGGCCATGGCCTATCTTGGGCAATGGCGGTTGCATCTGGCCCGGGCGCGGCTCATGGAAACCACCGATCCGTTGGCTACGGTGGCTCGGGCGGCGGGCTATCAATCCGAGGCCGCTTTTAGCCGGGCCTTCCGGCAGTATTTTGGCAAACCTCCGGGTGCAACGCGTCGCTCAGTTGCGGCGTAAACGGTCCAGCGCACCCTGCAAAATGTAGCTGGCGGCCAGCTTGTCGACCACTTCGGCGCGCTTGGCGCGCGAAAGATCGGCTTCAAGCATGGTGCGGGTGACCGCCATTGTGGACATGCGCTCGTCCCAGAAGACGATGGGCAGATCGGTCTTTTGCTTCAGATTCCGCACGAACGCCCTGGCCGATTGAGCACGGGGCCCCTCGCTGCCATCCATGTTGAGCGGCAGGCCCATGACGATGCCCGTCACATTGTTTTTGGCAATCAATGCCAGGAGGCGCTCCGCGTCCGCGGTAAATTTCGTGCGCTTGATGGTTTCGATCGGCGAGGCCGCCATGCGCAGGGAATCCGAGATCGCCACACCGATGGTCTTCGTACCCAGATCGAGACCCATCAGCTTGCCCGCGGGACGCAGGTCGGCGAGGGCATAGGGGGCATCGGTCATTTCGAGGTTCCTTGCGGAGATTTCTCTGTCGGCTTATCAGCAGTTTGCGCCGCACTGGCAAGGGAAATGGAATGAAGATCACCTGGTTTGCCGATATGACCTTCCGCGTCCAGATCGCGGGGCGGATCATCGTTACTCATGTCGAGGGCGCTCCCGAGGGGATCGATCGCACCGAACTGATCGCCGGGGCCCAGACGGTTATTTCGGCCCAGAGTTCCGATCTTGCCCAATTCGACGCCAAAGAATGGCGTCCGCGCCGCCGCCCGCGGCTGATCGACGAAGACGAGGGTGATGAGGGGCTCGACCTTTACCGGTTCGGCGCGCGCGGTCTTGTTGCCTATTCGGTCGATGAGGGGCTGCTGGTTCTCGAAGACGCCGGGGTCGGCGCGCAATGGAATGGGTTCGCGGACAATGGCGTTATCGTCCTCGCCGGATCGGGTGCGCAATGCGCCGCCCATGGCACCGCCTTGCTCGATATCGCCCGGCCGCGCCTCATTGCGCTGGCCGTCGACGACGGAGAGATCGACATCGCCTTCGATGCACTTGTGCCAAACCTGGGCCAGACGAGCCTGATCGTCCTTGAGCCCCGGCTCGCGGTGGAAGTGTAAGACGGATCGATCGAACCCATAAAGCCTTCCGATGGGCGGATTTGCCGATTGCGTTTGCTGGACGCCCGTTGCTAAAAGCCCATTCAACACCAAGCTTGCCAGGAGATAGCTATGTCGGTCGACGCCGATACAGTAAGACGCATCGGGCGTCTGGCCCGCATCCGGATCACCGAAGACGAAGTCGCCGCCTATGAGGGTGAGCTCAACGCCATTCTCGGCTTTGTCGAACAGCTCGGCGAGGTCGATGTCGAAGGCGTCGAGCCGATGAATTCGGTGACCCCCATGACCCTGCGCCGCCGCGATGACGCGGTGACCGATGGCGGGTATGCTGATCGGATCGTCGCCAACGCGCCGATTTCGGAAGACAATTTCTTCATGGTCCCCA
>CENV01088432.1_pt1 | contig 14018 bp, 17 predicted proteins | sample 530231 | NCBI WGS metagenome assembly CENV01 (sample SAMEA2619815, study PRJEB7988) | marine metagenome | biome: marine biome (ENVO:00000447); feature: surface water layer (ENVO:00002042); material: "saline water (ENVO:00002010), including plankton (ENVO:xxxxxxxx)" | depth 5 m | reverse complement strand
CGGAACCGTGATCTTTTGGTATCCCATCTACACTACTCCCTCTGAGAAAAACCGTAGTATTCGGTCGCCGCGCGAGTATAGCACCCAGGTGCTATCCTTGCTCGGCTTCGAGACCGCCGGAGAACGATTTCGACCATGGCAAGGCTGATTTTGTTTAACAAACCCTTTCAGGTCCTCTCGCAGTTCAGCGACGACCGGGGGCGTCCCACTCTGAAGGACTACATTCCGGTGCCCGGTGTGTACCCGGCGGGCCGGCTGGACTGGGATTCCGAGGGGCTGCTGCTGCTCACCGACGACGGCGGCCTGCAGGCGCGCATCGCCAGCCCCCGCTTCCATCTGCCCAAGACCTACTGGGCCCAGGTGGAAGGCGACCCGGCGGACCAGGACCTGGCGCCCCTGCGTCAGGGGGTCACCCTGAAGGACGGCCCCTGCCGCCCGGCGCCGGCCCGGCTGATCCCGGAACCGGCCCTGTGGCCACGGAATCCGCCGGTGCGCCAGCGACTCACGGTGGCCGACCGCTGGCTGGAAATCATCCTGGACGAAGGTCGCAACCGGCAGGTGCGGCGTATGACCGCGGCCATCGGCCACCCCACCCTGCGGCTGGTGCGCTGGCGCATCGGCGACTGGACCCTGGAGGGCCTGGCGCCGGGTCAGTGGCGGGAGCTTACCGTGCACGCTCCGAAGCCGGCGCCATCCAGCGGGCGGCCGCCTCGGCGTCGCGCTCGCGGGCCTCGACCCAGTGCCAGCCGTCGTCGCTGAGTTCCTTCTTCCACAGCGGCACCTGGCTTTTCAGCACGTCCATCAGGAAGGCGCAGGCCTCGAAGGCGGCATGGCGATGACCGGCCCAGACCACCACCCGCACGATCTCCTCGCCCACCTGGATTTCACCCACCCGATGAATCATTTCAATGGCATTGAGAGCCCAGCGCTGTTGCGCGTGCTCGCCGATGCGGCGCAGGGCGCGCTCGGTCATGCCCGGGTAATGCTCCAGAAACAGCGCCCGCACCCGGCCGGACTCGTCACGGACCCGGCCGGAGAAGCGCACTTCGGCGCCGCTGCGGCCGTCCTGGCCCTCGCTGGACAGGTGGGATTCCAGGGGTTCGGCGGTAATCGCCACATGGATGCGAGTCATCTCAGCCCCCGGTCACCGGCGGAAACAGGGCCACGGTGTCGCCGTCGGCCACCGCACTGTCCGGCTCCGCCAGTGCTTCATTTATAGCCACCATGCGCCGGGGGGTGGCCTCCAGGGCCCGCCCCACCGCCGGATACTGGTCGGCCAGCCAGTCGCACAGGGCGGCCACCGTGGTCACCGTCTCCGGCGGCGTCACACGCAGGGAATCCTCGCCCACCCGCTCGCGCAGGGCCGCGAAAAACACCACTTCGATCATGTCTTCAGGCCTCCTCCCGCCGAAAGTCGCCGCTGCGGCCTCCGGTCTTTTCCACCAGGCAGACCTGCTCGATGACCATGGCCCGGTCCACCGCCTTGCACATGTCGTAGACCGTCAGCGCCGCCACCGAGGCGGCGGTGAGCGCCTCCATCTCCACCCCGGTGAGCCCTTTCAGCTTGCAGTGGGCATCGATGCGCAGGGCGTCGTCGCCCTCCGGTTCCAGAATCACGCGCACGCCGCTGAGCATCAGCGGGTGGCAAAGCGGAATCAGATCCCAGGTTTTCTTGGCCGCCTGGATGCCGGCCACCCGGGCCACCGCCAGCACGTCGCCCTTGGGGTGTTGCTGGTCGAGAATCATGGCCAGGGTACGCGGCGCCATGCGGACCCGGGCCCGGGCATGGGCGGTACGGGCGGTTTCCGCCTTGTCGCTGACGTCGACCATGCGGGCACGGCCCTGGTCATCCAGATGGCTGAAAGTATCATTCACGGTATTGCATTCTCCCGGAGGCGGCCCCATCCCGGTGGGATCGTGCCCGGGCCGGGCATTGTGCCGGCTAATGGCTGTCACGGCGGCCGGCGGTGCGCTACCATCTGCGCCCGCTGACCGATCATGGACACCCGGCTGGAGCCTTCGATGAACAGCTTCGAACCGCACATTACTGTGGCCACCGTCGTGGAACAAGAGGGCCGCCTGCTGTTCGTGCGCGAAATGCAGGCCGGCCAGGCGGTGCTCAATCAGCCCGCCGGCCACGCCGAATTCGGTGAGGATCTGATGCAGGCCGCCTACCGGGAAACCCTGGAGGAGACCGCCTGGCGGGTGGAGATCACCGACCTGCTGGGCTGGTACATCTTTCAACCGCAGCCCGGTGGTGGCGTCTATTACCGCACCTGCTTCCTGGCCCGGCCGCTGGGCCACGACCCGCACCAGAAGCTGGATACCGGCATTCTGGAGGCGGTGTGGCTGACCCCGGAGGAGCTGGCGGCCCGCGCCGACGAACACCGCAGCCCGCTGGTACAGCGCTGCGTGGATGACTACCGTGGCGGCCGCCGGCTGCCGCTGGACGCCATCTATCAACACCCCTGGCCACTGCAACGAGGCTGAGAGCGCCATGAAGTCCGATACCCCGTCCCGGGCCCCCGGAGACACCCGCGTGATCGTCGGCATGTCCGGCGGCGTCGATTCGTCGGTGGCCGCCGCCCGTCTGCTCGACGCCGGCTACCAGGTCGAGGGGCTGTTCATGAAGAACTGGAACGAGGACGACGGCACCGACTACTGCACCGCCCGGGAGGACCTGCTGGACGCCATGCAGGTGGCCGGCGTGCTCGGCATCGAGCTGCACACCGCCAATTTCGCCGGCGAATACTGGGACCGGGTGTTCGAGCATTTTCTGGCCGAATACCGGGCCGGCCGCACCCCCAATCCGGACATCCTTTGTAACAAGGAAATCAAGTTCGCCGCCTTTCTCGACCGGGCCCTGACCCTGGGCGCGGACTACATCGCCACCGGTCACTATGCGCAAGTCAGCCACCACGGCGAGCGCGGCCGGCTGCTGCGCGCCGTGGACCACAATAAGGACCAGACCTACTTCCTGCACGCGGTGGGCGGCGACAAATTCGCCCGCACCCTGTTTCCCCTGGGCGACCTGGAGAAACCGGAGGTGCGCCGGCTGGCCGCCGAGCGCGGCTTCGACAACCATAAAAAGAAGGACTCCACCGGCATCTGCTTTATCGGCGAGCGCCGCTTCAAGGACTTCCTGGAGACCTACCTGCCGGCCCAGCCCGGTGACATCGAGGACGACCATGGCCACCGGATCGGCCGCCACGACGGCCTGATGTACTACACCCTGGGCCAGCGCCAGGGCCTGGGCATCGGCGGCCGCGCCGACGCCGGCGACGCGCCCTGGTACGTGGCCGGCAAGGACCTGGACCGCAATGTGCTGGTGGCGGTACAGGGCCAGGACCACCCGCTGCTGTTCAGCAACGAGCTGACCAGCGCCGAGGTGGACTGGGTGGCCGGCCAGCCGCCGGCCCTGCCCGCCCGCCTCACCGCCAAGACCCGCTACCGGCAGGCGGACCAGGCCTGCCGGGTGGAAGACGCCGGCGGCGGCCGGGTGCGGGTGCTGTTCGAGCAACCGCAACGGGCGGTGACACCGGGGCAATCGGTGGTGTTCTACGATGGCGACACCTGCCTGGGCGGCGCCGTAATCGAGGCAACCGCATGACCTTTAACCACGAGCAACAACAAATGCTGTCCCTGGCGGCGGTGTTCCAGGCCGCCGTGCTGGCCGACCGCATCGCCACCCGGGGCGACGCCGACAGCGGCGCGGTGGAGCACCTGCTGGGCGGGGTGATGGCCATGGACGCCAGCGACTTCGACCAGATCTACCCGAACCCGGCCGCCCTGGGCGAAGGCCTGCGCCTGCTGCGCCAGAGCCTGGGCCGCGAGCAGACCCGCGACTCGGCGCGGCCGCTCAGCTATGCCCTGGCGCTGCTGCACCTGTCCTCGAAGCTGCGCAAGAACGAAGAGGTGATCAGCCTGCTGCGCCACCGGTTGATCGCCCTGCAGGGCCAGCGCGAGCATTTCGACAGCCTCGCCAACCCGACCTTCTGCCACCGGCTGGCGGGCATCTACCTGGATACCCTGGGCACCTTCCGGTTCCGCATCCGGGTGCAGGGTGATCCGGCCAAGCTGCAGGACGAGGACAACGCGGCGCGCATCCGCGCCCTGTTCCTGGCCGGCGTGCGCGCCGCCTTCCTGTGGCACCAGCTGGACGGCCGCCGCTGGCGCCTTCTGTTCCAGCGCAAGCAGCGTCTTGAGATTCTGAACAGTATAGAAATCAGATAATTAAGCCGCTTTCTTAATGTCATTTAGAGGTTACCAAGGCGACGGGCGATTCGCCGCCAATTACGGTATCATTGCGCCCGCCCTACGGTTTCCCATTTCAGGAGTGCCCCATGTCCAGCCTTAATCCCCTCACCGCCATTTCCCCGGTGGACGGTCGCTACGCCGGCAAGTGCGAGGCGCTGCGCCCGATCACCAGTGAGTACGGCCTGATCCGCTACCGGGTGCACGTGGAAGTGAGCTGGCTGGAACAGTTGTCCCACGACAAGAACATCCCCGAGGTGCCGTTGATGAGCGGCCAGGCCGCCTGGCACCTGCGCGGCGTGACCCGGGATTTCGAGGAACAGCACGCCGAGCGCATCAAGGAAATCGAGCGCACCACCAACCACGACGTGAAAGCGGTGGAGTACTTCATCAAGGAACGCATGGCCGAGCACGACGAACTCAACAAGATGACCGAGTTCGTCCACTTCGCCTGCACCAGCGAGGACATCAACAACCTGTCCTACGCGATGATGCTGCGCGAGGCCCGCGACGCCCTGCTGCCCAAGCTGGACCAGATCATCCGCAGCATCCGCCAGCTGGCCCATGGCCTGGCCGATGTGCCGATGCTGTCGCGCACCCATGGCCAGTCCGCCTCCCCCACCACCGTGGGCAAGGAAATGGCCAACGTGGTGGAGCGTCTGAAGCGCCAGCGCGACCAGTTCGTGGCGGTGCGCATCCTGGGCAAGATCAATGGCGCGGTGGGCAACTACAACGCCCACTACGCGGCCTACCCGGACGTGGACTGGCCGGCCTTCGCCCGCCGCTTCGTGGAAAGCCTGGGGCTGGCCTTCAACCCGTTCACCACCCAGATCGAACCCCATGACTGGGTGGCCGAGTATTTCCATGCCCTGATGCGCTTCAACACCATCCTGCTGGACTTCGACCGGGACGTGTGGGGCTACATCTCCCTGGGCTACTTCAAGCAGCGCGCGTGGAGGGCGAAGTGGGCTCCTCCACCATGCCGCACAAGGTCAACCCCATCGACTTCGAGAACTCCGAAGGCAACCTGGGCATCGCCAACGCGGTGATGGACCACCTGGCCGCCAAGCTGCCGGTGTCGCGCTGGCAGCGCGACCTCACCGACTCCACCGTGCTGCGCAACGTGGGCGTGGGCCTGGCGCACAGCCTGATCGCCTACGAAGCCTCCCTGAAGGGCATCGGCAAGCTGGAAGTGAACCCGGAACGGCTGGCCGACGATCTGGACCACGCCTGGGAAGTGCTGGCCGAGCCGATCCAGACGGTGATGCGCCGCTACGGCATCGAGAAGCCCTACGAGAAGCTCAAGGAGCTGACCCGGGGCAAGGCGATCACCCAGGAAAACCTGGCCACCTTCATCGATGGCCTGGCGATCCCCGAGGACGCCAAGGAACGCCTCAAGGCGATGACCCCGGGCAGCTACGTCGGCAACGCCAGCCAGCAGGCCCGCGACGTCCAATAACTGCGCCGGCGATGGCCGGCCCGGAGTGGTCATGACCCAGGACACCTCATTGGAGGCGCCGGCCCTGCCGCGCTTCGCGCTACCGCTGGCGCCGGAGGATTTTCTTGCCCGGCACTGGCAGCGGGCGCCCCTGTTCATGCCCGGCGCCGCCAGCGGCCTGGCGCACCCGGACGCGGACACCCTGGCCGGCCTGGCGCTGGAGCCGGAGGTGGAATCGCGGCTGATCCTGGGCGCCGGTGACGGCCCCTGGAGCCTGGAACAGGGCCCGCTGGAAGCGGAGCGCTTCGCGGAACTGGGTGAACGGGACTGGACCCTGCTGGTGCAATCGGTGGACCACTACCTCACCGAGGTGTCGCTGCTGCTGGACGACTTCCGGTTTCTGCCGGGCTGGCGCCTGGAAGACATCATGATCAGCTACGCCGCCGAGGGCGGCGGCGTGGGCCCGCACTACGACCAGTACGATGTGTTCCTGGTGCAGGCCGCCGGCCGGCGCCACTGGCAGCTGGGTCCGGTGTGCGACGACAGCAGCCGGCTGCGCGGCGACGTGCCGCTGAAGATGCTGGCCGACATGCCGGTTACCGAGGAGCACATCGCCGGGCCCGGGGACGTGCTCTATCTGCCCCCCGGGGTGGCCCACCACGGCGTCGCCCTGGACAGCGACTGCATTACCTGGTCAGTGGGTTTCCGGGCGCCGGACTACCGGGATCTGCTGGCGGAAATGGTGGCCGAAACCCTGGCCGACGCCGCCCCGACCCTGTACCAGGACGCCGGCCGGGCCCTGCCCGGCGACCCGGGCCGGCTCGATGCCGGCGAGCGCGACGCCATGCTGGAGCAGGCGCTGGCCCTGTTCGACCGGGGCGCGGCACGCAATGCTCTGGCCCGCTGGCTGAGCACTCCCCGTCAATCGGGACTTGATTTTCTGGTCGACCCGGCGCACATTCGCGCCGCCGATTCCGACGCCGTCCTGGTTCGCCACGGCGGCGTGCGTCTTCTGCTGGTGGACGACACCGCCTGGCTCAACGGCGAGCCCTGGCCCCTGCAAGGCGGCCAACTCGCCCTCGCCGGGCTGCTCGCCCGCCAACGCCGCTACACCGACAAGGAATTGGCCGCGGTGCTCGACGCCGACGGCCGCGCCCTGCTGGACCATTGGATGGACCAGGGCTACTTTGCCGAGCTTTGACGAGAACGCCATGGGCTTTAGTTTTACCATCATCGAAACCTCCTGGGACGAACACCGCGACGAACTGAGCGCGCTCCGCCAGCGTGTCTTCATCGGCGAGCAAGGCGTCCCCGAGGAACTGGAATGGGACGGCGCCGACCACGCCGCCCGGCACTTCCTGGCACTGGACCAGCAACAACGGCCGATTGGCTGCCTGCGCCTGCTGGGCAGCGGTCAGATCAGCCGCCTGTGCGTGCTGGAAACCCACCGCAACAGCGGCGTTGGACGCGCCCTGCTGGTGGCCGCCGAGGAAGCCGCCCGCGCCGCCCGCATGGGCGAAATCTTCCTTTACGCCCAGACCCACGCCACCAGCTTCTATGAAACCGCCGGCTTCAGCGTCTCCGGCGGCATCTTCATGGACGCCCACATCCCCCACCGACAGATGTTCAAGCTGCTGGACTGATCGAACGGGACTGGGAACGGGGCCACGGCAGCGCGGAGCTGCGTGAACCGCACCTGTGAGGCGGCGCGGCTATTCTGCGCCGGGCGCCTTGATGGGACGGGTTAACTCGCGCTTACGCGCGTCGGACAGGGCCGGATCGCTCTGTATGCGCATGTTCTCCAGGGTGGCATTCACCATCCGTTCTTCTTCGCCAAACAACCCCCGCGCCAACTCCGCGCCCAGGTAATCGCGCCGCAACTGGTGCAGCTGGCGCTGGGCGCCGGCCATGGCCTCCGGGTTATCCAGATAATCGAAGGTGTCCGCCACCGCCTGGCGCATGTCCAGGTATTGCCGGTAGCGCTCCAGCAGATCCACCACCTGGCGGCCGCGCGGGTCCGGCAAGCGCGTCAGTATCCGTTCCCCAAGGGCGGGCGACGATCCCGCCAGCAAGGCGTTCAGGGTACGCCGGGTGCCATGGTCGACCCGCAACCGGTCGCCCTCCCAGGCGAACGCCGTCAACAACTGGTCGAGCCGTTCCGCGGCCAACGGCTCGGCGTTCTCCGTGCTGTCGGTGCTTGCCGGTGGGCGCCGCCGGTCGGCCCGTGGTGGTGAGGGTGGCGCCACCGGTTCAGCGGCAACGGATTCAACCGGCTCCGGGCCAGGCCGGTTTATCGCCGGTTCCACGGGCGATTCCGGCGGCGCGGTGATCACCAGCCAGACTACGCCGGCCACCAGAACCGCACTGGCCAATGCCAGCACCACGGCGGCGGCCACGCCGCCGGCGCTCAGCCCCGCCCGGTCCCGTGCCTCGCTCATTGCGGCAGCTCGCGAAGCTCGCCCACGGTGGTGCCGGACCAGCGCTTAACCGCCCGGCGCAGACTGGAGGCGCAGGAAAAGCCCGCCATCGCCGCCACCTCCTCCACCCGCAGCCGCGAATGGCGCAGTTGGTGGCGCACGATCTCCATGCGCACCGAGTGCATCAGCCGCCGGAACGAGGTGCCGTCCGTGGCCAGGCGCCGGCTCAGGCCCCGGGGGGTCACGCGCAACTGACGGGCGACCACTTCCAGCTTCAGCCCGGGACGAAAGTGGGCGCGCAGGTGCCAGCGCACCCGCTCGGTGAATGAAACGCCTTCCGGTGACCGGGCCAATTGCCGCTCACAGTCCTGCAGCAGCTGCTCGAAGGCACGCCTGCGCAGCAACCGGAAACGGCGGAACACAAAGTCCCGATGGGCGGAAATGGAAGAATCGTCGCAGCCGAAACGCAGGCTCTGGCAAGGCAGCGCCTCGTAGGGCTCGGTGGACGCAGGGCGGGGAATATCAAGGCGTACATGGACGCCGGGATCTTGCACCGCTTTGTTGCCGCAGCTATCCCATACCCGCAGGGTAATGGCCAGCCGCCAGTCGCGGATAAAGGTCCGCAGCACACGCTCGGTGTCGCTGCCGGTCATGTAATCAATGGGTTCCACCACCCGGTTATCGGCGTCCAGGTAGGCATTGGAGTTGGCGGTCTGCAGGGCAAAACCGGGTTGAGAGAGCACCAGGTAGCGGCGGAACGCCTCACCGGCATGCTTGAGGCTCGGGCTGCAGTGCACCACGTAGCCCACCGTACCCCAATAGGACCAGTCGAAACGCAGCCCTGCCCAGATGCCCAGTGCCGGGCGGTCACACAGCTCGATGCCGTTTAACAGCAGCCGCTCGAATTGCCCGTGGCTGATGCGAACATCCCGCATGTCGAACAGCACCGGCGAAATGCCGGTGTCCCGCAGTAGCGCCGTCTGATCGGCGCCCAGGTCGCAAAACGCCTCGATAAATCCCATCGGATGCAGATGCAGCGGCACCTGCGGTTGGTCCCATCCCGTCTCCATGGATTGCTCCCGGGTTTTATTATTTCCATCAAGGTTAGCATGCCATACGCGGCCTGACGCCGGGCCCACACCGCCGTGAGGACCCGGCTCCGCCGATCAGAAGTTCTTGCGTTCGATATCCCAACCGAACAGGTTACAGGCGGTGCAGGGGCCGGTGAAAAGGTCGGCGGCGCTGGAGTCCCCGGACAACTGATACAGCCACCAGGCGGTGGTGATGCCCTTGAAGTCGCCAAAGTCGCCCACCGGCTCGAAATGGGTGGCGGCGGTACGCTCCGCCCAGAACACCGGCACATCCACGCGCTGATAAACCGGGCGCTGATTCAGCAGCGGACCGGCCAACACATCAAAGGAGCCGGACAGCAGCAGCATCGGCGCGGTTTGCTGATACTGCGACGTGGTGTCATGGCCGAGGCCGAGAATGTAGGGCTGCACCGGCACGGTGGCGGTGATCCGGCTGTCCCGCCCGGCCATGATGGTGCCACCACCGCCCTGGGAGTGGCCGGAGGCGCCAATGGCGCTGAAATCAAGCTGGCTGGCATAGCCACGGGACTGCAAATGACCGATGCAGTCGAGCATGTCCTGGCCGGTGCCGGCGTTGCTGGTGTTGGCGGCGGCCACCACGAACCCCCAGGATGCCCAGTGTTCCAGGCCGCGGCGATAGGCGGTCGGCGTGGTGCCGGTACCGTTGCCCCATACCACGATGGGGTGATCGCCGGTCAGGTTGGACGGCCGGAACACGGTGCAGCTCAGGCCCAGTTCACGGGTGGTGCTGTAGGGGCCTTCGTCCTCGTAAGGATCGAGCGGCGCGGCGTTGGCGACGCCGCAGCTCAACACCGTGCCAACCATCAACGTCGCCAGTTTAGTGGTCCAGTGCGAACCGCCACGGGCGGAGAGTTTTATATTTCTCATGTCTTCGTCCCTTTTATTTTCGCTATTGAATTGATCCCACCCCAACGATCCAGTGCTGAATCGTGGGAGTATCAGGGAGTCTAGAAGCGACGTTTCCCGTGCGGCGATCACAGCAGAGGCGGGATTCGCCCCGGGTTGGTAACTCAGGTAACGCACCCGGGGACGAGTACCGTGAAAGTGGGAGCCTGATCACACAGCAACGCCCACCGCCGGAGCCGGCAACGGCACGGTGCCGCGGCAATTGCCACCTTGGCCTTATCCGGGGCGGCAAAAAGCGGCATCATTGGGCATGAACAAAAACGACCAATAAGAGAGCACCATGGCCGAGAGCACCAAATACCTGTTGTCCGAAGAACACCTGCCCCGCGACTGGTACAACATCATGGCGGACCTGCCGACGCCGATGGCGCCGGTGCTGCACCCCGCCACCCATCAGCCGGTGGCGCCGGAAGATCTGGCGCCGCTGTTCCCGGACACCCTGATCGCCCAGGAGATGACCAGCGAGCGTCATGTGGAGATTCCCAAGGCGGTGCGCGAGATCTACCGCCTGTGGCGGCCCAGCCCGCTGATCCGCGCGCGCCGGCTGGAAAAAGCCCTGGATACCCCGGCGAAAATCTACTTCAAGTACGAGGGCGTTAGCCCGGCCGGCTCGCACAAGCCCAACACCGCCGTGGCCCAGGCCTATTACAACGCCGAGGCCGGCATCAAACGGCTCACCACCGAAACCGGCGCCGGCCAGTGGGGCTCGTCGCTGGCGTTCGCCGGCAGCCTGTTTGATCTGCAAGTGAAGGTGTTCCAGGTCAAGGTGTCGTTCCAGCAGAAGCCCTACCGGCAGGCGCTGATGCGCACCTACGGGGCCGAGTGCGTGGCGTCACCGTCCAATCTCACCGAGTCCGGCCGCGCGATCCTGGCGGAAAACCCGGACCACCCGGGCAGCCTGGGCATCGCCATCAGCGAGGCGGTGGAACTGGCGGCCCAGGACGAGGGCACCAAGTACGCCCTGGGTTCGGTGCTTAACCATGTGATGCTGCACCAGAGCGTGATCGGCCTGGAGGCCATGGAGCAGTTCGAAATGGCCGGCGACGACCCGGACATCATCATCGGCTGCACCGGCGGCGGCTCCAACTTCGCCGGCATCGCCTTCCCGTTCCTGGGCGCCCAGCTGCGCGGCGGCAAGCGCCGGCGCATCATCGCCGTGGAACCGGCGGCCTGCCCCACCCTCACCCAGGGCCGCTTCGCCTACGATTTCGGCGACACCGCCCACCTGACGCCGCTCACCAAGATGCACACCCTGGGCTCCAGCTTTACGCCGCCGGGTTTCCACGCCGGTGGTCTGCGCTATCACGGCATGGGCGCCCAGGTGTCCCATGTGCTGGAGCTGGGCCTGATCGAGGCGCGCGCCTATCAGCAGCTGGGCTGCTTCGAGGCGGCGGTGCAATTCGCCCGCCACGAGGGCATCGTGCCGGCGCCGGAGTGTACCCACGCGGTAAAGGGCGCCATCGACGAGGCGCTGCGCTGCAAGCAGGAAGGCAAGTCGGAAACCATTCTCTTCAATCTGTCCGGCCACGGACATTTCGACATGCAGGCCTATATCGATTACTTCGACGGCAAGCTGGAGGATGGCGACTACGATGCCGAGGGGGCCGAGGCCGCCCTGGCGCGCCTGCCGCAGCTGGGCTGACCGCCCTGCCAAGCAACACCACGCCTTAACGGCAAGGAGGAAACATGGCGCCCTTCGATGGTCTTATCGCCTTGATGGTCGTGGGACTGATGCTCATGGGGGTGGGCTTCGCCGCCCGCCAATCAAACTGGGGCCTGGCCCTGCTGGCGGTCGGCACGCTCTGCATGCTGGCCACCATCGGCTACAAGATCTACCTCACCGTTCAGTGATCCAGGTCGGCCACCAGCTCCCAGAGCCGGTGGCCGCTGTGGCGGTATTTTTCCTCGAAATCGGTGACCGGCGGCTGGCCCCCGGCCAGCGCCGACACGCTCGCCTGCCGGCCCGCCAGGGCCAGAGCCCCGGCCATTTCCCGGGCATACAGTTCCCAGTTGGTGCGCAACACCAGCGTGCCCCCCAACCCGAGTAAATGGGGAAACACCGGATGGCCGTGCCAGCGGCGTTTCAGGTGGGCGCTCTTCGGCCACGGGTTCGGGTACAGCACATAGTGGCGCCAGGGCCGCCAGCCGGCGGCCTCCGCCAAACGCCAAAAACCGGCGCAGTCGGTGCGCAGCAGCAGCACGTTATCCGGTATCGGAAAACGGCGCGGCGCCCGCGCCAGGCGATGGGCGGACTGGTCCAGCCCCAGCACCCGCGCTTGCGGGTAGCGCTGCCCCAGCAGCACCGAGGAACGGCCGGTGCCGCAACCGGAATCCAGAATCAACGGCGCGTCGGAGTCGCCCAGCCAGTCCCGGGCCCGTTGGAACGCCTCCCGGTCGTGGTCCGCCAACGGCGCCCGCCAGGGGTGGGCAAGATGGCGCCCCACGGTATCCGCCAGGGCCGGGTGCGGCTCCGCCTGGTTGCTGGTCACCGGCCGGCTGTTACCGCTCATGGTCTGTCTCGAAAAGAAATATCACGGCGTTTATGCTGCGGTTTTTCACAATTTTCGTTTACGGCACCCCGGGAGACACCGCCTTTCGATACACTCCGATGCGTTACGGAGAGTTTGCCATTATGCGTTTTCTACTGCCTTTTTTCTGCCTTTTCCTGCTCGCCGCCTGTCAGGACAACCGTGCCCCCGAGGCCGATTACGAAGACGACTTCCTGCTGGTGGCCCACCAAACCCTGACGCCCAACGACAGCGACTACGACCAGGACATGAGCCTGCAGGCGATCGTGCGCAACCGGGTGGACCAGGGCGCCGGTAGCGGCCTGTGGATCCGCACCACCCTGCCCTGGCTGCGTATCGGTTCCGGCCAGCTGGACACCCGTCATCTGGAGAGGCTGGGCGAGCGCGCCAAGCCGCTGCGCCGCTTCCTCGACACCGGCACGCTGAGCCGGGTGGAAGACGGCGAAATCGCCGAAACCCGCATCGCCGATCCGGCCCTGCACGAGGAAATGGTGGAACGCTTCGGCGACAAGGTGGAGCAGCTGCTCGACCAGGCCACCGCCACCTCGGTGCCGTTGCCCGACGATCCACGGCCCGGCGACACCTGGCAGGCCAGCGCCTCCCTGTGGGGGCTGCCCAAGGTCACCGCCGACTACCGGGTGCTGGACCGGGACGGCGACCGGGTGCTGATCGCCCTGACCCTGGCCGGCGAGGGCGTCGACGGCGAGGCACGCATGATCGCGCGCTGGCCGTCCGGCATGCCGGAAGCACTGCGCCTGCACAGCACCGCCAGCGTGCCGGACCAGGACGCCACCCTGGAGCAACGTCTGTTGCTGATCAGCCAGCGCCACTACCCCTATCCGGTGCAGGACTGGGACGTGGACCCGCTGCGGGTGGAGATGTACGCGGAAACCACCGAACGGCAACTGAACGACCCGCGCATCGTCGACCCGGACCAGCGCCTGCCGATGCGCGACCAGGACTATGTGAACACCCTGCTCGACAGCGCCGAGCAAAGTCTGTTCTACCAACCGGACCAGCTGGAAGAAGCCCGGCTGCTCACCGAAGGCGACTGGTCCCTGGCCCATCCGCTGCAGCAACAGGCCAGCTTTCACTTTACCGGCTTCGACGGGCCGGCGCCGGACGGCCTGCTGCTCAACCGCCTGGGGGAAACCGGCGGCTTCTATGGCTTGGCCACGCCGATGCCCTCGGACGTTGGGCGCGATCCGCTGGTGCTCACCGGCGACGGCAAATTCGACGCCGACGGGCCGATCAAACTCACCGGCGCGGCACGCATCTGGACCGACGGCGAGCCGGTCACCCTGAAGCGCGGCGACGGCGCGCCGGAGTCACTGAAGATCCTCGACTGGCAGGACCGGCGCGT
>CENV01000993.1_pt1 | contig 14048 bp, 14 predicted proteins | sample 530231 | NCBI WGS metagenome assembly CENV01 (sample SAMEA2619815, study PRJEB7988) | marine metagenome | biome: marine biome (ENVO:00000447); feature: surface water layer (ENVO:00002042); material: "saline water (ENVO:00002010), including plankton (ENVO:xxxxxxxx)" | depth 5 m | reverse complement strand
TAAAGTCGCTCCTACAAGGGGCCCGGAAGGGCGTCGCGCCCTGAGTCGCGCCTCGGCTGGAGCGAAATTTCCCACCAAAGCGCGATGGGGCTTTTTTATGGCCATGAATCTCCCTGTAGGAGCGACTGGGCGGTACTCCGCTTTAGTCGCGATCCTCTGGGGTGCCATCGTCATCGCGACTAAAGTCGCTCCTACAAGGGGCCCGGAAGGGCGTCGCGCCCTGAGCCGCTCCTACATGATGGCGCGTGGACCGGGGGCGCGGGCGCTCGTTGTTGGCTTTATACTGTGGCCATGCTGCGTACTTTTCTTTGGCGCAGCCTGGCACTGCTGTGCGTGGCCCTTGGGCTGATCGGCGTGGTGGTGCCGGGCATGCCGACCACCGTGTTCATGTTGATCGCCGCCTGGGCGGGCACCCGGGGCTGGCCGCGCCTGGAGCACTGGCTGGTGAACCATCCCCGCTTCGGGCCGCCCATCGTGCTGTGGCGCGAACAGGGCGCCATGTCCCGCCGCGCCAAATGCGCCGCCTCCACGGTGATGATGATCAGCGTCGTGCTGATCGCCCTTTCCAATGTGCCGAACAGCGTGAAAATCGGCGTGCCTTTGTTTCTTTGCGGATTGCTGTTGTGGATGTGGCGGCGGCCGGAACCCACCGCCGAGGATGAACGGCGGGTCACAAATAAACGTTTACGCCCGGTTCGCCGCGACTAAACTAGGCTCCCGCAATCGCCACGTTTCGGGAGATTTATCATGGCTACCTACAAAGCGCCGTTGGAAGACATGCGTTTCATTTTGAACGATGTATTTCAGGCTGATCGTTTGTGGGCATCCATGCCCGCCACCGCCGAAGTCACCCGCGATCTGTCCGACGCGATTCTCGATGAAGCGGGAAAAATGGTGGAAAACCTGCTGTTTCCGCTTAACCGCGACGGCGACGAAGAAGGCTGCCACTTCGACGACGGTCAGGTCACCACGCCGAAAGGTTTCAAGGAAGCGTTCAAAACCTACGCCGAAAACGGCTGGACCGCGTTCTCCGGCAATCCGGAATTCGGTGGCCAGGGCATGCCCAAATCCCTCGCCGTGTTGTTCGAGGAAATGATGCACAGCGCCAATTCCTCATTCGCGCTGTACCCGGCGCTGACCAACGGCGCCACCCTGTGCCTGGACGCCCACGCCAGCGAAGACCTCAAGCAGGCCTATCTGCCGAAGCTGTACAGTGGCGAATGGAGCGGCACCATGTGCCTTACCGAACCGCACTGCGGCACCGACCTGGGCATCATGCGCAGCAAGGCCGTGCCCAACGACGACGGCTCCTTCAATATTTCCGGTACCAAGATTTTCATCACCGGCGGTGAACACGACATGGTGGACAACATTATCCACCTGGTGCTGGCCAAGCTGCCCGACGCCCCCGCCGGCTCCAAGGGCATCTCCCTGTTCCTGGTGCCCAAGTTCCTGCCCGACGCGGACGGCAACCCGGGTGAACGCAACGGCGTGGCCGCCGGGTCCATCGAACACAAGATGGGCATCAAGGGTTCCGCCACCTGCGTGATGAACTTCGACGACGCCAAGGGCTGGATCATCGGCGAGCCCAACCAGGGGTTGGCCGCCATGTTCACGATGATGAACTACGAGCGTCTGTCCATCGGTATCCAGGGCCTGGGCCTGGGCGAGGTGAGCTACCAGAGCGCCGCCGATTACGCCCGCGAGCGCCTGCAGGGCCGCGCCGCCACCGGCGTCCAGAACGAAGGCGGCAACGCCGACCCGATCATCGTGCACGGCGACGTGCGCCGCATGCTGCTGACCATGCGCGCCCTCAACGAAGGCGGCCGCGCCCTGTCCACCTACGTGGGCATGGAACTGGACAAGGCCAAGTTCTCCGAGAACGATGCCGAGCAGAAAGCGGCCCAGGACCGGGTGGCACTGCTGACGCCCATCGCCAAGGCGTTTTTCACCGACCGGGGCTTCGACACCACGGTGATCGGCCAGCAGGTGTTCGGTGGCCACGGTTACGTGCGCGAATGGGGCATGGAGCAGTTCGTGCGCGACTGCCGCATTTCTCAGATCTACGAGGGCACCAACGGCATTCAGGCCCTGGACCTGGCCGGCCGCAAGGTGACCCGCAACGGCGGCAAGTACGTGGACGCCTTCCTGGCCGACCTGCGCGGCTGGATCGATGACAACGCCAACGAGCAGGGCCTGGACAGCATCCGCGAACGGCTGGTGGCCGCCGTGGACCTGCTGGAAAGCACCACCGCCGAGCTGCTGCGCCAGGCCGGCGACAACCCGGACATGGTCAATGCCAGCGCGGTGGAATACCTGGACCTGTTCGGCTACGTCACCTACGCCTGGCTGTGGGCCCGCATGATGGTCACCGCCGCGCAACGGGACGACGACTTCGGCCGCGCCAAGCTCACCGTGGGCCGCTTCTACTTCGAGCGACTGCTGCCCCGCGCCGGCGCCCTGGCCGAGCAGATCAAGGCCGGCCCGGCCACCATGATGAGCCTGGAGCAGGACCTGTTCTGAACCGTTGTATCGCGACTGAAGTCGCTCCTACGGGAAGAATCCCGCCGCCGTAGGAGCGACTTCAGTCGCGCCCCCCAATGACTTCCTCCCCCGTGGCACCGCGATCCAACTCAACACGCCCTGCTCCTCATCCCGCCACAGGGCTTCCACGGTGGCGCCCCGCCGCCACTGATCGGACAGGTCGCGCCGCAGCGCGATGCGGTCCTCCGCCACCATCTCCGCGTCCTGGAAATAAAAACGCACGCCGGTGATCGGATAGAGCGCCTTGAACAGACTCTCCTTGATGGAAAACACCCGGGTCAGGCGGCGGGCGAAGGCAATATCGTCCAGCGCGCCCAGCGCCTCCCTTTCCGCCGGGGTAAGAAGCTGCCCGGCCAGGCGCCGGGCCCGGTCCGGCGCCAGCCAGTGCTCCGCATCCAGGCCCAGCCCCTGCCAGTCGGTCTGGCGGCCCACCAGGGCGGCGGCCTGGCCGCGGGAGTGGGTGATGGCGCCCACCGCCCCGTCCGGCCAGCACGGCGCCCGGTCCTCGCCGATGGCGGGCACCGCCTCCAGGCCGGTGGCCTGGCCCAGGGCGGCACGGGCGCACACCCGGCCGGCCAGGTACTCGGTGCGGCGCTTGGCCACTGCTTTTTCCAGCCCCGCCGGCAGCGGGATGCCGGCGTGGGCGAAGGCGTCCCCGGCGAACGCGTCCGGCCGGTAACCACAGCGGGCCAGCACCAGGCCGGGGCCCCGGGCAAGGGTTTCCAGATCGTGCAGGCAGGGGGGCAGGGTGATGTGGGACATGGCGCCTAGAATAGTGCGCCCATGCCGTGGCGACCAGCGCCGGACGTTGCGCCCGGTGCCCGGATAGTGATAAACCCGGTGTTCCTCTTTTTTCCTTCACCGCCCACGCATAAGGAGCCAACCATGCTTCGTCTCAATGTGATCATCGCCAGCACCCGCCCGGGCCGGGTGGGCTCGACGGTGGGCACCTGGTTCTATGAACTGGCCCGCCACCACGGCAACTTCGATGTCCGCTGGGTGGACCTGGCGGACTTCAACCTGCCGGTGTTCGACGAGCCCAACCATCCCCGCCAGCAGAACTACCAGCACGAACACACCAAGCGCTGGGCGGCCAGCGTGGACGAGGCGGACGCCTATGTGCTGGTGGTGCCGGAGTACAACTTCGGGCCCACGCCGGCGCTGCTCAACGCCCTCAATTACGTCTACCACGAGTGGAACTACAAGCCGGCGGCGTTCGTCAGCTACGGCGGCATCTCCGGGGGCATGCGTTCGGTGGAAGCCACCAAGCCGACCCTGACCACCCTGAAAATGATGCCGCTGATCGAGCAGGTGGCGGTGCCCATGGTGCAGGAGCAACTGGAAAACGGCACCTTCAAGGCCAAGGAGGTGCAGGAGAAATCCGCCATCGTCATGCTCGATGAACTGCAGCGCTGGGCGGAGGCGCTCAAGCCCATGCGCGGCTGAAAACAATAACCAAAAACGGGAGAGCTTAATGAAACGTCGTACCTATCTGATCACCGGCGCCACCAAGGGCATCGGCCGCGCCACCGCCGAATGGCTGGCCGCCGGCGGCCATGGCGTGGTGGGCATTGCCCGCCAGGGGGATGACCCGGACTTTCCGGGCACCCTGGTGAGCGCCGATCTGGGCGACCGGGACCAGGCCGACGCGGTGTTCAAGGACCTGGCCGGCCGTTTCGAGTTCGATGGCCTGGTCAACAATGTGGGCATGATCAAACCCCAGGCCCTGGGCGAGATCGACCTGGACACCTTCGACGCCACCCACGCCCTGCATCTGCACCCGGCGATCCAGGCCAGCCAGGCGCTGCTGCCGGGCATGAAGGCGCGCGGTTGGGGACGCATCGTCAATGTCTCCAGCCTGACCATCTTCGGCCTGCCCGGGCGCACCGCCTACGGCAGCGCCAAGGCCGCCATGGTCAACTTCACCCGCACCTGGGCCCTGGAACTGGCGCGCACCGGCATTACCGTCAACGCCATCGCCCCGGGCCCCATCGAGACCGAGCTGTTCCGCGCCAACAATCCCAAAGGCAGTGACGGCGAAGCCGCCTACCTGGCCATGGTGCCCATGGACCGGCTCGGTGACCCCCGGGAAATCGCCGCCACCCTGGCCTTTATGCTGGGCGAGGACAGCGGCTATATGACCGGCCAGACGATCTGCGTGGACGGCGGCGCCTCCGTCGGGCGGGCCGCGTTTTGAGCGGGTGCCGGGACACGCTGGGGGCGCTGCTGCGCGCCCCCGTCACGATCACGCCGCCCGCCGACCTGGCCGCCTGGAGCCGCGGCTGGGAAAGCCTGGCCGGCGACCAGCGGGACCCGGTGGCGCTGGCCCTGCACGGCGGCTTCGCCGCCGACCGGGTGGGCTGGGCGTTCGCCGCCGGCTACCAGGCTGCCCTGCGTCACCTGCTGGCGAACTTCGGCATCACCCCGGACCCCGCCGTCCGGCTGGCCCTGTGCGCCACGGAAGAGGGCGGCAACCGGCCCCGGGACATCACCACCACGCTGCGCGCGGACGGCGATGGCTGGCGGCTGGACGGCCAGAAGAGCTGGATCACCCTGGGACCGGTGTGTGACGAACTGCTGGTGGTGGCACGGCTGGACCAGCCAGGGGACCGGCCGGTATTGAAAGTGGCGCGGGTGCCCGCCGGCGCCGACGGGGTGGCTTTGCGGGACAAGCCGGCCCTGGCGTTCGTGCCGGAGATTCCCCACACCGCCGCCATGTTCGAGGCGGTGGCCCTGCCCGGCGACGCCCTGCTGGACGGCGACGGCTACGACACCGTGGTGAAACCGTTCCGCACCGTGGAGGACACCTTTATCGCCCTGGCGGTGCAGAGCTGGCTGCTGCGCGAAGCCCGGGCGCGGCACTGGCCGGCGGACTTCGCCGAAGCGCTGACCGCCAGCCTGGTGACCCTGGCCGCCGTCAGCGAGGGGCCCGCCGACGACCCGGTGACCCACCTGGCCCTGGCCGGCGCCCTGGCCCGTACCCAGAGCCTCTACGCGCAGGCGGACGGGCTCTGGGACGGCGAAGGCGACGCCAGCGCCGAACGCTGGCGCCGGGACCGGCCCCTGTTCCAAGTGGCCGGCAAGGCCCGTGCCCTGCGCGCCCAACGGGCCTGGGAACGGCTGTAGGTGTTGTCGGTGTTGTAGGAGCGGCTTCAGCCGCGATCATCTCCCTGCGCGATCCACATGATCGCTTTCGCGGCTGAAGCCGCTCCTACAAGGCGGGGCCGCCTTTCAGCGCACGGGGAGGGCCTGAAAGAAACCGGCGCTTTGGTTGTCGGTGATTTCCACTACCCGGCCCTGTCGGTCCTGATGGACCGCCTGGCCGGGGGGCACCGGCGGGCCGTCCCGCCGCCGCGTCTCTCCGTCCTGAACCGGGCTGAACCACCAGGACTCCGGCTGTCCCGCCGCGAAGCGCACCCGCACCCGGGTGCCGGCGGGGTAGGACAGGGCGCCCAGGGTAAACGGCTCCGCCAGGGCGCCAAGGGCACGCACCGGTCGGTGCTCCCCATCCAGGTGGATGCGCCCGCGCAGCCCGGCGCCGGCCAGCCGGTTGCCGGCGGCCAGCACGCAGCCGTCCACCCACTGCGGCGTGCCGCCGGGGGCCAGGTCCGCGGTCAGCGGCTTGCCGCCGGCGCAGCGCCAGCCTTCCCAGGTCTGATCCCCGGCCAGCGTCATGCGTAGCCGCCGGGGAACGTAGTGCCGGCCCTGCTCGCCCCGGTCCAGAAAGCGGCGTACCGCCGACGCCTGGAAGCCGTACACCGTTACCGGCGCCGGAAACGCCGCCCGCTCGAAGCTGTCCAGCCGATCCTGTTCCTTCAGCACCAGCTCGCTGCCAGCGGGCATATCGATGCCCGCCACCCGCGCCGGCGCTTGCAGAGTCACCCGCAGCGCCGCCTGCTCCCGCACCCCCTCGGCCAGCGACCACCACCCCAATGCCTGCCAGGCCACATAGGGCACGAACAGCACGGCCAACACCACCGACAGAAGTGCGGTGCCGCGCCGATGGCGCCGGCGCCAGCCGCCTACCCGGGGGTGGGTCAGCACCAGCAGCCAGAACAACGCGAGCGCCGCGCCGGCCAGCATCGACAGCGTCAGCAGCGCGAGGAAAGGCGGTGAAAAAGGGCGACCGGGATCAAGGCGAGCATCCATCCATGAGCAGGCGCCCGTTATAACAGGCGATCCCCGGCCCGGCCAGGAACCGCCGGGCAAACCGGTCATTGCCCGCGCCGCCACGCCGATGGATAGTCAGGGTTTTATCGTAATGAGGACCTGGTCATGAAATGCTATGCGATTGCGATGATCGACTTTACCGACTCGGGTTGGATCAAGGATTATGTCGCCCGGGTCACGCCCATGGTGGAACGGCTCGGCGGCCGTTACCTGGCGCGTACCAACCGGGTCGACCGGATTGAAGGGGAGGGCCCGCCGCCGGGGACCTTCCTGATTATCGAGTTTCCCTCCCGGCAGGTGGCGGAGGGTTTCTACCACAGCGAGGAATACGCCCCCTTCAAAGCGGCCCGGCAACGGGGATCGGTGGGGCCCTTCTTCCTGGTCGATGGTCTCGACGGTTCCGCCGCCCCGACCTGACCCGGCGTACCGGTTCCAGCATCTTTCTTTCCTGGCAGGGAGCGATCAATGACAAGCTCACCAGAGCAAACCGCCGCGGCCCACCAGGAGTGCCGCCATGACACCCCGGTGCAGGTTGGCGAGGACCTGTGGCTGGTGGATGGCCCGGTGGTGGATTTCTACCGGATGCCGTATCCCACCCGGGCGGTGATCGCGCGCTTGCCTGACGGCGGCCTGTGGGTATGGTCGCCGGTGCCGCTTACCGAGGCGCTGCGCGCCTTCGTGGACGGGCTTGGGCCGGTGCGCTATCTGGTCAGCCCCAACAAGCTGCATCATCTGTACCTGACAGAATGGCAACAGGCCTGGCCACAGGCCCAGCTGTGGGGCCCGGCCTCCAGCCAGCGCAAAAGGCCCGACCTCACCTTCACCGGCACCCTGGACGACACCCCGCCGGCGGCCTGGGCCGGCACCCTGGATCAGATCTGGCTGCGCGAGGCTCTGTTTCTCGACGAAGTGGTGTTCTTCCACCGCCCGTCGCGCACCGTGATTCTGGCGGACTTCAGCGAGGCGTTCAGCGACCATTTCCTGCGCCACCACTGGAAGCCCTGGCAACGCTGGATCGCGCGGCTCTGGGGCATCACCGAACGGCCCGGCAAGGCGCCGCTGGAAGTGCGCTTGAGCACCCTGCGCCGCCGTCGCGCCCGTGCCCGGGTGCGGCAAATGCTTGCCTGGCGCCCGGAAAAGGTGATCATGGCCCACGGCGTCTGGCGCGCCGACAACGGCACTGCCTATCTGCGCCAGGTTTTCTCCTGGTTGGGGGTTTAGGGCCGGACCACGCTTGGGCGGTGACGCCCGCTTTTCTGTTTTTATTTTTGAGCCGCTTTATTGTTCGGCTCGTTGCTATAGGGAGTATTCATGAACCATGTTTCCAGCGTCATCGATGGGCTGCGACAAAGCAGCCCGGGGCAAACCGAGTTCTATCAGGCCGTGGAGGAAGTACTGGAGGTGCTTGCTCCGGTGCTGGACGCCGACCCCCGCTATCAGAACGAAGGCGTTATCGAGCGCCTGGTGGAGCCGGAGCGTCAGATTCTGTTCCGCGTGGCCTGGGTCGATGACGAAGGCACGGTGCGGGTCAACAAAGGCTACCGGGTGCAATTCAACTCGGCCCTGGGGCCCTACAAAGGGGGCCTGCGTTTTCACCCCAGCGTGAACGGCGGCATCATCAAATTCCTGGGCTTCGAGCAGATCTTCAAAAACGCCCTCACCGGGCTGCCCCTGGGCGGCGGCAAGGGCGGATCGGACTTCAACCCCAAGGGCCGCTCCCAGGGTGAAGTAATGCGCTTCTGCCAGGCGTTCATGACCGCCCTCTATCGCCATATCGGCGCCACCATCGATGTGCCCGCCGGGGACATTGGCGTGGGGCACCGGGAAATCGGCTATCTGTACGGCCAATACCGCCGCCTGAGCGGCCGCTTCGAAGGCGTGCTCACCGGCAAGTCTCCGGGCTGGGGCGGCTCCCTGGGCCGCAAGGAAGCCACCGGCTACGGCTGCGTGTACTTCGCCGAGAACATGCTGGCGGAACGGGGCGAGACCCTGAAAGGCAAACGCTGCCTGGTGTCCGGCGCCGGCAATGTGGCGCTCTACACCATGGAAAAACTGGTGGAACTGGGCGCCCGGCCGATCACCTGCTCGGACTCCAGCGGAACCCTGATCCACACCGACGGGCTCGACGTACCCTTGCTGCAAACCATCAAGGAACAAACACGCGCCGCCCTGGCCACCTACCTGGACACCCATAAAGAGGCCACCTTTATTCCGGTGGCGGACTACCCGGACGGCGGTTCGCCGGTATGGCGGCAGGACGGCGACATCGCCTTCCCCTGCGCCACCCAGAACGAACTGAACGGCGCCGACGCGGAAACCCTGCTCGCCAACGGCGTGGCCTGCGTGTGCGAAGGCGCCAATATGCCCTGCACCCGGGAAGCGGTGTCCCTGTTCCTGCGCGCCGGCATCCTCTACGGCCCGGGCAAGGCCGCCAACGCCGGTGGCGTGGCCGTCAGCCAGCTGGAAATGCAGCAAAACGCCGCCATGGCCCGCTGGTCCGTGGAACAGGTGGACGACACCCTGCGCGCCATCATGCGTGGCATCCACCAAAGCGCCAGCCAAACGGCGCTGGAATTCGACGCCCCCGGCAACCTGGTGCTCGGCGCCAACATCGCCGGCTTCCGCCGCGTCGCCGACGCCATGATCGATCAGGGCGTGTTCTGAACCGCATTCCCACGACCGTCCCGGGCGGCTCCGCTGTCCGGGCTTTTCCATTGCTTCATTGTTGTTCACACCCGGGGGCGTCACGCGCGACCCCATAGCGTTGATGGGCCCGTAGGAGCGACTTTAGTCGCGATGAAGCTGGCACTGGGCTTGACCGCCACGAGACGCGCTACTTTCCAAACTCGCTTTTCAGCGCCTCAATAGTGGCGCGGATGCTGGCGGCCGCCTTCATATCCGAGTGAACCACCAGCCAGATATCGCGCCGGAACACCGGTTGGCCGACGCTCAAACGCACAAGCCCGTCGTCACCTTCCGCCATGAACTCCGGCAAAATCGCGACACCGGCTCCCGCCTTGGTTGCTGAAAGCTGTATTTCCGCCGTGCTGGCGGTAAAGGCGACGCGCCTGCCCGCCGCGACGTCCCGGAGTTTCACTTGATGCGGGGCAAGCGTCATTGGGCCGTCATAGCCAATGAACGTCCATTCGGACTCCGGCACGTTTTCCAGATAGCCAGGGCTGGCATAGAGTCGAAAGGACATCACGCCCAGCTTCATTATGGTGAGATCACCCTCTTCGGGGCGACTCAGGCGGATGGCGATATCCGCCTCGCGCCTTTCCAGCACCGCACTGCGAGATTCACCGATCAACCGTATGGCCAAGTCGGGATGGCGCTCTCGTAATGCCGCTAGTGGCGCCACGAGCCGGGCAGCCGCGAAAGCCGGCGGTGCGCTGATAGTAACTTCGCCGCTCAACGCTTCGCGGGCCCCCGCGGCTACCCGTTCGATCGCCGTGGCCTCGGCCTCCATGGCCCGGGCCATCGCCGCGATTCGTTCGCCGTCCGGCGTCAGCACCAGACGCCGTCCACGGCGGTCGATCAGCTTGACCTGAAGATCGGCCTCCAACGCCGCGATCCGGCGGGCAACCGTCGCGTGCTCCACGCCGAGCGACCGCGCGGTCCCAGAGAGACTGCCGTGCGTTGCGAACAGCGAAAAATGGCGAAGACTTTCCCAATCCATACGTTAATTTATTCCCAATGAATGGCAATATGAAGTGAATTTATTGACGGGCAGCTGAGCCATATTATCGACATCTCTCAGATGGAGATAACGCCCATGAATATTCAGATTCGTATAAAGGCTTCCGGCGGTCCGGAACAGCTGGAAGCAAGCAACTGCCTGCCGCAACAGCCCGGCCCCGGAGAAATTCGCCTGCGCCAGCGGGCTATTGGCGTGAATTTTTTAGATATCTATCACCGTTCCGGACACTATCCACTACCGAGCCCCTGTATACCCGGCGTCGAGGGCGCCGGCGTGGTGGAAGCACTGGGAGCGGGTGTCGAAGGGATTCGGGTCGGCGATCGCGTGGTTTATGCCGGGGTCCCAGGGGCTTATGCCTCAACCCGGCTTTTGCCCGCCTGGCGGGCGGTGCGGTTGCCGGAGGAGATCCCCTTTGAGGTGGCGGCCACCTCGATGCTGCGAGGGCTTACCACGCATATGCTGCTCACGGTGAGCTATCCGGTTGGCGCCGGGTCCACCCTGCTGGTGCACGCGGCGGCGGGTGGGCTCGGCGGAATGCTTACCCGCTGGGCCAGACGCCTTGGCGCCTCGGTGATCGCGACCACAAGCAACCAGGAGAAAGCGACGATGGCCATGGCCAACGGCGCCGACCACGTTATCGTCGGCCGCGATGCGGACATCGTCGGCGAAATCTCCAATCTCACCAATGGACGGGGAGCCGACTTTGCTATTGATGGTATTGGTGGCGACATGCTCAGGAAATCTCTGAAATGCGTTCGTCCATTTGGCGCCGTCGCCAGCATCGGCTGGGTCGCCGGGCCGGTCCCGCCGATCGAAATGGAGGAACTGGGAACCGTCTCCTTGGCGAAGCCGAGCGTGATGGCCTATTCGGCCGACCGGGAACGCTATCGTGACGCAACCGAGGCGGTTCTCCATGCGCTCAGGGATGGTCTGACCGCCGAAATTGGTGGCCAGTACCGGCTAGTCGACGCCGCAAAAGCACATAGAGCGCTTGAAAGCGGTCAAACCACGGGAAGTCTTGTCCTGTTAGCTTGAACGCCAGGATCGACCAGGAGGGGCTGAACCGCATTCCAGCGTGCTGGCTTGCTTTATATTTTAATTGGGCTATGGTCGAGCGTTGAGTTCATTCATGGTACGAGGCACGCCGTGATTATTCACCGCACTTTTCTGACCGTTTCCCCCACCTTCCTCCTCTAAGCCGGACGGGTCTCCCCGTCCGGCGTCTGGTTATTTTCAAAATCGTTTATTTCCAATCAGGAGATGTGCTGATGGCGCCCCCGTGTGCGCGACGGCGCCTGCCCGGTTTATCGGCGAAGGCGCGCGGATACCTGTCTGTTCGCGGATGGTGGATGTTGTCCCCGCAACTGCTCGGCGGTTTGTTGGCAAGGATGGAACAAAGAAAACGCCAACGGGACCGCTCCATGGTCGCGGACATCGACACCCGGGTCTGGATCATCGACCTGGACCACGGTGGCGAGATGGACTTTGTCCTGGTGGAACCGTCCCGCGCGAAGCCTAACCTTCGCTTTATCTCAATCCTGTCGCCCTTCGGCGAGGCGCTGTTCGGCGCCCGCGTGGGCGACATGGTCCACCCTAGATTTCTCGGCCACGAATACAGTGTCCTGATCAAACGGGTGGAACCCTGGCAGGAGTCAGAATCATGAGTAAGGAAAAAGAAAAGAAGAAAGCGAAACGAACGCTGAAGGAAAAACGCCGCGATAAGAAAGAGAAGAGCTAGCGGTATAAAGGATCAACCTGGCGCCAGGGACGGCGCCGGGTTATTCCAAACCGTACCGCCAAACCTGTTTAAGCCGCTCAACCGTGTGGGACCACTTGGCGGTAGTGGGCTTGCAGACGGAATTCTGGTTGCCGAACAGTCCTGTTTCCGTAAAGGCCTGGCTGACGGGGACGGCATGTTCCCATTGGATTGGCACCACGTACTCGGTGGTCTCCTCGGGTTCGGAAGCCAGAGCCTGGTAATCAACGCTACTCTGAATTTCCGTCAGGGGTGTCCCCTCCACCTTGAACTCGCCTAGCGGCATGCGCTCGCCGGTCACGACGCCGACGCCCACATAGCCGGTTTTCGGGATGTTTACCCAGACCCGGTCACCTTCCGACAGCATATTGAGGGTATTGGAATACCAGGTGCCACCGCCGGCGCTGATAAAGCCGTAGCGGCGGGCATCGTCCCAATCCCGGCGAAAGTCGATGCCGAACGAAACGTAGAACTCCCCATTCCAGGGCTGACGCACCCCTCGCGTATTGGCCAGATGCTGGGTCTCCTGCGGATCGATCATCCAGGCCCGGGACAGATAGCGCTGGTCGCCATCGCTGAAGGCGGAGAAGAAGACCGCGTTGATGCCGACGCCGTGGCGGTTGTTCAGGTAATTGATGATCCACTCCGAGCTGGCGTCCAGCTCGGACGCCACGATCACCATCTGGTGGGACTCATTCAGACCCACCTCGGAAAGCGGCAGGCCAAAGCGCGACTGGAAGGCCACGTCGAGGCTGGAGTCCGGCAACTGGTGACGGTGGGCGAAATCCACATAGCAATCCACCAGGTCCGAGTCTTCCAGGGTTTCCACCCAGGAGGCATAGTCGATGGCCTGGGCCACCACATCCCGGGGCGTCTTATCGCGCTTCAGCTCAATGATGATCACGCTGCCATTGGCATCCAGGGCCAGCAGATCGATGCGCTTATCGAAGGCGGTGCGCACCTGACGACCAATCAGCAGCCAATCCGCATTGAGAATGGAAACATCCCGGACGATCAGTTCTTCCAGCTGGTTCTCGTCATCCAGCCGAGCGGTGCCGAGGCGTTGCGGTCTGGCGATATCACCGCCGGTGGCCGGGTTAATGCGCCATATGCCTTGTTGGATTGCCATTGAACTCTCCGGCCCGACTCCAGAATTAAAACCGAATCGTACTACGGCGGGTGAGAAGGGACTATTCCCCTGGCTGAAGAGTCGGCAGGGGCTATATGAGGCACAAACGGCAGCGCTGGGGTTTTGGTGAGGGGAGAGTGGTGCGCCCACCAGGGTGTAGCCCGGTACCGTCAGGTACGCAGAGCATGCTTTGCGAGGGCGGAACGCCGCGCATCTGTGATGCGTGGCCGGGAGTCCTGAATTCGCGCAGCGAATTGCCCGGCGCGAGCGAAGCGAGTGGTGGGCCCACCAGGACTTGAACCTGGAACCAACGGATTATGAGTCCGCTGCTCTAACCAATTGAGCTATAGGCCCTTTGGAAGGGTTGTTATCGCGACTGAGGCGGAACGCTGCCCGGTCGCTCCTACGGTGGGTGTTGTGCCGGGTAGGAGCGGCTTTAGCCGCGATTGTTTTTCTGTCCCCTAAAAACAAACGGCCCGGGCGGCGGTGCCGTCCGGGCCGGTAGTTATAAACCAGCTTACATGTCCGCGTCCAGGAAACTGCGGAGGTGCTCGCTACGCGAGGGGTGGCGCAGCTTGCGCAGGGCCTTGGCTTCGATCTGGCGGATCCGCTCCCGGGTGACGTCGAACTGCTTGCCGACTTCTTCCAGGGTGTGGTCCGTGTTCATGTCGATGCCGAAGCGCATGCGCAGCACCTTGGCTTCCCGGGCGGTGAGGTTGGCCAGCACTTCCCGGGTGGCTTCTTCCAGG
>CENV01042927.1_pt1 | contig 14068 bp, 10 predicted proteins | sample 530231 | NCBI WGS metagenome assembly CENV01 (sample SAMEA2619815, study PRJEB7988) | marine metagenome | biome: marine biome (ENVO:00000447); feature: surface water layer (ENVO:00002042); material: "saline water (ENVO:00002010), including plankton (ENVO:xxxxxxxx)" | depth 5 m | reverse complement strand
CACAAGTCAGGTTGCATCACTGCTTCGTTATCTTAGGAAATGTGGCGATGATATAATGAGTGGATCACGTAACTATATTTAAGTTTCGTAATCTAACAATAGCTCTTCACCTTTTGCTATTGATCTTTTTGTAATAATGTTAAATACAAGATAGTCATCCCAGTCTTGTGTACAATCTAAAAAACAATTCGGTTCATCAGAGTGGTTGATAAAGCCGCCAAGAGGTGTTCTTATATAGGTAAGAATCATGGGTACTTTAATGTGTGTAGAACCTAAATCTACACCTTTTTTTATGTCTTGTGCAGCAAAGATGCCATGACCATCAATAGGACTTTCTTTTATACAAACTTCATTAGGTAAAGGTTTGTAATAAAATCTGTCATAATGTATTTTCATTTACCACTTCTTAGCATTTTAAAATCTTCACCTGATATTTTACCATCTTTGTTTTTGTCTAATTTCTTTTGGCCGCCAACAAGTTTACCACCGTTACTTTTTTTAATCTTTTTAATAGCACCACCAAGATTCATACCCATATCGTATTTTTTCTTTTCAGTCATAGCACCCATTGGATTGTCTTTTGATGCCATACCAGTGGTTGTGGTTCTGTTTTGTTGAGCTAACCCACCCATCATCATAGGTTTACGTGGCATTGCCATACCACCACCATACATTTTAGTTGGGCGTTGTCCGTTATTGTACATTTTCATTATTCTTCTCCTTCGAATCCAAAGTACTCCATTGTCATTTGTGGTAATTCTGTAACATTTGCTCTTGCAAGTTCAGAAACTAAAAAATCTTGCATTAAGATTTGAAACTCATTTAATTTAACTTTATTCATATTTTCAGGATATAAAAGAACATCTTTTAAAACTCTTGCAGCATCTGGATCTCCTGCTGCCATCTTTACCATATCCATAGATGCGTTCAAAGAAACTCTTACTGCAAACTCAGATGCAACATAGGCAGGACTAACCATACCCCTTGCTAAGTTGTAGACTCTACTTAAAATCTCAGTCACACTAAATTTTACTGCTCTAAACATTCCAGAAAAATCTTTGATAGCTTCAGTCTCTTGGGTTGTATTTTTTAAGTAAGTCATGACATCTCTTAAATCATTAATGTGATCCTGATCCATAACTTCATTAAGAATACTTCTAGTGTTAGGGTTGTCTATTGCTTCAATAATTTTTTCAGGACTATCGTAGGCGTAAACGGCACTTTTACCACCATCGATCTTTGAAAAAAATCTACCCTTTTGTATTCTTCTATCACCTTTTGCAAGTAAACCTTCAAGCACAAGTTTAGTTATGACGTTATCTATTTCTTTTGAATACTTTTCTATATCTTCAGCACCCAACGCCAACAAATCAGATTTTAATTCTTGTATACCAGTTAAATCTCCTTCTTCCACATATTTTTTAAAAAATTGTTCAGCGTTTGTATACTTACCAAATTCTCTTAATTTAGCTCTGTAATTTTGCTCAAGAGCTTTTAGCTGTCGCTCTCCACCACCTACAGCTTTGAGACGTGCTTCCATTTTATTTTTAAATCTAGTGTATTGATTTTGTAATACTTTGTGTCGTTTCATTTGTCTGACAATATCTTTTTCATCAGATATCATTTTTGTAAAATCTATTAAAGGTTCGTCAACTTCAACACCATTTCGTAATACTTTTACGTTTGTCAAACTACTTAGTTCATTTAATTTTTCTATGTCAAGTTTTGCAAAATCATATCCACCCTTTTGTTGATTCAATATAGCTTTTGGTTTGGGATTTATAGTCTCTATAGATTTAACTATTTTATTTGCCCAACCTGTGTAAACCATCTCATTGATAACTTCTTTGGTTATGTTAAAAGCATCAGCAGATGAAGGGTCATCCATATCAAATATTTCTTTAAAGTTTTTTCTATCAGATAATTGTGTAAATATCTTTTTAGTTTCTTTTGCTATGTCTTGTGCAAGAAGAGGATCATCAGCATTTTTTAGGTACTTGTTAACTTTTTGTATGATTGGATTGAAAAGTTGAGATGGAGTTTCTTTTGTAAAAACAGCACGAGTGTCTTCAGGTCTTTTTTGACCTTCTTGTGTTCGTAAAGGTATTATATCGCTTTTGGATTTATTGTAAACAGACAGTGGGCCGCTACCATCTCGGAGTCTGTCAAAAATATTTGATCTGTATATGTCCTTTGCATTTTGTTGCATGTTTTTTAAATCGCCTGCAGCACTTGTTATTAGATCATCTATCTCTGTTTCAAACGCTTTTACTTCACGAGATAACTCAATATTGTTTGTTCTGAAAGCGTAGTTTCTAAACGATGCTTGAACATCCATAACTTCACTCGGTAAAGCCAAGAACGCTTCAAATGTATCCTCTTCTGAATCAGAGTAATACATAGCTATGTCTAGTTCGTCTGCATCTTTATGTATAAATTTAGTATTACGTGTTTCTAATCCTGTAGCACGATTTACTATAAACTCTTGCCTATGCAGCGTTTTTAACTTTTCTATTGTAGACGCACTAAATTTACTTCTTAGAGTTCGCACACCCATTTCTTTTAGTGATGCTCGTAATGTATTAGCTAGTGGGCCGCCTAAAAAATTACCCTCTGCTGTAAAGTATTTACTTAAAGGAGTTTTAACAGTTTCTAATTCTGATCTTTTTTCTATTAGACTTTTTAACAAAGGCAACACATTTACTGTTTTACCCTCTGCTTCCATCGCCTTATCAAATTCTTTGTACCCTACTTTAGCGTTGGCGTAACTTCTAAGAAGTATACTTTCCATTAAATCTTCAGTTAAGACGTTTACATTTTTTTGATAATCAATGTCGAGTCTATTCTCCTTCATATTACCGACACGTTCTAGCATAGATTTGTGAACGTTGTTCATAATTTTTTCAATAGCTTGACCTCTATTTAAATCAGGCTCTAATTTCATGCCTAGTTTAATACCTGCATTTATTAGAGTGTTAAACTCTTCACTAGTAAAATCTGTCGCTCTTTCATCTTTAAGTATAAGGTTTAAAGTATCTTGAACGAGAACATTAGCTTGAGTTTGATCTTTTATTAATTCAGTTTGACCCCTTTTTAATGCAGCTTCTAAACCTCGTACTATTTTACCCACATCTTCATTTGTATCAAAATTAACACCTTGTTTAGTAAGTTGATCTTTTAAATTATTTATAGATCTATCAGCAAGTTTTAACATTTCTTCTTGTTCTATGATAGATTCTGTCATTCCATCTACATTTTTTAAACTTGCTATATCGGCTATATCAACGTTGCTTTTTGAAGCTTTTGATAAACCTCGTAACCATCCCAAACTTGTAAAAGATGCAAAAGTAGTTCGAAGAGATTCTGCAACCTTTTTTTTCATTTGTGGATTCGCATCAAAAGATTTAATTATTCTAGCTTCCAATTTAGAAAACTCTTCAATGGAGTCTAAAACTAAATCCATATTCTCTTCACTCATATTTTCTGCTAATTTAAATACGTATTGGATTGCTCTTCTTTGTTTATAATTTAATCTTTTTCCTTGTCCTTTTAAAAACTCTTCAAATTTAACGATGTTACCATCTAAAAATAATTGTTTTGGCACACCGGGAATTAGTGAACCTAAAGACAACACTGATGACATTGTGTTATGTAATGTAGGTGCTTTACCAGTAACTACAGCACCTATGTTTGATATAACGTTACCCCCAACTTTAACAAAATATCTACCTCCTAAAGCATAACTTATCGCTCCCATAGCTTGAGCAGAATAGTAGTCAAATATAGGATCATCACCACTTGTGAGCATTTCAGCGACAGCAAACTGTGCTAAACTAGCAGGTGCTGATATCGCAAGACCCTCTTTGAATATAGGGTACGCACCTAATGTATAAGTATAGTTTCTAAAAAGTTTACCTCTAATTGTATTTATAGTGTTAGTTAATTTCTTATATTCTAAGCTACCTTTAGGAAACTTTTTTCTGTCTCTTATAAGATCTTTCTTTTGATCCTTCAACCTTTGTAAAGTATTTGAAACTTTTTGTTGACCGAATCCTATTTCAAGAAACTTATCATTCAAGGCTATTGTTTCATTTTCACGATTTATTGCATAAGCTTTTTGTTTTAAGGTCATGCCTTCATAAGGATCACCTTTTATCTTTGTTGGTCTAAGTTTTTCTACTTTTCTTTCTAGTTTTTTTACAGCAAATTTACCAAACGTTCCTGATAATTTAGCAAAAGATGACATCCCTAATATATTTTCAAGATATATCATAAAAAAACGTTCACTAGCACCTAGTTGATCTATGCTTTCAAATAACAATTCTTCAGCTTGTTCTCTGTTTACAAACTCTCTTTGTCCAATCACGTTACCGTTAGTATCAGTTATTTCTGTTAACTCTTTAAATCTTGCCCTAGTGATACCCCCCGGCTTATCAATCTGCTTTTCAAGCTCTTCTATGATCACACTGTTAACTTGATCAGATAGTAGCTCACCACCCATGTAATCAAAGATTTCTTTGTGAGCCTTTACCCAGTTCTCTCGCTCTTCTTTAGATGCATCCCAAGCTTCAGTAAAAGTACTGCCGTTATCAATCATATCTTTACCTATGATAGCTCCAATGGCTGCTTCACCTGCAAACTTAGGTAAATCAAATATCAAACCCCTTTGTGTTTCACTTAATGTTTCAGTAAAAGTATTAAAAAAATTACCAGTGCTTATTCTGTCAATAATAGCCTGTTCTACTCTAAGCTCATCTTTTCTACTCATTTGTAAATCAGGATATTTTTCGTTTAAATTACCGAAAGTTCCTCGTATAATTTTTGCAACTTCTATTCTTCCTGCTGCGTATCTTTCTTGTTTTTCTTTTAGTGCTAAATTGTTGTTATCTGCACTTGGAGCAACAGCGTCACCTCTGGCAAACGCAATTTCTGGGCCTTCTTTTTTCTTTACACTTTGAAATGCAGTAAAGGCGTTATTTATTATCGCATCATGTTTAGATTTTTCGTTTTGAAATCTTGGATCTTTACTTAGGGTGTATACTATATTTAACCTATTTCTAGCTTTAGAACTTAACTCTGGTATAGGTTCATTGTTTTCTAATTTACCAATAAATTCTTGAAAACTACCAACTGGTTTTCTTTGTTCTTGAATATCTTCTTTTGCAGTTCTAGCTAATTCTGATCCTTTTGGTAGACCTGCTCTTTCATCCTTTTTTGTAACAATTCCTCTGACAGATGGTATAACATCTTGAAGCATGCCTGCTTCTTTTCTTACAAACTTTTTTGTATCCTCTACCGTAAAATCTTTTTTAACAGCATCAGCTTTTTCAACCTCTTCAGTTTTTATAACGGTAACATCTTTTTTTTCAGGTGTAACAACCTCTTCCTTTTCAGGTGTAACAACCTCTTCTTTTTTAGGTGGAACAAACTCTGTATCATCTACAGATTGAACCTGTTTGATATCTCCTTCTTGATCTGGCTTTTTTTCAGGAGTGATTTGAATACGAAGCATACCTCTTTCGTCAGCACCCTTTTGCGTCTTATCAAAATAATTTACAATACCTCTAGCCTTCGCTTCTTCAGGAGTGAGACTAGGTAAATTATCTATGCTCTGTTCTTCAACGAGAGTTGCCATTATATTTTATCTCCGTCTTTTATGTGACTTCGTGGTATTGATTCATAAGTGTCTGTGTCAATTACATTGTCTGGATTGTTTGAATCAGGTATATATTTAGGATTTCCTGCAGAGTTCTTATCATCTGCACTACCCAAAAATTCTGCTCTTGAATTTGGGCCTCCCACTTTTTCTGTTTCTCTTCGTAATTGATGATATTGTTTTGAAGCGTATACTATTCTTCGTTCTTTGTCTGAAAGAGTATTAAATGTTCCTGTAGAAGGTTTATTGTAAATTGCATATATTAAACTTTTTTGATCTACTAAATTTTGAGTATCTTCTAAGACAGTTTCTATTGCAGATATTTGACTAGGTATATTAGTAAAAATACCTGTAGTTCCTAATCTTCTTAACTGAACTTCAAAGTCTTGGTTGGACAATCTTCCTGAAGGATCAGCAGCTCTTGCAAGTGTGAAAGCAAGTTCAATTTTTAGAGCTTCTATTTTTCCTAACTCATCTACATTGCTTTTCTTAAAAACTTTCATTAATGTTCGTTCAAACAAAGCTGCATCATCATCACTTCGACTGCCTAACATATTTGCTAACTGACTAAGTTGACCTCCTGTTCCAAAAATACCGTATCCCAATTTGTACATTTCTTCAACAAGACCATCACTAGTTTTAATTTTTTTTCTTAATTTTAAAAGTTCTTCTAATTGATTTCTTGCTTTTATAGCAGCATTATATCCTTCTTCATAATCGCTTCTCTTAACATCTAAAATGGCTGCAAGTTCGTCTTTTCTAGGTTGACCCATTGTTAACACACCATTTTGTGCAAGAGCCGATCCGGGTCTGGTTGGTGCAGGCATGGCTATTGAAAGAGCCAACACTTTTTTACGATCTGATTTTTCTCCTTGTCCAAAATTATTATTTAAATATTTCATCACGTTAGGTTTATCAATAGTTATTGGGTCGTTAACATTCAACTTTCTTAATTGAATAGCGTGAAACAAATAACCGTACGCATTTTTTACATTTGTTTGATCATCTTCTAAACCTATCTCACCTTCATGTACTTTATTAGGAGAAAATCTAGTTACGTAATCGTACACAAATTGATTTGTTTTTCCTTCATAACCATAGTCTTTTGCCATTTCGTCAAATATTTTACGCTCGTCTTTATTAGTGGGGTTGTAAGGAAAAGCTAACAATTTACCGTCTTTTTCATAAGGAAAATATATGTTTGAACTTTTTTGAAACGCACCTTGTATTGCATTTTCTTTATTAAATTTTGAAAAAGCATTGTTTAAAGATTGAACACTAACCCCTGAGTCATTTGCACCATCGTAAAGATCAAATATAGAACCAAGACTTTTAAAATCTCTTAATAATTTAGTATACACTAAACTTTTTTGTTCTCCGTGTTTTCCTTTGGGAGTATTTTGTAAAGTGTACCCTTGTAAAAAATCTCTTTCATTTTTTTCAAAGATTGAATTTAAAAAAGTTCGATCGTTGGGATTATCTTGAAAATGTTTTCTAAAGCGAATTAAATTTTGCGGCTCCATTATATGATTTTGTAAAGATGTCCAAAATTGAGTTGATCTTGCATAATCATCTTTTTGAACTCCTGAATCAAAATAAGTAGGTGTTCCCGGAAAAGAATAAGTTCCTATTTTAATTAAATTTTCATCTTCAGCACCCATAGCAAGTTGTTGCAAATTAGTCATATCGAGACTTAATCTGTCACCTGCTCTTCCAAAAATATCTATTGGTCCTCTGTCTGCAAGTTGTCGTTTACCGTCTTGTATAATTCTGCCTAATTCTTTAGGAACTCTTTTTTTAGGATCTATCGCAGCTTGAAACACAAAGTTTTCTAATTCAGCTATTCGTGCATCATCTGCACCCCTAGCTTCTCTTTCTCTGTCTATGTTTTTTGAAAAACCACCGACTAATCCTTTTACAAATGCTAATCCTAAACTCATTCCTCTGTCTCTTTCGCTTGTGGTTGCATATTTAAAAAGTTTTCTTCAACTGGTCGCTCACCTTCACGTATGGCTTGATTAATATTCTCTTGTATAAATTCAAACATACGTGGATTATTTCTTTTAATTAAGCTGAAGAATTTTTGATCGCTCATTGTATCTCTTTGACCTGCATCTTTATTTTCAAACATACGGTAAGGTATGCCTGCTTCCTCTGCCATGTTAGCCATAAAAACAGCCAATGGTGGCTTTATAAGTAATCCAACATCAGGTGTAAATCTACCTTCGTGAAATCCCTGCAAAATATAACCTTCTAGCATAAGTTCTATGGATACACCACCTATCATTAATTTAAGCATTTGATCTCTGACTTTTGGCTTTTTTAAAGATTGTATTGCTTTTTCCAAAACTATTTCAGGATCTACGTCAAGAGGTGGCTTACCCCAATTCCACTGTGTATTATCTACTGTTAAAGAATGTCCGGGGGGAGCTTTTGCAAAGGGATCTTTTGCTTGGATAGAACCTCTTGCAGGTCTTGTTTGTTCATTCATCATTTCCATAATGTGTAGCCTTTGCTATGTTGTTTTTAATTTTGTGGAGGTTATCTTTTTAAGTTTGGGTGAACCAACAGTTACAGTGGCTGCACTTCCTCTTCGATTAGGTTGCACAATGTACGAAGAAAACATGTTGTTAAGTTGTTGATTGTTTGAAGATCTAAGCAAATTTGTTAATGCCGTTTGTATTTCTGGATTACCATACCCAATTCTACCTGAAGCTGATGGTGAATACGTCATACTACCTGCTCTTGATTTGCCACTTCCGTACCCTGATTTCGGTCTAAGTCTATCTTGTGCGTATTTTGTTGGACCTTGATAACCTACTTTACCTACTTTTTTTTGTGATGTTAAATAAGCACCTGCTCCCTTTCTTATAAATCCCATTACATCATCAGTCAATTGTTCCCCTGCAGTAAGTGTATCTAGTAATTCAACGTTGGCTATATCTTCATATCCAACTACTTCTGCAACGTAGTCCACCCCTGTATCTATCCATCCCCCTATTGTATCAAAAAGATCACCAAACATTATTTAACTCCTTAACTCGCTATCCAAGATGCAAGCCAATCACCTACAGCTTCGCCTATAGCATCTCTTTGCTCTTTGTCATATAATTCATTTGAATTAGAAAATTCCATAGCCAACATAGCTATCTCGTGTCGTCTCTGTGCTTCTGACTCAGATTTTTGAAAATTCCAAGCAGCGTTATCCCTGTACTTTTGCCACAAGTTATTCAATTGTGTTGTTGTTGCATTGTATAAGTTTTGTACGTTTATTCTGTTTGTTTCATTTTGGATAGCTGTTTCTTGGGTGTTTATATTTCTTCTCCACTCTACATTTGATTGATCAATAGCATACCCCATGTTTGACTCAAACTTATCTCTTGAATCTTTGAAACTAGCTTCAAATTGCACAAATGCGTTTTCTTCTCCTGCATTGAACTGATCAACTGCAACTGATCTATTTGCATTGGCTGTTTCAATTTGTGCATCCATCTCGGTAAAAAACTCTTCAACTTGCATTTCATTTTTTGCATTTATTTCTTTTCTTGCATTTTCTTGTGCAGAATCTTTAAATACAGATTGCACTAATGCGTTGTAACTCAATTCGTTTGCAGATTGTTCTGCACTTAGATTAGCTGTCTCAACAGCCAACAAAGTTCTTGAATTGTTAACTTGTGCTTTTAATCGAGCGTTTAAATCTGCAACATCCATAGATGCATAAACTGCAGCATTTTTCAAAGCTGTTTCTTGTTTGTTGTTTAAGTTTTGTAGTTGTATCTTTGCATAAGCGTTAGCATCAGCAGTTGCTATAGGTATGCCTGATTCCATTAGTGCTTGCATCATGGCTGCTGATGCCATGCTTGACGCTCCCATACCTCGTTGTTGCATGATTGCCGACACTTTACGAACTGCAGGCGATGCCCACGCAGGGGGTGCTTCACCTTCTTCTATTGAACTAAATAAATCTTGTATTTGATATTTTACTGTTGCTCTTTTATCAAAAGTGTCTAAATCTAAAGTTTTAGCTTCGGCTTGAGATTCGTCACTAACATCGCCCTGCTCTATATCTTCATCAGCTATAAGTAATTTTTGAGCATCTGCGTCTGATATTTTTGCAGTCGTAATATCATCTGCTTCGTCAAGTTTTTTCTTTGCTCTTTCAATAGCACCAACCTGACCAAAATCTTTATCTATTGCACCAGTCTCATCTTTTGGTCTAGTTGGCGTGCTTACATCAGTGGTTATTACATCACTTGCTCGTGTTGTACTAGGATCAGTTCCTAACTTATAATCTTCATCGTCTAATAATTCGTTATCTTTTACAGTTGGCAAAACAGCTTTTACTTCAGGTATATTACCTTGATTACCTGCGGCAATATCTCCAACTACGTTTTTAAGTTCTTCATCAGAAGTTATAGGAGCATTTGGGGTAGGTGCTATCACACCATCATCAGGTGGAGTTGTTCCTACCTCGTCATCAGTAGTACCACCCTCTTGCATCCGTCTTACTTTTCTATATTGAACCATTATCTACTTCCCATCAATATTTTATCTAGTTTATCTTCTAGCCTTTTGAGTGCATCCATAAGATTGTGCATATCATCCTTAACATCATCTTTACGTGCATAGTCCTCTCGTGTTTTATTAAGTAGTATCTGTATACGCTTGACCTCTTGAAACATTTTGTTGAACGCCCAACCAAACGGTACAACAACCATTGTTAAGATTATGTTCCAAAATAACATTGGGTCAATACTTTCCATCTATACCTCATCAGGAAAATCATGTATGGGTGCTTTGCCTGTTACTTTGCCATCACTATCTACTGGCACATCAAACAATGCTATAAACTCGGACAACTTGGAACAAGCATTTATTTTATCTTCTATTGTTTTTGATGCAGTTCTTACATCAGATCTATATTTACTTATGTCACTTGGAATAGCTATGTCTGTTTCAGATTTTCTTATCACGTACCAATCAGAAACAGTAAGTAAAGAATTTGCAGACGATTTAATTTTTTCTATCCATTGATATTTCAAACCTCTATTTATCATTTGTTTACCAGTAAAAGAATCAATAACTGCCTTACCATCATCATCAACTACATTTTCATCGTCTAATTTTTTTTCAATACCCTTTGCCCAATAAAATCTATCGTCAAACCTTTCTATTACTGGATCATCTTCCCAAACTAAACCTCTAGTTTTCTTTAAATCTGCACTCCAATTTACCCAACCTCTAGGATGTTTAGTGTTATCATCAGCGATCCATGCCTTGCCTATTTGTATAATTCTTCCATTGTGTTTCCAAGCCATTACTATCTCCTATCTTGCATTTGCATATTTAAAAGGTGCTTCAGCAAATGCCATGTACACAATTCTTTGACCATTACCGTTTGTATCACCTGCTGTTGTTCTAAGTTTAAAACCATTAGATAAAAAGTCTATATTTCTTGCGGCAACTGTACTTTCAGAATAAGTATTGTTTGCAACAACTGCTGCAGTTGCGACATTGTGTGGATCTCTTGTAGTATCTTGCATAATCCAAGCAGCAGTAGCATCAACATTTTTAAACATAACCCATGCAGGTCTGAAACCAGTGTAGACAAATGTACCCTCTGAATTTCCTGTTCCCTCAAAAAAACTAAATTTTGAGTAGCCTAACACCTCTGCCCAACAATATGCAACCATTCCTCCATTTGAGTTTGAATGTTTTCTTGAGCCTATAGAAAAAACATTATCATCAGGTGGCGTATCGTCAAAAAAACTATCATCATCAGTTGCGGCAGTACTACTGTCTGCATAAGTTGAAGCTTTTAATATTAGTTTTTTATCTTCTGCGTCACTTGAGATTCCTGCGTGATAAACACAACCATCATAAGTGTCTCTTGGTAAGAAAAAAATCCATTTAGGAGTGGCATTTAAACCGTGTGCTACTGTTGAATCAGTTCCATTATTACCACTACTGCTTCCAGTATATGTTACAATACTAAATCCTGCTGTTGTATTTGCTTGATGCACACTATCTATAGAACCAACGCCAGTAGCACTTGCATCATTTGTAGTGGTTGTAGTGCCGTTTGCTAACCAGTTCCAAGACACGTATGTTCCACCATTAGTATTTACGCCACCCTCTGTTCCTAGTGTAAATCCATTAGTATCAAAAGATGTTACAGCCGTAGATGTTGTTATCTCTTGGTCATTAGTATCAGACCTTAATCTTTTAGTTGAACCTCTCGTAGAATCTTGCAACATGTGTCCTCCAGCACCGTTTCTTCTTTTTATCCATACGAAATCTGGTGTAAAACTAATATCTCCACCAATAGCAGTACCATTATTATCGTTACCCCCTGAAACTATATTTACACCACTTCCATTACTTGTGTAAGTAAGTGATCCAAAATGATCATTAGCTTGTGTGTCAGAATTAGGACCTATAGTTGGTTCATCTAAATTATCTGTACACAGAGCCAAATGTCCTGATGGTGGTGAATAATAGAAGTCGCCATTTCCATTTCCATCTTTCTTGCCTTGTGCTGTTTTAGTTCCTGCAAAACTAGAGTCAACACCAAAATTAAAATAATTGAAATTCCAAAGATTACCACCACTATTTGTTGCTACAGTTAAAACAAAAAATTCATCTCCTGCTGTTAATGTGGTATCTGTTCTGACTAATGAATTATTCCAATAATATTTTATTGTTCCTGCATCAACATCTAAAGCAAACCCAGCTATCCCTTGTTCTCCACTAGCACTACCTTCATCTGAACTATTTGCTCCATCAGACAATGATGTACCAGTAAGATTTTTATATTTTGCATCATTACCTCTTATGTGGGAATACCCAGATTTAGTATGAAGAGTATCTCCTGCACTGCCACTTACATTTTGTTCAGTATGAAAAAGACTGGTGGTACAAACTCCTACGTATGGCATATAATAATTACTTCCATTAGAACTTACGGTATTAACTTCCCAGTACCATTTACCTGAAGTCGGTATGCCGAAAATAGAAGCATGCACACTTTGGTCTGTCTGTCCAGTTCTTAAATTTCCCTCTCCTATGTTATCTGTAGTTAAAGGAAAGGAAAGAATATCCATAGTTGCAAAATTATTTTCTGGACTATCTAGTAAATTACTATCATGAGAATCTAAACCACTTACTGCAAAATGATTGTTTTGCCCACTACTATCATCACCGACATTAGTTGGATTAGTAACAGCACCACTTGAAGTCGCTGTTCCAGTGCCTTTAAATTCTAATCTAAATCCGTTATTTCCATAAGAGCCAGAATATTTTTTAGGAATCCATATACCCTCTTTTACTTCTCCAAACTCATTTAAATATCCACTTGTTTCACCTATGGCTTGACCATCTAAAAATGTTATGTCTGATACATAACCATTAAATTTTGCACTTGTTTGACCGTCAGCTAATAATTGATGTGCTAACGCTCCATTCCATCTGGGGTCATAATCTCCGGGGTCATCTCCTGACCAATCTTTCCTTACGCCATTAACGTATAATTTCATTCTATTATTACCACTTTGTCCGTCAATATCAGCAACCACAACTATGTTATACCAAGCTGAAGTGTCTCTAAACACCATTGTGCTTACTAAATTAACGTCAAAATTACCATCATAATCATAAAGTTGAAATTTATCATTTATGTCAAATCTAGCTATTAGTTTATTATCACAACCCATTAATGGATTATAAGAATTTGTCGCATTTACACCATCTCCAAGTGCAGTTCTTTTTATCCAAAAACTAATTGTCCATCTTCTTCTTGTTGTTGGCGTGCCTAAAGTTTTACTTAAAGTAGTGCCTTCTGATGTCTGTGATCGTAATGATTGAGTTGCTACAGAATTATAAAATCCTGTGGATTGATCAATCGCACCTACTGTTGGAAGTAAAGACATATTATGTTAATGCTCCTGTTGCAGACATTAATATTGTGTTATCGCCACTTTCAGCAGTACAATAATAAGAAAGCATGTACTTACCTGCTGTATCTAAAGCACTTAATACATCAGCATTAATAGCTATCGAAGCATGAGCAGAAAGGTTACGACCTGCTGAGTTGTCTAAAAAAATAATTCCTGCTTGTCCAATAGCAGGATTACTTAATGTAATAGTATCATCACTATCTGGAGTGACTGTCCAATAATTACTAATTCTCAAATCTAAAACACAGTTATCACTTGCTGCTGATGCTTCTTGATGACCTGTTGCTCTGCCATCTACGTCTACATCATCATTAAATGTAAATACAGTTGTGCCAGTCGCTATAGAAGCAACGGTGGCATCAGCATCATTTTTAATCGTTACGTCTGTAGATGACCCTTGACCAGTAAGAATTAGACCTTCTGCTGATGTAAAACCTATTGCAGCACTATCTCCTGC
>CENV01022874.1_pt1 | contig 14091 bp, 14 predicted proteins | sample 530231 | NCBI WGS metagenome assembly CENV01 (sample SAMEA2619815, study PRJEB7988) | marine metagenome | biome: marine biome (ENVO:00000447); feature: surface water layer (ENVO:00002042); material: "saline water (ENVO:00002010), including plankton (ENVO:xxxxxxxx)" | depth 5 m | reverse complement strand
TGGCAAATGGCTGGACGTGGTGATCCCGCTGGCGGCAGACCCCCGCCACGCCACAGAAGGAATGCGAATGTCGAGCAGGCTGGCAACCAGGCAGACGGGCGGCTATGAGAAAGCATGACGCCGTTGCCGATTAACAACTCGTGGGTGCTGGTAACTGGTGCCTCAACCGGCCTGGGCAGAGCGTCTGCCCTCCGCTTAGCGGAATCATACCAAGCCAAGCCGCTGATAGTTGGTCGACGACTAGATAGCTTGTTACAGTTACAGGCCGAAATTGGCGAGCGGTTCGATGTCGCTTGCGAGATCGTTGTCGCCGATCAACGTGAAAACGAGGGTCGGAAGAAAATCGCGGCCAAGGTTGCAGACCTTGAGGTGAACGCGGCTTTGTTAGCTGCTGGGCTGACCAGCGTCGGCTCATTCGATGTAGATCGGGCCGCTGCCTACGCCGAGGTAATTGAGACAAACATACTTGGGTTCACCGACCTACTGGCCCGCCTCGTTACGATATTCAGGCAGCGCCCCTCTGAAACATCGATCATCGCGGTTTCAAGCTTAGGGGGTGAAACATCTGTGCCATTCCAAGCGGTCTATGGCGCGTCCAAGGCCTATGTTAGCACCCTTGTACGTGGGGTTTCCGCCGAGCTTGCCGGCACGGGGGTCAGCGTTGGATCATTTGTACCAGGCGGCATCGACACCGGCATGGCTGCCCTTAGCGATCTGAGGTGGGGAAAGATGGGCTTGATGGATGTCGATCGGTGCGCCGCACACGCGGTCAAGGCTCTAATTTATCGGCAACCCTTCACCATACCGGGGCTGAGCAACCGGCTTACTTATATGGCCAGTAGGGCTCTGCCTCGATCACTGGTCAGTCGTATCGCGGCGCTGCCTTATCGGCAGCCGCAATAAACTGATTTTCGTTGGGCACCGAAATGTAGACAAACCGCTATTCGTTGGCCCAACCTATTGTGCAGGTATATAGCGAAGCGTGCCTACCTGGCGCGTATGCCCGCCAGTGTCGTTCGGGTGATTTACACCGTCTAAGACGGGCACTTCGAAGAAATCGAAGGGGCTTATTCCATCCAAACAGGCTACGTTCACCCCATACTGGTTCTGATTGGATCGGCGCTGATGGTGAGTATAGATTCCGCAACGAGAGCAGAAGAAGTGCTGGGCTGATTCCGTATTGAAACGATAACTTGTTAGGGTGCCTTCACCCTGAAGAAATCTGATCCCGCCCATCTGCGCCGAGACAACGACCGCACCTCGCATTCGACAATAGGAGCAAGTGCAACGGCGGATTGTATTGAGGCTATCACTGAGCGTCGCCTCAAAGCGGACTGCGCCACAATGGCACTGCCCATTTCGGATATTCGCCTCGTCTGCCATGATGCAAGCCTCTTGTGAGCCTCAAATCTATGTCTGCCGACACCGTAAAATCAAGGTGTCGCTAGCGGCTGCAAGTGAAACGACACGAGCGATCCGCTCCAACCCGACCGACAATCACATCAGTCTGTCCGAAAACTCCGTAGCGGATTCCCGGGTTGTTGCGGGTTTGGTATGATCGGGCATGGGCTACATCGAAGGACATTCGCGCGATCAGATGCTGCTGCTGCCAGCCTCGGTCAATGACGATGTTTCGGCGGACAACCCGGTACGCTTCATCGCTGCGTTCATCGATGATCTGGATCTTGGCGAGCTTGGCTTTGACCGCTCGCGGCCCAAGCGCACCGGCCGCCCCGGTTATGATCCGGCCGATCTGCTGAAGCTGTATCTCTATGGCTATCTCAATCGCGTCCGGTCGAGCCGGTGCCTGGCGGCCGAGACGGCACGCAACCTTGAAGTAATCTGGCTGCTTGGCGGGCTGCGCCCTGATTTCCGCACGATCGCTGACTTCCGCAAAACGAACCGCGCCGCGTTCAAGCCGCTGTTCCGATCCTTCGTACTGCTGTGCCGCCGCCTCGACCTGTTCGGGCGCGAGTTGGTGGCGGTGGACGGTACGCGGCTCAAGGCGGTGAACAGCCGCAAGCGCAACTTCACGCGTCAGAAGCTGGCCGGATGGATCAAGCTCGCGGACGAGCGGATCGAAGAGTATCTGGCCCGCCTTGATCTTGCCGATAGGGCCGAAGCCGAAGCAGAAGGTGCGGCCCGCCGTGCAGCGGCGCTGGAGGCAAAGATTGCACGGATGCGGAAACGGCGTGAACTGCACAGTGCGATGCTGGCCGATCTTGTCGCGAGTGGAGAAAGCCAATTGTCGCTTACCGACCCCGACGCACGTGGGATGGCAACCAGCCCCAAGGTCGGCGTGGGTTACAATGCGCAGGTCGCGGTCGATGCCAGGCACAAGCTCATCGTCGAACAATATGTCACCAACTCGGGCAGTGATCTGGGCTTTCTGGCGCAGACGGCCAGCGCCGCACGCGAGATACTGGGCGTCGAGCAGATCGATGCTGTTGCCGACAAGGGTTATTACAAAGGGGAAGATATCGCCACCTGCGAGGATGTCGGCGTCGTTCCCTATGTCGTGCGCCCGCAACGCGGCCCCGGCATCAATGAGGGCTATTTCGCGAAGAGCGAGTTTCGGTACGACGCCGACGAGGATTGCTACACCTGCCCCGGCGGACAACGCCTCGATCCCTATACGCGTTCACAAAAGCCGAACGGGCATGTCACGATCCGTTACGCAAACATGCGGGCCTGCGGGACCTGTGCGCTCAAACCCCAATGCGCGTCCGGCACACGGCGAAGCATCGACCGATGGGAAGGCGAGGCCGTGCTTGAGCGCATGGCGGAACGTCTTGCCGCACGGCCCGACATTACCGACCGGCGGCGCGAGACGGTCGAGCATCCCTTTGGCACCATAAAGCAGTGGATGAACCAGGGCGCGTTCCTGATGCGGGGCCTGGCCAACGTCAATGCCGAGTTCAGCCTGACAGCGCTCGCCTATAATCTCAGGCGGGCCATCAACATCCTCGGCATCCCGGCCCTGCTAGGCGCTGTGCGGGCCTGAAATGGCGCAGCGTCCGCCATCGATGCCACTACATCACGTTACATTGCCTGATACGGCCCATCAGGGCACCCTCTCGCGCTCTTGCCCCGAAAATCACCATAAATCGCAAACCGACTTGGCCCGCTCGACCGAATGACTATCCAATCCGGCGTTTTCGGACGGACTGACATGAAACGCGCCGGTCCATCTTGGCGGTAGCGGCTAGGTGCGAGATCAGCCCCGACGCCCCCTGACGGAAAACCCTGCCACCGGCGTTGTCGGACACTTTCTCAATCCGACAGTGATTTTCGGGCATTCCACGGGATCACAGGGCCGCGCAATTCCGTGCGCGCCGGATTTTCGCCGGAACCGCATGACGACTGCTTGAGATTCATGTGATTTCCGTGTAGGTGAAATCTCCTGTGCGGCATCGGTTCGTGGGCCTCACCGATAAGAGAGCAGTATATTGACCGCCAGCGTCGGGAGGGTACGCTCGCGGGCATGAACGGCTTGGTATTCTCTCGCACTAAATATTTGATTGCACTGGTAGCAGTCCTTTCCACGGCTGCCCTTGCGGAATCGCCTGTGCCTCCCGTCCAGACGTTTGTTGAAGCGCCAGGACCAAATGGTCCACTCAAGGGAACGATGCTTTCGGCGGGAAAGGATGCTCCAATTGTCCTGATGATACCCGGCTCAGGACCAACCGACCGCGACGGCAATAATGCTCACGGGTTGAAGGCGTCCACTTTGTCGCTGCTAGCTGACGGATTAGCCGCACGAAAGATCGCGTCGGTCCGTGTCGACAAACGCGGAATGTATGCGAGCGCCGAGGCAGTCCCAGATGCAAACGCGGTAACGATCAATGATTATGCGGCGGATGCTCACTCGTGGATCAGGTCCATCCGGGGCATGACGGGCACCAAATGTGTTTGGGTTCTCGGACACAGCGAAGGCGGTCTCGTCGCCTTGGTGGCAGGGCAGGATAGTAGTGACATCTGTGGCCTGATCCTCGTTTCGACGGCAGGAAGACCGTTGGGCGACGTCTTAGAGGAACAACTGAAGTCCAACCCTGCAAATGCGCCCATACTCGATCAGGCTTTAACAGCGATTTCCGATCTCAAAGCTGGAAGGCACGTCGATGCCAAGGACTTGAGTCCTGCGCTGCTTCCGCTTTTCCATCCGGCTGTACAAAATTTCCTGATCAGCGAGTTCGCTATCGACCCGGCAAATTTGTTGGCAGGGTATAACAAACCCTTGCTGATTTTGCAGGGGGAGCGCGATATTCAGGTCAACGTCTCTGATGCACAATTACTGAAACGCGCGAACCCTGCCGCCAGGCTCGTGCTTCTGCCAAATACGAATCATATTCTTAAGCAAGTATCTTCTGACGATCGCGGCGCGAACGTGGCCACCTATTCAGACCCAAGCTTGCCTCTCGCTCCTGCCGTTGTCCCGGCAATCGCAGATTTTATTCTCTCTGCTCCATGAGCGGCCCGCCTTATGGCGATTGACCGACAATCAGGCTTTTGCCGCCGCCTGCCTGTGGTTTCCGTCAGGGAGAGCTGCCGATGTAGGGGCTGCCATTCTTTGCCGTCCTATACATGTTCCGATATGCTTGGAAGCTGCCGTTAACTCTCAGCGGATAGGTTGCGACGCATGGTAGAATTGCATGATCCGTACGGAAATCGAACGACACTAGGGTGGATGCTCAGCCTTTGTGCATTATTAGCGGCCGGAGTAGCAGGGGCCTTAATTGCCCCCGCGACGCTATGGGCACTATTTTCAGGAGTAATAGTCGGTCCAGAGATGCATCCTCGCGGCTACAACTGGAAACTGGCAATGCTCTTCGCCTGCCCGCCTATGTTGATTGTAACAACGGTATCAGGCTTAAGATCGTTCTTTCGTAATGTTTCCGCATGGTATCTCGCGTTTACCTTTCTCCCAGTATCCCTCAGTGCCACGATACTCGCAGTCGATTTGGGTTATGTCCGTTTTGAAAATTTGGCGCTTTAGAAACCGTCAGTCCGCAAACACCCATTGCTGTTTCAGCAAGCCGAACGACAACCGGGCCATAGCCGCTGCCCGCCATGTCATTGCCGTCGGCAGGACGCCTACAGCCCTTCGGGTAGCTGAACCCCGCTGGGAATGCGCATGGTCGTGGTGAACATTCGCAGCTTTGAATCGAGCGCGGGACTTGTGATCGTCATAAGGTTCATCAGGTAGGGATTTCCTTTTCCATCCCGCCTGAAAAATGCGCGTCGTTCGATGGCACCGCGCATAGCGGTCATGCTGGGCACCGGCTTCCAATCAGTCCGTGAAAGCTGGGTCGAGACGGCATCGGTGATGTTTAGGGTGGGTTCTGACAGCAAAATTACTCGACAGCCAGGCTGACGACCGCCAACGGCCAAAACGACTTCACCTTGGTCAAATGACTTTGATCCCATCGTTGCCTGCGAAATAAGTGTTAGGCCGGGCCTCCCCAAACCCTTCATCATGCTGTCGTTCACACCGTAATTCAGCCCCATACCTTCAATGACTTTTACCGATTTATCGAGGGCGTTGGGATCGGCGACGGTGGGCATTGCAATCGTACCGGCAGCAATACCATAACAATTTTTCCCGCTAAGGTCGGCGATCGAGCGAGCCAAACTTTCATCAGATGGCGGTGCGGCCACAAGAGGCCCGCTACTAATTGCGACTATAAGCGAAAGGGAAAACGCGAGGCGCATGAGAACTCCTAATTCCGGCATCACTTGCCTACGACCAAATTCTTTCTGAAAAACGAAGGGTATATATCTATCTACCGGCAAACAGGCGGTTCCCGCGTCAGTGAGGAGGCGGAAGGCCGTCGATTGGCGATAGATCGATAGCGTGTTATCCGCTGTTCGTGATAAAGAAAGCCATTCTTACGACGACATTCGCTTTGCTGGCGGGCACGCTCGCTGGTTGCGAAGACGCATCCGACAAGAGGGCTGGCGCGAGCGCAAGCGAACTCCAAACCGCGATGTCATTTCTGAATCATCCAGTGGAGGTGAATGAACAATGGCGGCTTACCTCGTCCGACGGTACGCGTTCTGAGTTCCTTTTACCTCTCGGTTCGGCCGAGGCAAAATTGCAATCGGAGCGCCAAGCACTCAAGGCTATTGTTCTTGCAGGATATGGCGGGATACCCAAGAAACATTATGATGAATTGCGTTCAGCAGTTGCGGACGGCAGAGTCCGTGCTGGCCCGCAGGATAAGCGCTCCGGGTTGATTGGTCTTGATCAAGGGAGAAATGTTTTCAGCGTGAACCTTCTTGGGCCAGAGGATGTTGCCCTATCCTGCGAAATCAACGGATTCCATACACCATCATTTGCGGCAACCTGTCAGTGGGCGCATGATGGAGCATCCTTCTCCATCGAAGGTAGCCCAACTGTGATTTCTCATGCCGTGATCCATCGCAAAGCGTTAGAAGGCGCATGGTCTAGGCGAGTGGGCGATGCCAATGGCGGCGGATGAAGCCGACAATCAGGCTTTTGCCGCCATGCCACGCCCCGTGTGGATTCGGACGGGGTTTATGCTATCGTCAGGGAGCGTTAGCACAATCAATGTCGCTGCCCTTGGGCACACGATTTCGAAATGCAACGAGCCAACTATTGGAAGGCCTTTCCGCCATCACGAAACGCGCTTGGCAACGACGGCCTGCGTATTGGAACGTACACACCGCCGTCCCTTTGGCTGCCCGGTGGCACAGAAGCCCCTCTACTGCCTCGGCGCGTACAGCAGGAATTCCGTCGCAAACATCGACCAATGCTCGACAAGCATTTTCCTCATACGAGACATAGGCACTTGCGGCTTCCAAGGGGGTCGGCAGTGGCGGCACGTGAGAATAGCGGGACATGGGGTGACTGCACCCAACAATGGAAATCGTGGCCGCTATCATCAGAGTCGTGCGCATTCGCAATCTATGCGGCGGTGAAGGGCGCACCTGCAACGAAAATCAGGCCATTCCCGACGCTGCCCCTCGACCCACGTTCCATTGGCCACTACCAGTCGGAAAAGCAGCGCGCCTAGCTACCGCGCTGCCCTAAGCGCCAGACAAGCAACCGGATGAACGGCTCAGGGTCATCAAGGCGGAATGCGACCCTGCTAAATGCAACACGCTTCTTCAGAAACGAACGACGCGGCAGCGAACGGTCCAACCGCAGCATGATGTTGGGCCAAGCCAACAGCGCTGCGTTCAGCGTCACGGTGTCGCGCACCTCCTCGCCGGTAAAACCGCTTTCGACGGCAACAATTGCTTCGAACGGAACCAGTTGGTCAATCAGGAAGCCAGCCCGGACACGGACTCCCTCCGGGGTCAGCAGCACCGGCCTGAACCGGAACGACTTGATGAGGCCGACCAGATAAACGAATCCTACATCGCTCAGGATGAACATGACGATCGAGGCGATGCGGCTCCAATGTCCGACCAGCAGATGGTAGACACCAATCTCGATCGCCGACAGGATCAGCAGCGTGGCGCATATCGGCGTCAGGTGCTTGTGACAAGCGAAGGCGCGTGCGCTCGTCGGCACGTCCGCTGGCCCTCCCCAGCGGAAACAGGCCATGTGGATCACGGTCAGTTCCGCTACAGCCAACCTCACAAGCGCAGGCGGGAATATTTCCGATACGGCAGAGAGCCACTGCTCCCTCCGATCGCTGGTCGGCCTGCTTAGCACTCGACCCGCTCGGGCCGTGGCCCCGGCAATATGGCTGAGAACGAAAACCACCATCATGAGCGCCAATATTGGCGTTTCGAAGAGCAAGCCACGCATCGACGAGGGTAATCCCAGCCATACGGTCAAGCTCGCTCCGGCTAGCACGCCCAAAACGGCGCGCCACTCCGGTTTTCCCGATGAACGGGCAACTAGCGCCAGCATGAGCGTGTCCGAGACAATCCAGAGAAAAAGCAGCAAGGCGACGAACGGATAGGATGCTGCCAGCGGTGTTCGTACCGCCATTCCGGCCAAGATTATGATGACGAAGGGTGCCGCCTTCGTAGCGATCTGCCGACCATAGAAGCCGTTGTTGGTCTGGGTTGTCATTAAAACCCCCTGTCCGCGTGCGTGAATGGCCGAGTGGTCAGTGCTATCGTTACTTCAACTCTGCTAACAGCCCCAAACGAGAAGTCGATGTGATAACGAAGATCAGGTCAATCTCGGAGCTTTGATCCTTAGATTGGTGCTGTGCGCCATCCACCATTGAATATGCGCCATCCTATTACGCCCGCTGCAACGCCCAGCAGGCCACCGACGAGGTAGGCGGTTGGCGCATCGTTCGGCACGAAGAAGCCACCGGCGACATAGCCGCCGATTACGGCCGTGCGCGTCACCGCGCCATAGATCGCGGCTACCTTTCCATGATCGGCGGGCGGGCATTCGGATTGAAGCAGGGTGCGGACAGCGACATTGTGGATGCTGTTCGCGCCGCCGCCCAGAATGAAGGCGACAGCGACGATCGCAAATCCAATCGGCGCGAGGCCGATCAGTAGCATTGTCACGCCCATGACGGTGGCAGTGCCGAACGCGGTCAGGCCGATCCTATGGCCAATGACCTTTTCGGCAAGCCCAGCGCCGATCAACATTCCGCCCGCCCATAGTGCCGTCAGCATTCCGAATGCGGTCGGCCCGCTCCCCAGTGTCACCATGACGAGGAACACGAAAGCAACGTCGGCAATGGCGGTCGCGAACACTTCGAGGCTGAGCGCGCCCGTCACCACCATCAAGCGTCGATTGCGAAGCAGCGGCAGATAGTCCGCGAACAGGGTTTGTTCCTCGTGATCGCCCCGTTGCGGCTTGCGGCGTAGACCGCTTCCCATCACGACGAGCGCCAGAAGGGCAAAACTGAAGGCATCGACCAAAAGCGTGTTGCGCGATCCGATCCATCCTACCAGCACGCCGCCAGCGACAGGACCAGCGAGCATTCCAAGGCTGCGGACCATTTCTAAAAGGGAGTTGGCGCGCGCGAGGGTCATACCCAACCCGCTTGCCAGCACTGGTATCAGCGCGAATGTCGCAGCGCTGCTGATCGTGAACAACACGCTCAACAGCGCGGCGCCTGCTAGCGTGAATGTAGGATAGTGGGCGATGAGCGAGATTATGCCCGCCTGCAACGCCGATGCCATGACCAGAATACGTGCCGCGTCCCGGCGGTCAATCAGGCGGCCCGCGTAGGGCGCGGCTATAAGGCCGGGCAGCAACTCCATGATAAGCAGCACAGGCACCGCATAGGCGGGCGCTTTCTCGGCGGTACGGAACATCAGCGCCAGCAGCGTGATTTCGTCGCCGATCGTCGAAACCGTCAAGGCGGCAAGAACTAACCATCCCCAGCCTTGCCGGAACTCAACGCCCACTCACTTGCCCTTCTACATTGGCCTGCTCTTTGCCGGATCGCTCTGCACAAACGGAACCACGGAGAAGCCGATAGCGGGTTACGTCAACGCACGCTGCAAATTCCTGCCAATCCGCAACCGACAATCAGGCCATAGGCGCCGCCGTCCATGTGGTTTGCGTCAGATCGGGAAGATCGCTGCCAGCAGCGTATCCATTGACTTGTCTTCACATCAAGGATCATCATCCAGTGATGGCTCGGTCGAAAAAATTTATGTGCCTGATGCTGGCGATGCTGTCCGCGCAAGTTCCGTCACCCTCAAGGTCGAACACTCCGCCACCAATTTATCCGCACGACTATGATGGGCCTTACATCGTGTGTCGTCCCGGCATCGCTGTGCCCGTAAAAGCCGGTGAAAGGCTGCACAATGTCGGTTCGACCGATATGCTGTATATTTCAGAAGGTGAGCTAGTAATAGATACCTTCACAGAAGACCCTGAGCGTGATGCTGATATCGTTCATTTCCGTGGAACATCAGATGTACCGGGCCTCGGCCTCGTCACGCGCTATGAATTGACGTCTAGAAATTCTGATTATCGTGCCATTGGCTACGTTTACGATACAGGGAAGCCATATTTCACAGGCCACTATCGAGTGCTGTTCCGCTCTCCGCAATTTACAGGTTCTGACTCAGATAAAGCCCTTTTGACACGCGCGGTAAGCGGGGAGGGAGCCATCGCAATGTGCCCGCGACGTGGTGACTAGGCACGCTTTCACGAAAATCAGGCGGTTTGCGACGCTCGCCATGCGTTTCGCTGTCAGGTTAAGGCGCTGCTCGCAATCCATGCCGAGAATATCGTTCTGCTTTTCTCCGACGTGGAAATGCCAAGGCGCGATGAACGGCTTTGCCCTTGCCCGTCACGCTGCCCAAGGATGAAAATGGATCGAGATCGTCATAGCCAGCAGTCTGGTGATGCCGTGCGATGGCGACATGCCCGAGAAGCCGACATTCATCCAGAAGCCATTCGATAACCAAATGCTCAGCGCCTGCCTGCGCGACACCCTCGCGGAAGGGAAAAAGCCCGAACCTCTAAAACGCTCCGTCTAGATTTTCGAAAGCTGCCAGCTTGCAGTTTGTGTAAACCGCACCAATTCGGAATGATCGCGTCCGGGCACTTCATCCCTCTGAGAGGCAGTCGTCCAAAAGGCGCACTACAGTGGCAAGCTGGTCGGCAAGCTGATCATAGAGGGTGTCCATGACATGACCCCAGCCACCCCTGGCGGCGGCAAGGTCGAGACCAAAGCGCTCCAATGCGCCGGCAATGAGCCCATCCATATCCTCCTTGCGATGACCGGCCACCTGCCGCAGATCGGACAAGGCGAAAAGCTTGTCGATGGGGCGCCCGACCGCCGTACCCGCGGCTTCGAAGCGCGAAACTATCTCCTCGGCCGAGTCCCACACCGATAGGCCCGCCTCATGCCCGATCTGACAGAAGCAGATTGTCCGATCGAGGAGCTTGAGTCCCCGCAGCTTGTCGATCTTGTCGGTCTGGGGGCCAAAGGCGCGCACGAAGAGCCGCAAGTAGCGCTCCGCCAGACATTCGACGACGAGCTTGTCGAGGTCGAGGCAGCGGGCAAGAAAGGCCGATCGCGTCATGTCGAGCGGAATGTGCCGGGCAACCGGTTCGACATGGAGCCCTTGCCACCAGCCATGATAGTCGAGCCAGGTTCGGTCAAGCTTGACGAATTCCTCACCGCTTACCTCGATCCCGAAACGTGCGGCCAGTGCGGACAGCCGCTCGCCGACATCGGCAATGCCGTGGGTCAGCGCCTTCGCCCGCGTGCCGACATTGGGAACCTTGCGTGCTTCTGCCGACAATTGTTCGGCGGTTGCTGCAACGGCGTAACCATGCCAATGCTGGACGACGCGGTGCGGCGTCCCACCGTAAAGCTTCCTGATCTCAAGTTGGATCAGATCTCGCCCGATCCGGCTGGCAGGCCCCACGTTCCACTGGTTCTGATAGCCGACCCCGCCGCTTTCAGGATGAACATGGAAGCCTGGCCGTCCCTCATAGGCGCCGAGCACTGTATCGCGGACGTAGATATAATCCCTTGGCCGAAATCGGTCTGCAATGCGCGACGTGACGGGCGTTGGATTGCCCGGCCAGACAAGCCCCTGCGTTTCAAGCGGATTGACCGAGATGGGGAAATCGCCAGGCCCCGCCACATGACGCGCGCCCCACACCTGCGCGCAATACCCCCCCTCGCGCCGACGTTGGACATCGATCTCGCGCGTCAGAAGATGTTCGTTCAGCTGCTGGCTTGTTCCCAGCGCCAACTCCGCCGCTTTGTCGGTAAGTCCATGGCGGATTTCGTAAAAGACCTGGACGAGTGCCATCTCGCGCAGCGAGAGGTAATCTTGCAGATAATCGCGCGATACGACGGCGCGCATGTCGTCATAACGCAGATCGGCATAGAGCGAGGGCTTATCGACCGAGGCGACATCGAACTCGGGTTCGGCGGGATTGTCCCAACGCGTGGCCCCATCGACATGGACGCGCGGCATCAATCCATAGGTCATGGCAAACCGCGGATCGAGGACCATGGCTGTCTGGTTATTGCTGGTCCACCCCAGGATCAGCGGTTCATAGTCCTCCCGCACCGAAGGCACACCATCTTTGCCCTCCAGATAGGTCCCGATCCAGAATCGTGGATTAAGGCTCTGCGGGCCGTTCAATAGGGGCGATGGCCGTCCGCTCGATTCCACCTCATGGCCAAAGGCCCGGAGCCGCCCTCCCAGCGCTTCAAGCTGAGCGACGGGGACCAGCGCAGACCACATGAAACGGACACCCGGCACAGATGGGTCGTCGAAACCACGTATCTCGGCGACGACCACATCGGATGCAGCCCAGGGGCATTCCTCAGGGATGTGGGCGAGAAGGTCCGGCCACCAGTTTTCGTACATATAGTCCCGTCTTTTATCACGCAGTGCGCGCGTGCCCGCTTCGTCGAAGGGCTTCCTCAGGGTACGCCGTCGCGCCATCAGGTTTGCGCTCAGTAATCAAGTTCGAGCCCGTTCTGATGCCGGAAAACGCCGTTGGCAATGATCTATCGTAACGCCCCCTGAGGCGCAGTTTCTCAATGAATTGAGGCCCCAAGGGACCATCGGCTCAATGCCAATCAGGTGCATATAGTCGAATTCAAGGCATCACCTTTTCCAGTTCCGCCATGCCCTTCCTTACATTCTGGGCTTGCGCGGCAGACATTCCGATATGCCGGGCCATCTGGGTCACGGCCGCCTCAACCTGCGGCCCTTTGGTGAACGCGAAGGCCGAAGTCGATCGGTAGAATTCGGGTATCTGGGATTCGAGAATCGCAGCGAGCGATTTCGCGCCTGCGGCCGCTCTTGCCTCGACAAGGATGGCGGCAAGAATCCAGCGCGACAAGATCACGAGCGTGAGGATCGGTATGGGGACGTTCTCCAGTTCGCGGTCGAGGGGAATGCGGGCCATGAGTCCGTCGGTGAACCTGCGCCCCCAGATCAAGCTGATGAGACGGGCGCCACGCATGAGAAAGCCTTCGTCCTGCCTTCGGGTCCCAATGGCCGAGAAGGGCATCAGTACCCCGACCTCAGTTTCATCGACAGAATATCTGTGTGAGCAGCCGTGGAGCATGAGGTAGATCATAAAAAGGGCGCGCGTTACGAAGTCGAGATCGAGCTCTTGTCGGGATTTCGCGACCGTCCCGATATAGTCCTCGAATCGCTCGATCGCCCGCTCCAATGTCCTTTGGTTGCGCTCGAACGCTTCGCGGGGAACGGGCTGGGCAACAAGTCGTCTTTCCCTGACTCCGTTTGCCGGAGGAGCGTCCGCGGCATCTCCATCCTGGTCGTCGTCCGCCTCATCGCCCTCCTCATCGCTCCCCTCATCGTCCTGGTCCTCGCCGGTTTTTAGGGCGGCGGCCGACGCGGAGCTGTCGTGGTCGATCGTCTCGCTGTCCTCGAGCTGGACGATACCGCGCAGCACGATCTGCAGAAGGAGTTGGAGGGCCGGATTGTTCGCGTGCGAGAGTCCCCCTGCCATCAGATCGGCCTTGAGCCCCAGTGCCTCGCGAAATTCCTCGGGCGTGTCGAAATCCTCGCCAGCCACTGCGGCAACCGACGCGCCCCGTCGATCCGCGCGTAGCGCGGACCGTCTGATCGGATTGGCATCCCCAAAAAGCAAGTGGACGTCGCGGGCCAGGTCGATCAGGTCGCTTTCACCGTTCAGCACTGCGTCGAGCTTACGCTTTATTCCGCTTGCGAGCGGGCTCGGCGCCGCCGCCATCAGCCTGTTCGGCTCGTATACGATTACCGGGCGACTAATCCTGCCGTCGCACAGCGCTACTCTCGCGACGATCGTGGAACCGCTGCGCGCCCCTCCCAGTCGCGCGTGAGGCCTTACGTCGCCTCCGGCAATCAACGGATGGCGATCATCATCGATTAGCAGATCAGCCCCTGTGGGGTTGATGCCCGACGGGACGCTCCAGTAGAGCCTGTCGTCCTTGCGCTCAATCCGGCCGGGATTGAATCGCGGCGGCGCTGCGGATGGCTCGGGCTTCTCGGGGGCCGAGATGTCCTTGGGGCGAAGGATCTCCGAAAAGTCGAGCCACAGGGTCTTTTCAACCGTGCCTCGTGGGAGGCGCCGGAAGATCGCCGCCTCATGGTTGAGTCCGGGCATGCCAGAGCCGCCCAGGGCTCCGGCGGTGCAGTTCGTGC
>CENV01008992.1_pt1 | contig 14151 bp, 16 predicted proteins | sample 530231 | NCBI WGS metagenome assembly CENV01 (sample SAMEA2619815, study PRJEB7988) | marine metagenome | biome: marine biome (ENVO:00000447); feature: surface water layer (ENVO:00002042); material: "saline water (ENVO:00002010), including plankton (ENVO:xxxxxxxx)" | depth 5 m | reverse complement strand
TCATGCTTCCACCTCGTCAGTATCAGGCTCAGACTCAATCACAATCGGTTCTTCATCTTCTTGAAGTTTGCCTCTCGCTCTCCGAATATCGTTTTCGGTTTTATGTTGTCTGCGAACCGACTCAATGTATTCTTCTTCTTCGGCGTTCCATCGGTCAAAGAATCGAGAGATAGCCATGTAAGCAGGGCCACTTAAAATTCCAAGAACAGCGATGTAGGCTTCAATATCTTCTCGCACTTGGTCGTCCACGAAGGCAGTAGTAATCAGTTGATAAGACAACACCATGAAAACTAAAATCAAGGGAATAGACACCAAAGCCACCATTAAATTGTTAAAAGTAATTCTGACATCCCAATCTATTTTCGACATTTTTTTCACCTCAAGCGTTTAGTTCTCTATTCAACCATGTTTGTTCGATGTATTGTTGGTTGCCGTCAGCGTCCTCCCAAATGGCATACCAATAGAAATCGTAGTGGGTGGTGTTTTCCACGGTGAAATTGTCTAACACTAAAGTTCTTACATCGTCAGCGTAACCTTCGATGTAATACACTTGTGTCGTCCACTCTAAAGGCCCTGTGGCGTTTTCACCGCTGTTGGTTTCATTGACATGATAAACTAAGAATTGAACGCTGACATTGTAGCCTTCAAGGTCGTTTTCATCGTAACCACAATCAAGGTCGAAATTCACGGTAGCCGTAGTATTGTTGGTTTGGATTGCGATACCGAAAAGATTGATTTCGCAAGTTTCAGGTTCTTGTTCCACTACATCAATTCCCCAAAACCAAACTTGTTCCAAAATATCGCTATCTAAAGAAGCAATAATGGTTGGTGTCCATGAATTGCCTACGGCAACACCGTCAAAGGTATGAGAAATATCAATGGCTACATCTCCGCTTACAATTTGCCAATGCGAATAGTTGGCATCATAGCCGTTTTGAAACAATTGAATATCTACCTCAATTTGCTCACCTTCACAGTTGCTTGGAACTACTCTAAAAGCGACTAAGATAGCGTCTTGCTCGGCATCATCGGCTACATGACCTCGATAATGGTTTTGAATTTCCACTTCACAAGGGTCTTCAGGTTCGGGATATTCGCAAGAGCCATCATCTTCATTCGCTGACTCATCAAAGTTAGTAGCCTCGGAATCTGTGCATCCAAACACGGTTTGCTCGGAAACGGTGACGGTGTAAGACAACCATTTTTCATCAATTACCGTATCACCATCAAGTTTCAAAATAATTCTTGGGTCGTATGTTCCTGCGGCGACATTATCCAAAGTAAAAGTGGCGAAATCCGCCCTGTCACTATCGGAAATCCAACCATCTTCCCAAGAGTGTTCCTCGTATTGCACTTGATTGTCAATGTATAACCTCCAAGTTAATTCAAATTGATGAGAATCACAAGCGTTTTCAACTTCTGAAGGAATAGCAATATCTACGGTCATTGTAACAGCGTCTTGCTCGGTATCTTCTTCTGAGAGATAGGCTTGTTGGTTTTGTAAGTAAGCCGAACACTCAGGCTGATACTCATCTACAACGAATTCGTAATCATGGGGAGAGTTCCATTGGTTTCCTGTTTGACACTCACCTGCTTGACAAGTAAAAGAAATAGTGTAATCGTAACTACCATCGGATAAATCATCGAAGCGAACATTCATATCAATGTAATCTCTAAAAGAAATTCCTTGTATTATTTCTTCATCGTAGTATTGGTCGTCAAGGTAAAGGTAGATAGTAAAATCACCCACTAATTCACGATTACAATCTCTATTATCGTAAAAGGTGAATTGAATCTGAAGATTATCCTCGTTCAAAGAGGTGTAATCGTCAAACTGCCAATCAGACTGACAAGGTGGCCCTCCACCACCTCCGTTTCCATTAGTGTCCCACATACAACTCCCATCATCGTAATCCGCTGAAGGGTCGTAATTTTTAGCCGTAGGGTCTAAACAGCCACCGTTTTGAGAGTAACTGTCTTCTTCATCCCAAATAGATTCAGAACCCCAATCGGTCAAATCTAAAACACCAAGACCTTCGGCTCCTATACCCATTAAAAGGGCAAACACGGGAATCAATGTAGTTAAAAGTGTTTTCAGTTTTTCTGCTTGCTCTTGCGCCTTGTCGAGAAAATCCTTTTTATCTTCAGTATCTTCTCCTGCGCTGCGATTAAGTTTCCCATCATCTAAAAGGTCTGCGATAATGTCCTTTTTATCACGCCCTGTAAGTTCCGACAATTCATCGGCTCGGCGTAAAGCATCTTCAACATCGTCAAACTCCATTTCGTCTTCAGACATAGTATCACCTAACTAAATGAAACAGAAGGACTATAAGAATCCTTACTTGTGTAAGTGTGCTACAAAAGATTGTTCGCCATTCGGCGGGCTGCACGGTTGTCTGAAGGATAGTGTAATCCTGCTTTCACTCTTGCTTCAGCAATTCTGTGGGCTATCCTTTGAAAATTAAAGTAGTGAACAGGATATTTAGAGCCTAAATGCTCGGCTATCAAATAGGCTTGAAAAGCGTGACCCGCAGGATAAGCAGGTGTTTGAGCCGTGGAACTTTTACGGGGGCTGATGTTGGAATTTACTTGGGCTGGTCGAGGACGATTGTAATAATTTTTCAAAGCCATAAGTGTAGGTTCCGTATCGTAAATAATCTGCAATATCTCTTCCCGACTGTAAGCAAGACCTTTAGCATCGAGATACTCGTAAAAGGCAGTAGTGGGTGACGCATCCGTTAGTTCAAAGTATTCATCATCGGGCGTTTGCATTTTTCTTTCCACCTTTAGAGATTCTTTAGCCGAGTCAAGATAATCTTGAGGTCGGGAGGGTTTATCGGGATAGTAACCTTTCATTTCATCACCTAACTGTAATCTAATCCGCAACTTGCACAAACCAAGGTTTCGGAGTCCACAGCACATTGACGAATGCAGCGATAAGGCAGTTCTTTCTTACTTTCTTCGTCCTTCATTCTGAATCCTCCAATTCTTCTACGGAATCAAGTTCGCCCTTTTCTGCAAGTTCATCAATAGTTACTACATCAAGAGCCACCTTTTCACGAACCCTTGCTTCTTGTGCATCACCGACTTCATCGCTCCACGGCACTTCAAAGTCAGGTTCCATTTCTCGCATCTTATCCATTTCTCCAAGCAACTCTTCCATGTGAGCATATTCATCGAACAATTCTGTTCTAACAGCCCTTTTAGCAGGTCGAGTAGCACCGTATCTTTCATTCAGGCGTTCTCGCTCGGCGTTTTGCTGTTCTTGCAGGTTCGCCCAATCTCGGAAAAAGTCAGCATCTAAATCCAATGATTGTTTCAGAATCTTTTGTTTATACCATTCCACATTTGTAATGGTAATCCTGATACCTAATTGTTGAAGTTTCTTGGCTACAAGAGCGTCCACGCCATCGTAAAGAAGATATTCAAAGTAAGCCATAGCGATGTTACCCGTAGTGACAAGTTGCGAAGTAAGGCTGATTGGGCTGAAAAAGGTTCCCTGCATAGGTTTATTGTTGAGTAGAATTAAATCGGCTCCGCTAAGTGTGCTGTTGGTTCGGTAGTTGGTAGCAACTAAAGATTGATATGTTAAAGAGGGGGCTTGTGTCATTAAATCGTTTTGCCACAAATTAGCACCACGACTTATGTTAAGAATAAACCCACCGTTGTCTTCAACAGGAACAAGATTGGTTACATCCCTCGACATGATAGAACCTGCTTTCATTGAACCGCCCGTAAGGATTTTCGCCTTTCTTGCACTTAAACCTATGACGCTCATTACGGTTCGGTTAGAGTTAAGAGTTACGCTGGCTGCGGTTAAGGCAGGAATAAGTTTGGTTTGACTTAAATTCTGTTGTTTATCCCAATTTACTATGGTAGGAACACCAATCTGCTTAATAGCGTTATCTTCAATAGTTGGTGGGGCGCAAGACCACAAAAAGGGTTCAGAATTAGCGTTACAACCCGCCACGAATAGTATATCTTCTTCATCTAAGGTAACTCTTTCAATTAAGTTAATGTCTTGAGGTATAAAAGCAACTCCAATGCCGAGTCCTGCGGTAAAGAAATCTTGAGCATCTACTGTGCCTCTATCTAAACGGGCTACTCTTGGGTTTCCTCCACCCCACGGAACAGCCCAATTCGGAGTGTAAAGTGACAAAACGCCCGTAGCAAATTCATTTATTCCGATAGCCCCATTAGAAGTAGTCCCTCCAAGCATGAAAACAGGTCGAGAAGGTTCGCTGTTTATCACGGTGCATTGGCGGTAAAAACAAGGATGGTTTGGTGTTCCCGAAGTAGTGCAAAGAAACCCTGCTGCGATGTTGTTCAAAACCGTAAAAGTGTTTTCATTAATGGCTTCTATCACCATTCCTACTGAAGTGGTGAGTCCTGTGTTGTCAGCCATGCCACCCACCGCCACGATAGCGTTAGCGGTTTCATCGTAGTGAATATCATTTAGCGACATCGGCTGATAATTGTTGGCTGCGCCCACATCCGTTGTGACCCATGTTGAAGGAGCATTGACCCCTGTTATTTCAGAAGAAAGTATGGTGAAAATTTGGGTTGTTCCATTTACGGCTACAATTATGGGTGATGTTGCTGAATTAGGAGCCGTTGCACCCGCAGGTGATTTGAAATAAACTTGACCTCCTATAATCCAACCTTCAAGGGCTGAAGCGAATTCACCACCAACACCTGAACCGCAGGGAGTAGCACAAGTCATACCAGCCCACTCATTAAAATTTCCAAAAGCCGCAGGGTCTTGACACTCGGCGGATAAACCTATTTCAAATCCACCCCCATTAGCCCAATCAGGTTGCTCGGAGGCTAAAATGGTTTTGTCCGTTGAAAGCAGAACCACAAACGGAGCGTAAGCGTTTAACGGGAGTGTTCCCGTCCCATCACAAAGATACCGTCCCGCAACCAAAGCAAGCACCCGACCCGTAGAGTGGACTTTAGTATCAACAACATTCGCTACGAAACTTTCAGGCGTGTAATCAGCCATAGTTCCACTCACATTGGCTATAAGTGTAGCCTCTACCTGCACCATAAGGTTGGTGCTGGATTGAGATTCCACAAATTTTTTCACCATTGTCGTTGTCATTTTCAGCACCTCATCACTCAGGAGTAGTAAAACTCAGCGGGTCGCCCGTGTAATTGTCAGGCGTTCCAATAAAAGTTTCCGCCATGTAATACAGAACATCAAAAGAAGTTCCTTGAGAAAGATAAACTCTTGGAAAAGAATTGTAAGAGCGTTGATTTTGAACAGATATGGGGTATGGCGCAGCCGTTCCTGAAACACCTTCAGCCGTTCTTCCATCAGGTAAGTTGTAAAAGAAAGTATTTTCTACTTGAACTTGCATATAACCTCTCGGACACCAATCAGTTTCCGTAGCCAATAAGCCTGGTGTAGAGCCCATCGCTTCTACGGTAATGAATTGATTGACTTTAGTGGCAGCACTCGGCTCAGTAGCGTTTCCGAATCCCGAACTGATGATACTTTGCTGTTTTTCAGGAAACGATTCCAAGGACTCAATACTTTGAAAGCCATCATCGCCGTAATCGAATTCAATTACCTGCCTCCGAATACCCATAAATCGAACACCTCAGTATAAAAGTGTCAGAACGACACTAAAAACCTTCTCAATTATTGCCACCTTTGATTCGACTCGCTAACCACGCTCCAAAGATACCAAGTCCTGCGATTCCTGCTACTGTGGTAGGTTTCAAATCAGCCTTGTTTTCAACCGACTGTTCCTGCGGAGAGGACAACTGTTCAGCCATCATGCGGTCAAGAAACTCCGTTCCGCCTTCTAAATATCCTTCGTAAAAGTATTGATGATATTCTTGCGGAATGCGAGTGCGGGACAAAGAATCCTCAAAATGGTCTATGAATTCTACTCCTGTTTCCTGCGCTGTTAAGAATCCCATACGCTCACCCATAGAATACGCCTTTTCAACCAAGTCCTCTCTCGGAGGTTCTCGAATTATTGGCGGAGGCATCGGACGCATAGGTTGGCGTTTTTCCACCCTGCGCTGTGGTCGGGGGTGAACATGATTCAATTGAAGTATCTCTCCACCTTCTTCCTCTTCATCAGAATAATTCGGCATCTCGATTTCAGGAACAACGGTTTCTTGAGGCTCAATAAGTTCTACTACTTCTTCTTCATCTTCATCCTCTATGTCTGTCACTTCCACCTCTACGGTTTGAAGTTCAGGCTCAGACTCAGGTGTAGGCTCAGGCGTAGGCTCAGACTCAACCGACACCGCTTCTTCACGCACCTTTTGGAAAATCGGCATAGGCTCTACTACCACATCATCCTCGTTGGTGGGGGCTTCAGGCTCAACTGTTTCCTTTTCTTGTCGTGAAATGGTGTGGTCTTCAATCGGAACTCCATCAGGAATGCTATCCTTTTTCATGATTTTCGTCCACTTTTTACCTTCGGGACAGATACCATACGCTTGATAGCGAGTGGAGTTTCTCACAGTCATTTTTTTGATGGCTTGAATCTCTACCTTTTCATGTCGAGTTTTACAACCAAGACAATAAACATTTTCAAGACTACTCATGAAACTACTACGCTCCCTTGTTTAATAAGGTTATCAGTAGCGGAGTTGGGAAAACGGATTCTGACCGTGAGCCCTTGTAGTGAAAGCGTTACTACTTTGAGTTAAACTTGGCCCCATAGTCATGTGAAAAGCGTCCAACATCCCTCCACCTACATCTAAAACTTGTCGGCGGGCTGATTCTGCGGCTTCTTCCTCTTTTTCCTCGATGTCGTGTTCCATTTTGTTAAGAACTTGCTCCATCATGTTTCTTTCTTGAGCGAAAGTTTCTACCATTAGTTTCAAATCTCCTTGGCGAGTAATTCTGCCTAAACCAAAACAACTTAACGCCACCGAAAGGTATCTCAAAACAGTTTTAGCACGATTATCAAGCAAAGATTCTTTGGTGAAAATACCTGCTGCTCCTGCGGTGATACCTAAACATAGAGAGCCTAAAGTGACATTATCATCTCGTAGGCTGGTAAGCAAAGGAAAGGACATTTCTCTTTTAGGAACTGAAACTTCTTCACCTGAGTTGTTTTCGGATTGGAAATCTTCGGAGTTCCATAAACCCATTTCTGCGCCTTTATCCATGAATCTTTTACGCATTTTTTACACCTCAAATCGTTGCTCCCACAGCGGAACCTGAGTAATTTGCACCAACCGTAGAGGTAGTGTATTTCAAGGCTCCGTCTGTAAAGGCTCCGTTAAACATTTGAGTGTCCATAGAAGGGTCATTAACAGGCCCCATCGGAATCGGAAGTGGGGTGATTTCGGATTGTGGGTCTTGTGCTACGGTTTGACCAACGGCATGACCTCTATTAAACATAGGCGGAACACTACCATCGCTCATAACTCTTGTTTGACCGACTGTTCTGCCGAATTGTCCACCGTTAGCAATAGGTTGTGGACGATAAACAATCTCGGATGCTTGCGTTTTCTTAGTCAAAACTGTGCCGCTGATTTTTCGAGTGAAATCTGCGATTTGCTTACGGAAAAGTGCTGCCACAATGAAAGCACCTACTAAGTAAATGCCGTTGGATTTTAGGAAATCACCAATACCCGCCATACTAACACCAACCCTATTATCCCGAAGGACTATAAGAAGGCTCGCCTTTACGGAACTCAGTCAAGCGAGCCGAATCAACTTACATGATGTTTATTCCTGTAATGATTGAAAAGCCTACCATGAGAATGATACTAACCTTTTGTGCGAGGCTTTTAATTTCACCTTCAATATGAACAAGGTGATTCGTTTCAATAGTTTCTACTCTATTGTCGAGGTCGGAAACTTTGGAAACCAGCCAAGTAATTTTGCCGTCAGTATCACGCTGAAGCACTTCATCTAAATCCGACAAGTTAAGCACATCCAACCCCATGTCGTGATACGACTATATGACCGTTGCGGTTCGTAAGCAGAAACACTTAAAAGTTGTTTTCATACTGTTCAGTTAAGTGTTCAAGGTATTCTGCTACCTCATCAGCGTGTTCTGCGTTATACAGCCACAAGCCGTTGCTTAACTCTTTTCCTATACCTCTTACTATCGGTAATCTCATATCGGCTACTACTGCTTCTTTTTCAGTTTCACCGCTTAAAGGATTGTAAGTATCAACTGTTACAGGCTCCTTTTTAGCGTCACCTGCGAATTGGTGGGCTCTCCGAGTATCGGTGTAAGTGTGCAACCTGATTTCAATTGGCGATTCCACAGCAGAAATTAAAAAGTCTGTTTTGAAGTGCATATCTAACTCGGCTGAAGATTTAATGTTGGCCTTTTCTCCGAGGCGGTCTTTCAGCACAAGATAAAAGTGGGCTTCACGCACAAACGAAGGGTGGGCTCTCCGAGCCCTCGCTTTTACATGGTCTTCAAGTTCTGCTTTAACATTGGTGCAACCATCCCAAACCGCTTGCGAAAAGATTTCAGGGCTCGGCGGAACGCCCTCGGAACGGAAAAGTGTGTCAAAGGTTTGACGCATAGAGGGCAGACCTCTTATGCGTTCTGCTCGATATTTACGAGGGAATTTCAATGTCCATTTTTCTGCTTCGGCTTCAAACTCTTCTACTGTGTCACACAAATTTAATCACACCTACATGAACAGATTTTCACTTTCTGTTTCACTCTCACGATACTGATTTACCATGTTTCGTGTTTTGTGAACAATCGTAAAGGCTTGTTCCATGTATTCATTATTCAGGACAGGTGACTTATTACTCTTTTGCTTTCTGACGGCTAAAGAAAAAGCAACAGTAATCAATTCTCTTAACCATGCTCCCGTGAAGTCTTCGGTCTTTTTAGCCCACGAACCCCAATTGAGTCCTTTGGTTCGGAAAGAAGTAGCGTATTTTCGTAAAATCAATTCTCTTTCCTTTTTACTCGGCAGCGGAAAGTTGATTCTTGCGTCAAATCTACCTGGTCTATCTCGGAGAGCGATGTCTAAGGCTTGGGGGTAATTCGTAGAAGCAATAGTAATCACACTTTCATTGGATTCGGCACTATTCAAAGAAGACAACAATTGTGAAACATAAACACTACGGTCATGGTGGTCTTCGGCCCTACCGAGAGTGTCAATATCTTCAATAATCACTAATGTTGGACTAAGTTTGCGAGCCAATTCGTAAGTTTCATTGATGGCTTGAGGATAAGTCAAAGTTTCGGCAGGAGCGTAAATTCTTGTGTGGCCTTTGAACTCGTTAAGCAGAACTTCCATTGTTAAGGTTTTTCCTGTGCCTGGCAGCCCTGAAAGCAAGATACCTCTTGAAGTGGAAAGCCCGTGTTCGGCATACAACTCAAGGTTGTCGAGGAAGGTTACTATGTTTAAGTCAATACTATCTTTAATTTCATCGTTAAGAATAACATCACTCCAATCGGCGTAATCAGGTTCGACCCATTCCCATTGTGGGTTGAAACATGAACCTTTAAGCGGGCCTTTTTCACAAAAGAAATTTTCAATATCATCAACCAAAGCCTTGACATCATCATGGGGCTCGGAAGTGCAAATCATAAGGTCGGTGTCAGCGTCTTCCCAAGTGTGGAAACTTACAACCCACAAACTACCGTTCTTTTTACTTTCACAGAAAAAATGCGCTCTTTTAGGAATTCTTACACGGTCTTCGGAGTTGGCGTTCTTCTTTAGGGCAAGACTATCGTAAAGCGCAGGTATCACTTTAGATTCCATACCGTAACTACCATCTCTTAACCAACATTCATCTACAATGTTGAATTGTTCTTGAAGAACTTGGAAGGCACAGTATCGGCGGATAGGAGATTCATGCTCTACAAAAGTCGTAACACTTTGTTTGTAATCGGAACACTCAAGATAATCTTCTACTAAGTAATCCGTGCTTACCATTGTTTCCTTTTTAGTTTCCCTAACAAGATTCAAAAATTTAACTACATGACTTTCACGAATGTCACTACCCATAAGGTTGAGAATAATATCATCTTGGTTAGCGGTCACGCTCATCACAACCATACTAAGCACAACCCCTCTATAAATGGTAACATTTTCGGATTAAGGATATACAGGAACAAATAAATACCATCTGACCTAAATAAAGGTATGGTCGGTTTTGATGTTGTTATTCCTGTATTCAAGACTGAGCCTGAACATTTGCGAGAAGCCATAGATTCAGTTCTGAACCAAACTTATCAGGATTTTGAAATCTACATATCCGATGGCACACCTGAAGACCACGAATGGCACTCCAAGAAAACCTTAGCCGACTACGATGATGAAAGAATTCACATTCTACAACAAGAAGGAAAAGGCATTTCCGATGCAAGAAATCAAGCGTTTCAAGCAGGATGTAATTCCTATGTCGCTCTTTTAGATTCCGATGATGGGTGGTATGATTTGAAACTTGAAGATTACGCTAAAGAGTTCACCGCTAATCCTGAGTTGAAATTTCTATGGGGTGCGGCTGATGTCAGCGTAGAAATTGTTTCTCCGAAAGGAGAAAAATTCAAAACCACAGCATTAGGAGGTTATCAAAAAGAATGGGCTAAAACGGCTCCCCACCATCGGTGGTTTCGAGTTTATTGGACACCACTCATGACTTCCACACACATTTATTCTCGCAAAGCCTTGGAAGTCGTAGGTGGTTGGAGTTCGCCTTACAACGGTGAAGATACGGAATTGAATATCAAAATCATGAAACTATGGCCTAACGATGTAAAGCAATTAGATGGCATTTACGGGTTTTACAGGTCACACTCTAATCAAACTACAAAAGAGGGAGCCACGGAACAGAAAGATATTACGGAAGACATGACGGTAAGATTGCCTTATCAGGAAATGATGTCAGCCCTCCGCCTTTTAGACGCAGATTTAGAAGAACAGTATTGGGAGTGGTTCAACCAAGTTTTGCACGAAGAAAGAGGACGGGCAACAGGAGAAACCTTAGAATGGTCTGTCCGAACCAACGAAAGATTTTTTAGGTGATAAGATGTCAGGAAAAACCGCATTGATTACAGGCGTGAACGGAATGGACGGAAGCCATTTAGCAGATTTCCTTCTTGATAAAGGCTACACCGTTTATGGCTTGGAGCGAAGAACCTCGAAACCAAACCGAACTAACACGGCGCATCTGTCTGAAAACGAGAACTTTCATTTTTTAACAGGAGATTTGAGCGACCAAAACTCCCTTTTCCGAGCCTTGAAAACCGCTAAACCCGATGAAGTCTATAACCTCGCAGCGCAATCTTTTGTGGGTTCTTCATGGCAGATACCCATGCAAACCAGCGATGTAAATGCTCTCGGAGTTTTACGAATGTTGGAAGCCGTAAGAGAATATCAAAACGAGCAAGACGCTCCGCCCCTTCGCTTTTATCAAGCCGCCACTTCCGAGATGTTTGGCAAAATGGTAGAAAATCCTGCATCGGAAACTACACCCTTTTATCCACGCTCACCGTATGGTGTGGCTAAACTTTACGGTTATTGGATTGTGAAAAATTATCGTGAATCTTACGGTATGTTTGCGTGTTCAGGAATTCTATTTAATCACGAATCGGAAAGAAGGGGTATTGAATTCGTAACTCGCAAAATAACTGATGGAGTAGTTCGCATTCATTTAGGTCTGCAAGACCATATCGCACTTGGCAATCTTGAGTCGAAAAGAGATTGGGGTTACGCTCCTGATTATGTGGAAGGGATGTGGTTGATGCTACAACAAGATGAACCCGATGATTATGTTCTCGCCACAGGTGAAACTTTTAGCATTCGTGACTTCCTTGAATTAGCGTTTCGTGAAGTTGGAATTACCGATTGGGAGCCGTATGTCGTAGAAGACCCAAGATTTATGCGTCCTGCCGAAGTAGATGTGCTGCGAGGTGACGCTTCAAAGGCGAAAACTTGTTTAGGGTGGGAGCCTAAAACTGATTTACAAGAAATGGTTAAACGAATGGTGGCTGCTGATTTAGAAAGATTGAGTGTGGTATAATGTCGGAATTCAAAAAAAGAGTAGTAGAAAGATATGTAGAATTGAATAATGGAAACGGCGGAGCCTACTTCATGTTTTGTAGTGATTCAGATTGGTGTCAAAACTTAATCCCTCAAGATGAAGTGAAAACCGTTGTAGAATTAGGCAGTAGAGATGGCTTGGATGCTATTTGGTTACACAAACACTTCAACGCCGAAGTGGTTTGTTGGGAGTGTCACCCTGAACTTGTTGATGTTGTAAAAGACCACATACAGTTTTTTCCTGAAGTAGAATTGGTAGATAAAGCGGTTTGGTCGGAACAAACTACTTTGGAATTCAATATCGTTGTTAATGGTAATGTAGGAGCCTCAAGCGTCTTCAAAGCAAAAAACGATGAGAATAGACCACAACTTGAGCAAAAAACTGTATCAGTAGAAACTGAAACATTGGAATCATGGTGGCAAACTCATCGTAAAGGAAAAACTATTGATTTACTATGTTTAGATTTACAAGGTGCAGAAATAGAAGCCTTGAAAGGAGCCACATCACTTTTACCTGATGTGAAATACATCATTACAGAAGGTTGTCGAAACCCTGAATACGAAGATGCACCCACTTTAGAAGATATTAGAGGTTTGTTAGCCGAATACGGTTTCCAAGAAATAGGCAACAACGAAGGAAGTCCTTACGCCGATGAACATCAAGCAGATTACTTGTTTTCCAAGGTGATTTCGTGAAGAAATGGATTCTGTTTGGAAAGGAAGTGCATGACGATTTGCACGATGAGATTTATGTTCAATTTGTAGCCAATGTGTTTTCGGCTCTTGTCACAGCAGCCATGATTGGGGCTTACCATTTACTTTTCCATGCGTGATTACTATGAAGATAGCAGTATTATCATTAGGTTGGCCTCCTTTATGGGGGGGTGGAGAGGTTTATCCACATAGATTAGTAGAAGCCTTGTGTTCCGTGGGAGTTGATGCTTGCGGAATAACAGTCACACCTGAACTTGAAGGTATGGATAATGGTTCTGCCCCTGTAATCAGAATCCCTACTCCTGAAATCCTACATCATGTGGAATCAAATCACTACACCGAGGAAGGCGATAACGATTACAAACTCATACCCATGATGTTTGACTTACCTAACAAAGATAAATTAATCGGAGCGTGGTTGCGAGATATAGAGCAACAAGTAGATTACAAAAGTTTCGATTTGCTAATTCACTTGAATCAAACTTTACCGTTGCTTGAGGGTGAACCTCATACTGAAAAAATAAGAGAAATGTTTCCTAATCGTATTACTTTGTCTTACGATATTGATAAAGATATTCTGTTGGATTTAGAAAATGAAGTTGCAGTTTCTCGCAGAAACTACGATGAGGTGTTAGGGTTCTTCAATTCCGTGTTGAATGAAACCAATGAAGAGGGTCTAACCCTTGCGGAAGAATTAAGAAAAAATCACCAATACCTAAACACTCACAGCGAACAGGGGGAAAAGGCTCGACTATACATCACAGATTTCAATAAAAAGGTAGTGAACAATCTTTTACACAAAGAAAAGGGATTTGTTTTTCACCCACCTTTAGATGATAGTTGGTGGCTCAGGGAAAAGAAACAACACAACGACACTTTCACAGTAGGGGCTATTAACCCTATCGGAATCAAAGGTGGTGATATGATAGTAGATGCTGTTGTGAATAATCCTGATTATCACTTTCGAGTGTTAGCGGGTGGGTGGGGCAACGGTAAAAGAGCATTCAAAGATAGGTTGGCTCATAAATCTCACTTTTACGGGATTGAACCGCCTACTAACTACGAGTTAATTGATTATGTGGACGACATCAAAGGATTCTACGACAGTCTTGATGTGTTTATGTTCCCATCTCAAACTGAAGGCTACGGTCAAGTAGCCGCAGAAGCGATGTCACGATTAGTTCCTGTGATAACCAAAGATTATCCTACGATTCGTGAAGCCTCACACAATCATGCTTACTATGTTGCATTGAAAGATTACGGTGTGTTTGGAAAGTGGTCAGAAGCACTCCAAGAAGTAGAAGAAGACTACGACTATTGGTTGGAACAAGCCGAAAAGGGTGCAAAACTACTCAAGAAACGCCAAGACCAAGAAATACTTGGCCTGAAACTATTCCTTGAACAGTTGGCTGCTGATTTTTAGATAGCCTGACG
>CENV01005225.1_pt1 | contig 14151 bp, 10 predicted proteins | sample 530231 | NCBI WGS metagenome assembly CENV01 (sample SAMEA2619815, study PRJEB7988) | marine metagenome | biome: marine biome (ENVO:00000447); feature: surface water layer (ENVO:00002042); material: "saline water (ENVO:00002010), including plankton (ENVO:xxxxxxxx)" | depth 5 m | reverse complement strand
GCTCGACGCCAACGGCAAGCTGACCCCGCATTTCATCACCATCAGCAATATCGAGTCCCGCGATCCGAAGAAAGTGATCGCCGGCAACGAGAAGGTGATCCGTCCGCGCCTGGCCGACGCCGCCTTCTTCTACGACAACGACTGCCGCAAACCCCTGGAACAGCATGCCCAGGGCCTCGCCCAGGTGGTGTTCCAGCAGAAGCTGGGCACTCTGGCGGACAAGTGCGACCGCATCGGCTGGCTGGCCGGCGAGATCGCCGACCGCATCGGCGGTGACGCCAACCTGGCGCGCCGCGCCGGCGCGCTCAGCAAGGCGGATCTGAACAGCGAGATGGTGTACGAGTTCGACACCATGCAGGGCGTGATGGGCTATTACCTGGCCCGCAACGAGGGCCTGCCCGAAGAGCTGGCCCAGGCGCTGCACGAGCAGTATTTGCCGCGCTTCGCCGGCGACGGGCTGCCGCGCACCAAAACCGGCCAGGCGGTGTCCCTGGCGGACAAGATCGACACCCTGGTGGGTATCTTCGGCATCGGCCAGAAGCCCTCCGGCACCAAGGACCCCTACGCGCTGCGCCGCGCCACCCTGGGCATCCTGCGCATCATCATCGACAACCAGCTGCCGCTGGACCTGCGCGACCTGCTCGACCAGGCGGCGGTGGCCCTCGGCCAGCGCATCGACGCCGACCGGGTGGACGAGGCCTTCGACTTCGTCAAAGGCCGCTACCGGGCCATGTACCAGGAGCAGGGCTTCGCCACGCCGGTGATCCTGTCGGTGCTGGCCCTCGACGAAGCCTGCCGCCGGCCGCTGGATTTCGACCGCCGGGTGCGGGCGGTGGCGGCGTTCCAGAACCGCGACGAAGCCCAGGCCCTGGCCGCCGCCAACAAGCGCGTCTCCAACATCCTCGCCAAACTGGACAAAGCGCCGCCGGAAGAGATCGACGGTGCCCTGCTGGAGGAAGAGGCGGAGCAGACCCTCACCGACATGGTGGTGGACGCCTACGCCCGCTCCGAACCGTTGCTGGAAGAGGGCAACTACGAAGCGGTGCTGGCGCTGCTCGCCGAACTGCGCGAGCCGGTGGACGCCTTTTTCGACCAGGTGATGGTGATGGCCGAGGACCCGGCGGTGCGCGACAACCGCCTGGCGCTGCTCACCTTCCTGCGTGATCTGTTCCTCAACGTGGCCGACATCAGTCTGCTGCAGGAATAGGAGCGTTCTACCCATTTAGCGGCTTCGTAGCGCGGTTCGCTCTCGGTGCCACTGCATAGGGTAATTCCGCTTAACTCGAAGGAGTCCCCATGCGCATTGACCTCTCAGGCAAGAAAGCGATTGTTTCCGGCTCCACCGCCGGTATTGGTTTCGGTATCGCCCGGGGCCTGGCCCTGGCCGGCGCGGTCGTGGTGATTACCGGCCGCACCCAGGAACGGGTGGACCAGGCGATCGACGCTCTCAAGCAGGAGACCAAGAGCGGCGGCATCGAGGGCGTCGCCGCCGATCTGGGGCGGGCCGACGGCTGCCAGGCACTGATCGACGCCCATCCGGACGCGGATATCCTGGTCAATAACGTGGGCATCTTCGAGCCCAAGGGCTTCTTCGATATCGACGACGACGACTGGGAGCGGTTCTTCCAGATCAACGTGATGAGCGCGGTGCGGCTGTCCCGCCACTATGCCCGGGGCATGCGCGACCGGGGTTGGGGCCGCATTCAGTTCCTGTCCAGCGAATCGGCGCTGAATATTCCCACCGAAATGGTTCACTACGGCATGACCAAAACCGCCGTGCAGTCCATTTCCCGGGGCCTGGCCAAGGTGCTGGCCGGTACCGGTGTCACGGTGAACGCCATCCTGCCCGGGCCTGATATACTGCCGCCCATGAACGCATCCAAACTGGTTATTCTCGACCGCGACGGGGTGATTAACGAAGACTCCGACGCCTACATCAAAACCCCCGAGGAGTGGCGCCCGCTGCCCGGCAGCGCGGCCGCCATCGCCCGGCTTAACCACGCCGGGTACCGCGTGGTGGTGGCCACCAACCAATCCGGGCTGGCACGGGGCTATTTCGATCAGGCCGGCCTGGACGCCATTCACCGCACCATGGCGGCCCACCTGGAGGGCGCCGGGGCCCGGCTTTCCGGCGTGTTTTTCTGTCCCCACGGCCCGGACGACGGCTGCGCCTGCCGCAAACCGTTGCCGGGACTGATCGACCAAATTGTTGCCGAGTATGGCGATGTCACCGGTGTCCCCATGGTTGGTGATAGTCTGAGGGACCTGGAAGCCGGCGTCGCGCGCGGCTGCCGCCCGGTGCTGGTGCTGACCGGCAAGGGCCGGCGCACCCTCGACAAAGGCTTGCCGGAAACCCTGGGCCCGGTGGATGTTTACGATTCCCTGGCCGGGTTCGTCGATCAGTTTCTCAAGGACCCTTCATGAAAGAACCCGCCGGTGGCCCGCCCAGTTGGGGCATCCGCATTCGCAGTGTGCTGTTTTTCGTTATCTACAACGCGGTGGGCATTGTCCATGGTCTCAACTGCCTGCTGATTGGCTGGTTTCTCCCCCGCGATCAACGTTACCGTTTTGTGAATATCTGGACCCGCTTCGCCATGTGGCTGCTCGGCCGTCTCAACGGCGTGCGTATCCGGGTGGAGGGCCGCGAGCATTTGCAGGACGGGCCGATGGTGATAATCGCCAACCACCAGAGCAGTTGGGAAACCTTTTATCTGCAATTATTGATCTCGCCCCAGGCCACGGTGCTGAAACGGGAACTGCTGTGGCTGCCGTTTTTCGGCTGGGGCCTGGCGCTGCTTAATCCGATTCGCATTGATCGCGGCAAGGGCAGGGCGGCACTGAAAGCGGTTTTGGAGCAGGGCGCCGAGCGTCTTAAGGACGGCATTCCGGTGGTGATTTATCCGGAAGGCTCCCGACAGAAACCCGGTACTTTGGGCCATTTTAATCACGGCGGTTCGTTACTCGCCTGCCGTAACAAGGTGCCGGTGGTGGCGATCAGTCATAACAGCGGCGATTGCTGGCCGGCCCGTTCCTGGCTGCGCTTGCCCGGTGAAATTATTTTGCGTATCAGCCCGCCCATTAATACCGAGGATAAAGACGCAAAAACCGTTACCCGGCTGGCGGAACAATGGATTTTTGAACATTATCCCGGTGAACCGGCCAAAACCCCGAAAGCGTAATTGCGTTTTTTTCTAATAATAACTACAGTTTCCCGCACAAGGCCGACCCTATCTATTAAGGACCACCGAAAATGACTATCAATCTTGACGATCTTTCTGTCGCGGAACTGGAAAAACTGATCAAGCAGGCTGAGAAAAAGCTCGAGAAGAAACGTCTCGACGCGGTGAAAAGCGCCCAAGCGGAAATTTCCAAGATCGCCAAGGATCTCGGCGTTTCCGTGGATGACCTGCTGCAGGAGAAAGCCAGCCGGCAGAAGAAGGCGGCTCGCAAAACCACCGCCCGCAAGAAGAAAGCAGGCGTTCGCAAGCCCGCCAAGGTGAAATACCGCAACCCGAACGACAGCTCGCAAACCTGGACCGGCCGTGGCAAGCGCCCGGTGTGGCTGCGCGAAGCCCTGGAAAACGGCGCCAAGCTGGAAGATTTCGCGGTTTAACCCCGCCGGTTTGAGAGCCAGGCAACCGGGCGCCCGCCCGGTTGCTCCCTTCCGTTTTTTCTAGATATCCAGATTGGACACCTGCAGCGCATTGGACTCAATGAACTTGCGGCGCGGGTCCACGTCGTCGCCCATCAGGGTGGTGAAGATCTGATCCGCGGCAATCGCGTCCTCCACCGTTACCTGCAGCATCCGACGGGACTCGGGATCCATGGTGGTTTCCCACAGCTGGTCCGCGTTCATCTCCCCCAGACCCTTATAGCGCTGCACACTGGTGCCGCGGCGGGCCTGTTGCATCAGCCAGGCCAGGGCCTCGGCGAAGTGGCGGATCGGTTTGCGGGTTTCACCGCGCTCCACGGCCGCGTCACTGGCCAGCAGCCCCTCGAGCGTCTCGCCCAGGTGCTTGATGCGCCCGTAATCCGGCGATTGCAGGAAGTCCAGTGACACCCGGTACTCCCGGGGCACCCCGTGGGCGATCACCTTCACATGGGGCAAATAGAGGCCTCTCTCGGTGTCCAGCTCGGGGCTCACCGTGAACGTCTGGCTGCCGTCGGTGAGGGCGTCCACGCGGGCGCCCAGTTCGGCGCACCACTGCTTCATGAAGGCTTCGTCGGTGAGCTTGCTCTCGTCCACGGACGGCATGTAGATCATCTGCTCGAGCACCAGCGCCGGGAACACCCGGGACTGACGGTCGACGATGCGCATCACCTGGCGGTATTCGCCGATCAGGTTGCCCAGGGGCTCACCGCTCACCGGCGGGGCGTCGTTGCCCGGGTAGAGGGCGGCCTTCTCCAGCGCCAGGTTGGTGAGGTAGTCCTCCAGAGCCGGGTCATCCTTGATGTAGGTTTCCTGCTTGCCCTTCTTGACCTTGTAGAGCGGCGGCTGGGCGATATACACATGGCCGCGGGCGATCAGCTCCGGCATCTGCCGGAAGAAGAAGGTGAGCAGCAGGGTGCGGATGTGGGAGCCGTCCACGTCCGCGTCGGTCATGATGATGATGCGGTGGTAGCGCAGCTTTTCCACGTTGTATTCATCACGGCCGATCCCGCAGCCCAGTGCGGTAATCAAAGTGCCTACCTCTTGCGAGGAAAGCATCTTGTCGAAGCGGGCTTTCTCCACGTTGAGAATCTTACCCTTCAACGGCAGGATCGCCTGGTACTTGCGGTCCCTGCCCTGCTTGGCGGAGCCGCCCGCGGAATCACCCTCCACGATGTAGAGCTCGGAGAGCGCCGGGTCTTTTTCCTGGCAGTCCGCCAGCTTGCCGGGCAGGCCGGCGATATCCAGGGCGCCCTTGCGGCGGGTCATGTCGCGGGCCTTGCGGGCCGCGTCCCGGGCCCGGGCCGCGTCGATGATTTTCTGCACGATTTGCTTGGCTTCCTGGGGATGCTCCAGTAGGTAATCCTGAAATTTCTCGGACATGGTCTGCTCAACGGCGGTCTTCACCTCGGAGGAGACCAGCTTGTCCTTGGTCTGGCTGGAAAACTTGGGATCCGGCACTTTCACCGAAATCACCGCCGTCAGGCCTTCACGGGCGTCGTCGCCGGTGGGGTTGGCTTTTTCCCGCTTGAGGAAGCCTTCCCGGTCCATGTAGTTATTCAGCGAACGGGTCAGCGCGGCACGGAAGCCCGCCAGGTGGGCACCGCCGTCGCGCTGGGGAATATTGTTGGTGAAGCAGAAAATATTCTCCTGGTAGGAGTCATTCCACTGCATGGCCACTTCCACGGCGATGCCGTCTTCCCGGTCGAACTGGAAGTGGAACACCTCATTGAGCGCGGTCTTGCTCCGGTTGAGATAGGTGACGAAGGCACTGAGACCGCCTTCGTACTCAAAGATGTCCTCGTCGCCGGTGCGCTCGTCCTTCAGGTGGATTCGCACGCCGGAGTTCAGGAAGCTCAGCTCGCGCAGCCGCTTCGCCAGGATGTCGTAGTGGAATTCGATATTGGTGAAGGTCTCGGACGACGGCCGGAAGTGAATCGCGGTGCCGGTGCTGTCCGTGGTGCCCACCGTATCCAGCGGCTTTTCCGGCACGCCGTGGCGGTAACTCTGCTCATACACGTTGCCGTGGCGACGGATGGTCAGCTTCAGGGATTCGGACAGGGCGTTGACTACGGAAACGCCCACGCCGTGCAGCCCCCCGGAGACCTTGTAGGAGTTGTCGTCGAACTTACCGCCGGCGTGCAGCACCGTCATGATCACCTGAGCGGCGCTGACACCCTCTTCGGTGTGCATGTCCACGGGGATGCCGCGGCCGTTGTCCGATACGGAGATGGATTCATCCGGATGGATGACCACCCGGATCTCGGAACAGTGCCCGGCCAGGGATTCGTCGATGGAGTTATCGACCACCTCGAAAACCATGTGATGCAAACCGGTGCCGTCATCCGTATCACCGATGTACATGCCGGGACGTTTGCGAACGGCGTCCAGACCCTTCAGCACCTTAATGCTGGATGAATCGTAGTTTTGTTCCGCCATGTCTTTACCTTATGGATCGTCCGATATCCGCTGAACACGGCCATGTTCCACGTGGAACATTCGGGCCGCAGCGCCCTTATGCTCATCAATAGCGGGGTCCAGGTGCTCCCTGTCCACCGCCGTTATCAATGTTTGGTGTGATCCCGCCGCCAGAAACCCCAGCAACGTGGCCCGGTGGGTCTGATCCAGTTCAGAGCCCAGATCATCCACCAGCAGCGTGCAGACCTTCCCGGCCTCCTGGATCAGGGGAAGCTGGGCCAGCACCAGGCCGTAGGCCATGATCTTGGCCTGGCCTCGGGACACCCGGTCCCGGGCAAGACTGCCACCCGCCGTGATCTTGAGCTCGGCACGGTGAAAGCCGGTGTGGGTAAACCCGCGTCGCAAATCTTCATCGCGGGAGCGGGCCAGGGCGTCCAGATAGGACTCGCCCTCCCGGCGTCCGGTCTGCAAAACCAGCCCGCCTTTGATCTCCGGAGCGAGCAACGCCATCGCTTCCAGCCAGCGGCTTTTCAGCCGCTGCAGATACCCATCACGTAACCGTTCAATACTATCAGAACTGGCCGCCAGTTTCTGGTCCCAATAGCCCAACTCACGGGGGGTTACCCGGCCGCTGCGCAGCAGGGCATTGCGTTGCTTCAGGGCGGCGCTGGCTTCCTTCCACACCGGCAGGAAGGAATGTTCCACGTGGAACATTCCCCAGTCCAAAAACCGCCGGCGCAGGGCGGAGGGCCCGAAGATCAACTCCACCGACTGGGGGTGCAACGCCAGCACAGGAAGCAGGGCAGCCACATCGCTCAGGGCGCCTGGCGTGGCGCCATTGAGCTTCAGCGACTGGATGCCGCCGGGGGCGCGGCGAATGCCGAGCCGGTGATGGTTTTCACCAATCTCCACGCGGGCGAACAGGGTGGCGGCGTCGGCGCCGTCGCGGACCAGCCGGGACAACCGGCCGCCGCGAAAGGAGCGGCCGCCACTGCCGATAAAGTAGATGGCTTCCAGCAGGCTGGTTTTGCCGCTGCCGTTGGCGCCGACAATCAGATTCAGTCCCGGCGCCGGCGAAAGCTCCGCCTGCTGATAGTTACGGAAATCCGTGAGTCGCAGATCAGCTAGCATGAAAGGGCAAGAAGGCGGGGAAGAGTGGGCGCCCGCTGAAAGCAGGCGCCGGTGCTTGGCAGGGGGCGCGCCCTAGAGGCGCATCGGCATAACCACATAAATGGCCGCCTCGTGCTCCGGATCGGTGATCAGAGCACTGCTGTTGCTGTCGCCCAGTTCCAGGCGGGCCTGGGTGCCGTCCATGGTGTTGAGGACGTCGAGCAGGTAGCTGACATTGAAGCCGATCTCCAGGGGGCCACCCTGGTAGTCCACGGACACTTCCTCTTCCGCTTCTTCCTGCTCCGGGTTGTTGGCGACGATACGCAGGCTGCCTTCGGAAAGCTGCACCCGCACACCGCGATACTTCTCGTTGGAAAGAATCGCCACCCGGCTCAGCGCCTGGCGCAGCGTTTCCCGATCGGCCATCACCACCCGGCTGCCGTCCTTGGGAATAACCCGTTCGTACTCCGGGAACTTGCCGTCCACCAGTTTGGAGGTAAAGGTAATCGATCCGGCTACAATGCGAATGTGGTTACGGCCCAGGGTGAGGCGTGCGTTCTCCGCGGCGTCGGACAGGATCCGCGCCAGCTCCATGACACCCTTGCGGGGCAGGATCACGCCGGCTTCCTCGCTCTGGCCTTCCAGGGCCGCGTCGCACAGCGCCAGGCGGTGGCCGTCGGTGGACACCGCCCGCAGCATGCCGGAGCGCAGCTCGAACAGCATGCCGTTAAGGTAGTAGCGGACGTCCTGCTGGGCCATGGAGAAAGCGGTATGGTCGATCAACTGACGCAGGGTATGGGGCGCGATCTCCAGCACCGAACCGCTGTTGTCCTCTTCCTGATTGGGAAACTCGGACGCGGGCAGAGTGGCCAGGGAGAAACGGCTGCGGCCGGAGCGCACAAGCATTCTCTCGCCGTCCACCTCGAAGCGGATGTCCGCTTCCGCCGGCAGGCTCTTGGCGATGTCCACCAGCTTGCGGGCCGGCACCGTGGTTTCACCGGCCTGGTGTTCGCCTTCCAGCGGCAACCGCGCCACCAGCTCCAGTTCCAGGTCGGTGCCGGTCAAGGAAAGTTGGCCGTCCCCCACTTCCATGAGCACATTGGACAAAACCGGCAGCGTTTGGCGTTTTTCGACCACCGCGGCAACTTGCTGTAGCGGTTTGAGCAGTTGTTCACGGTTGATGGAGAATTTCATGTCGCTTTCCCGTTTCAGTTGATCCGTCAGGACGTCAGGGTCCTCAGGAGGTTTTGATAATCTTCTTCTATTTCCGGATTGGATTCGCGCAGCTCCAGCACCTTCCGGCAGGCATGCAATACCGTGGTGTGGTCCCGGCCGCCGAAGCTTTCCCCGATCTCCGGCAGGCTATGGCTGGTCAACTCCTTGGACAACGCCATCGCCACCTGGCGCGGCCTGGCCACCGAGCGGGTACGCCGCGGTGAGTGCAGGTCCGGCACCTTGATCTTGTAGTACTCCGCCACCGTGCGCTGGATATTGTCGATGCTGATCTGACGGGCCTGCAGGGCGATCAGATCCTTGAGCGCTTCCTTAATCAGGCCGATATCGATCTGCGCCCCGGTGAAGCGCACATGGGCGATCACACGGCGCAGCGCGCCCTCCAGCTCACGCACGTTGGAGCGAATGCGCTGGGCTATAAAGAACGCCGCGTCATTGGGCAGCTCGACGCGCGCCTCCTCCGCCTTCTTTTTCAGGATCGCGACCCGCGTCTCCAGCTCCGGCGGCTCCAGCGGTTGCGACAGCCCCCACCCGAACCGGCTTTTCAGCCGTTCCTCAAGGCCGTCCACTTCCTTAGGGAATTTATCGCATGTCAGGATGATTTGCTGCCCGTTTTCCAACAACGCATTAAAGGTGTGGAAAAACTCCTCCTGGGACTGCTCCTTACCTGCAAAAAACTGAATATCATCAATCAGCAGGGCGTCCACCGAACGGTAGAAGCGCTTGAACTCGTTGATGGTCTTATTCCGCAACGCCGAGATCATGTCCGCCACGAACCGCTCACTGTGCAGATAGACCACCTTGGCGTTGGGGTTGCGGCGCATCAGCTCGTTGCCCACCGCATGCATCAGGTGGGTCTTACCGAGCCCCACACCGCCATACAGCAGCAGCGGGTTATAGCCGTGGCTGGCCGGGTTCTCCGCCACCTGCTGAGCCGCCGCGCAGGCCATGCGGTTGGACTTGCCTTCCACGAAAGTCAGAAAGGTGAAGCCCGAATTCAGATTGCTGCGGTGTTTGGCGGCACCGCCCAGCTCCGGCGACACCGCCTTGGCGCGGGGCTCGATCACCGGCGCCGCGCGGCTGTCGGCGGGGCGGCCACGGGCGGCACCGGCCTCCGGTTGCCGGGGTGCCGGGGCGGCCCGGGAGCTGCCCACTTCCAACCGTAACTGGGGCAGGGGGCCGCTCTTCAGCTCGCCCAGCACCTCGCTGATACGTTCCACGTATTTGTCGCGAACCCAGTCGACCACGAAGCGATTAGGCGCGAAAAGCGTCAATTCTCCGCCATCCTCGGAAGCCGTCACCTGTAACGGCCGGATCCACATGTTGAATTGCTGGGACGGCAGTTCGTCTTCCAGCCGAGTCAAACAGCGATTCCAAAGCTCCTCGGACACATCCCCGCCTTTACCGTCGATGGTGAATAAGACGTTGCATTCTATACCCCCGTCCGGCCAATTATCCACAGCTCCCGGGACCTTTTTCTTTTCACTTTTCCTGTGGATAACTACGGCGGTAACCCTGTGCGCACCCGGGCTCACAACTCTGGGGATAACCAGGTGGATCAATTCCGTCCCCAATTGACCACCGACTGTCCCCCGTTCGTCCCCGTGACTTACACACAGTTATACGTCAGTTGCCAACAGGCTAAATCATTGCTTTATATGGCTTTTTTCCGCTTATCCACAGAATCGGCCTTCCCTTACTATTACCACTGCTACTAAAAACATATAAATATTTAATTCTTTTAGTAACACCCCGACCCGCTCCGGAAAGCCCGGTTGACAGCCAGCCCCCGCACGACTATTATCCGCGGCCTCTTAAGCCCATGACTTCCTATTTGGGGATGACGCCATGAAACGGACATTCCAGCCGAGCAACATCAAGCGTAAGCGTAACCACGGTTTCCGTGCCCGCATGGCCACCAAAAATGGCCGCAAAATCGTCGCGGCACGTCGCGCCAAAGGTCGTAAACGGCTGACAGCCTGAGTCAGCCTCCGGCGCTGACCGCTGTCTTCCGTTTTCGCCATGGTGCCAGTGTCAGCGCCCGATACTCCGTCCTTCCGCTTCACCCGAGAACAGCGCCTGCTTGACGGCGCCCAGTTCCAGGCCGTGTTCAACGCCCCGGACTGGCGGGTCTCCGACCGTTATTTTCTCATTCTTGCCCGCCGTAACGACCTGCCCCAGGCACGACTGGGTCTGGTGATCGGCCGTCGTAAAGCACGCCACGCCGTGGACCGCGCCGCGATCAAGCGCCGTGCCCGCGAACAGTTCCGTTTGCGCCAGCATGAGCTGGCCGGCCTGGATCTGATCGTGCTTCTGCGGGGCCCTTGTCCCAAGGAAGGGGGCCGTTCGTTGACACCGGCTCTGTCCGAGCTGCTGGACAAGCTGCTTGCCAAGCGTGGGCAAGACTGAGAAACTGCCGTCCGCTTTTTCTCGCCAGAACCCAATCGAATTATGGATATCCCTCGCGCGTTAGTGATCACTGGTATTGCCGTTGTTTCCTACCTGATGATCCAGGCGTGGCAACGGGACTATATGTCCCCGCAGACCACGCCGGTGGCCCAGGAACAAACCCTGGCCGACGACACCGCCCCCGCCAATGACAGCGACCCGCTGCCGCAGCCGGACAGCGCCGAGGGCACCGTGCCGGAACCCGCCGGCGAGCAGCAGGCCGAGGCACCGGCCCCGGACTCCCAGAGCGGTGACGCCGAGCAGCGCATTGAAGTGAATACCGATGTGCTGGCCCTGGAGATCGATCCCCTGGGCGGCGACATCGTTCGCGTGGCCCTGCCCGAATACCCGCGCCACGCGGACACTCCGGATCAACCGTTCGTTCTGCTGCAGAACGACGCCGGCCGGACCTATGTGGCGCAAAGCGGGCTGGTCGGCAAGAACGGCACCGACACCGCCGAAGGCCGCCCCACCTGGCAGGCCGGGCAGGACCGCTACCGCCTGCAGGACGGCGAGAAAGAACTCAACGTGGATCTCACCCTGAGCCAGAGCGGCGGGGTGGAGATCATCAAACGCTATACCTTCGAGCGCGGCAGCTACCTGGTCCGCGTCAGCCATATTGTCCGCAACAACAGCGGCGAGGCCTGGCAGGGCGCGCTCTACGGCCAGATCAAACGGGACGGCAGCGAAGACCCGGGCAAAAGCACCCAGGGCTTTATTCCCATGCCCACCTACCTGGGCGCGGCGTACTGGAGCCAGGACAAGCCCTACAACAAGCTGCCGTTCGACGACATGCAGGACGAGCCGCTGCGGCTCACCCAGGAGGGCGGCTGGATCGCCATGCTCCAGCACTATTTCGTGTCCGCCTGGATTCCCGATGCCCAGGGGCGCTACACCTACTCCACCCTGTACCGCGAGAACCGCAACGAATACCTGCTGCGCTTCGTGTCCGCCTCGGCGGAAGTTCAGCCCGGCGAGGAAAAGGTGTTCTACGCGGAGTTCTACACCGGTCCCAAGATCCAGGATCGCCTGGAAGCGATCAGCCCCGGCTTTAACATGACCGTGGACTACGGCTGGCTGTGGTTCCTGGCCCAGCCGATCTTCCACCTGTTGGTGTTCCTGCAGAGCGGCGAGCTGGATATCTTCGGCCTGCAGATGGATCTCGGCTTCGGGGTCGGCAACTGGGGCGTGGCGATCATCCTGCTGACGCTGGTGATCAAGTCCCTGTTCTTCAAGCTCAGCGCCACCAGCTACCGGTCCATGGCCAAGATGCGCAAAGTGGCCCCCGAGATGCAGCGCATCAAGGAAGAGAACAAGGGCGACCGGCAGAAGCAGCAGCAGGAAACCATGAAGCTGTTCCAGCGGGAGAAGATCAACCCCCTGGGCGGCTGCCTGCCGATTCTGGTACAGATGCCGGTGTTCATCTCGCTCTACTATGTGCTGCTGGAATCGGTGGAACTGCGCCAGGCGCCGTTCTTCCTGTGGATCAACGACCTGTCGGTGATGGACCCGTACTTTGTCCTGCCGATTCTGATGGGCGCGTCCATGTTCCTGCAGACCCGCCTCAACCCGACGCCGGCGGATCCCACCCAGGCCCAGGTGATGAAATGGATGCCGGTGATCTTCTCGGTGTTCATGCTGTGGTTCCCGGCGGGTCTGGTGCTGTACTGGCTGACCAACAACCTGTTGTCGATCGCCCAGCAGTATCTGATCACCCGCAAGATCGAACGGGGCGGTTGATCGCCCCCCACAGCGAAGTCTGTAAAGCCGGCCTTGATGGGCCGGCTTTTTCTTTTCACTGCCCCTGTCTGGCGTTCCGCCGTCCGGGCTCCCTATAATCCCGCCATGTCCGCAGCCAGCTCCGATACCATCGTCGCCATCGCCACCGCCCCCGGCCGGGGAGGCGTGGGCGTGCTGCGTCTGTCCGGTGATCGCGCGCTCGACATTGCCAGATTGCTCATTGGTGAGCGCTCACTTTCGCCCAGAAAGGCGCATTTCAGCACCTTCAAGGATCCGGAAGGCCAGGTGATCGACGAGGGGCTGGTGCTCTGGTTCCCGGCACCCGGCTCGTTCACCGGCGAGGAAGTGGTGGAACTGCAGGGCCACGGCGGCCCGGTGATCCTGGATATGCTGGTGGCCGCCTGCGTGCACCACGGTGCCCGCCAGGCCCGCGCCGGGGAGTTCTCCCAGCGGGCCTTCCTCAACGACAAGATGGACCTCACCCAGGCGGAGGCGATCGCCGATCTGATCGACGCCGGCACCCGGGAATCCGCCCGCGCCGCCCTGAACTCCCTGCAGGGCGCGTTCTCCCGGGAAGTGAACACCCTGGTCGAGCAGCTCATTCAGTTGCGCATCTATGTGGAAGCGGCCATCGACTTCCCCGAGGAGGAGATCGATTTCCTCTCCGAAGGCGGGGTGGCCGACGACCTGCGCGGGCTGATCCGTCAGGCGGAGGAGGTGCTGGCCAGCGCCCGCCAGGGGCGCCTGGTCCGGGAGGGCCTGACCCTGGTGATCGCCGGCCGGCCCAACGCGGGGAAATCCTCGCTGATGAACGCCCTGGCCGGCTTCGACGCCGCCATCGTCACCGAGGTGGCCGGCACCACCCGGGACGTGCTGCGCGAAGCGATCCAGCTGGACGGCATGCCGCTCAATCTGATCGACACCGCCGGCCTGCGGGAAAGCGGCGACCAGATCGAGCAGGAGGGCATCCGCCGGGCGTTCGCCGAAATCAAGAAGGCGGACCGCTTGCTGGTGGTGGTGGACGCCCAGGAAACCCCGGACAACCTGGATGATCTGGCCACGCTGCTGCCGCAGAGCCAGCAGCAGCTGGACGATCTGGATCTGCCGGTGACCCTGGTGCTCAACAAGGCCGACCTGAGCGGCGACCCGCCGGGCCCCCACCCGGAGCGGCCGGATACCTTCATTCTGTCCGCCGCCAGCGGCGACGGCATGGACGCGCTGCGCCGGCATCTCAAAGCCGCCGCCGGCTACCAGGGCGAGGCGCAAAGCCGTTTCTCCGCCCGCCGCCGTCATATCACCGCTCTCCAGGACGCCCTCGCCGCCCTGGCCAAGGGCGCCGACCAGCTGCACCGGCACGCCGCCGGCGAGCTGCTCGCCGAGGACCTGCGGGCGGCCCAGCAGGCGCTGGAAGAGATCACCGGCGCCTTCACCGCCGACGACCTGCTGGGACGTATTTTTTCCTCCTTCTGCATCGGTAAATGAACCCGGACGGTATTTTAGGTATCTTGCGTACTGGCTAAATGCCAGCACCGGCCCGGTTCCGGTCGGGGGAT
>CENV01012744.1_pt1 | contig 14188 bp, 16 predicted proteins | sample 530231 | NCBI WGS metagenome assembly CENV01 (sample SAMEA2619815, study PRJEB7988) | marine metagenome | biome: marine biome (ENVO:00000447); feature: surface water layer (ENVO:00002042); material: "saline water (ENVO:00002010), including plankton (ENVO:xxxxxxxx)" | depth 5 m | reverse complement strand
GTCGACCCTACCTCGTTGATTGATGATGTCATAGTTTCTGCTGGTGGTCGAGCTGTTAGACCGGCAAAAACCTTAGATGAAGCCAAGGCAGCGTTTGAAACGTCACCAAATGACCCTGTTTTAAGAAAACAATATTTGGACTTGCGTCGCGCACGTGATGCTGAACTGTCGCAAATGTCTAACACTGAGCAACTGAAACTAGACACTAGCTATAGAATGCAGCACCAGCCTCGTGGCCCACAGGATGGCGGTGGTAGACTTGATGACGTAACGGCTGGCGGTGAGTTGTTTCCAGAAGATGTTTATTCAGCAGATGGTTTACGTTTTTATGGCAACCCAAGAAATTCATTTGACCGACAGTCTCATGCTGCAATTTTGGCGGCTCGTGGCAATCCAGAAGCTGAAATAACTATTTACAGAGGTGTGCCAAAGGATGTTGACCAGATAAACGCTGGTGATTGGGTGACACTAAGCCCTGAATATGCACGGATTCACGCAGCCGATGGTTATGGGCCTAACGGTGATGAGGCTGGCAAGGTCATATCCATGAAAGTAAAAGTCAAAGATGTGTTCTCAGATGGAAATGATTTAAATGAATTTGGATATTTTCCAGAAGATTTAGCAGAATTAGGTGTAAAAAAGGTTGTGCCACCTAAAGAAGACGAACCGGGCATTATAGCTTTTCATGGCTCTGGCGCGGACTTTGATGAGTTTCGGCTAGAAATGATTGGTACTGGTGAGGGCGCACAGGCATATGGCTATGGGCTGTATTTTACTGACAGCGAGGATATAGCAAAGTTCTACAAAACATCCGTCAGTGGCAATTATGTTACTGCACAAACCCTAATGTTTGATGAAATAGTGCAAGTTTTAAAAGGTAAAATAAAACTAACCACCGATACCGTTTCAGATATTATAACTAAAAAAACTCCTGTTGATTCTTTGCCTCAAGAAACACAAAACCAGATAAAAGAAATACTGCAAAAAAATTACGAAGAAGAACTGAAAAAAAATGCTGGCAAAACTTACAAAGTCGGTCTTGCCCCCAAGCCTGACGAATTGCTGGATAATGAAAAAACAATTACTGAACAAACAAAGAAAATTCGTGATGCTCTTTATGCAAACGAAGAAATAAAAGCCCTTATAAAACGCAAACAAGAAGACGATGGGTTGCCCCCAGAATTATATACTGGGCAAGACCTTTACGCTGATTTAAGCAGAAATTTACAAAGTGATGTGGCAGCATCTGATGAATTGCTTAACGCTGGTATTAAAGGTTTAAAATATCGTGCCGCTGGTTCACGCGGTGCAAACGTAGACGCATCAGATGCTGAAATGAACTATGTCATCTTTGACGATAGAGCTATCAAGATATTAGAGAAATACGGAATTGTAGGGCCTGTAGCAGTTACAGCAACGGCTGTCGGTATGAAACAAGAGGAGCAGAGTAATGGCAATACCTCCTGATAACCAAGAACAAATGTCTCCTCTACAACAAGAGCAACAAATACCGATTGTTCCTAACCCGGATGAGCCGCAACCTATACAAGTTGCTGGTCGTGTTGGAGAAGGAGCTAACTTCATTGGCGATATGTTCAAATCCGTATTTGGTGAAACAGCCGATGTAACAAAGAAACCAACACAAAAAACAAATCAAGATTCTCCTGACTTCCCGGCTTCTGAGAGTTCCGCATCAAATGAACAGCCTTTGGCGCAACAGGATGAAGCTGGGAACATTTTTGTTAGAAGAGCAACTCAAGATGAATTAGCAGAATTAGTTCGATACCGTGATGATACAGACAGATTAGAAGATGATATGGATATTATCTTACCAAATCTGGACAAGGTATCTCTCACTCCATTGTTAGCCAAAGAAGGACAGACGCTCAAAAATGCTACTCAAGAAGCTGAAATACAATTACGAAGTACAATTCAAGCCGTTTATGAAAAGTATAAAAATACAATCGCGAGTGACGGTAAGAAAATACTACGTAAAGGTGAACGAGGTTTTGAACAAGTTATCAAAGATGCTCAGAAAATAAGTTCTGTCGATATCTTCCTAGACCTGATGAAACGAAATCCATCAGACAGATTGTTCAACGATGCTGAATTATTAGCTGCACGTAATGTGGTATTGTCATTACAGATGGAGGCTAACCGGCTCATAAAAATCGCAGAGAAAACAGGAACTGATGAAGACGTAGCTAGAGCGTTACAAGCCATATCATTAGAAGGATATAGCTCTATACAGCTCGTGGGAATACAAGAGTCTTACGGTAGAGGCTTGGCTGTAAACAAGATTATTGCAGCACCATCTAAGTCCAGAATAGATAGAATGCGAACCCTTCTCGAAACAAGCACCGGTAACGTAGGTCCATCTGCTCAAGTTACCGAAGAGAATGCAGTTGACTTCTTAGCTGCTTACGGTGGCAGAGAAGCTGGTATCCTGTTTATGAACGACTATAAGAATCTCCCGGCAGATGGCACAAGACATCGTTTTGCCAGACGTAGTATTATGCGTCGCGGTGCTGATATGCTGACAGAGATTTATCAATCTGCCCTACTCTCTAATCCAATCACACATGGTTTTAATACAGTTGGTAACGTGGTAATGGCTGAAACATTAATGATAGAACGATTCTTGGAGGGTAGACCACAAGAAGCTTTTGCGATGCTCAAAGCTCATTTTAAATATTTACCACAGGCGCTCAGAGCTATGTATGTAGCTGGTAAAACAGAGCGACCAATAGCAGACCAAACAAGTAAACTAGACACCGAAATGAGAGCAGTATCGAGGCAAGGTGCTGGGCTTCGTAGTGCTGAAGAAGGTGGTGGTGCTATGGAAAGTTCCGCTGCTATGTTTTTTGATGGTGCTGGTATTATGTTGAGAATGCTAGGCTTTAGACCTATGATGGCAATAGACGAGTTTCAGAAAGCTGGTCTGCGCGGTATGCAACTAGAAGCCCTTGCAACCAGAGCTAAAACTGATGCATACCGAGCAGCTATTAAAGATGGCGCTACAAAAGCTGAAGCAAAAGCAAGGAGTGAAAGTCAATATCTTGAGGTATTGCATTCGGAATCTGCGTTTGAGGAAGCTAGTGAGTTTGCTCGCATGGCTACATTCCAAGATGATTTGCCGTCTTACGCTAACTATTTTAGCGGTTTCTTTTCACATCCAATTACAAAAATATTTGCTCCTTTCTATAAAACACCAATAAACGTATTTAGAAGAATTACTGAGCGTACACCTCTTGGTCTGGCTTTGCCTGATGTCTTCGTAGATAAAATTATCAAAGGCTCACCGCAACAAAGACGCGAGGCTCTTACTAGAATAACAACAGGTACCGGATTTGGTGTTCTTACAATGTCGTTGGCAAGTGGTAGTATTGACGATGATTTTGTTATTACGGGTTATGGCCCTACCAATCCAAAAGAACGTGCTAATTGGCTTGAAACACATGAACCCTATTCTATCGGCATAAGACAAGAAGATGGCTCATGGGTCTATACCGGGTATTCTCGTTATGACCCCATTTCTGGAATATTAGCTATGGCAGCGGATACGGCTCATACTCTCCAATATGTCGATGATGACGGGATGGCAGATGACCTTGTTCTAAATGTGGGTTTGGCTACTATGAAGTACATTGGTGAATCTCATCCAATGGTTCAGTTTTTGGGTGAGATGCACGATGTAGCTGGTGGTGCTTTCTCAGGCGAAACTAAAGTTATGAAAGTAAGGGAGGCATTGGCAAGACAAGTCACAAACTACGGGCTAGTCATTGGGCAAGCTGTTGGAACGGCTGGTCTTGGCCCTCAGTCTCTAACCGCTACCTTGGAGAGATACATGGACCCTTATAAGCGTTCCGTGATGCCAGAGGAACGGTTTGGATATGTCCCGGGTGTTGGCTTACAGCCTGAGATAAGAGGCGTATATGAAGCGTTAGACTACGCTATGAGTCGTATACCCGGTCTTTCCAATGAATTACCTATTAGACGGAATCGGTGGTATGAGCCGCAAATGCAAGTATATAGCACCGAAGATGAAGAAGGTATGAGAAATGCTCCGATTTGGACAACCTTCAGTCCATTTAGAGTAATAAACAAACCTCAGAAAAATGTTGTCAATGAGGAGCTAGAAGAGCTTGGCCTTGGCTTCTACAACCTTCCTCGCTCGATGGGGGAATCCAAACTTGTTCTAACCGGAGAACAGTACGATAGGTATATTCAGTTATATAACAATCCTATGGAAGGTGAGTACAATAAAAGCATAAATGCACGATTTCCAAATAATCCTATAACTATAAACACAGTATTAGATGAATTTCAAAAAACAATTAAAAGTGATGCTTACAAAAATTTGCCAACAAAAAAATTAAAAATAAAAGCTCTACGAGATATTGATTCAATCTACAGAGGTTTGGCTAAAGAACAAATGTTGTTTGAATACCCAGAATTAAGGGCATTAGTGCAGCAACGAGAAGCTTATGAAGACTCCCAAGGTCGAAACCCTTCTATGTTATTTGACCCAACTAAACAACAATTAGAACAGGCTCAAAAATTCAACGATTCATTATTGAAATGACGCAATAAATATACAAGTATAATAAGTAAGGATTGATACATGGCTACATTCTCAGTAAATGAACAGATTAGACGTTTAAGGTTTACTGTTACCTCAAGCACTACGACGATATCAGTAAGTTTTCAAATCAATCAGTCATCAGATGTAAAAGTCTTAGATGATGGAACTCAAATAACCGAAGGTACTCATTACACAATTGTAGATAATAACGGTGATTTGGGTTTAAACACTGATGGCACATTTCGGGTAAAGTTAGCGACAGACTCAAATAGACCAGCAAACGGAAGTGTGCTTACGATATTCTCAGATATACCGTTGGCTCGTACATCAGTATACACAGCCGGGGGAACAATTACTGCCACTTCACTTGAGAGTGATTTTGACACCATTACGATGCAGTTAGCAGATAGGCGAGATGCGTTTTTGCGAAGCATTCATGTCCCCATAGAAGAAAACTTTTCAACCTCTTTGACATCCACAGATATGGAGCTGCCAACTATAGCAAACCGTTCTAATAAAGGTATTGGGTTTTCTACGGATGGTTCTCTTACTGCGATACCTCGCTTGGATTTAGCAAGTATCACTGTAGTAAATCGTAATGCTGGCACCGGAGCTACAGTAGGCTACAACTCAAATAGTAATGCATTTACTTTTGGCATACCAGCCGGTGCCACGGGAGCTACGGGAGCTACGGGAGCTACGGGAGCTACGGGAGCGCAAGGACCTCAAGGTCCGGCTGGTGCTGATGGTGCTGATGGTGCTGATGGTGCTGATGGACAAAACGCAACGACAACGGCAGTAGCAACGACAAGTGCTAATGGTTTAATGTCTAGCAGTGACAAGACTAAATTGGATGGTGTTGAGTCTAACGCAACAGCAGACCAGACAGCATCTGAAATCAGAGCTTTAGTTGAAAGTGCGAGTGATAGCAATGTATTTACGGATGCCGACCATACAAAACTTAATGGCATCGAAGCCAATGCTACCGCTGACCAAACGGCAGCAGAAATTAGGACATTAGTTGAATCTGCTTCAGACTCCAACGTATTCACAGATGCAGACCATACCAAGTTGAACGGCATAGAAGCAAATGCTACTGCTGACCAGACAGATTCAGAAATCAAAACTGCGTATGAAAACAATTCTGACACTAACGCATTCACCGATGCTGAGAAAACAAAGCTATCTGGTGTAGCAACAAGTGCTGAAGTAAACCAAAATGCCTTTAGTAATATTGCGGTTTCTGGGCAATCAACTGTTGAGGCAGATGCTAAGACGGATACTGTTACGTTTGTTGCTGGCTCAAACATGACCATAACAACAAATGCAACTAATGACACTGTCACCTTTGCATCTAGTGGCGGTGGTGGTGGCGGTAGCGGTGATATTACCGCTGTTACTGCTGGCAACGGGTTATCTGGTGGAGGCACTACAGGTGATGTCAGTCTTGCTTTAGATTTTTCTGAATTAACAGATAAGACTAGTGATATTTCTGGCACTACTGAGTTTATATTACAAGATGGTGATACAGAATCTCGTAAAGCAGCAAACGAAATTAAATTATCTGCATTCAACAACGACAGTAATTTTATGAGGGGTGATGCGGCTGATACTAAAACATCTGGTGATTTGACGTTTAGTGATAACGTTAAAGCGATATTTGGCGATGGTAGTGATTTAAGAATATTTCACGACGGAAATAAATCAAAAATAGCAGATACTTCTGGAACAGGCCCATTAGTTATAGCAAGTAATTTATTAAGGATAAAAAATGCTAGCGATAATGAGGATATGGCTAAGTTCACACAAGATGGAGCAGTAGAACTCTACCACGACAACGCATTACGTTTTACTACAACAAGCACAGGCGCGACAGTGACAAACACGTTAGTAGCCGATGGTCTTACGGTCGATACAAATACTTTACACGTTGACGCAACAAACAATAGGGTAGGAATAGGCACAACTTCACCTAGCGCACCATTGCATATCGCAGGAACAGGAATACCAACTCTTAAAATTGAGGACACTGATACGGTTGGGGGTTATGCACATTTTGAAGTAAATGGGAGTGCTTTATTCTTTGAATCTTATGATGAAGATGGGACTGAGGGTAAATTTCTTTTTAAAAATGCAACCACTGAGGCTATGCGGATTGAATCAGATGGTAAAGTTGGTATTGGAACAGGTTCTCCATCAACAGAGCTTGAAGTTGTTGGCGACCTCACCCTTACTTCAACAGACGCTGGTGCTACAGAAAACCCAACGCTAGACCTTTATAGAGACAGTTCTAGTCCAGCAGTTTCTGACGTTATGGGTCATATACAATTTAGCGGCAATAATAATTCTGGTTCTAAAGTAGTTTATGCAGAAATAGAATCTTTAATCTTGAATAATGATGCAGGCAGTGAAAATGCAAGATTGAGAATAAAAATAAAAGATGATGGTTCTGATAATACGGTAATGGAATTCGGTTATGATAGAGTACAATTTTCAGAATCAATTTTTTTAAATAATGGCAGACAGTTAGTCTTTGAGGGTGCAACATCTAATAGTAACGAAACTACCCTCACGGTCACCGACCCCACAGCCGACAGAACGATTACTCTACCTGATGCCTCTGGCACAACTGTTTTAACTTCTTTAGCTGATGCAGATGCCTCACGAGGAATTATTGCGGTTGCAGCAGGAAGATTTGACAGTGATGGCTCTACTGTTAAAGCAAGTAATTTAAGTTGTAGCAGAACAGCTACTGGCAATTACACTTTAACTTTTGGTAGCGCAAGACCTGATGCAAACTACATTGTCACTGGTCAAATTATAGAATCAACATCAACCAAAGATGATGTTAAAATTCATATTGAAGATGGTTCACAAACAACAACTGCCTTTAACGTAAATATTTATGAAGGTGACAACGGCGCCAGTGCAGACGCTGATGTTAATAGAAAATTTTACATAGTTGTTCATGATTTTTAGGTAATCGTAATGGAACTAGATGCAATGCTTTTCTGGAATATTATTTTGACTCTTGTGATTGCACCTATCTTTTGGGCGTTCCGTCAGATGTATGCAGAGGTCAAACGATTACAATTATTGCTCAATGATACGAGAGAAAAATATGCAACTAAGCCAGAGTTGCGTGACGATATGAAGCAAGTAATGGACGCTTTGCACAGACTTGAGGACAAGCTCGATAGAGCGCTTGAGAGGAAGTAATGGTTGTTACAGAGGTATTGACTGGTTTAGCTTTAGTGCGAAGTGGCGTTGACTTCATCAAACAAAACATCAACACAGCTAAAGACATTGGCGATATGGCTGACGCGATTGACAAGCTATTCGATGGGCGTGACCAAGCTAACGCAGCCAAACGTAAAGCAAACAAAACACACTCGCACAAATCAGTAGCACATGAGGTGATTGATGCCAAACTAGCTGAAGAAGAACTCGATACGATGAGACAGCTAATAGACCAGAGATTTGGACACGGTACTTGGGCTTCTATAATCACGCTGAGAGCGCAACGTATTCACGAACAGAAAGAAGCAGAACGACAAGAGCGCATAGCTCAAAAGAAAAGGCGAGAGCAAATTATCCATGATGTTGAGATTGGCGCTGGAGTTATTGTTGCTCTTTGCGCTTTTGGCGGTGTCTTAATTGCCATGTTTTTGATGTTATAGACTGAAAGGTTTTTCAAAATGGATGCTCAAATTTTAAAATGGAAAATCATGCCCCGGTTAATGATGGCGGTAATGACTATTATGTATATCCGCGTCATTGAGTGGGGAATGTCACTTGATGATTTAACCACCCAACAGAGCGCTATGATATCAGTTGTGAGCGGTGCGATGACAGGGGCGTTTGCTGTCTGGTTAGGTTCGGAGAAAAAATAATGGAGGTGCATCACACAGTTGAGGTTGCTTTCGTTTTAGTGATTTCAATGTGGGGAAATACGGGTCAAGAGTGGCAATACATCGGTAACCAAATCGTTCTACAACAGCCCATGACCGAAGCTCAATGTGAATACTTAATAGATGAACAAATGTGGAAGGCTTATTACAGCAATCAATACTACAAACTCACTACTCATTGTTACCCAGAGGAGAAGTAAATGATTCAAAACTTAATCGGACCAGTAACGGGTCTATTAGATAAATTCATAGAAGATAAGGATAAAAAAAATGAACTCGCCCACGAAATCGCCACGCTCGCCACAAAACAAGCGCACGAAGCGCAACTCGCGCAAGTCGAAGTCAACAAGCAAGAAGCCCAACACCGGAGCATCTTTGTTGCTGGGTGGCGCCCCTGTGTTGGATGGGTCACTGCGCTCGCGCTTGCGTGGCACTTTATCCTTAGTCCCTTTATTGTTTTCGCAGTTGCGATTGCTGGGGTCGAGATTCCGGAGTTACCTAGCTTTGATATGGAAACGCTGACCACGATTTTGCTTGGAATGTTGGGGCTTTCAGGATTTCGCAGTTTTGAAAAGTACAAGGGAGTGTCTAAATGAACTCGGATGAATTTAAAAAAATGCTCGATGAACTAAATAAAAAAGTTATTTTTTTTGAACCATCAAAAAAACCTGTTGGAAAACCTTTCAATTTTGAATCGGGCAAAAATACGAAAGAACTTAATTATCTAAATAGAGGCTTGTTGACGAGGAGAAAATGAGAAAGTTTGCAAAGGTACCCAAGGATAAAAAAAGTGGTTTGCCCCGGAAGTATGTCAAAGGCAGCAAGAACCCTGACAAAACCAGAGCAGAGATAAAACGAACACAACGTCTGTATCGAATGGGTGCTTTGACCCCAGCAATGATGGATAGAATTAGTAAACAGAGGAGCAAAACATAATGGCTAAATTTGATAGTATCAAAGGTGCCGGGCGGTTCAGTCAGGCAACTCTCAACAAAGTATATCGCAGAGGACTTGGTGCGTTTTATTCCTCTGGAAGTCGTCCCGGGCAGAGCGCACATAGCTGGGCGATGGGTCGCGTCAAATCTTTTGTGTCCGGAAAAGGTGGCGCTCGTAAAGCAGACAAAGATTTATTAAAGAAAGGATAAGATATGCCAGCAAAAAAATATTCTCCCAAGCAAAAAAAACTAGCGAGGACAGCTCCCCCGAGAGACAAGATAACCGCTGCTGATTTTTCTAAGTTAAGGAAAAAGAAAAAATGAAATGGAACTTCGAGCAATGCATGGAGTGGTTGCTTGCCCATGAGGGTGGATACGTAGACCATCCAGAGGACCCGGGAGGGGTAACTAACCTCGGAGTAACAAAAAAAGTTTACACCCAATGGTGCATGGAACAGGATTATCACCCCAAAGACATGAGAGATTTAACTGCGGATGATGTAACCCCTATTTACCGAGCTAACTATTGGGATGCGGTAAAAGGCGATGACCTTCCAACCGGGTTGGATTGGAGTGTATTTGATTGGGCTGTCAACTCAGGTCCGGCACGTTCTGCTCGAAGCATTCAGACAATCGTAAAAGTTAAAGCTGATGGAGCTATTGGTAAAATGACACTAGCCGCAATCGCAAGTCACGACGCGGCTAGTTTGATAGATGCTATGCACGATAGACGGCAGCGGTTTTACGAGAAGCTCAAAACATTTGAGCATTTCGGCAAAGGTTGGACTCGTCGCAATCAAGAGACGAAAGAACAAGCTCACGCATTACTCAACCAATGATATTGTTCTCTCCCTTCCCTTGCGTCCACGTTTGACATATCCCCTCTCCTCTAAACGCACCACTAAACCATGAGTATTAGAGTGCGCTCGTGACGGGAGTATCTGTTGGTCATCGATTTGACCTAGTGCGATTTCACGATAAGAGGGTGTATATCCTTTTGCTCTCACAAAAGCTTTGATAAAACTAAGCACTTCGGTTTGTTGTCTGGTCAATCCTTCCTTCATCGTCTACTCCAACTCTTCAACATATTTATTAATGGTCGAAAAACATTTTGCACTGAGGCTTTCTTCCAACGACATTAACGCATCCCAATTTTCATTCTTTAATTCATTCAAAAAAATCTGACGTTCTACTTTTTCATATGCGGATGCTTTATAAATATTGGAAGCAGCTTTAGTAAATCGTTCAACGAATGCCTCTTCGCTACTAAAAACCTCGTCCTCCCCCTTTGGAATCTTCATAACGATAGAAATATCTTTGTTTTCAGAGCCTACCTCATTGCTGGCGCTCTCAGAGTCACCATCAGGATTAGAGAGTTTTTGTATATTATTACCCTCCGAAGATATGTAAGGCGGCTGTACGGGCTTCTGAGAGGGTCGTTTTTCAGCTACCGGGTAGTCTTTTGCTTCCTCGGCAGTAATTAGCCCCTTGATAGCATCCGGAAACGCATCTCGAAGGGCAAACCCCCTAGCCCGAAGCTTGAGCATTCGATTTGGATAGGTTTGCCACGGACCTCGCTTGCCTAACAGACCAGCTCTCTTTGCTTCTTCGATACTAAATGTTGCACGAGTGTTTTCAATTTCACCGTTTGCCATCTCACGACGCACCTCACAGACCGCAGTATCTTCTTCGATGTATTCATAGATACCCCGGAACGCTTTGTGCGCTTTGACCAATGCCAACATACTATCGCCCCAGATAGAAGGCTTGCCATTTATGACAGCAATATTCTGCAAGGCTTGCATTGGAGCTAGACCAAGCTCGTACCCCCATTGTATTGCTACCAATGTGTTGTGTGGTTTGCCCTGATATGCCTCCGGGACCATCCCCGACTTGCTTAACGTCTCAGCAAACTCTTTTGCTTCAGTCAAACTGGTAGGCTCTAACGTAGTTATTTTACTCATTCGATATCTCCTTCAACGAAAAACTGGTTGTCTCATACATGACACCCGTGCCGACTTTTTCTTTACGCTCACGTTGGACAGTTTCCGATTTGATTTTAAAATTATTTATTTTTGCGTGTTCAATGCCTAGTCTATCGAGGGTCAAAACAATTCCGTCTTTGACCTCCTCCTTGACCTTTTTCCATTCAGACTCTTGAGCAGAAGCTTCAAGGTAACTGTTACACATTGATAAAAAATCTGAGTTAGTATCAGGGAGTTTATCTTTTATATCGACATACTCTTTTTTCTTCGGTGGAGCTGACGGTGGATAGTCCCCATCAGTCTCAACCAATTCCCAGAACTCATCATAGGCGCGAAACATTTGTTTTATGAGGTCGCTATCCCGAGGTATTGGATAAAAATGCAACTTTCCTTTTTGGTCCATGCAAGCAACCAAACCCCAATCATGTCCAGTACAGAGCATCTGATGCTGCACTTGCACTATCCATTCGTTACGACAGATTCCTTCGTGATAAAAATCAGATTTGATTTCAAGTATCCCTTCACCGTCAAACACAAAACTATTAATTTTAACTTCATTAGATAGAAAAATTATTCTATCGACGGACGCTCCTATCTTTATAGTTTTATCTCTAAAAGGCTCAGTAGGTTCGTACATCTCCACCTCACCGTTACTTAAAATCTCCAACTCTTCTTTTGCCCAAGTTGCGATTGAATGTTCAAGGTGAGTGCCTCGACGTAGAGCTTGCATATTCCGAGGTGCAGTTCTTAGTATCTCAACCCCAGCTCTTATTTTTTTAAACTCATCTAATTTTTTTTGACGAGTGTCACCAAACTTATTTTGCTCCAGTAAAATAATAGGTGCTTCTGACGAACTGATTTCGTATCCGGATTTAGTATATTTTGGCATACTAAGCTCCGAAATTTTCATAATAACATGAGTCATTTATGATGCAAAAGCCCCATATAAGTGCATAAATTGTAAGAATAAATCCCAAGCACAGAATTAGAGCTAGAACTGCCTGACAGATTTGCCAGAATACACCTACTAGAGGTCGCTGAATTTTTGTCGCAACTCCGCTATTATATATTATGCGACAAAAGTAGTTTAATAGTAGCATTTGCTTCACCTTTCAATATTACATACACTAACTGTATACTTACATATACTATGTGTTTATTCCAAGTCTTCTCTTGCGTTGACCGCTGGCACACCAGCAGTTTCAACTAACCTCCCGTTATCGTAAGCATCGAATGTATGGACACCACGAGTACGAGGGTCTTTCGGATAAGTTTGGTTAAGAAAAAGATTAGTTGCATGAACCGAGCCTTGTGCGTAAATCATTTTATCAACACCCCTGAGAGAATTGCTTTTCTGCAATCTCTCCATGTCATCTGCACACGCACGTAAGCCATTGATAGCGTGTGTGAGATGCTCGGGATGCCAGAGGGGAATATCGATGCGTTTTTTATATTGCATCAATCCCCTTCTGATTGCTCTAGCGGTCGGATTATATTTTATCTTTCTGTTAGCCATACTTTCACCTTGTGTTCATAATTAAAAGGGTTTTTGCAGATGTCAAATTCCTTACAGGTACTTTTGTAAATACTGATTACAAATATTGTCTTTGACGAAATCAGCATTGCGACTATGCCAGACGCGGAAGTATTGACCTGACAATCCACTATTTTCGTTTGCCTTCCACCACTTCACTGCGTAGTGTCGGAATGCCTCTATGCCATGCTGTGTAAGATTTACACCGTTTTCATCGTCAGTCACCCAGCCCTCTTCGACGGCATCTTTGATGACACCATAGACAAAGCCTCTTGTGAAGTTGAGTCGCTTGTAAATAAATGATTTGGTGTATTCACCAGATACACTATGCTGTAGGTACAGAAGACGAAATATACACATTTTTTGGTAGGTTGATTTAAAATACTCAATGCATTTTTTATATTTAGTGTCATAGTTATCGACACTGGCGGTGAGTTGCATATACGCTAGAGTCATGCAGTAGTCGTTCCAAGCATTTATATTGCCGTTCAAAGGGATACCATCAGGCATGGTCAATCCAGTAATATAATCAGTTGGCACTCTGTCATTGAGCGCCAATATTCTCTGATTACGCAATGACATAGCTTTTTTTGGTGGTGCTTGTGCTTCGTCATCGTATCCATTTACGTGGTCGTTATGTCTATAGTTTGTCATTTTACTTCTCCTCTAATTTTTTTATGTAGTTTCTAACAGATGGTGCGTACCACTCAGCTCGTCTGGCTAAGTCCGGGTTACGCATTTTGGTTGGGGATGGTACTCCCATAGAGTTGAGTTGTTCAGCTATCTTCAGATAGCTCATCCCTCTCCCCCGAAGATGCATGATAATCTCTTCGACTTGTGCTGCACGTTGCTCAAACAATGCTTTTTGTGCATCATTACCTTTTTTGCTTGTTTGCAAAATACTGTCGTTGTTTCCGAGCTTGGTAATGGTTTTGCCTTCCTTGGTCACATACTCGCCCTTAGTCTCGATTTCATGTTTGATGCGCTCCAGGCTGCGCTTGGTATTCTCAGAGATGCGTTTGCGCTGATACTCATCGAAAGTAGCTCGGAAGTGTACGGATTGCTCGTCCATATACGGGTCATCAACGACCACCATTTTAATATGCCCCTTCTCTACTTCCTGAGAAAAGAAGCGCAGTGCTTGCCAATGATATCGGGCAAGACGAGAGAGAGAATAGATAAGAAACGTAGCGCCTGTCTTCCGGCAGTAATCGATACAGTTCTGTAATTCTTCTCTG
>CENV01039458.1_pt1 | contig 14296 bp, 19 predicted proteins | sample 530231 | NCBI WGS metagenome assembly CENV01 (sample SAMEA2619815, study PRJEB7988) | marine metagenome | biome: marine biome (ENVO:00000447); feature: surface water layer (ENVO:00002042); material: "saline water (ENVO:00002010), including plankton (ENVO:xxxxxxxx)" | depth 5 m | reverse complement strand
AGCTTGGGGTAGGAAGGGAACGTTTAAACAGGTTAAAGTGTTCCAGAGAGATGAGAGCAAGGCAGACTTTGGAGACTGGTTGTATCAAGTAAATATGTATAGATATTTATTAGAGAAAAAGGGATATAAAGTTAAAGCAATGAAACTACAAATGAATGTCAGAGATGCTGGTACACATTCAGCTATTGCCAGAGGGGTAGATAAAAATATTTATTTTGTTAACATACCAATGGTTGACAATAAAGAGATTGTTTCGTATTTTACAAGCAAGAGAGATGCACTTTTAGAACATCTAAATACTAACACAATACCGAGGAGGTGTAATGATGAAGAAACTTGGAACGGAAAAAAATGTGAAAAATATTGTGAGGTCAGAGGACTTTGCCCTTATGTTAATGGATTGGGCGAATAGCAATAATTACGGAGACTTTACGATGAGACCAGATACAGCTGGAATACCAATGGTACACGAAGGTAATTCAGATAGCTGGGTGAGTGTAGATAAATTTATAGAACTATATGAGGAGGAATACGATGGCAACGAAAAAACTATCAGTGTTTGAAACACTTAATAAAATAAATGTAAATGAGTTTAAAGAGAAGAAAGGTAATTATGACTATCTATCTTGGAGTGATGCAGTTCAATATGTTCTGTCTGTATACCCAGATGCTACCTGGGAAACTCACGAATTTGATATACCTGTAAGCAAAAATGATTGGGATGGATGGCATAAAGCTCCATATATGATAACAGATAGTGGATGTTTTGTTAAAGTATCTGTAACTATTGAAGGTGTTACAAGAACAGAAGTTCATGCTGTTATGGATAACTATAATAAAGCTATCAAAGAACCAACAGCAACACAGATTAACAACTCTATCAAAAGATGTTTGGTAAAATGTTTTGCTTTATTTGGTCTTGGTCTTTATATTTATAGGGGCGAAGATTTGCCAGAAGATGACAAACCACAAGAAATATCAAAAGAGCAATATGATTACTTGATGACATTGTTAGAAGGTAGAGACAAAGCTTTTGTTGAAAGCATTGAAGTAGCAATAAGAAGTAAAAAACTAAACACAAATAATTTTGATGGCTATGTAGAACAGCTACAAAAGAAGAAACCTAAGAAGGAGGTAAAAAATGGATAATACTGATTTAGATAATATACTTGGACAAGATGCTTGGTACGAACCAAAATCACAGGGTGGTGGTAGTTCTGTTAAGCCAGGTAAATATGAGAAGGTTTTGGTTAAAGACCTTAATGTAAAGAAAGACATAGTAGTTAGTGGTAAGTTTTTAGCTGACATCTATGAACCAGTGTTTGATATTGAAGGTAAGGATGTTAAACACAAAGGGTTTTTTAGATTTAAGAAACCTGACCCAGCAAAATACCCACAACTACAAAGTGATATGGGAAGTAATGCTGGTTATCACGCTCTTTGTGATATGATGGATATGGTTCAAAAAAAGGATGATAAACTAATATTACCAGAGCTTGACTTAGAGTCGTTTAAACGCTTTCTATTTGATGTGGAAGTAATTATAGAAGAGTGGGTAGGAAGAGAAGGAAACGATATGAAAACACCTAGAGTTAAAATGGTGTTAAAAGCAGAAGCAAGAGGCAAAGAAGCAGTGATGGAGGATGATGATTTGCCGTTTTAATTAATAACTTAGCGTGGGGGTCTTATACCTCTTAGCTCATCTACTACATCTCATACTAGATTCCCACGCATCACTTGAAAGGAGTAAACATGATTGATTTTATTGTAGTAGCAACAACATTATATTTTTTTTACAAAGGATATTTATGGCTACGCAAACGTATTGATGACGAAGAGAGAAGACACAATGAGATAATTAGATTATCTGAAGATGAGCACGACATAAGCGATTGGGGAGTTTGATGGATTTAAACAAAAGAGAATTAGCTTGGAAACAACGAAAAGAAAAAAATGTGCCAAAGCATTTACAACAAAGAAAAAGTCTAGTAGTTCAAAACGACAAATGGAGAAAAGAGACAGCAGAAGAATTTAGAACAAAGTATGGAGCTTGGTGGATATTTGCTGGAATGGATATTAGACATAATAAGAAAAATAAACTATGGATGATGCAATACTGGAAAGGAAGGTTTGACAATGCCAGCGAAAAATAAATTAAGAGGAACGTATTACGAAAGAAGGTGTGTTGAAAAAGCACAAGGATTTGATTTAAAAGCAGAAAGAACTTGGGGTAGTGATGGTAGGTCAAGAGGTCTAGCTCAAGAAGTAGATATGGTTATTGAAGATAATATCTATGTTCAATGTAAGAAAAGAAAAGTATTAGCTAAACACTTAAAACCAACAAAAGAAATACACGTACAATTTGTAGGTGAAGACAGAGGTGAAGATTTAGCTATTATGTCTCAGGATTATTACTTAAGTTTAATTGCGATGATTAAACAATTTAAAGATAAAGAAGAATGAGCTATTTAGAATTTGTGCAAAAAGAAAAAAGTGATAAGTACGGAATGTATGTTCCTGAAATTCAATGTTCTTATTGTGGAAATAGCAAGAAAGGAGATAGCCCTACTATCTCTATTGACAAGTGTGAAATGTGTGATGACAGGGATTGGCAAAGCTCTTGCTGTACAGCCCTTCCCTTCGGAAACTCATTCATAGAAGAAGAAAAAACAGGTATATGCTCTGAGTGTTATAATGGAGCAAATTTTGCCGATTTAAACATGGAGGAATAACAATGGGAAAAGTAAACGAGCTTGATATGGCAAAACAAGAATTAGATGCTATACAAGAACCACAAGAGCGTGAGCAAGTCATTAGTCGTGATGGAGAAGAAATTAAGTTCTACTTGAGCGACTTAAGTAATGAAGGACAAATGGCTTACGTTAGAGCTAATCAAATAGCTCAAGAAACACAAATGTTAGAACAACAACTTAATGAAAAAAGGTTTTTGGCTAACAACTACATTAACAATGTTCTTACAGAACTAGATGGTGATAAGGAGAAAACAGAAGATGAACAAAACACAGAATGATATGATTCTAGTGGCTTTAAAAAATGGTGAGCGTATTACACCAATATCAGCCCTAGAAAAGTTTGGTTGTTTTCGTTTAAGTGCTAGAATATGGGATTTACGTAATGAAGGACATCCTATTAAAACTAATCATATATCAACACCTCAGGGTAAAGTAGTAGCAGAGTATAGCTATGAAAATTGATTTAAGCACAAACGAAATCAATGTTCTTATGGACATTGCTAAAAAGATTATTGAAGCAATGGACAAAGAACAGAAACAAAAAGATATGCAACTTTCACAAGTTAATCCTAATTGTGAAGTTTGCGATGATTAAAAAATTCGCAGAAAAAGTCTGGTTATATATCTATGAGTCTCTATACTCTAAAGAGACCTTAGAGCATTACTTTGATGATGAGTGGTTTGATGATGAATACATTGAATCAGAGAAGCGTAAGAAGAATGAAGTATCTTACAGCAATAAGTCAAAGTTCCAGCCTTATCGTTGTCCACGATGCGAAAGACCTTGGAGGTACTATACATTGCCAAAAGGGAAAGTTCCTATGAGGGAGTTCTTAGGTAAGCGTGTTCCTTTAGATAAACGTGAATGCCCAGAAGAACTTCCTTGTAAGGAGCGTAAATGAGATGTCCAGCTTGTGGCTGGTCCAATGCCTTGAAAAACTATCCAAAGATGATAGCAAGGCTACAAAAGAATGTAGATGATAATACATTAGAGCGTTTAAACGACCTCTTCATATCAGCGTTAGATGACCTAACTACCTATACTTTACTTAAAGCTTGTCAAGACATTGACGACGAAGTAATCAAACATTGTATTACTATTTGGGAACGCAAAGATTTAGCTGGAAAAGGCTATGATGTATATTATTTTATAGGTATATTAAGGAATGAGAATAAGAAGTATGAGAACAAATTAATGATAGAGCGTAAGAGATTAGATAGCTTACCACCAGATTTAAAGGAGGATTAGATGGATGCTTTTGATAAAAATATAGATGTGTCAAAGATGTATAGTGGCGTATCTGAAAAACAAGTTTTAGGTTGTGTACTTAGAAACCCAGAAAAAATGCAAGAAGCGTTAAGCTTTATTACTACCAGCAAAGTGTTTTACATGGATGACCACCAGCATATTTGGGGAGCTATGTATTATTTACACGAATCAAACAAAGATATAGATGTAGCTACGGTATCAAACTTTCTAGGAGAAAAAGGTCATAAGCTTGCCTACTATGTTTCTGGTCTACAAAATGACATCATAACAGAAGCAACATTTAAAACACACTGTAAAACAATTTATGACTTGTTTGTAAGAAGACAACTATGGAAACGCATTGTAGGTTTCAAAGACAGAATAGAAAAAGATACATCTTATAAAGATGTGTCATCAGACATTGATTATTTAGGTAAAATATCAGAGAAGTTCAATGATATGATTAAAATGGAGCATCAGTCTATGGAAGGACTTGATGATGAGCTGATACAATCTATCTTTGCAAAAAAGAATTTAGTACAAACTGGTATTGCTTCTATTGATAAAGCTATTGTTGGTATGACCAAAGGTGAAATATCTATTATTGCTGGTAGACCTGGAAATGGTAAAAGTACTTTAGCTCTTAATGTGACCAAAAATATGATACTTGATGGTAAAAAGGTTATGTTTATTAGTAGAGAAATGCCAAGAGTAGAGATTGTTAAAAAGTTTTTAGCAATGCATACTACCGTACCAAACAAACAAATGCGTAACAATGCATCAGAACATAGAGAAGAAATAGAAAAAGGTTTAGATTTTATAAAAAAGTATTACAAATCGCTTCATTTATTTGATAATTTAAGAGGTCTAGATGAAGGCATTCAAGAAGCCAAAAAGATAAGACCTGATGTAATCATTGATGACCACATAGGTTTTATTGAATTTTCACAGCGTGATAATAGAGATGTCAGACATCGTATCGCTGAAGTGACAAGAAGATATAAATGGCTTGCAAAAGAACTTGATTGTTCTGTTATATTAGTCTCTCAACTAAATCGTAACATAGAGCATCGTGTAGATAAGATTCCAAGGCTCAGCGACCTTGCTGAGTCTGGTAATCTTGAGCAAGATGCAGAAATCGTAATCTTTAACTATTATCCATATGTATATGAATATGAGCAAGCTGAACATGGAGAGTTTGGGCAACAGATTATTATAGCCAAAAACAGGTATGGAACAACTTGTAAGTTTGATGTGGGTTATCACGGTGATAGTGCATCAATACTAGACACACCTGAACAAGCAAAGCAAAAATTTAGAGACCGTTTAAACGAGCTCTACTCCGATTAAGTCCAACAATATCAACACTTAAAGAAATTTCTTGACATTTGTTTTAGAGATTCATAACGTTGTATGTAATATTCACACTAAAACCCAGGAGGTTGATATGAAAAATAAAGAAAATATAAAAATAATGAAAGAAATGTTTGAAGAAGCGTGTGGTGTTTTGTATTTATTTGGAAATGCTAACAGTGGACTTGTTCAATTTGAAGATGGTTCTTGGGGTGAAAACCCAAAGTGGCATGATAATCCTGAGGTGTATTTTAGAACACCTGAAGATATATTTAGAGAATTAGAATACTTTGTATATCGTAGCGATGAAATGTTTGACCCTAAAAAACACGAATCAGATGCTGTTGAATTAAAATTCTATAAACAGTTTCTAAAAAAATATAAACATCTAAGAATCAAGGATAATAACTATTCACCCCAAACTGGTGTAAATACAAAACGATTTGATACTGGTCCTGATTCTACACCTTTGGACAAAAAAATGAAAGTAATTTCATTAGTAGAAGACTATATGGGCTAAAAGAATACACTAAAACCAACGAAAAGCCCCTCTTTTTGAGGGGTTTTTTGTATAAAATCAGAATTAGGCATTTAATGATACCCTCACAAAACGTTCAATATTTAGGCGATAGTTATATCAAAGAATTTATTTTACGAGCTTCTAGGGGCATTCTCGCAAGCTTTTTTTAAGGGCGATACTTATTTTTGTAGCGTCTGACCTCTCTGCGATACTGAATAGAGTTTTTTCTGTGAATCTTCTCAAGTTCTTTTAAACTTGCTTTATCTTCATCATTTAATCTTCTTACAAAGTCATCATAAAGTGATATAACTTTATCTTTATCGCTTGTAGTCAATCTTGACTTCACAGGTTGTGAGTAATAATCAATATATCTTTCTGCTCTTTTGTATGCTTTGTTGTAAGCTTGTTGTTTTGTGTAAACTCCAGGGTTGTTGATTTCATACTGATGTTGCAGATATGCTACGGTAGCATAGAAATCTTTTACTTTCTTATCCATAGGTCTATTTGCATACACATTAGCTTGTAATTGTCTATACATTAAACTTTGTTCTTCTGATTGTGAAAAGTCTTTATTAAAACCACTTAACTCTCTAACATCATTGTCATAGCTTCTTACTTGAGTTCTAATGTTTAATACTTCTTGATATGCTTTTTTAGGCTGTATGATTCCAGGAATAGTAAACTGCTCGCTATTGTTCTCAATGGACTTTACTATATCATTAACTAAAGGAACAGATGTTACAAGGTCTCTTGTTCCCTGTTTTATCAATGCATTTCTTTCTCCATCAGTATCAGATAAGAAAGCTCCTTTTGTAACTTTAGATACAGCTCCATATAAACCTGTACCAAACTGAATCACGGCTGGTGTATATGCTTGTGAAAAATCCCTATTTAATTGACCTAATGTAGAAAAAATCCCTAAACCTTCTCCATCAACAAAATAAGACCAAAACTTATCACCTGCATCTCTAAACTTTTCTGGCTCTGTATTGAATGCTTTATAATAAAGAGTTTGTAGTGCAGCACCAGCACCAACAGTAGCTGCAACATATCTCATCATAGGAGCTACATCTCCACGTAATGCTGGAACATAAGCATTTTTATATACATTCTCTGTTACACGATATGCAATACGGTAAAACAGTGTTAATGGTTTTACATAAGGCTGACTCATCCATCTTGGCATAAATACTGGGTCAGCTAAACCTTGTGTAGTAGAGTGAGACATAAATAAAATTTTTCTTTGTTGTTGTTTGCTGAATGAACCTGTTTTAATAGCTTCGTTTATACCATCTAAGTTCAAAGTGTTTCTTAACAATCTTTGTGCTTCTGTTTTTGTCATTTTGTTAAAGAAGCCTGGACTCTCACCTCTTAATACTTTTAATGCATCTTCTGCTGCCTTCATTCCTGTAACAACAGAAACTCTTCTATTAGTTTGCTCTGCTATTCTCATTCCTGTGGTAAGACCTCTTTGTATTTTACCAGATAGACCTTGTTTTTGTATAACAGTTTCTAGTGCTTTTTCAGATACTTGTAATGCATTAATACTTTGAGCTGTTCCAAAAGAATTTTTCCAAGCATTAGCATCAAATGCAAAATTAAAATATGTTCTCAATACAGGAGTTAATCCAAATGTGCTTACAAGCTGAACATTACCAAGAAGTGCATTCTTAATAGCAGACCTAGGACTACTTAAACCAGTAGCTGCTGTCCAAGATGTCATGGAAGAATACCATTGAGCAACTGCTTCGTCTACATTGTCACCACCTAGTATTACTTTAAAATCAGAGTTAATCATTTCTTCTAATTTTCTTCTATCTTCTTTGTTTTTCACTTGTTTTAGTATGCCGTTTAAACGCTCTTCAAACATCTTATTAAATTCTCTTACATTCTTTGTATTGTCAAAATCAAAAATACCCCTGTTTCCAAAATATTTAGAAAATGCAGCTAAGTTAGAAACTCTGGATGCGTACCTATCCATATTTGCAGCATAGTTCATATCATATACTTTTACAACTTCACCTATCTCTATATCATTTATTTTATCACCTTTGACGTAATTAAAATTATCTACATCTTTTATTACTCTGCCTTTCTTATCTAAATAAAAAAACGGAGGTAAATCTGCAGTACGTGCAAACTGTTGACCATAAATACCGTATTTAGCGTTGTTTGGTTGAGCAATACTGAAAAGTTCATCTGCAATTTTTTCTTGTTCGCTTTTTGGAAGAGAAGCAAATTCGCCTTTACCTTTAAACCTAGCGTCTCTTTTAATAATTTCTTTCACAATAAAATCTCTAGAATCGTCAGATGTTCTTGCAAAAAACTCTGCTGCTTCTTCTGTAATCTGTCTACTTACAAAGTTTTCTACTACTGATATTGGTCTTCTTTTCATCGTTCTTGTTTTTTTATCATAGTAAAACTCTTCTACTCCTAATCTTTTTAAGTACTTCACTATATTTGTTGAGTACTTTTTGTGCTCTCCAACTGCATAATTTATAGCTTTTTTCATGTGTGCTCTATTTTTGTAATTTTTTCTTAAGGATGCTAAGTCTTCTCTTTTCTCTATATACAATCCTAAATCAGTATCAATCTCTTCTATTTCTTTTTTAGTAAGACCAAGTTGAGCATACTTGTCTTTTTGCCTATCTCTCATAAGTTGATAATCACCTTCTAGAGTATTTTTAGTAATAGTATAGTCTTCTAGATTGTCTGCTAATTTTTTTAACAATGGATTATTTAAAGTTTTAGCAAAGTTTCTATATTTTGTAATAATAGGAAGTGCTACATTATTTAATAAATATTCATTTTTACCTAAGACTTCTGGTATATCACCTAATGCGTTATAGTCACCTTTTCTAAATTTTTTACCAAAGAAGTCTTCTTTACCAGATAAAAGATTTGCATAAGTATCTAATTGCTTACTAGACATCTTCTTCATGCTGTCTACACCAAACAGTTGTTCTTTCAGAGATTTAGCTCCTAAGTTTTTAAATGGGTCATCAGAGTCTGCTAAACCTTTCTCTATTTCCATGTTTTTAATTTGAAATATTTTATCTTTTCTTGCAGCAGTTGTTCTATATGTTTTAAAGAATTTATCTAATGAGCTGTCTAATGCTGAATTAACTTCTCCTGATATAAACTTAGATGACAATCCACGAATACCTTTTCCTGTATAATCAAACTCTCCTTTTGTCATTTCATAGTTATTTCTAAAAGATGTTTCTCTTCCGTTCTGTAGTTCAACAGTACTAAAAAATTCATGCTCTGTTTTACCGTCTTTTTTAAATCTAGCTGTTTTTCCAACTTGTGTTTTAAATTTATTTTTAGCTGTTATAGCTTCCATACTTCCATCAGCATTTCTTAAAAGCTTTATATATCCGTCATTCATAGCTACTTCACTTTGACCAAATATCTTCATCAAATCTATAGCATCTGATTTCTTAAGATTTTTAACAATAAAACTGTTTTCTCCTCCTCCATTCCAATTACCTCTAACTGCTAAAATATCATCTCTTTTATATCCTCTTCTTAATAATTCCCTAATGAGAAAGTCATTACCATCACTAAACATAAGTTCACTAGGTTTACCTTCTCCACCTAAACCTCTAAAATTGGTGTATGCTGGACCGTCAGCAGTTAGTATTCCGTACTTTTGTGTGTTTAAAAAGTTTTTAAGTTCTTTTTCGTTTTTAAAAAAAGAAAATTGACTGTCATCATCTGCAGATTTAAAGTTATTTTTAATTGCTTCTATTTCTTTATAGTCTTGTCTTTTGTGGCTTTTAAAAAACTCACCTGCATCTACATTTTCTTTTCGTTGTAATATTTTGTTATTATCTGCAGAGTCTACCACATCATAATCAACATATACTTTTTGTTTATTCCCTTCGCCTTCAGACTTTACTCTTTGTATAACAACATCTTTATCATTGTCTATATTTTTTAGTACCATACCCTGGAAGTCATCATTAACTTGTTTGACTCCTCTATTTACTGCTATACGTATAGACATATCAGTAACTTCAGATATAATTTTTTCGTCTTGTACTCCTATTCTTCTTAGTCCTCTTTGTACATCATCTACTGCTTCACTTACAACACCACCTCTCATTAAAGAACCCATTGCAGCTGAAACTGCACCTACAGTCATTCTGTCTATGAAAGAACCGTTTTCTTGTCCTTCGTGTTGTGGTAAAGCTGTAGTAAACCCTGATGCAAAATATAAAGAACCTCTATTTACAAAATCTGGAGTCTTTTCTGAGCCTAGTGTACCAATCTTAGGAAATAAATTTTTTGAAAATGAATATGCTCTACCTGCACCAAACAAGCCACCTGCTAGCAAATCTTGTGTACCAAAAGCCAATCTATCTTTTATGGTTACTTCTCTTCCTAGAGTATCTTCATTTATAAATTTTTGACCTATAGCTGCATTAATTATACCCTCTCTTGCCATTTCCGTAGTCAAAACCATCTTTCTTGCTTTATTTACGTCGTCTGCAGCAAGCCTCATAAATTTATCTAAATACATTTTTTGTGTTGTATTTGATTTAACTGCATTACCAAGACCTAAAAGCTTAGAATTGGGTATTCCTACTCCACCTTTTTCTAAAGCACTTGCTTGTTTTTTTATCATACTAGCTTTAGACAGCTTACCTGCTTGATAAGCTTTTTTAGCATCATTGTAGTTTTTTGCTGCTTTTGCTAAGTTTGCTGATTTAGCTGAGAATAAAGTGACACCACCTATACCGAATGTTACAGCACTTAAAGCTGCTGATTGCAACAACATAGAAGCAGTTATACCAGCAAGTTTTGCATAACCACCTGCTTTTGTAGCATAGACATCAGCATCATCTTTCATATCTACATAACCAAAAGACATATCTTCAGTAAATCCATCAGCAAAAGCTTCAAATACACTTACAGATTCTCTTAATTGTGGCTGTTCTGGTGATTTAAATTGAGCTTTAGACCAATCAAGCTGTGTTGTATCAGATTGTTCTTCTGTTTTAAAAGTAGCTTTAGACCAGTCTATTGTTTGGTCATTACCGTTAGGCATTAATTAACCTCCGTAAATTGCTGGCTTTCCAGATATTTTATTGTATTGTTCGTCAGTCAAGGTCATTCTTTCGCCAGTCACATTACCAAAATCATCTAACATTTGATATTCGTAGTTTCCTGATGAACCAAATACCATATAATCTTGTCCATCTACATCTACTATTTGACCTTGTTGTGTTATAACATCTGGTGCATCTACTCCTAATAATTCAGCTGTTCTGCCCATAATGATTCTAGAAAATTGTTCTGCACCAGGAACAGCAAGTTCTATAGCTTCGTTTGTATATTTCATAGCAAGATTTACGTCTTCTATTGTATATGTTTTTTTATTGTCTTTTGTAGGTATCATATCTAAAACTATTTTAGCTTGCTCTACAGATGTTGCAGATTTTAGCATATCTTTATACTTCTTTTGCTCTTCTGCAGATACAGATTCATCAAATATTATTGTATCTGATATGTTAGAGATAAACTCTTGTGAGCCTAACCCTGTTTGAAATTTAATTTTGTTTTGAATGCTAGGTACGTATTTTTTTAAATTTGCACTTCCTGAAGCTTCTATTTCAAGTTCTCTTAGTAAAGCTAAATTTTCTTTAGAAGTTCTTTGACCAGCACCATCTTGATAATTTTTAATTTTTAAGTTAAAGGCTGATTGAGTTGACTTACCTGTTTTTATAGCCTCTATATTAGCTTTTTTATAGGCAACACCATCTTCTGTAGTTGGTTCATAGTTTTCAAAAGCTGACAACCTTTCATCAAGGTCTGCTATTCCAGCAAAAGCTCCACCTAAAGCTAATTCATTCTGTGATTTTCTAGCATTTTCAGTAGAGGTAAATTGTCTTTCTCTGAATGCATCTTCTTTTGCTTGTCTATCTAACCTGTCTTCTCTTTCTTGCCTAGCTTGCTGTTGCTGTACAAGTAATCCAGGTATTTGATTTAACATATCACCAAGAGTATCTTGTCTTGATGCCATTGCTGCTGCATCTAAAATACTATCTACGTAACTTCTAGCCATTAAACTGTTCTCCCTTCTTCATTAAACAATCCAGCCAATTCTGCAAGTCTTAATGCATCAATTCTTCTTTGTGCTTCAAGACCTGCTACATATCTTCTTTCTGCTCCTACTCTTTCTACAATATCTTCTTCAATATCATACAATCCTCTACCAAAAGCAGAAGCAGCTCTCTGACCTCTTGTGGCTGCTGCCTCACTAATCTCACCCATAAAATCTCTACCTGTTACAAATCCTCTTCTACCTTGCATCCCTCTTGCTTGTCTTTGACCAGTAAACAAGCTAGATTGTAGACCTGTGTATGTTTCTCCTAATTGGTCAGAAAGTCTTTGCTGTCTTTCTTGTCTAAACTGTTGGTAAATATCAGCACTTGGGTCTGTAAGCTGATATAATTCTTCTGGTATTGTTGTTACAAATTGCTCATATTGACCTAATTGTTCTGGGCTTACACCAAACGGTTGAAATGTTTCATATAGAAATTTCATTTGTTGGCTCATATTGCTTGTATCAACTGGAGCTGCTGGAGCTGCTGGTTGGTCGTATGTACCAAACTCTGGCATCTCAAACTGCTCATACGCACTTGGTTGGTCAAACTGACCATAATCAAACATTCCACCTCCGTGTCCTGGTCTATGTGGCATTATCTCATTCCTCCCATTGGTCCTACCATATACTGAAACAGAGTGTTTTTCTTATTTCTTGATTTCATTATATCATCGTCTAAAAGTTTTATTATATCATCGTCTAAAAGTTCTGGTATGCTATCAGGATATTCTTCTGTTAATTGTCCTGTTGCAAGATTTTTAATTAGCTTATCTGTATCTAGAAAATCAAGAAATCTTTTGTCTTCAATAGAAACCCCAGTAGGAGAAGTTCCTTCTACTAGACCTCTTAACGTACCTGTTGGAGCTATAGGTTTTGGTAAAGCTGCAGTTTGTATATCAGGACCACTAACATTAGGACCACTAACATTAGGTGCACCAAATAAAGATTCTGCCAACACATTGCTACTTACTTGTGGTGTTATATCTGGTCCAAGTCTAGAAAAATCAAAATCCATAATATCTGTACTTAACCTAGGTTGTAAAGTATCAAGAGCTTGTTTTGTTTTAGGGTCTATTTTAAATCCTTGAGTTTCTAATAATATATTTTTTACATCATCTGTATAATCTAAATCTAAAGACTTTCTGAAAACATTTTTTAAATAATCTACGTTGTCTATAGCTTTTGCTTCAATCAATGGTTCTAGTTCTTTACCTAATTTACCAAGACCTCTACCTGTAAGATAGTCTGTAAGCAAATTCTTACCTATAGCATCTCTTTGTGCTTTTGTTAAATCTTTCATTGCTTCTTCAAGGTCTTCTGCACGCTGTTTAAACGCTTCCCTTTCTCTGCCGTAAAAGATACCACCAGGAACTAAACTGTCAGGAACATCTACATCATATTTTTTAAATCCACCTGCTGCTGCTGTACCTGCTAGTCCACCTAATGCTGTACCTAACGCTGCTTTACCAGCTGGTCCACCAAGTACAAAACCTACAGTAGAACCTAAGAATCTACCAAAAGAAGCTCTTCTTCCACGTCTACGTGCATTTCTTTCTGCTTCTTTTGCTATTTTTTCAAGCTGGTCTGCTGCTCTTTCTAAAGCTTCTTTTTCCTGTACAGCAGTAAGTTCAGTACGAAACTGAGCTTGACTACGTTCAGATATAGCTCTAGCTTTAGCAGCAGAAACCCCTAATTGTGATTGTTGATATTGTGAAAATCCGTTTGCCATAATATATATATCCTAACTAATTTATTAAAAAGTTATTCTCCATTTCTACTATTATTTTAATTATCTACCTGGTCCACCACCACCACCAAGGTCAGCGTGTTGCCCACCAAAAGTGTGACTCATGTGATATGGTGCACTACCTATATTGTTTAATAAAGTTGCATCTGGATTATCTATCTGCGTGCTTTGTATAGGATTATTTGTACCACCTAATCTATTAAATGTATCTGCAGGACCACTGTCATCATTACTTGGAAATGTGTTTGTAATACTTCCGTCTGTACCACCACATAAACTTGCTAAACTTAAATTAGAAGTTTCATTTACATTAGTAGCTTCTCCAAGAGCACTACCTATTGCTCTTATACCTACATTACTTGTTCCTACTGCTGGACCTGCCATTATTCAGCGTCTCTAATTGCTATATAGTCTGCTAATTCTGCTTCACATTCAGTAAGTTGTGCTTGTAAATTAGCTTTGTATGCTTCACAATCTGCTATAGCTTCATCTACTGATTTTACATCAGTATAATCTACTACTTCTACATCATTACCTGAAGCATCTTGCATTGTTCTTA
>CENV01079134.1_pt1 | contig 14317 bp, 9 predicted proteins | sample 530231 | NCBI WGS metagenome assembly CENV01 (sample SAMEA2619815, study PRJEB7988) | marine metagenome | biome: marine biome (ENVO:00000447); feature: surface water layer (ENVO:00002042); material: "saline water (ENVO:00002010), including plankton (ENVO:xxxxxxxx)" | depth 5 m | reverse complement strand
TCGGGCCGTTCGCGCAGTGGCCGACATTCGATGGGAAATACATTGAGGCGGAAATACAGGTCCTCGCGGAAGCGGCCGAGCCGGACTTCTTCCTTGAGATCGCGGTTGGTTGCGGCCAATAGCCTTACATTGACCTCGCGCGTGCGTTCCTCGCCGATGCGTTCGAACTTCTGATCCTGCAGAACGCGCAAAAGCTTGCCCTGCAGTTCCAGCGGGATTTCACCGACCTCGTCCAAAAACAACGTCCCGCCATCGGCCAGTTCGAACCGGCCAACGCGATCGCGCACGGCCCCGGTAAAGGCACCGCGGACATGGCCGAAAAACTCGCTTTCGAACAGTTCATGGGGGATGGCGGCACAGTTTACGCGCACCAGAACGCGGTCGCGCCGGTGGCTGGCCTGATGGATGGCGCGCGCGATCAGTTCCTTGCCGGTCCCCGATTCCCCGGTGATCAGGACGTTGGCATCGGTAGGGGCGACCAGATCGATCTGTTTAAGCGCACTATTGATCGCCTCGGACTGGCCGATGATTTCGTGATGGTTGTTGGTCGAGAGGATTTCTTCCTGAAGATAGGCGTTTTCAAGTTCCAGCCTTTCGCGAAGGCGATCAACCTCGGCCAGGGCGGCATGCAGCTTTTCCTCGGCAATTTTGCGTTCGGTAATGTCGCGAAACACGATCACCGCGCCAATCACCAGCCCATGATCGCGGATCGGGGTGGAGGTATATTCAACCCGGATCGGTTTGCCGTCGCTGCGCCAGAAGACTTCGTCGTCAACGCGCCGAACGATGCCTTCGCGAAACGCATTGTAAATCGGGCAATGTTCGGCATGGTATGGGTCGCCATTGACATGCGAATGGTGGATGATCGAATGGATTTCCTTGCCCACCAGTTCCTCGGCCGTCCAGCCCAGCATGCGTTCGGCGGCGGGATTGACAAAGGTGGTGACGCCGTCGCTGTTGACCCCGTAAATGCCTTCGCCCGCCGCACCCAGTATCAACTGGTTTTCGCGTTCGATTTCACGGAAAAAACGTTCGGCGCGCCGCCATTCGGCAATGCCTTCGCGCAGGTAATTATCGGCCTCTGCATCAACGTCGCGGCGGTGGCGGGCGTCCAGATCACAAAGGATGATGATCAGGTAATCCGCGCCCTCCCAATGCAGGGCGCGGGCTTCGTGTTCAAGCCGGATTTCGGTGCCATCCGCATGCATCAGGTTCAGGCCCCGTGTCCAGGCAAAACCGTGATAAAGGGCGGCCTGACTGAACACCACAAGGCTTGGCACCTGTCCCTTGTGCAGGCTGCTCATGGCGGTGGATTTCAGATCGGAAATGCTGCGGCCCAGCAAATTCGCCGCGGCCTGATTGGCAAACATGATGCGATCGCTTTGCGGATGCACCAGCAGGGTCGGATGAATATGCGATGCAAGGGCCTGTTGATACAGGGCGTCCGAAACCGTTGGGGGTGGCGGGTTTGCAATCTGATCCATCGTGGTCGGCCTACGATATTTCGTAAATATGGTTACGAAATATCGTAAATTACGAAATTTCGTATGGTCTGAGATTGCGCCTGTTTCGGGCCAAAGTCCAGTCTTTCCCTAGAGTTTTTCGCGCTGCACAAATCTGGCACGCCGGTTGCTGTTATCACCCCGAATATCGGTGTCGCCTGACGGGCGGCGTAAACAAAACAGGGGGTGACCACATGTCTATCAAAAGTCTGGGCGATCCATTCAGTGGCGAAAGCGATCTGCGGCATAGCAAATCTTGCGGCTGCGAGGCTTGCGCAACCGGCAAACATCACCATGCCGGTCATGACCATCACGAAGACACATACGATCTGGCATCGATGCCCGCCCATAGCGATATGGCTGTGGATGGCGTTGCTTCGTCGTCTGGCAAGCTTGCCAGCAGCGAGGAAATGCTGGATCGCGCGATTGAAAGTGCGGTGGTCCGCTCTGTCTTCGGGCATAACGAGATTTCACGTCGTTCCTTTGCCAAAATGGTTGGCAGCGGGACGATGATGGCGGCACTGGCGTCGGTCCTGCCGCTTGATAAGGTCAAGGCGGCGATCCTTGATGATCTGGGCACGCCGGAAAAAACCAAGCTTAATATCGGTTTTGTTCCGATCACCTGCGCCACACCGATCATCATGGCCCAGCCGATGGGCTTTTATGAGAAATACGGTCTTGATGTTGATGTGATCAAGACGGCGGGCTGGGCAGTCGCACGCGACAAGTCCCTGAACAATGAATATGACGCGTCGCATATGCTGACGCCGATGCCGCTTGCCATCACCATGGGGGCCGGATCGACCGCGACCCCGTTCCTGATGCCGGCGGTTGAAAACATAAACGGGCAGGCGATTGTCCTGCATAACGACCATCTTGATAAACGCGATCCCAAACAGTGGAAGGGCTTCAAGTTCGGTGTGCCGTTCGAATATTCGATGCATAACTTCCTGCTGCGTTATTACGTCGCCGAACATGGCCTTGACCCGGATAAAGACATTCAGATCCGTGTCGTTCCGCCGCCCGAAATGGTCGCAAACCTGCGTGCCGGTAACCTTGATGGTTATCTGTCGCCTGATCCGTTCAACCAGCGCGCCGTCTGGGAAAAAATCGGCTTCATCCACACCCTGACCAAGGATATCTGGGAAGGTCATCCGTGCTGCGCATTTGCCTGTTCCAAGGCGTTTGCCGATGAAATGCCCAATACCTATGGCGCACTTCTGAAATCGATTGTTGATGCGACGCAATACGCATCCAAACCCGAAAACCGCAAGGAAATTTCGGCCGCAATTGCGCCGACCAACTATCTGAACCAGCCGGTGCCGGTCATCGAGCAGGTGCTTACCGGGCGGTATGCCGATGGTCTGGGCGAGGTCAAAAATGTGCCGGATCGCATCGATTTCGATCCGTTCCCGTGGCATTCGATGGGTGTGTGGATTCTGACGCAGATGAAGCGCTGGGGCTATATCGACGGCGATGTTGATTACAAGAAAATCGCCGAAGAAGTCTATGTCGCGGCCGATTGCGCCAAGATCATGAAAGACCTTGGTTACGAAGCGCCAGACAGCACCTATCAGAAATACACGATCATGGGCAAAGTGTTCGATCCCGATCAGCCCGAGGCCTATGTCAACAGCTTCCCGATTGGCAAAGGGGTAAGCTGATATGATCGCATCCCTGAATGCCAGGGCGCTGCTGTTGTCTGCTGTTTTGCTGGCGGTTCTTCTTGGAATATGGGAGGCCGCCAGCCCCCAGCAGAAACTGGGCAGTGAACTGACAGAATATGAAATCCTGATGGGCGGGGCAGAGCCAAAGGCCGCTGTGCCGCCGCCATCTGCGGTGTTCGTCAAGGCGTGGGAAGAACTTTCCAACCCTTTCTATGATGCCGGTCCCAACGACAAGGGGATTGGCATTCAGATCGGTTATTCGCTTTATCGCGTTCTATCGGGCTATTTTCTGGCGGCGGCAATTGCCATTCCCGCCGGGTTCCTGATTGGCATGTCACCATTGATGTATCGGGCACTTGATCCGTTCATCCAGATCCTTCGCCCGATCTCGCCATTGGCGTGGATGCCGCTTGCGCTGTTTATCATTCAGGACAGTCAGGCATCGGCGATCTTTGTGATCTTTATCTGTTCGATCTGGCCGATGCTGATCAATACGGCCTTTGGTGTTGCCGGTGTGCGCAAGGATTGGGTCAATGTAGCGCGCACCCATGAACTTGGCACGCTTAAAACCGCGTGGATCGTCATTCTTCCGGCGGCGGCACCGACCATCCTGACGGGGATGCGGATTTCCATCGGGATTGCGTGGCTGGTGATTGTGGCCGCCGAGATGCTCGTGGGGGGTACCGGCATTGGCTATTACGTCTGGAACGAATGGAACAATCTGGATCTGACCAGTGTGATCTTTTCGATCCTGATGATCGGTCTTGTCGGCATGCTTCTTGATACGGCGTTCGCCTATTGCGCCCGCCTTGTGCAGTACCAGGAATAAGGAAAAGCACCATGCCAACACCCTTCCTGAGCGTACAGGGACTAAGCAAACGGTTCCCCGGCCCCAAGGGCTCTGATCCGTTAACCGTGTTTGAAAACGTCAATCTTGGCATCGAAAAGGGCGAATTTGTCTGCATCATCGGTCATTCGGGCTGCGGCAAATCGACGATCCTGAATATCCTTGCCGGGCTGGACGAGCCGACCGACGGTGCGGTGATCATGAATGGCAAGGAAGTATCGGGGCCAAGTCTTGATCGCGGTATCGTGTTTCAGAACTATTCCCTGTTGCCGTGGTTATCCGCGCTTAAAAACGTGACCTTTGCCGTGCAGGCGCGTCATCGCAACTGGACCAAGAAGCAGGTCCATGATCATTCGATCAAATATCTGGAAATGGTCGGACTTACCGGCGGGGCAGAGCTTCGCAAGCCATCGCAGTTATCAGGCGGTATGCGGCAGCGCGTTTCAATCGCACGGGCCTTTGCCATTCAGCCGGAACTTTTGTTGCTGGATGAACCGTTTGGGGCACTTGATGCCCTGACACGGGGCAGCATTCAGGATGAATTGATCCGTATCTGGGCCGGGTCGGATCAGACCGTTTTCATGATCACCCATGATGTGGACGAGGCGATCCTTCTTGCCGACCGCATCCTTCTGATGACCAACGGACCTTATGCGCGGGTCGCGGAATCGGTACAGGTCGATATCGAACGTCCGCGCGTTCGCGCCGATATCATCCATCATCCCGACTATTACGACATTCGCAACCATCTGGTCGAATTCCTTGCCAAGCGGTCCCGCGAACTGGCCGGGAAGCGCGACGAGGATGGCGTTTCCGAACCAAACGTTGTCCGTTTTGGCCTGAACGGGCCGGTTGCCAATACATCCAACAAAGGTACCGGGGAAACACCTGCGCGTGCGCGGGTGGTGAATGGTGCCGACTAATCCGTAACGACACAGACAGTGAAGTGGAGAAAAGCTGTGAAAAAAGCAGATGTGAAAGAACTGATCATTACGTCCAAAAAAGCCAAGGGCCTTGGCTGGGAAGAAATCGCCAGCAAGATCGGCATGTCCCCGGTCTGGACCACCTCGGTCTGCCTTGGCATGAATTCCGCGCCCAAGGAAAAGGCCGATATGCTGGTGGCGTTGCTGGAGCTTCCGGCGGAGGCATCCGCCGTGCTGCAGGAATGCCCGATGAAAATCTGGGAGCAGGCGGTGCCGACCGATCCGGCGGTGTACCGCATTTATGAAATCATGGGCGTTTACGGCGAAACGATCAAAGAAATCATCCATGAGAAGTTCGGCGACGGCATCATGAGCGCGATTGATTACGAAATGTATATCGAACGCAAGGCCGATCCGAAGGGCGACCGCGTTGTCGTGACCCTTGATGGCAAATTCCTGCCTTATCGTGCGTGGTAATATCGCACGCGGTTTAGGCAATCCCATATCGGCAGCGGATGAATACTGATCCGGATGTCGCAGTCCAGTCAGGCCAATCTGCATCAGCGGGTTGGCCTGATCTGTTGTTGCCGCAGGACTGAAACAGGGCGGGAAACAGTCAATTGCCAATTTCGCGCTGGCGGGAAGGCCGTCTTGTCCTGCATCTTGGGGATATCACGTTGGATAAGGGTTGATGGTCTGGCGCAATGCCGCCCCCATCAACCGCCATGACCCAAATCAGGAAGGATAATAATCAGATGGCTGATCTGTCCGCATTTGACATCACCAAACGCTGGTCTGCTACGAACCCGGATATATTGCAGCTTTATTCCCTGCCGACACCGAACGGGGTCAAGGTTTCGATCATGCTGGAAGAAACCGGCATCGATTACGAGCCGCATTTCATTGATATCGGCAAGGACGAAACCTGGACACCGGAATTCCTGTCGCTGAACCCGAATGGCAAAATCCCGGCCATCATTGACCCGAACGGCCCGGATGGAAAACCGGTTGGCCTGTTTGAATCGGGCGCAATTCTTTTGTATCTGGCGGAAAAAACCGGAAAATTCCTGCCTTCTGATCCGATTGCCCGGATCGAAACCATCCAATGGGTGTTTTTCCAGATGGCGGCGATTGGCCCGATATTTGGTCAGCTTGGTTTCTTCCACAAATTTGCCGGTCGCGAGTATGAGGATAAACGCCCGCGGGATCGGTATGTTGGGGAATCCAAACGTTTGCTCGGTGTTCTCGAAACCCGTCTTGCCGGGCGTGACTGGATCATGGGTGATGAATATACCATTGCCGATATCGCGACCCTTGGCTGGGTGCGCAACCTGATCGGTTTCTATGATGCCGGGGCACTGGTGGATTATGACAGTCTGAAAAACGTTCCGGCATGGCTTGAGCGCGGGCTTGCGCGTCCGGCGGTCAAGCGTGGTCTGGAAATTCCGGCGCGTCCTTAGTTTGCCGGGGTTGTGTAATCAATTGGCCTGCCGGATGAAAAATCTGACCAGCCGGTCAGAAATGCTTTTCATCCGGCCGGGCTGGGATTAACACATGGGGGTAATCCAGTATTCGTCCCACGTTTCAAGCGAGCCCACCCATGACCACCTCGACGACCAGCCGCATCAAGGACCCGGCACTTGCCGCCAATATCACCGATGAAACCCTTGCCTGGCGCGAGGTGATCTGCCCGGTGACCGCCAAATACGGCAATTACGTTGCCAAACGCGACTTGCGTGACAAAACCATCGTCAGTTTTCAGCACGTTCTTGAAGACACCATTCCGACCCTGCTGCCGTTTGTCAAAGCAGGCGCCACGGTCAAGGTCGGGGCGTGCAACCCCGATAGCACCGATGATGTTGCCGCCGCCTATCTGGCGGCGAACGGGGTCGAGGTCCATGCCTTTTCCGGCATGACGCCTGATGAATATGCCAAAAGCATCGATATCCTGTCCGACAGCCCGGCCGATATCGTGGCCGATATGGGTGGGGAGCTGATCGAGGCGTTCGTGAAAAAGGGCCATAAGGTCGATGGCGCGCTTGAAGCGACCACGACGGGTGTTCACCGCGTCGAAAAGCTTGATTTCACCTTCCCGGTGTTTAACTGGAACGATATTGCGATCAAGGATCGTCTGCATAACCGCCATCACGTGGCGCAGGAAATGTGGCCGGTGTTTTCCAATGTGACCGGTCTGGCGCTTTATGGGCGTTCGGTTCTGGTGATCGGTTTTGGCCCGGTCGGGCGCGGCGTTGCCGAACGGGCGCGCAATCTGGGGGCTGTGGTATCGGTCGCGGAACGTGATCCGGTCCGGGCGCTTGAAGCCCAGCATCACGGTTGCCGGGTTGTTGGCCTTGAAGACGGGCTTCGGGAGTGTGCGATTGTCGTTACCGCGACGGGTTTTTCCGGCATTCTTGGTGCGGATCAGATCAAGCTGGCGCGTCGTGGCGTCATTCTGGTCAATGTCGGGCATTCCAATACCGAAATTGACGTCAAATGGCTTGATACGCAGGAACGCACCCGGATGCGCCGCTATATCGAGCGTTTCACGCTTGATAATGGCAAGGAAGTCTACCTTCTGAACCGTGGTAGCCTGCTTAACCTCGCGCCGGGCATGGGCGGTTCGGGCAAGGATCTGTTTGATCCATTTTCCGCCATTCTGATCCGCGGGATCGACTGGCTGGCATCGGGTGGGGCATCGTCGTTCAAGCCGGGATTCTATGATTACCCGGCCGATGTCGAACGCGAAATCGCCGAGGCGGTTTTGCATTCGCACAGCTGACAGGACGGAAGATGCAACAGGGCGGGGATATCGATTTCCCGCCTTTTGTATCAGAACCGGTATTTTGATACGGTTTGATACAAGTTAATGCCCCAACTGGCATAATATGGTGAAGTTTTTCTGGTTAGTTCATTGCGCTGTCGGGGTCTTCCCGGCTGCGGGATGACATTCGGGACCACGATCATGAAAAACATATCCTTCATTTATGCCGGTTTTCTTTCTGTGATTACGCTGCTTTGGCTGGCGGCCAATCCGGGCCTGTTCGAAGTTGCCGAATTCATTCAGCTTCGAAATTTCATGGTCCAGTATTTTGGCACCCTGTCGATTGCCATCATGAGCCTGATCATGATCCTGGCGACACGTCCGGTATGGCTTGAAGATTATACCGGCGGCTTGGATAAAACCTATCGGCTGCACAAATGGCTTGGCATTACGGTTCTGGTGACATCCGTGATCCACTGGCTTTGGTCGAATGGCCCGAAATGGGCATCGGCCCTTGGCCTGATTGAAGGCGGTCGGCGCAGGTCGCATGGGGATCAGACCGGATTTTCCCAGTTACAGGGCTTCTTTGCCGGTCAGCGCGGCTTTGCCGAGGGGATTGGCGAATGGGCGTTCTATGTTGCCGTGGCCCTGATGATTATTGCGCTGATCAAATGGTTTCCCTATCGCTGGTTTGCCAAAACACACACCTTCATCGCTGCGGCGTATCTGGTGCTGGTGGTGCACGCTATGTTCCTGTTTGAATTTGGCAACTGGATCAGCCCGATTGGCATTGTGACGGCTGTGCTTCTGATCGCGGGCACGATATCGGCATGTATTGTCCTTGCCGGGCGGGTCGGCCGTAACCGGCAGGTCGCCGGAAAGATCGTCAATATCGTGCGTCTGCCTGATATCGATACCGTGCAGATCACCATCATGCCCGAGGCGGGCTGGCGGGGGCACAAGGCAGGGCAGTTTGCCTGCGTTGCCTTTGGGGATGACGAACGCCCGCATCCCTTTACGATTTCCTCGCACTGGAACCCGGAATTCCCGCAGATCACCCTGCTGGTGAAGGCATTGGGCGATTATACGGAAACATTGCCGGATAATTTGCGCGTCGGGGGTGACGTCCGGCTTGAAGGGCCCTATGGCCGGTTCACCTTTGGGCAGGGCAATGATCGTCAGGTCTGGATTGCTGGTGGTATCGGTTTGACCCCGTTCCTTGCAAAACTTGAAGAACTCGCGCTGAAACCGGCTGCGGGCGAACAGAAGATCGATTTCTATCAGGTCGCCCCGAGCGAGGATGCGACCCTGATGGACCGTATCAGGCAACTGGCGCACAAGGCCGGGGTTACCCTGCATGTCTGGCGTGATGATGAGGATGGCCTTTTGAAAGCGGAGCGGGTTCGGGCCGATATCCCCGACTGGCATGCTGCCAGTTTCTGGTTCTGCGGGCCACAGCCCTTTGCCGCGGCATTGAAACGCGATCTGGTCCGTGAGGGGTTGCCCGCCAAATCATTCCATACCGAACTGTTTGAATTTCGCTAGGTCAAAATGCAAAAGGGGCAGGTCTTGTGATCTGCCCCTTTTTTCAATCTGCGATCTGGCGGGCAGCCCGATCTGATCAGGCGCGATATCCGATGCGCAGATTGCCCCATTGTTCGCCGTTCACGACAATCGGGATGTCGCATTCCTTCATGAACACGACTTCCGATCCCATGTCGCGGAAATAGGTCTGCAACAGTTTGGGTTTGGTGTTGCGCGCCGCCATCAGGCCGGCCCGGTCGTCAAAGATGCGCCGGTTGCGGCAATTGCCCATGTTCCATGCCGGTTCACCGGGGCGCTGTGGCTGGCTGTAAACCTTGTTATGGGTCGGCAGGAAGCCGTTGATATCCACCCCGGCGGCAAAGACGATATGTTTGTCCTTTTGCAGGATTTCTTCCTGTAACGGGGTGAAATGCCGGTCGGTAAAGGGGATATAGGGCGTCATGAACTGTATCGGATCAGAGCCCTCAATCGGTTCATAGCGGGGGCGGAACAGATCATCTTTGCGGATCTCGCCATTGCGGATACCGTTTTCGAGTGTCTTTGCCAGTTGGGCCGCCAAGGGTGCGCCCAGTTCGGCGATCTTGTTGTCGTGATCGCGGGTTTTTTGCAAAAGCCCCATGATCGTGCGGTTGGCGTCTTCGTCCAGTTCGGTGAATTGGACATGCGATCCCAGACCTGAAACCGCTTTTAAAATGCCATGTAAACGTGTGCTGCCATCAAGCAGGATCGAAACCGGTTTGCCATTGTCCTGATCGCTGGCCTTGATGCGCGCCAGAAGACCGGCAACCGACATATCGGCGGAAACACCTTTGCGTTTGTCGCCATTGCCGAAATCCATTTCGATATCAACGGCAATCGGGACGCGTTCCTGATTGCGGCGGTTGCTGCTGTCACTGGTGCGCAGAACAACGCGGAACCGGTTTTCCATTTCGTTGATATCCTTGCGGATATTCGAAGAGAGAATACGCAGGTTTTCCGATGTCTTGCTGGCATTGTGCGATCTTTCACTTGCCAGTGCGATGTCGCTGGAAATGCCCTGCATGTGGGTGGACACTTCCTGCGCGCTGGTTGAAATCTCGCTGATGGCGGCGGTCTGTTGCTGGACGGATGAGGCGATATCCGATGACAGCTGGCTGACTTCGTCAATCGCGCCGCCGATGCCCTCAATCGCGCCAACGGCGTCGGAGGTTGCGTCCTGAATGGCGGTGATCTGGGCGTTGATGTCGGAAATGGCTTTTTCGGTTTGGGATGCCAGGTTTTTCACCTCGTTGGCAACAACGGCAAAACCCTTGCCGGCATCGCCCGCGCGGGCGGCTTCGATGGTGGCGTTAAGGGCCAGCATCTTGGTCTGATCGGAAATGCGTTTGACGATATCGACAACCTTGCCGATCTCGCTTGCGGTGTCTGACAGGCTGTTCATCGTGACCGATGTTTCCTGTGCACGGGTCACGGCCTGACTGGCGATATCGTTGGTTTTGTGGATGCGGTCGGCGATTTCCTCGCTCGATGCCTGCAATTCCTCGGTCGCGGAGGCGACGGTGGAAACATTGTTGCTGGCAATGGCGGTGGTTGACGTGATCCGTTCAACCAGTTCCGACAGATCATGCGCATCGGATGCCATGGTTTGCGCGACGTCATTGGTACGTCCGGCCTGAAACCCGACTTCGGCGATGATGTTATCGGTTTCGCGTTCGATGATTTCCGACATCGACTGGATTTCCGATGCCGACCTTGCCTGTGCCGCGTGGCGTTCGGCCTTGGCCATCAGGCAGGCCATATCGCCCATCAGCATCGAACGGCAGGCATCGAGAACGCCGGGATCGCGTCGGCCGCGTCCCTCGGATGCTGCCAGTCTGGCGAAATTTTCGATTGTGTTGTGGTAGGCTTGGACGATGCGGCTGGCGGGGATGCCGGCAATGGCATCGGCCAGAATGTGATCGGCAAAGCAGGCATCGAAATCCGATCCGCTATTGGCGGCCATCAAGGTGCGCAGGCGTTTGGCCAGTTCGCTGACATGGGCCTTCGGATCGTGCGGATTGCGGCTGCTTTGGCCTGTGCCAAACAGCTCTGCCAGAAGGCTTTCGGCGAGCTTGTCGGCATGTTTGTCAAAGATTTCACGCGCAGCATGTGCACGCGTGAAAATTGCATTTTCCGGTGATGCAGACGCGTGATTCATGAAACGTCTCTCCCTGTTTCCCCATCGGCATATCAGGCCGCGCAGGCTTCGATTTTTTCGATTTTTTACCTGCTGATTGGGGTGATGTTACCACCGCAAGGTAGATATAAAGATATCATACTTTAGGTTGACACAAGAAAGAGGCCCGTCAAGGGTGACGGGCCAAGTTTGCCCAGGTTTTTCACCGGGGCCACGGTTCGCTGGAGAGAGACGACATCAGGGGGCCAATCGTTGGCTATCGGCCCAGAAGACCGCGGGTCACCACCTGTGCCTGTATTTCGGCCGCCCCTTCGAAGATGTTGAGGATGCGGGCATCGCACAGAACCCGGCTGATCTGGTATTCAAGCGCGTAGCCATTGCCGCCATGGATCTGAAGCGCGTTATCGGCATTTGACCACGCAACGCGCGCGCCCAGAAGCTTTGCCATGCCGGCCTCGATATCGCAGCGGATATCCTGATCTTTCTCGATGGCGGAAAAATAGGTGAGCTGGCGCGCGATCATGGTTTCGACCACCATCCAGGCGATTTTGCCGTAAACCCGCGGGAAGCTGTAAAGCGGATTGGAAAACTGGATGCGGTCCTGTGCGTAGCGCATCCCGATTTCAAGCGCGTTCTGGGCGACGCCAACCGCACGCGCAGCCGTCTGGATGCGCGCCGATTCAAAGGTTGCCATCAGTTGTTTGAAGCCCTGGCCTTCATCCCCGCCCAGAAGGTTTTCGGCGGGGACTTCGAAGCCGTCAAACGACAGTTCGTATTCCTTCATGCCGCGATAGCCAAGCACCTCGATCTCTCCGCCGCTCATGCCCTTGGCCGGGAACGGATCATTTTCCGTGCCACGCGGCTTTTCGGCCAGCAGCATGGATAGCCCGCGATATCCGGTTTCATCGGGGTTGGTGCGTGCCAGAAGCGTCATCAGGTCGGAACGCGCCGCGTGGGTGATCCATGTTTTGTTGCCGGTGACCTTATAGGTATCGCCATCCTTGGTCGCGCGCGTGCGCAGATGCGCCAGATCCGATCCGTTATTGGGTTCGGTGAAGACCGCGGTTGGCAGGATTTCACCCGATGCCAGTTTCGGCAGGTAATGTTCTTTCTGCGCGTCGGTGCCGCCAAGGCGGATCAGTTCGGCGGCAATTTCGGACCGGGTGCCAAGCGAGCCCACCCCGATATAGCCGCGCGAGAGTTCTTCTGTCACGACGCACATCGCGGTTTTGCCCATGCCAAGCCCGCCGTATTCTTCGGGGATGGTCAGGCCGAAAACGCCCAGTTCGGACATCTCGTTGATAATTTCAATCGGGATCAGTTCATCGCGTTCGTGCCAGCCATGGGCATGCGGGCTGACCTTTTCATTGACAAAGCGCCGGAACTGGTCGCGGACCATATCAAGGGTTTCGTCTTCAAGCCCGGTTTCGCCAAAGCGGCCGGTATCAAGGCTGTCCTTGATCTGGTCGGCAATCGCACGCCGGGTGGCGTCGTTGTTGCCCGAACCGGTCAGGGTCGCAACCGCGCGGCTGTCGCCAAGGGCGGCAATCACATCAGCCGGAACGCCAAGGGTTGAAAGGCGGATAAATTCGCCCTGCGACATTGGAATGCCGCCCTGAATTTGCGCCAGATATTCGCCAAAGGCCGCCTGAAGGATCAATTGTTCAAGCGTTCCGAATTTGCCCTGCGTTTCAAGCCGATCAGCCCATGCCTTCATCTGCTTAAGTGCTGTGACATAGGTTGAAAACCATGCAAAGCCATGGGCGGCATACTGGTTTTCATCAAGTGCGCTGGCATCGATTTTGCCATCCACCGTCACGCTTTCGCGCATGGCGGTTTCGGCGGCGTGATGCACCGGGGCAAGGGCCGCCAGCGCATCATCGCAAAGCCGGGTCAGTTCGGGCAGCAGGGCATTATCGGTCATCGGTCTGGTCATCGGGTTCGGTCCATCTGGTGCATGAAGCAGACTATCATTGTTGTCCTGCCGGTTGGGCAAGGATTGAAAAGTGGCAGCCCCGATGCGGATCGGGCGAGAACGCATCAGGGCCGCCAACGGTCAGCCGACGCTTTATGTGGGTTAGGCGTCGACTGCTTCTTCAAGGGTGCGCATGCCCGGGCGTTTGGCCTGAACCAGAACGGCCATGTTTCCGGGCTTGTGTTCGTTGCGCATCATTTTCATATGCGCACGCGGAATATCGTCCCAGCCAAACACTTCGGACATGCTGGGATCAATGCGGCGTTCAATCACCAGCTTGTTGGCCTGGGCGGCCTGTTTCAGGTTGGCAAAGTGGCTGCCCTGAATGCGTTTCTGGCGCATCCAGACAAAGCGCGCATCGAAGGTCAGGTTAAAGCCCGTCGTCCCGGCACAGAACACGACCATCCCGCCGCGCTTGACCACGTTGCACGATACGGGGAAGGTCTGTTCGCCCGGATGTTCAAAGACGATATCAACGTCATTGCCCTTGCCGGTGATGTCCCAGATCGCCTTGCCGAATTTGCGTACTTCTTTCATATAGTCGCCAAATTCCGGGCCATTCACGGTTGGCAACTGGCCCCAGCAATTGAAATCCTTGCGGTTGATCACGGCCTTCGCACCAAGGCCCAGCACGAAATCGCGTTTGCTTTCATCGGAAATCACGCCAATCGCATTGGCACCTGCCGTGGTAATAAGCTGGATCGCCATCGATCCAAGGCCGCCCGAGGCCCCCCACACCAGAACATTGTGACCGGGTCGCAGGATATGCGGGCGATGGCCAAACAGCATGCGGTAGGCGGTGGCAAGGGTCAGCGTGTAACACGCACTTTCTTCCCATGTCAGGTGTTTGGGACGCGGCATGAGCTGCTGGGCCTGCACGCAGGTGAACTGGGCAAAGGATCCGTCCGGTGTTTCATAGCCCCAGATGCGCTGGGTGGGGGA
>CENV01006311.1_pt1 | contig 14319 bp, 13 predicted proteins | sample 530231 | NCBI WGS metagenome assembly CENV01 (sample SAMEA2619815, study PRJEB7988) | marine metagenome | biome: marine biome (ENVO:00000447); feature: surface water layer (ENVO:00002042); material: "saline water (ENVO:00002010), including plankton (ENVO:xxxxxxxx)" | depth 5 m | reverse complement strand
CCCGCGCCTGTCACCCGACGGGCGCGGGTTTTTCGTTTGACCAAGGGCCCACACCGTTGCGCATCCATTGAGCGGCAAAATCGATCACTGAAGCTCAATCAATCGTTTGGACCTATAACAGCCCCTCGCGCATTGTCTTTTCAGAAGGCGACTCGCTCCATGGGTCGCGGAAGGAGATTTTGACATGGATGCTGAGACCGGTTCGCTGGGCGGGTGCCCGATGCACAAAGGTGGAATGCGCAGCCTGCTGGGCCGCACCAACAAGGATTGGTGGCCCGACGCGCTCGACCTCGAAATTCTGACGCAAGACGGCAAGTCGCCCGATCCGATGGGCGCAGACTTCGACTATTGCGAGGCGTTCAACGCGCTCGACTACAATGCGCTGAAGGCCGACCTCACCGCGCTGATGACTGACAGCCAGGACTGGTGGCCGGCCGACTATGGCCACTACGGCCCGTTCTTCATCCGCATGGCCTGGCACGCCGCAGGCACCTACCGCACCGGCGACGGGCGCGGCGGCTCCGGCAGCGGCCAGCAGCGTTTCGCCCCGCTCAACTCGTGGCCCGATAACGGCAACCTCGACAAGGCACGCCGCCTGCTGTGGCCGATCAAGAAGAAGTACGGCAAACACATCAGCTGGGCTGACCTGTTCATCCTCACCGGCAATGTCGCCATCGAGAGCATGGGCGGCCCGGTGTTCGGCTATGGCGGCGGCCGCAAGGACGTTTACGAGCCGGAGAAGGTCTACTGGGGCAGCGAAGACCAATGGGTCGACGAGGGCGTTGAAACGCGCATCATTCCCGATGAAGGCAAGGCGCTCGAAAACCCGCTGGCGGCGATCCAGATGGGCCTGATCTACGTCAATCCCGAAGGCCCCGGCGGCGAGCCCGATCCGCTCGCATCGGCGCGTGACATGCGCGAAACCTTCGCCCGCATGGCCATGAACGACGAGGAAACCGTCGCGCTGACCGCCGGCGGCCACGCCTTCGGCAAGACCCACGGCATGGTCACGCCCGACCAGCTGTCGAGCGCACCCGAAGGCGGCGCGCTGGAGCAGCAGGGCTTTGGCTGGAGCACCAAGGCCGAGGACATCGCCGCGGGGCGCATCACCACCTCGGGGCTCGAAGGGGCCTGGTCGAACAACCCCACCCAGTGGGGCGGCGACTACTTCCGCCTGCTGTTCAAATATGACTACGAGCTGGTGACCAGCCCGGCGGGCGCAAAGCAGTGGCAGCCGATCAATCAGTCGGAAGAAGACAAGGCACCCGATGCGCGCGATCCTTCGAAGAAGGTGCCAACCATGATGACCACGGCCGACATGGCGCTGAAGATGGACCCGGACTATCGCAAGATTTCCGAACGCTTCCGCGACGATCAGGCCGCGCTTGACGATGCCTTCGCCCGCGCCTGGTTCAAGCTGACCCACCGCGACATGGGCCCCAAGGCGCGCTACCTCGGGCCGGACGTCCCCGCCGAAGACCTGATCTGGCAGGACCCGGTGCCCGCCGGAACGCCCGCAAGCGAGGCCGATGTCGCCGCCTTCAAGCAGAAGGTGCTCGGCTCGGGGCTCACAGTGAGCGAACTGGTCAAGGCGGCCTGGGCCTCGGCCTCGACCTTCCGCGGCTCGGACAACCGCGGCGGTGCCAACGGCGCGCACGTTCGCCTTGCTCCGCAGAAGGACTGGGCGGTCAACGAGCCGGAGGTGCTCGCCAAGGTGCTCGCCAAGCTCGACGAACTGCGCGGCAGCCTGTCGATGGCCGATGCCATCGTGCTGGCAGGCGCGGCGGCGGTCGAGAAGGCAGCGCAGGACGGCGGCCACGCGGTCAGCGTCACGCTCAGCACCGGGCGCGGCGATGCAAGTGAAGAGCAGACCGATGCCGAAAGCTTCGAACCGCTCGAACCCTTCGCTGACGGCTTCCGCAACTACCTCAAGGCCAAGGCCCAGGTGAGGACCGAGGACATGCTGATCGACCGCGCGCAGCTGCTCGGCCTGTCGGTACCTGAGATGGCGGTGCTGGTGGCCGGGATGCGCGCCTTGGGTGCCGTCACCCCGCACCCCACGCATGGCAACACCGTCGGCGTGCTGACCGAGCGCCCCGGCGTGCTCAGCAACGACTTCTTCGTGAACCTGCTCGACATGGGCACGAAGTGGGTGGTCGTGGATGGCAGCGGCGACGAGGAGTACGTCGGCATGGACCGGGCGAGCGGCGCGGACAAGTGGCATGCCACCCGCACCGATCTGGTGTTCGGCTCGAACTCGCAGCTGCGCGCCATTGCCGAGGTCTATGCCGAGGACACCAGCGCGGCCAAGTTCGCCGAGGACTTCGCCAAGGCCTGGACCAAGGTGATGGAAGCCGACCGCTTCGACCTAAGCTACGCCAAGTACCACCAGTAAGGCTGGTTCACAGCGACAAGGAGGCCTCCGGCAGCAATGCCGGGGGCCTTTTTGCGTGGTGCTAGCGCCGCGTGGGCTAATTCTGTTCGCTATCGCCGCTTTCTTTGCTGAAACCGGGCCTTCAGGAAATGCCCCTGTTGCGGACCTTGATGGTTAGTAGGTAATCGCGTTGAATGATCGATCGAACAGCCATCGCAATCGCACGAGAAGACCCAGCTTTCGGAGACAAGGGTTGGGTCACCTTCTACCTCGCTGGCGATCCTAGGCAGCATGCCACAATGAGGCCCGGTCTTGAGGCCTTGGGCGCGGTGAACCTCGTGGGGGCGGAGAGTGGGTTCGTTTACGCGAAACTGCCTGTCTCAGTTGGCGAGGAGCAGATTACAAAGTGTGTTGCGGAAGTCCGGAACCTCGCAGAGATAGCAGAAGTCAGAATTGATATTATCCATTTGGATGCATCGGCGGACGTTGAGGTTTCAAAACACTACACCCTTTGGACTGGGACTGATCTGGAATAGAATGTCCGCCTCCCACCCCCATTTCAGCCATCAGGCGTGTTTTGTGGACCGCCCGATAGCAGACAATCAACGCGAAATGGATTTGCCCGCGCGGCCTAGCGCCGCCGCCGCAGCACCAGATAGAGCGCGCCCTCGCCCCCGTGGCGGCGGTGCGCGTTGCGCACGGCGGCAATGTCGCTCGCATGCGGGCCGGCGGCAAGCCAGTCGAGGATCTTGGCGCGGATCGCCCCGCGCTTTTCACCCCGGTCAGCCGAGGCAGCCGCGCGCGGCTTGCCGGTGATCAGCAGCACCATGCGCGCGCCCATCGCCTTGGCCTGCGCCAGCCCGCTATCAAGACGCGCGTGCGCCTGTTCGAGCGTGTGGCCATGCAGGTCGAGCGTGAAGTCAGGCGCGATCGCGGCGCGGGAAAGGCGGCGCTCCCAATGCGAATCGAGACCCGGTGCTGCTGGCGGCGGCGTGGGCACGGCCTTGGGCGGCAGCGCGGGTGGCACGCGTCCCTTCGCCTTCTTCACCGGGGCCTTGGCTGGCGCAGGCATGGGCACGCTGGGTGCAGGCGCGGCCTTGCGGACCGGATGGAGCGGCGTGACGCTGGCCGCCAGCTGCGCCCACAGCGCCGCCTCCTCGGGCGAGAGGCCGCGCGGGTGGCGGCTCATCGTGGCAGCCGGTCGGCGGCGGCCTTGGGCAAGAGGATCAGCGCCTCGCCGCGCGCACTCATCCCGCCAGCGGTGGCGCGCGCCTGCTCGCCCGCGCCCCAGAAGGTGTCGAAGCGGTTGGCCCCCCTGATTGCCCCGCCAGTATCCTGCGCCACCCACAGGCCGTTCGCCACGGAACGGTCGGTGCTCAGCAGCACGGGCGCGCCGTAAGGCACGAACTTGGGATCGACCGCGACCGAGCTGTGCCCACGCACCGGCACTCCCAGCGAGCCGAGCGGGCCATCGCCCTCCAGCACGCGGAAGAACACCCAGCTGCGGTTCTCGCGCATCAGCGCCGCGCCATCGCGCGGGTTCTCACGGATATATTGCATGATGCCCTGCATCGAACCGGCATATTGCCCCGGCCCGCTGCCCAGCAGACCGCGCTCGCGCATGAGCCCGCCGATGCCGGTGTAGGCATGGCCATTCTGCCCGGCATAGCCGATGCGGATGATCTCGCCCTCGGGCGTGCGCAGGCGGCCCGAGCCCTGAATCTGGAGGAAGAAGAACTCCACCGGGTCGGCAGCCCAGGCAATTTCCAGCCCACGCCCGGCAAGCGCGCCCTGCTCGATCGCGGCGCGGTCATAGTAGGGAACGCAAGCGCCCGTGGCTGTCCGGCGCGAGAGCGGTGGATTGCCTGTCCGCTCGGCAAAAGGCGTGTCGTCGCGCCAGCAGCGCTCAAGGTCGCTCGGCACGGCATAGACGGGCACGTCGTAGCCGGGCCGCCGGGTGCGGCTGCCGCGAATCTCGGGCTCGAAATAGCCGGTGGCATAGGCCTTGCCGTCGCCCACGCGCACAGGACGGAAATGGCGTCCGAAAAAGGCCGTCGCCTGCTCGCGCGGCCAGCTGGCGGCATCGCGGCACGGCGCTTCCCAGTCGCTGGTGCGGGTAAGGCCCGAGGCATCCTCGCGGCGGAGCGCAAAGTTGCACGACGCGCTAAAGCTAGCCAGCGCCGCAGCGGCGTCTTCGGGATCGACCCTGACAGCAGCAGGCAGCGCGGCGCGCATGGCACCCAGCGAGGCGGCATTGGCCGCAACAGCGGGAGCGCTCGGCCGACCGACGCGCGAAGGCATCAGCGAACAGCTCGCCAATGCGGCGCAGAGGGCTAGGCCAAGGAAGAAGCGGGGCGCGAGGAACACGCCCTATCGATTATCAGCCGACGTCGGTTTCGTCGAGCAGCCAGTCAGGCCCGGCTTCGTTGACGTTGCGGCTGAAGGTCCAGATGTCGCGGCTTTCGATAGCATCATCGAGCGAGCCGGCGATCATCGTGCCGTCCTTGTCGCGCGTGAGCGAAGCGATATCCGACACGAAACGCACCGAGATGCGCGCGGTCCGGCCATCGAGCACTGCCGAGTGGATCGTCGAATCCTCGATCCGCACCAGCCGGTTTTCAAGCACGTAACCCGCTTCTTCACGCTCGGCGATGGCGGCATCGAAGCTGGCATAGACGTCATCGTCGCACAGCTCGCGCAGTTCCTCGCGGTCGCCGCGCCAGAAGGCTTCGAGCACCATCTTGTACGCGCCGCGCGCGCCTTCGAGGAAGGGGATGAGCTGGAACGAACGGTCCGCCGCCGCGATATCGCGCAGGCCGCCTTCGATCGCCGGGGCAAAGCCGCCGGTAAGGTTTTCCACCCGCGGAGCCTCTGCCTGAGGGGCCGAGGGTGCCTGCTGGGGCGCGGCATCCTCAGGCCGTTCGAAACGGTTCGTCACCATTTCTTCCTCATGCTCGGCCCGGCGGCCAAGCACCGAATAGAGCCGCATGCCGAGGAAAGCAGCGATCATGGCGAGGATGATGATTTCAGGTATCACACGAATTGTCCCGCAGCGGTCGCAGGCGAAACTTCCGCCTGCCGTCTCTTTAATTGGCTATTGTGTAGCAGATAGTCCCCAATATCAAATGAACAACCGCCTGCGCGCCCAATTCGGCCTGCCGCATGGGCATTTCGACCTTCCGGGTGCCGGATGCGTTGCGGCGCGCCCGCAGTGCTGCTACGCGCAGCCGCCATATCAACCGGGACTGTCTCCTGCGGTGCAAGCTTGCAGGGGCAGCCCTCGCAGCAAACTTGAGAGACCCGAACATGGCCGATGAAGGCAACGTCCTGTCCAACGCTGGCACCGCCCCCAATGGTGCCGACAACCAGCCGGTCGCCGGCATAATTTCGCAATATGTGAAGGATCTCTCGGTCGAGAACCCGAAGGCTCCGGAAAGCTTCAACTGGCGCAGCCAGCCGGAGATGGACGTGCAGTTCAACATCGGCGCGAACAAGGTCAGCGACGAAGTCACAGAGGTCGAACTCAAGATCACCGCCACCAGCAAGACCGCCGAGGGCGTCGCCTATATCGTCGATCTGAGCTATTGCGGCCTGATCGGCATGCGCAACATGCCCGATGAGCAGATCCATGCCTTCACCTATGCTGAAGCCCCGCGCATCCTATTCCCGTTCGCCCGCCGGGTGATTGCCGATGCCGTGCGCGATGCCGGCTTTGCCCCGCTGCTGCTTGACCCGATCGACTTCAACGGCCTTTACGTGCAGCAGCTTGCACAGCGCCGCGCTGAGGAAGGCGCTGCGGCTCCGGCTTCGGCTGCCGACACACCGAGCGGCGAGGCCTGATCCTCCCCGCCAACAAGGCACCGGGAAGGGCACGGGGGCCATGAGCCTGCTCAAGAACGTCGGTACGATCGGATCGCTGACCCTGGTCAGCCGGATCGCCGGCATGGCACGCGAGATGATCTTTTCTCGCGTGCTGGGTGCCAATGCGGTGACGGACGCCTGGTTTCAGGCGTTCATCATCCCTAACGTGTTCCGCCGCCTGTTCGCCGAAGGGGCCTTCTCGGCCGCCTTCGTGCCGATGTTTTCGAAGAAGCTTCACGCCGATAGCGAGGACGGCGGCGGGCTCGATGCCGCGCGCAAGTTTTCGAGCGAAGTGCTGTCGGTGTTCGTGCCCGCGCTGCTGGCGCTGACCGCGATCTTCGAGATCGCCATGCCCGGCGTGATCTGGCTGCTTTCCGACAAGCCGATCGACCCCTCGCACTTCACCTATTCGGTCGCCTTCGCGCGGATCATGTTCCCCTATATCCTGCTGGTCAGCCTGGTGACGCTGCTCACCGGCATGCTCAATTCGGTCAGCAAGTTCATGCCCGGGGCGAGCTTCCCGATCATCCTCAACATCGTGCTAATCGGGGCATTGCTCGGGGCCGAAGCCATGACGCAGGCCGATGCGCCGGTGGAGCACCTTGGCTATATCATCGCCTGCGCGGTGCCGGTGGCGGGCGTGTTGCAACTGGCCTGGCTGGTGTACTGGGCGCGCAAGGCGAAGTTTCGCATGCGGCTTTCTCGCCCGCGCATAACGCCCGAGGTCAAGCGGCTGGCGATCATCGCCCTGCCCGCGGCAATCGGCGGCGGGGCCTACCAGATCAACACCCTGATCCAGCTCTATTTCCTCAACCAGCTTGAAGGCAGCGCGGTAAGCTGGATGAACTATGCCGACCGCCTCAACCAGCTACCGCTCGGCATTATCGGCATTGCCCTGTCGACCGCGATCCTGCCCACGCTCTCGCGCTTTATCGGCGCGGACAACCGCGAGGGTGCGGCGCGCGTCCAGTCCGATGCGATCGAGCTTGGCCTGCTGCTGACCCTGCCCGCCACCGTGGCGCTGGGCGTATGCGGTGTGCCCTTCATCACGATGATCTTCGAGGGTGGCCGCTTCGCCATGGCCGACGCGGCCGAGACCGGCGCGGTGCTCTCGATGCTGGTGCTGGGCTTGCCTGCCTATGTGCTGGTGAAGGTGCTGGTGCCCAATTTCTACGCTCGCTCCGACACCCGCACCCCGGTCTATGCGGCCTTTTTCAGCCTCGCGATCTTCGTCGCGTTCAACATCATGTTTCTGCACCGGCTGGGCGTTCAGGGCGTGGCACTGGCGAGCGCGATCGGGGCCTGGGTCAACCTCGCCTATCTCTACTCGGTGCTGGTGAAGCGCGACTACTATCGCGGCAACTGGACGCTGCTGGGCCGCATCCTGCGCCAGCTGCTCGCCGCCGGAGCCATGGGCGCGGCGCTGTTCTGGGCGCAGGACTTGCTGGCGGGCTACTACTCCGCTGGCCTGTTCGCACGGCTGTTTGCGCTGGCGGTGCTCGTCACCTGCGCAGCAGCTGTCTATTTCGGGGTGGCCTTCCTCGTCGGCGCCATCGACCGGGAACGCATCATGCAAATGATCGGCAAGCGTTCGCCAAGCTGACTCTTTCCTGCCCGGAAAATCCTGCTATGCCGCCCGCCATGGAAACCAACCTTCAGACCTGTATCACGGCCCGCATCGGCCGGGGAGCCTGGGCCTGGCGAGGCTGCAGCTTCGCGCGTTCTGCGCGCTGATCCTGCACGCTCGGCAGAATCAAGCCGAGCCATCTTCCTGCCAGTTTCCTAAATCGAAAGACCTAAAATCATGCGTATCGTTTCCGGTATCCAGCCCACCGGCTCGCTTCACCTCGGCAACTATCTCGGTGCCATCCGCAACTGGGTGCGGATGCAGGACGACCTCGCCTCAAGCGAGGGCAACAAGGGCCAGTGCCTTTTCTTCCTGGCTGACCTGCACGCCATCTCCATGCCGCACGATCCGGCCGCCCTGCACGCCGCCACGCTGGAGATGACCGCAGTGCTGACCGCCTGCGGCATCGATTCGTCGCGCTCGATCCTGTTCAACCAGGCGCAGGTGCCCGCCCATGCCGAGCTGCAATGGCTGCTGAACGGCACCGCGCGGATGGGCTGGCTCAACCGCATGACGCAGTGGAAGGACAAGGCGGGCAAGAACCGCGAGGGCGCCAGCGCCGCGCTGTTCACCTACCCGGTGCTGCAGGCTGCCGACGTGCTGCTCTATCAGGCGACCCACGTGCCGGTGGGCGACGACCAGCGCCAGCACCTCGAGCTGGCGCGCGACATCGCGCAGAAGTTCAACAACGACTTCGCCAGCGAAGACGCGCCGGTCTTCACCCTGCCCGATGCGATCACCCCGCCTGCCGCCGCGCGCATCATGAGCCTGCGCGATGGCTCGAAGAAGATGAGCAAGTCCGATCCTTCCGAAATGAGCCGGATCGAACTGGCCGACGATGCCGACGCCATGGCGCAGAAGATCCGCAAGGCGAAGACCGACCCCGAACCGCTGCCGAGCGAAGTGGCAGGGCTGGAAGGGCGACCCGAGGCGCTCAACCTCGTGACGATCTATTCCGCCCTCGCCGACACCACACCCGAAGCGGTGCTCTCGCAGTTCGGCGGACAAGGCTTCGGCGTGTTCAAGCCCGCACTGGCCGAGCTTCTGGTGGAGAAGCTGTCCCCTCTGCGCGATCGATTCGTCGAACTGCGGCAGGACCGCGAGATGCTCGACGCGATCCTTGCGCGCGGCGCGGCGCAGGCTCGTGAGCTGGGCATTCCCACGCTCGACGCCACCTACAAGGCGCTGGGGCTGGTGCGCGGCTAGGCAATCAAGGACGGGCGGCTCGGCAACTGGGCCGCCCGTTCATTCAAGGCTCATTCAGCCCGTCCTTGCCAGACAACGGTCTATCGTAGAAACAAGGTCTGCCTGGTGGCCCGTGGGGTCCTGTGATGCAGGCCGGAGTGAGAGACCCATGGCAAACACATCCCTTCGTCGCTTCGTAAAGCTCGCCGCCGCACCGCTGCTGGCGTTGGGGCTTTCCGCCTGCGCAACCTCGTTCAACGCCGACGTGAGCCGCTTCGAAAGCCGCTTGCCCGCACCTGACGGACAGACCTTTGCGGTCGTCGCCGAAGATCCGGAGATGGCCGGCGGTCTCGAGTTCGCGCTCTATGCCGACTATGTCGAGGCCGAAATGGCGCAGTTGGGCTACACCCAGGCCGCCAGCCCCGAGGACGCCACGCTGCTCGTCCAGTTTGACTACGGCGTCGACCAAGGCCGCGAACGCATCCGTTCGACCGGGTTCGCGCGCGATCCGTTCTACAACAGCTGGTACGGCTATTCGCGGCGCCCCGTGCTCTATCGCGGTTACGATGGCCGCCCGCGCGTGGCCTATGTGCCGAGCCGTGCCTGGGGCTACGGCTGGTACGATCCGTTCTTCGGCGGCCCCGGCTATGGCGGGGTGGACAGCTACACCGTCTATACCAGCGGCATCGACCTGAAGATCGACAACGCCCAGACTGGCGAGCGCCTGTTCGAAGGCAACGCAGAAGCGGTTTCGACCTCGAACCGGCTCCAGTATCTGGTGCCCAATCTCGTCGAGGCCATGTTCACCGACTTCCCCGGCAACTCGGGCGAAACGGTGCGCATCTCGATCAAGCCAGAGGACCAGCCGGTCAAGCGCGACTAGGCTGGGGGCTTCCCCTCGTAAGCAGATTGCGGCAAGCATGCCGACATGAATGCTTACGGGGGAGAATCATATGAAAACCTGGCTATTGGCCGTCACCTGCCTGTCGCTCGCCGCCTGCGCTAACGAAGCTGTCGAGGACGAGATGACCGAAGAAGACGCCACCGAATGGCCCGGCCTCCCCGCCGACAAGGCTGAGCAGATTGCCGCGATTGGCCCCGTTATCGATCCCCCGGCCAGCATTGCCGTGGTCGCGGGCATGGTCGAAGCCCCACCCTATGACGATGTGACGATCACCAGCGACGTGGCCTATGGTGACGACACCGCCCAGCGGCTCGACGTCTATACCGAGAACTCTGCCGACAAGATTGCTCCGCGCCCCGTGCTGGTGTTCGTCCACGGCGGCGGCTTCGTTGGCGGGAGCAAGGCGGGCGACGGGTTCTATCCGCAAAACGTGACCGCCTTTGCCGCGCGCAACGGCATGGTCGGCGTGAACATGGAATATCGCTTCGCTCCGGCAGCCCAATGGCCCGCCGGGCGCGACGATCTGGCCGCCGTGGTCCAGTGGGTGCGTGACAACATCGCCGACTATGGCGGCGATCCCGATCAGGTGGTGTTGTTCGGACATTCGGCGGGCGCCTCGCACGTGGCCGACTACGTCCAGCATGCAGATCTGCACGGCCCCGAGTTCGCCAGCGTGAAGGGCGCGCTGCTGCTATCCCCCTACTACACCGCCACCGAAGGTGAGGACCATGTCTACTACGGCAGCGACACTGCGGCGCATACGGCCGATGCCGCAATCGCGCGGCTTGGCGCGGTGCAGGTGCCGCTGATGCTCGCCTATGCTGAGCACGACCCCGAACAGTTCACGAGCTTTGCCGAGGCGGTGAAGAAGCAGCTCTGTGACGAGGGCGCGAGCGGCAATTGCCCCACGATGCTGCTCTTGAAGGGGCACAACCACATCACCGAAGGCGCCACAATCGGCTCGGTCGATCAGAGCCTGTCAGGCCCGTTCCTCGAATGGGTGCGCGGGCTGTGAAGGCGATCGGATTGTCCCGGTGATGAGCGGTATGGGATTGAAGGCTGGCCTCGCATTGCTCGCGGTGTCGACGGCCATCAATGCCGCGCCCGCTACCGCCGAGGGTCGCACGCTTGCTCCTGCGGGTGAGTGGCAGGTCGAACGGTCCGACGAATCGTGCCGACTACGGCGCGATACCGCGGTCGCATTCAGTCTCTATGCCTATGGCCCTGATGGCTATTCACTGGCCGTCCTCAACGGAGCATCACTGCCGCGCAATTCGGGCAGGGCCCGCGTGCGCGAAGTGGCTTTTGGGGTCGAAGGGGCACCGGAAGAGGTCATCGTCGTCGACAACAGCAGCGGCGGGGAAGGCATGGTGAGCTTTCACCTGCTGGGGGCCAATCCGGCGCTCAGCTATTTCCGCGGATGGGAGGTGCTCGGCGGCTTTGAGACGAGTCAGCCGGCGGTCCCTCAGCCGAGCGATATGTCGGTCCTGAGGATCGGCGGCGGCGAGATGGAACCGATAACCCTCCTGTTGGGTGACATGGCAGAGCCTATGGCAGACCTAGACGACTGCAAAGCCGCGCTGACGGAAAGCTGGGGCTATGATGAGGATATGCTGGGACAGGTCGCAGAACCCCCGGTGCTGGAAAATCGCGCCAACATAATCAACAAGATGAAGATGCCCGAAGCGGCGGTGATGAATCATGTAACCATGATCGCGCAGATGCGCGTCGCGGTGGACGAGAATGGCGCGGCAAGCGATTGCACCGTGCAATATCCCAGTCTCTCAACGCGGGCGCAGCGAGGTCTGTGCGGCCCGCTCCTGCAAGGCCAGCCCTTCGCCCCGGCACGCAACGCATTGGGCCAGGCCGTGCCCGGCCTCTTCCGAATGCAATATACCTATTTCATCTTCAATTGATCGGCCCGCTCTAGCGCAGCGGGGCGTAATCGGTGCCGGTGGGCGGTTGGGGCTTGTCCGAAACACCGGTTGAGCCGAAGCCGCCCTCGCCGCGCACGGTTTCGTCCAGCTCATCCACCTCTTCCCACCACGCCAGCGTGACCGGCGCCAGCACCAGCTGCGCGATACGGTCGCCGCGCTGGATCGAGAAGTTGTCGTCGCTCAGGTTCACGAGGATCACCTTCACCTCACCGCGATAGTCGCTGTCGACCGTGCCCGGCGTGTTCGGAACCATGATCCCGTGCTTCAGCGCCAGCCCCGAACGCGGGCGGACCTGAATCTCAAACCCTTCAGGAATCGCCATCGCGAACCCGGTTGCAACCGCGTGGCGCATGCCGGGGCGCAGGATCACGTTCTCGGCGGCGAGCACGTCCATCCCCGCTGCGCCTGCCGTGGCATAGCGTGGCAGGTCCAGCCCGTGCCCATGCGGCAAACGGCGGATACGGACGGGAACAGTGTCAGACATTGGCGTTCAGCTTCTCGGCAATCTTGGTGACAAGGCGGGTGGCGACGTCCTGTTTGCTCATCGGCTTCCATTCCTCGGCCTTGCCTTCGAGGATGAGGTGCACCTGATTGTCTTCGCCGCCCATGACATCGCCCGATACATCATTGGCGACGATCCAGTCGACTCCCTTCGCCTTACGCTTCTTGCGCGCGTTCGCGATCACGTTCTCGGTCTCGGCCGCAAAGCCGATCAGGAGATCGGGCCGCTGCGGGCTGGCCGCAATCGTGGCAAGGATATCGGGGTTCTCGGTGAGGATCAGCGCAGGCGGGGCTGAAGAGCGCTTCTTCAGCTTTTCGTCGCGATAGTCGCGCGGGCGCCAGTCGGCCACCGCTGCCACCATCACCGCGGCATCGGCAGGCAGCGCGGCCTTGACCGCCTTGGCCATGTCTTCCGCGCTCTCGACATCGATCCGGTCGACCCCGAGCGGGGTGCGCAGGTTTACAGGGCCTGACACCAGCGTAACCCGCGCCCCCGCAGCAGCAGCCGCGGCGGCAATGGCATAGCCCTGCTTGCCGGAACTGCGGTTGGCGAGATAGCGCACCGGGTCAATCGGTTCGTGCGTCGGCCCGGCGGTGATGAGCACATGCTTGCCATAGAGCGGGCGGTGCTCGACCGGCTCCTCGAAACTGGGTTGGCCTGACAGCGGATCGAAGCTGTCGACCACGCCATCGAGCGACAGTTCGCTCGGCGCATCAAGCGCGTTGGCCGCCGGCTGATCGAGCGGACGCGTCGGCGCTGCCGCATCTTCACCCTCGAAGGGTTCCGGCGCGCTCTGGCGGGCGTTGACCTCGTGGTTGATCGCCTCGCGGTCGGTCGGCGGGGCGGCCTTGGCTATGCCCTTCTTCGCCAGCAGCGAGCCAGCGTCGGAATAGTCAGGCTCGGGCAGGTCGGGGCCTTCGGAAGGTTCGCCTTCGAGGTCCTCGAGGCCTTCCTCCCCGTCGTCGCCACGAAGCGAGCGCGGGATGATCGAGGCGAGCAGGCCCGACAGGCCGCCCGGATGATCGACGCCGAGGTTGCCGTCATCGTCTTCGTAGTCGACCCCGGCCGCGGCCGGATCGAGGCCAAGCATGTCGGCGATTTCAAGCCAGACCATCTCAGGATCCGGCAGACGACCCGGCCCGAACTCGCCGCAGGCCATCTCGCCCATATCGGGCTGCATCACACGCACCCCGCTTTCGCGCAGGGTGTAAACGTTGCGTTCGGTCGCCTCGTGCAGCCACATGCGCACGTTCATCGCGGGCACGGCCAGCACAGGTTTGTTGGTGGCAAGGATCAGCGTGGTGGCGAGATCATCGGCAATGCCGTGCGCCATCTTGGCCAGCAGGTTGGCGGTAGCCGGACAGACCACCACCAGATCGGCCTCGCGGGTGAGCTGGATATGGCCGATCTCGGCCTCGTTCTTCAGATCCCACAAGGTGGTGTGAACCTGATTGCCGGAAAGCGCGGCAAGCGCCATCGGGGTGACGAACTTGGCGCCGCTCTCGGTCAGCACGCAGGTGACATCGCCCCCACCCTTGCGGATCAGGCGCACCAGTTCGCACGCTTTGTAAGCGGCAATTCCGCCGCCGATTACCAGCAGGATGCGTGGTTCTGCCATTGCGTCTTCGTGGCCCTCCCGGCCAAATCACAGCATTTCAAACACTAGTCATCAGACCAGCAATTTTCCAGCCATGCCCGATTATGGTTAAATATGCCCTTCCACGCCTCGCGCCACCTTGCCGCGCGCTGCCGCCACCAGATCGGCTATCGCACGCGGGGCGAAAGCAAGGCCGGCGGCATAGGCCGGCAGGACCATCAAGACCCAGTAATAATTCTCGACCCGCGCGAACAGCACCATCATGAGGAAGAAGCCCGCGAACGACAGGCAGGCAAACCCCGCCCGCTTACCGCCCAGCGAGGCCCAGCCGA
>CENV01044253.1_pt1 | contig 14323 bp, 18 predicted proteins | sample 530231 | NCBI WGS metagenome assembly CENV01 (sample SAMEA2619815, study PRJEB7988) | marine metagenome | biome: marine biome (ENVO:00000447); feature: surface water layer (ENVO:00002042); material: "saline water (ENVO:00002010), including plankton (ENVO:xxxxxxxx)" | depth 5 m | reverse complement strand
CGATCGCTATACGCGGATTTACGGGTGTGACTTCGGCACGTCCAAGAAGGGCGCGGCCGAATAGAGTCGCCTGGGGCTGAATAGCCCCACATTGCCAGTGTGAACATGAGCCCCTACGGCCTGCCGGCTGCCGGGGCTTTTTGTTATGCTTTTTCAAGGATCAAGGTTGTCCAGTCCTTGCGGACAATACGGTCCTTGAGCACCATGCCCTGACGGTTATAGGCGGCGATGATGCGCTGGGCCTGGGTGTTGAGCAGGCCCGAGAGAATGATGGCGGCGCCACGATCGGCGATGCGGCCGATATGGGGGGAAAGCTCCACCAGCGGGCCAGCCAGGATATTGGCGATGATGAGATCGTAGGGCGCGTTGCCCCGGATTGTCGTGTGGTCCACGCCGGCGGCATCGACGGGGACGATCATGTGCGAAACGCCGTTGGCACGGGCGTTTTCCTGGGTGATGCGGACGGCGAGGGGGTCGATGTCGGAGGCGATGACCGGGAGCTTGCGGCGTTTGGCGACGGCGATGGCCAGAATACCGGTGCCGGTGCCGACATCGATGGGGCGCATGGGTTTCTTGCGCTTGAGGACGCGTTCGATGGCTTCAAGGCAGCCGGTGGTGGTTTGGTGGTGGCCGGTACCGAAGGCCTGGGCGGCGTCGATGCGGATGGCGATGAGACCGCGCGGCAGGGCCCCGGTTTCGTGGCTGCCATAGACATAGAAACCGCCCGCGGTAACGGGTCTCAGCCCCTCGAGCGAGTGCGACACCCAGTCGGCATTTTCATCAATTGGATCAATGGCAAAGCCGACGTCTCCGCCGAGAACTTCCTTGGCCAGAGCCTCGAACGCGGCGAGGTCGGGCGGGCTGTCGCAGGTGGCCTGAAATACCCATTCGCCTGTATCTTCATTCTCATGGGCCGAGGCGGTGAGAGCCAGATCGTCGCGGTCCATCACGGCGTCGACAAGGGCGTAGGCCTGGTCCTTTGTGAGGGGGGTTGAGATCTGATCCTGGGGCATTGGGGTCACTTTCTCTGGACTGGCGCGGGTTGTGAAACGGGCACACCGATAAGTCAACATTGGCGGTAAAAGCTATGGACTTGAGTGAAATTTCGTTCCATGTTTGTTCTAAATTGGCAAATATTTGCAACCGGTGAAATTTGCCATTGATGACCGGGTGCGCGAGTGTTGTGGAGCCGGTAAAAGTGGCGGCAGCGAGCTCGCCGAGGCCGGGGTCTGGAGGAAAGATGTATGGATTGATCGGACGGATGATCGCGACGGAGGGACGGCGCGAGGAGTTGATGGCCATTCTCAAGGCGAGCGCCGGCGGGCGCATGCCGGGGTGCCATAGCTATATCGTCGCGCGGTGCAAGGAGCATCCGGACGGGATCTGGGTGACCGAGGTGTGGGACAGTCCCGAGAGCCACACCGCGTCGCTGGAACTGACGGCGGTGCAGGATGCCATCGCCCAGGCGCGTCCGTTGATCGCGGGGTTCGACAACCGGTTCGAGACAGAGCCGGTGGGCGGTATCGGGCTTTAGACTGGTCGGAGTGCGGGCTGGAACGGTCGCCGTGCCATCGCGCCGTTGCCGCAGCACGAACCGAGAGGCCCTGTTTCTGGCGGCGCCCATGGATCCCGGCTTTCGCCGGGAAAGTGAAGGGGAGGCGGGCGCTACAGATATTTCGACCGCCCGGGCGAAAAGCGCACGCCCGGTCAAGCCGGGGGCTGGCGGTTGGCGCAATGTTGGGGCGGTAAAGGCATCAAGGGAAATGGCCGTGCGCTTTGTGGGCAGGGTGATCTGGTATATCGAGAGCAATTTCCGCAAAGGGGTTGGGCTCGATGATATCGCTGCAGCCTGTGGCGTGTCGCGGTTTCATATGTGCCGGGGCTTTGCGGCGGCGACGGGGTATCCGGTCATGGAGTATCTGCGGGGCCGGCGGCTGACCGAGGCAGCCCGGCAGCTTGCGGCGGGCGCGCCCAGCATACTCGATGTGTCGCTCGAAGCGGGATACGGGTCCCATCAAGCCTTTACCCGCGCCTTTCGCGACCGGTTCGGGTTGACGCCCGAGACGGTGCGGGAAGGAGGCGCGGTGGATCAAACCCTGCTTGTGGAGCCCATCAGAATGGACAGAGCGAACGAAACGACAATCGAGATGGCAGAACCGCGGGGCGAAAAATGCGGGCCGCTGACCATCGTCGGGCTGAGCCGACGGTACAAATATCGCGAGGTGGGCGGCATCCCCGCCCAATGGGTGCAATTCCAGCCCTTCGAGGGCACGCTGGGCGAGCAAAAAGGGCTCTGGTACGGGGTGTGTGACGGGTTCGACGAAGCCGAGGGGAGCTTTCGCTACACCTGCGGCGTTGCGGTCGAGCAGCCCGGTGAAGTGCCCGCCGAACTGGAGGTCATCAAACTGGCGGAGCGATCCTACCTCGCCTTTGCGCACAAGGGGCACATTTCGGAATTGCGGCATACGATGAATGCCATCTGGAGCCAGTATATGCCCGCAAGCTCCGACACCCCCGATGGCGATTCGCCGCTGTTCGAGCTTTACGACGAAAAGTTCGACCCCATGACCGGGCACGGCGGTCTGGAAATCTGGATTCCAATCAAGGGGTAAGGCGCAAGTTCTGAACCGATACTACCGATTGGGGACATCGAAGCCAGGACGAGGGTGGGGGAATGCGGTGGCAGTCCTCCACCGTCGCGCTTGGCGCCGGGCCCGGAACCGGTCATGACGAACAATGTATGGGAGGGCTGAGGGTTCTTGATGCGTCGCTGACGGGAGGCATGGTGGCCTTCGGGCTGCCCCCCAGTGCTGTTGTCGGTTCTGAAAAGTTGCTGTTCAGCTTGCGACGCAATTGCTGCCGCTGGAGCTACAGGACCAACTTCCTGAAAGCTGCCTTTGCAGAGCGGCTACACACCAGGAGCGGCCAAGTTATGCGGATCAATATTCGACGGATGCAAAGCCGCATCTTGACCTATCAAGATTTGACCGCGACGGTGTGCCATCCCTTCGAAGGACACTGTAAATGGCATCTTTGCGACCGAACCTCGTCAAACGCATTGAGCGCCTGCCTAAGCCCACTAACGTCGCGGGTGCGTTGCAGCCTCTGTTCGAGGCAATTAGCAACTCGATCCATTCCACTCAGGGGAAATATGCCGACACAGTCCAAGACAAAGGTCGTGTGATTGTAACGGTCGCCACCAACCGTAAAAAAGAAAGCGTTTGGGCGACAGTCGAAGATAACGGCAATGGATTAAACGAGAGCAACTGGGAAGCGTTCACGACCACCGATACGGACAATAAACTTAGTATCGGCGGAAAGGGCGTCGGTCGCCTGATGTGGCTGGACTGCTTCGACCGCATTTTGGTCAGCTCCGTCTATGACGATGGAACCGACAGAAAACGTCGTAGGAGCTTCGAATTCAAGCTGACCAACGATGAGCAGATAGCAAGTTATCAGGATCAGGCTGTCAACGATGGGTCAGATAGCTCTTTTCATGTAAAATTCGAGGGTCTTCGGGCAAACGCATATGCCGCAAAGTTCCCTGGTCGCGAAAGCTTCATCTTCCAACACCTCACGTCTCACTTCCTCCCAACTTTTCTCGGGAGTCGTAGCCCCATAGTCGAGGTGCATGTCGGCGATGAAACGCGGACATACCCCGCCGACATAGACAAGATCGTGTTTCGAAAGAATGCGCCGCTTCGTATCGAGACTTCTGAATACGGCGTGCCGATCTGAAAGGATCGCATTTCGTTCACTTCATCGCTCACGATCGCACCGTGCATTCACAGAGCATTGACGGAAAACTCGGACTCAAGACCTTCGGTTCTGAAAACAACCGCGTATTCCATGGCATCCTTACGGGAGAATATCTGGATGCGAATGTCAACCAAGAGCGCACGAAGTTCATTTTTGAGGATGCCATCCTAGAACGGATCATCAATGACGTTTGTTTCGAGACGATCGCAGGCTTCCTAAGTGAACCTTTGGCCCTGCTGAGCGGCGAGCAGCGAGAAATCATTGTCGAGATAACTGAGTCATACCCTTCGGTTGCCTTTGGCAACACCGAGGAATTACAGAAGAAGTTGCCGTCCGGCGAACTGAACGGTGATGCGATCTATGGCCATTTGTCTCGAGAGCGTTTTCGACGCGATCAGCGTCAAGCCGAAAAAATCCGCTCGGTGTTGGCCCGTCTGAAGGACGGATCGGCTACCGCGGAGTCATTCACCTCCACAATCGTTGAAGCCGGCAAGGCCATTGAAGACGCAGAACAAAGGAGCCTTGCCGAGTATATTATCAGGCGGAAGGTTGTTCTCGACTTCATTGATCTGCTGCTGGAGAAGGTTCGCGACGACACCAGAGACAGCTCTTATCAGCGCGAAGACATCCTCCATTCCTTTATCTGCCCTCTCCGGATTAATACGTTAGAAGACGGGGTGACCAAGCGAGTTGCGCCCGCGGCATCGCATGACCTTTGGATCGTCGACGAGCGACTGACTTTCGCTCAATACTTTAGCTCCGACATGGAATTCAGCGCTCTATCCGAGGCATCGCAGAGCGATGAGCGCCCCGACGTGCTCATTTTCGACCATGTCCATAGCCTGCGCCAGGTTGAGGACACATCCAGGATCATGCTTGTGGAGTTTAAGCGGCCCGGCCGCAGCCAATATCCGGAAAACGAAAACCCAATTCAACAAGTTGAGCGTTACGTCAGGCGTCTCCAATCTGGAGAATTGCGGGACGTAAAAGGTCGCCCGATCAAGCTAGATAAGAGCACGGTGTTTCACTGCTTTATCGTGGCCGATATTGTCGGCAAGCTAGACGAATGGACTTACACGTGGCAGCGGACCGCCGACGGTCGTGGTCGAGTCTATCAGCCACGTGATGGCTTTCTCGGATCGATCGAACTTGTTGGATGGGATGCTTTGATGGGCGATGCAAGGGCTCGAAACCAGGCCTTCTTCGACCATGCGGGCATTAGCGGAAAGAGCTACTTCAGCGCGGTGTGAGTAAGGTGACGTTCATGTCCAGTATGTGGCGACAATCGTCAGCTTAGCCGTCCGAAACCCGCCAGTCCGGTTTCCACCCCGTTGCCGCCCCTTAACGGTCGCGCATAAGTCTTGATCTGTGCACCGGCAGACACCGACGCAAACTCAGGCATTCACAGTTACGCTCCGAGAAACTGAAAGCGGCCGTTCGTGAGAAGATGGTGCGACCGGCGGGCGGCCAGATGAGCAGCATTCAACGATCCAGCCAGGTTGCCAGCCCGTCCAGCGTCTGCAGCCCATACTCAACCGCACCGAAGCCGACGACAGCTTGGCGGCGTTCACGGCTCGGGTGAAGTTGGCGCATTGTCAAAACGGTTTTCCCGTCGGTCTGCTCATCGAAGGTGACAGTCATGTAGAAGCGCTCCGGATCGTTCGGCTCGGGGGTGCCGTAGTCCACCACGATCAGCTCGTTCGGCACGATCTTCAGGAATCGCATAAGGTTGGGAAAGCGCTGCGTTTTCCCTTCAAACACGCCCACCATGTCGAAGCGCCATTCCCCGCCCTCGCGGATATCGGCCTTCTGGCTCTCGATGGTGAGGCCAACCGGGCCATACCACTGGGCCAGCGCTTCGGGGTCCATCCACGCGGCAAAGACCTTGTGGCGCGGGTGCTTGAGCACCTTTACAAGCACGATTTCACGGTCGAGCGACCAGCTCTCAAACAGCTTTTCCATCGTCGTTCCCTTCCGCGTTGTCCAAATAGGCTTCCAGCCGGTTGAGCCGCTCGGCCCAGCGCAGGCGCTCCGCTTCCATCCAATTTGCCGCCTCCTCGAAGCGCGCCCGCTCCAGGCGGCACCAACGGCTGCGCCCGCGTTTCTCGCTCGCGATCAATCCGCAATCTTCGAGCACCTTGAGATGCTGTGCGAAGGAGGGCAGCGCCATGTCGAAGGGCTCCGCAAGGACGCTGACGGGCATCTCTCCCTCGGCCAGACGCGATATCACCGCCCGGCGCGTCGGATCGCTCAGGGCATGGAAGGCAAGATCGAGCGGGGTCGAGTGAAAGGGCATACCGCTGCGTAAATCGCCCCGCCGCGTCGGTCAAGGTAAAAAAAGGTACTTGCCTTAGTGTTTCGATGCAATTAGGAAGGTAACTACCTTAGTATTATAGGAGCACGTCCAATGGCAGTCCGTGTCGATCTCATGATCTCGCTCGATGGTTTCGCAACGACCACAGACCAAACCCCAGACAATCCGTTCGGAGAGGACTGGTCGCGCCTGACAGATGCCTATGCCGCAACGCGGACTTTCCGGGAACGCGTGCTGCACGACACCGGCGGCAATGGCACCACCGGTATCGACGATGACTATGCGAAAGACTACTTCGACAACATCGGCGCCGAAGTCATGGGAGCGGGCAAGTTCGGGCTGCATAACTTTCCCGATGATCCGAACTGGAAGGGGTGGTGGGGTGACGAGCCGCCATTCCGCTGCCCGGTCTTCGTCTTGACGCACACGTCGCGACCTTCAATCGAAATGGCTGGCGGCACCATTTTCCACTTCCTCGCCGCGAGACCGGATGATGCGCTGCAACGGGCCACGAAGGCCGCAAACGGCAAGGACGTGCGGATAGGTGGCGGACCAACCATGGTTCGCGACTATCTCAAGGCCGGACTTGTGGACCGGCTGCACGTTGCGATCGTACCAATCGTGTTAGGACGAGGCATACGCCTCTGGGACGATCTGCGTGGCTTGGAAGCTGGCTATACCGTGAAGTCGGAAACGGCCGAGAGCGGGACCATCCACCTCACATTTCAGCGCTAGATGCCAGTAGGTTCCGCAACCGAAAGCCGTCAGACAGGAAGCCACCCCATTCAAGTCACCCCGTCGGGGATCCCCGTTACCAATGGGGCGGCGCATTGGAGGCCGAGTGCTGACGGACCGGTTTCGGCGAGGAATTGGGGACAGCCGACATTCGGTATCCGACCCAGCTGCGGTCGTTGGCAGGTGAGCCGGTTTGGCCTAAAGGCTGGCAGACATTTTTACACCCCGATCCGTCAAACCCACGGCCTAAAAGCGGTCTTATTTCAAGTGCACGGCCACGTCAGTTGCACGCTGTATGACTTCACTCTGGACGAACACGATGTCTATTCCGGCCAATATTGGCGACGTCACCCTCGATCTGGCGCAGGATGCTGATCTCGCCCGGTTCCGTAAGGATCTGCAGGAGGCTTTCGCGCTGGCTGTGGTTGAAACATTTGGCTCGGTCGATAAAGGGCCCATCCCCTCTGACGCGGACGTTGCCGCGTCATTCAACGCGCCTAATGCCGTGGTGCACCGCATCCTGGAGAACGGGCGTTGGGTTGGCGGAGTGGTCCTGACGATAGACCCTAAGACGCAGAAGAACGCGCTCGACTTTTTCTATGTTCGTCGAGATGAAATCGGTCGCGGTATTGGCCGCAAGGCTTGGGGTGCGATCGAGGCGGCTTACCCCGACACGACGGTATGGACCACGCATACCCCCTATTTCGAGAAGCGGAATATCCACTTCTACGTCAACGTCTGCGGTTTCCATATCACTCAATACCATCACAGCGGCCATCCTGATCCGGACCATCCGCACGAAGGCGATCATCCTGGAGACGAGGGAATGTTCCAGTTTGAGAAGCGATTTACGGATGGATGGCGCTGATCCGATCATGGGTTGCCAGGCTTGGCCGGAGCTGGATGCCACCACTCGCTGCGGATTTTTGTAAGACTCGAGCTGATGAGGTTTGCCAGGGTCCGCGTGGCTGGAAGGAGGAAACGCAATGGCCGAGTTTGAAGTCGACATGTCCAAGGTGCTGGAGTTCGCAAATCCCGGAAGCTTTTATTCGTGGCTGGAAACGCACCACGACATCGAAGACAATGTGTGGGTCAAGATACATAAGGTGAAGTCCCGATTGCCCACCGTCACGCCGGAGCAGGCTATCGAAATGGCGCTCTGCTGGGGTTGGATCGACGGGTTGCGCAAGGGGTTTGACGATCGCAGTTTCCTCCAGCGCTATTCACGCCGCAGGCCGAACAGCAATTGGAGCGAAATCAACGCCCGCACCGTACGGCGCCTGGTCGTCTCTGGCTACATGCGCCCTGCTGGACTTGCAGCGGTGCGTCGCGGTATGGAAAGGGGAAAGTGGCCGGCGAACGTCCCTGCAATTTCGCTCAACCTGCCTGATGCGACCGCGTAACCGCAGCCCTGTATTGCAGCGGCGTTTGCCCCAGAACCTTGCGGAAGTCGGTGATAAAATGTTGCTGGCTCGAATAGCCCAGGTCGTAGGCCATGGCGGCCCAGTCAGGCACGTCCCTGCCGCGAATGCGTTCGGCGGCCGCCAATAACCTGTGACGCTGCAAGAACCATTTAAGTCCTATGCCAACATAGGTGCGGAACAGTTGCTGTAGCCAGCGTTCGCTATAGCAAAAGCTGTCGGCAACAGCGGACACGGTGGACAGGTTCTCGTCTGCTTCGATCGCCGCGATGATCGCATTGACCAGAGCGATATTCTCGTCCGGTGCCGGCTTTTTGAGCAAAAGCTGTTCTTCAAGGCGATCCATGACGTCGTCGTCGTCATTTGCAAGCAATTGCTCGATGGCTGCCCGGTCCATGCCATCGAGGAGTTCGGATAGGGGCAGCTGTTGACCCTGCAGGTTTGTCAGTTCGCCCGACCAGAATGACCTGAAGGCGCCAGGTAGAAATCTGGCACCTATTATGCGACCGCTTCCCTGGGCCTTATAAACGCGCTTGCCTCGAAACGTTCCCTGGACGCCTGACCAATCGAGGGAGAGAAAAACGTCGACATAGGGCCGATGCATGACCTCGGCCGAATGATAGACTTGTTCGGAAACGTCCCATCGAATGACCCAGAGATGATCCAGGAACGGGCGCAGGGGTTGGCAAGGCAACCGCGTGCGGAAGCGCACATGGCGATCAAATCCCGTGGGGTCCAGGCGGCCACGCGGATCATAGGTCTCTGCGGGTTTTTGAAATACGCCAGGGTCCTTGGACGACATGGTCTCTCCATCGACAACGAACCATGTGGAGCAAACCAATGGCCAGCAAACATTTTCTACGGGGCATGGCCACCGTCAACTACTTTGCCGATGACCTGACTGCAGCGCGTGAATGGTACACTGAACTTTTCGGTGTCGAGGCCTATTTCCAGATGCCGAGCCGCGAACATCCCGCCTATATCGAGTTCCGTATTGGAGACGATGCCGATGAATTCGGTATCGTCGACAGCAAATATGCTCCTGATGGCACGAAAACAGGACCGGGAGGCGCCATACTGTACTGGCACGTCGATGATATCGAAGACGCCCTGGCCCGCTTGAAGGCGCTGGGCGCCACCGAGCATGACCCGATCACAAAGCGGGGCGAATCCGGTTTTGTCACCGCATCGGTTCTAGACCCCTTTGGCAACATTTTAGGCATCATGTACAACCCGCACTTCATGGAGTTGCACTGAGCGGAGGTGCCCTCGGTGTTGCTCGCTGTCTTCTCAGCTCCGCTGCCAGTTGCACGGTGAGCATGTTCAGAGCGGCCCTGGATGCGTTGTAGCCAATCAGGCGCTCCTCGTAACAGGGCGAGGACGGATCGCCGTTGATCGAGAGCGAGCCAAGGGTTGTCGCAAGGTTGACGATGCGACCGGCCCCGGACTTGCGCAACAGAGGGAGCTGGACTGCGTCACCGCAAGCGTGCCGACGACATTGGTTTCCATGACCCGGCGTGCAGCACCGACGCCCGCAAGGGATGGCGGGCCGTCTTGCGCATCGACGATGCCTGCATTGTTGACCAGAATATCGAGCCGACCGTGCCGATCATCAATCGCCTGCGCGGCTGACGCTATCGTCTTTTCGTCATTGAGATCGATTTCGACAACTTCAACATCGAAACCGTTCGATGCCAGCGCTTGAGCCGCCTGCTGCCCGCGTGCAGCGTCGCGTGCTCCGGCGATGTCAAACGGGCAAACGTGAGCCAGCCGCGGTTTTTGAGTTGGCTTAGCCCTTGAGGCGTTCGATCAGGGGTGCGAGGTCGGCGAGGGTTTCGATCTTGGTGAAGCGGGGGAGGTTGGCCGGTTCTTCGGCCCGTTCGTAATCCCAGGTGAGGTCGTGGGGAACGTAGGTACCCCAGCCACCCGCTTGGATGGCGGGGAGGACGTCGGAGCGCAGGGAGTTTCCCACCATCATGGCGTGTTCGGGGCCATCGCCGTGACGGGCGAAGGCGGTGGAATAGGTGGCGGGGGATTTGTCGGACACGATCTCGACGGCGTTGAAAAATTCGCCCAGGCCCGACTGGGCCAGCTTGCGCTCCTGATCGAACAGATCGCCCTTTGTGATCAGCACCAGGGTGTGGCTGGCCGTGAGGGCTTCGAGGGTGTCGTGGACATGGGGGAGGGTGTTGACCGGATGGCTGAGCATTTCGCGGCCGGCGGCCACGATGCGGCCGATGATGTCGCCGGGCACCTTGCCGTCGGTGATCTCGATGGCGGTTTCGATCATCGAGAGAGTGAAGCCCTTTATGCCGAAACCATAATGGGCAAGGTTGCGCTTTTCGGCGTCGAGCAGGCGGGCGGCGAGATGTTCGGGCTCGGCATAATCGGCCAGCAGTTCGGCGAAATGGGCTTCGGTGAGCCGAAAGAAGTGCTCGTTTTCCCAAAGCGTGTCGTCGGCATCAAAGCCGATTGTGGTGAGGGTGCTCATGGGTGCTATCTGCCACGATCCGCGCGGGAACGATAGGGGTTGAGGTCGGGCGCCTCAGGCGCAGGCGATGCCGGTGGCGGCAGCCTTCTTGGCCTCGTAGAGTTCCCTGTCGGCCGCTGTGAACAATTGGAGCGGGTCCAGTTCGATGGCTCTTGACGCAAAGGCTATGCCGACCGATGCCCCGATGGGCAGTCGGTCGCCGTTCCAGGGCACGGGAGACAGAAGGCTCCGGGTGAGCCAGCGCACGTCGCGCTCGGTCTTGCTCCGTGAACCGACCGGCGGGAGCAGGACCGCAAATTCGTCGCCGCCGATGCGCGACACCAGCCGCGCCTGCGGAAATGCCCTTTTCAGGCGCTCGCCGAACGCGACGAGGCAGGCATCGCCCGCGGCGTGGCCCCAGCGGTCGTTGATCTGCTTGAAGCCGTCGAGATCGAAAAGGATGAGCGCGCCAACCCGCCCGAGCGCCGGTTCGTCATTGGGCCGTTCGAGGAAGCGCTGGAAGCGCATGCGGTTTGCGACGCCGGTGAGCGGATCGCATTCCGCCTGGGCGCGCAGGATTTCCCAGCGGGCGTGGTCCTCGGTTATGTCGAGCTTCATGCCGTAAAGGGTTTCGGCCCGGCCGTTGACGCTGCGAACGGCGGCGTTGATCCGTATCCAGCGCTCGGTGCCGTCGGGGCGCTTGATGTTTGCATCGAGGGTAAAGCTCGAGCAGGTGGCGATGGCGTGCGAGCGCTTGCGGCCAAGCAATCCGCGCGAGGCTTCGGTGTACATTTCCACCGCGATCTGACGCTCAGGAGGGTGTTCGCCTGAGAGGCCGAACATATCGAAGACCCCGCCGGTCCAGCTCAGCCGGTCATCTGCGAGGTTGCACGAGAAGGCGCCCATGGGAACGATCGATGCGGCCTGATCGTAAAGGCCCAGCGCATCGGTCTGGTGATTGCCTGTGACGGCCGGAGCGGAGGTCGCTTGCAGGAGTATATTTTTCATCGATGCCGTTCTCGGCCGCTCCCCAAATTTTCCCCACCTTGGCATCGGCGAGTAAATGTTGCGTTTAACGATGCGCCCGACGATCCCGTTTCACCAAGAGACGCAAAAAAAGCCCGCCCCGGGCAGGGGCAGGCTCACTTGATGGCAGATCTGGGGGAGGATTATCCGTCGAGCTTGCGTTTGAGGAGCTTGATGCGGTTGGTCGCTTCGAGGCTGGTGAGGTCATCGTCATAGGCGTCGGGCTCCTCGGCGCGCTGGGCGAGGCAGAGCAGTTCGGCGGCCTGAGAGGCGGTCATGGGGCCCTCACCGGAATCGTAATCTTCGTGATCGTTGATGCGGTAGGCATCGGGGTTCGCTGTGGCGATGCCGGGGTGAAGGTCTGACATTGGGGACTCCGCTGGGCTGAAGTGTATGCAGACAAAACACTTTGCTGGGCCCGGCGGTTCCGCGTGTTGATCGATGTCAAAGAGAAATCTTGTTGCTGCCGCAATTGGGCCGGCTTCAGCCCAGTTTGACGGCGGTGCCCGAGATCGAGACCATGAGCATGCCACCGCGTTCGCCGACCACTTCGTAATCGAGATCGACGCCGATCACGGCGTCTGCGCCGAGGGCGCGCGCTTCTTGTTCAAGCTCGGCCATCGCCTCGGTGCGGGCGCTGCGCATGGCGTTTTCATACGAGCCGGCGCGGCCACCAACGATGTCGCGGATGCCGGCGAACAGATCGCGGAAAATGTTGGCGCCGATGATGACTTCGCCGACGACGAGGCCGAGATACTCACGGACGGGGCGGCCTTCTATGGTGTTGGTGGTCGTGATGATCATGAGGGTTCCTCAGTCTGGTATCAGGAAGAACTCGAGTTTATCCGCCCTACCTTGTCGTCATCTTCCATTCTAGCTTGGAACCATGCCCATACCCAGTTGGGCGACCAACCATTGGCATTCAGGGGATCGAACGGAAACACGATAAAGCTGTCTTCGTCCATCAGGTGTTTGCGCAGAAGTCCGCTTAACGGACCAACTTCCCATTCAGTCCACAAGAACCAAGTTTGTGCGTTATAGCGAACCCAGTCTCCTGCTGTCCCCAGAATCCCATCGATCAGTGGGGGATGCATGGGAGTCACCACCCATCTTACATTTATGCTGTAGAATTTTTTAGTCATGTTCAGCCGCCTTGCTTAATAGTTGCTTTGGTGCGGCGGTGTTGGCGGACGGATTGGAGCTGCCAATTGCTATTGTAATGGCTCCATGGTCCTTGGCTTCCATCTCTTGGGCACGGTATTGTACCGCTTCAGTGCCTTCGAGGACTGCGAGCCCCGGATGCTTGAAAGCAAAAATATATGCCAAAGCTAATGCAGTTGCTGGAAGCGCAAGCAAAGCGATAAGTAGCCAGAGCTGGAATGTTTCATTTGGTGCGATGCCGAATGCTACCAACAATGTAATCTCAATCATCACCGCAAATGTGAGTGTTCTCCCGAGCACGCCGGGGCCCCATTTGATCTTGCTTACGTCTGGAAACGAAGAAAATGACATAGTTCCTTAGATTACCCCCGCTTCACGAAACTATCGAGCACCTTCTTCGGCCCGGCTTTCTCGAAATCGATCGACAGCTTGTTGCCTTCGGCGGCGGTGACGGTGCCGTAGCCGAATTTGAGGTGGAAGACGCGTTCGCCGACGCCGTAGGCGGCCGAGGGGCCCGAGGAGCGGGCGACGAGGTCGCCGTCTATGGTGACGGGGCCGGGGCCTTTGCGGGCCGATTGCTGGCGCTGGGCGCGTTGCCAGCCGGGGGTTTCATAGACGCTTTCGAAGGGGTCGCGGTTATCGAACCGGGTCGTGGCGCGGCCGCCATAGGTGTAGCCGCCGTAGGAGGACCCGGTGTCGGTGACTTCGACGACCTGGGCGGGGAGTTCGTCGAGAAAGCGCGAGGGGATGGCGGATTGCCAGAGGCCGTGGATGCGGCGGTTCTGGGCAAGGGAAATGCGGCAGCGCTTTCGGGCGCGGGTGATGCCGACATAGGCCAGGCGCCGTTCTTCCTCGAGGCCGGCGAGGCCGGATTCATCGAGGGCGCGCTGGTGGGGAAACAGACCCTCTTCCCAGCCGGGGAGAAAGACGGTGTTGAATTCGAGGCCCTTGGCCGAGTGCAGGGTCATGATCGAAACCGCATCGCCGCCTTCGCCGGAATCGCGGTCCATGACCAGCGCGATGTGTTCGAGGAAACCGCCAAGGTTTTCGAACTCTTCCATGGAGCGGATGAGTTCTTTCAAGTTTTCCAGCCGTCCGGGGGCGTCGGCGGATTTGTCGTTCTGCCACATGGCGGTGTAGCCGGATTCATCGAGAATCTGTTCGGCCAGTTCGTGATGGGGGATGGTGCGCAAGCGGTCGGCCCAATCGTCGATCTGGCGGACCAGCTCGCGGAAGGTCGAGCGCTGTTTGGGCTTTAATTCTTCGGTTTCGGTCAACTCGCGGATGGCGGCGAGGAGGGGAATTTGGGCGGCGCGGGCGGTGTCGTGGACGATCTGCAGGGTGGCGTCGCCGAGGCCGCGCTTGGGGGTGTTGACGATGCGTTCGAGGGCAAGATCGTCGGCGGGCTGGGCGACGATGCGCAGATAGGCCAGCGCG
>CENV01020897.1_pt1 | contig 14396 bp, 13 predicted proteins | sample 530231 | NCBI WGS metagenome assembly CENV01 (sample SAMEA2619815, study PRJEB7988) | marine metagenome | biome: marine biome (ENVO:00000447); feature: surface water layer (ENVO:00002042); material: "saline water (ENVO:00002010), including plankton (ENVO:xxxxxxxx)" | depth 5 m | reverse complement strand
CCCCCCCCCCGCACAGATCCGTACGTGCGGAACTATCGCATACGGCTCCTGCCTCAGGTTCGTGACGTGAAGCGTTCCTCCGGATAGGGATGTGCAGGTCTGGCTGCACTGCTTGAGGGCTTGCCGCCATAGGGGGCAGACAGTTGCCCGAAAACCGTCAAGGCGGAGCAGGTTGCCCGGCACCGCGTGGTAGTTGAAATAGCCGCCAACCACCCGATTGAGCCACTGCCCTTGAGCCCGGACGGGCTCATGACGCGTCGACGTTGGAGTTCGTCCCGGATAGCCAGCAGCGTCGCACGCATCCGCTTCTTCGCCGTCAGTCGCAGCACTTGGAAGTCGCCGTTTCTTTTGGTGCTACAGCAGTGCGTGAACCCCAGGAAGTCAAAAGTCTCCGGTTTGCCCAAGGTCGCGCTGGGCCAGCATCTTATTTTTGAAGCGCGTTGAGGGGCGGCGAGGACCCTTCCTGTCGTATCCGCCACCGATCCTCAGCACTCAAGTCGCGCGCTTGCCATTCTATTTCATAGAGGCCGGCGGTCGAGTGCAGCGCCTGCTGGCCAACTGGTTTTTGTTCGCCACATGCAGGTCGTAGAACTTGCGCCGGGCGTGGGCCATGCAGCCGATTTCGGTGATGCCTTGCTCGAAGCTGGCCTTGTAGCCGGCGAAATCATCACAGACCAGCTTGCCGTCCCAGGAACCGAGGAAGTGGCGTGCGTGTTCGCCGGCACGGCTCGGGCTGAAGTCGTAAACCACCGCCTTTAGGTCGGCAAAGGGTGTGGTGCAGTAGGCCCAGACGTAAGCCCGATGGGTTTTCTTCTCGCCCGGGGCCAGCATTTGTACGGGGGTTTCGTCGGCGTGGATTACGCCTTGCGCCAGTACCGCTTCGCGCAAGGCGTCGACCAATGGCTGGAGCTGCACGCCGGTTTGTCCGACCCACTGTGCCAATGTCGAGCGCGCGATAGCCAGACCCGCACGGCCAAAGATCTTCTCTTGCCGGTACAGCGGCAGATGGTCGGCGTATTTGGCCACCATGACATGAGCCAGCAGGCCGGCAGTGGGGATGCCTTTGTCGATCACCTGGGCCGGTACGGGTGCCTGGATCAGCGTCTCGCACTGGTTGCAGACCCACTTGCCTCGGATGTGACGTTCTACCGTGAAGGTGCCCGGGGTGTAGTCGAGCTTTTCGCTGACGTCCTCGCCGATCCGCTTGAGCTGGCAGCCACAGGCACACTGGGTGTTGTCCGGCTCATGATGGATCAGGGTTCGTGGAAACTGGGCTGGCAGCGGCGCACGCTTGGGCTGCTGGCGGGGTTGGGCGGTGACGGGCGCCGGATGCAGCGCCTTGAGCTCGGCCTCGATGGCTGCGATGTCCGTATCGATCAGCTCATCGAGCAGGCTGATCTGGTCGGGGCTCAGCTGCTCGCTGCGCTTGGCGAACTTGTACCGCTTGAGCAGTGCGATTTCGTGGGTGAGTTGCTCGATCACTGCTTGATCGCGGTGGATCTTTTTGCCCATCGTGTCGACTTGCGACAGCAACTGCGCGGCCAAGGCGCGCAGCTGTTCAGGTGTCAACTCGTTGAGATCGGGTGCGCAAGTCATGCCGCTGATTGTCGCAAAAGCAGCTAATCAGAGGCGATTGAGCGATGGGCTAATGGCAGGCGCTACAGCACCGTGATCGATCCGCCCGAGCCCATCCGCTGCCAAGGCAAGCCAAGTACCAAGTAACGCCACCTTAAGTGACCGGAACTCTGATCGCAGGCGTTTTCTGGGGCGCTTTAAGCTTACAAAAAATTAATCATGCGTCTCCCTTCTGCATGCCATAGTTAAGGACAATGGCAAGTCGCTTGATTAGCCAGACCATGCGCGAGCTTCTAAGATCGATCAACGCTGGCAACACCAACCTTACGGCTGGTTTCGGCTTGGCTCCTTAGTTTGATTGGAACCTACACATGCAACGTAAAACCTCTAGGCGAACCTTTGTTAAAGGCTTGACTGCCGCAGGCCTCCTTGGCGGTCTTGGCTTGTGGCGAGCTCCGGTCTGGGCAGTGACTAGCCCAGGCCAGCCCAGCGTACTAAGTGGCACGGAGTTCGATCTGCTGATTGGGGAGACGCCGGTCAATATCACCGGCGCGGCCCGGACAGCGATGACTATCAATGGGACCATCCCAGGGCCGCTTCTACGTTGGCGTGAAGGGGATACCGTCACGCTGCGCGTCAGGAATAAGCTGAGCGAAGATACATCGATTCACTGGCACGGCATGATCCTGCCGGCCAACATGGATGGCGTGCCTGGATTGAGCTTCCACGGCATCGCTCCCGATGGCATGTATGTCTACAAGTTTCAGGTTAAACAAAACGGTACTTATTGGTACCACAGTCATTCAGGCCTACAAGAGCAGGTTGGTGTCTATGGCCCGTTGGTCATTGATGCTAAGGATCCCGAACCGTTCAGCTATGACCGCGACTATGTCGTCATGCTGACCGATTGGACCGATGAGGATCCCGCTCGAATCCTTTCTAAGCTCAAGAAGCAGTCAGATTATTACAACTTCCACAAGCGCACCGTCGGAGACTTCATTAACGACGTGAGCGAAGACGGCTGGGCCGCTACGATTGCGAATCGGAAAATGTGGGCTCAGATGAAGATGAGTCCCACCGACCTCGCCGACGTAAGCGGTTACACCTATACCTATCTAATGAACGGCCAAGCACCAGACGGGAACTGGACCGGTATCTTTAAGCCCGGCGAGAAGCTTCGCCTGCGGTTCATCAATGGCTCGGCCATGAGCTATTTCGATGTCCGCATTCCAGGGCTGAAGATGACTGTAGTCGCAGCCGATGGCCAATACGTCAACCCAGTTAGCGTCGACGAATTCCGCATTGCCGTGGCAGAAACCTACGATGTGATTGTCGAGCCTGCGACCGAGGAGGCTTACACGATCTTCGCCCAATCGATGGATCGCACAGGATACGCCCGTGGCACGCTAGCGGTTGCCGAAGGGCTGAGCGCTCCTGTTCCAGAAACCGATCCTCGACCACTAATCACCATGGACGACATGGGGATGGATCACGGCAGCATGGGCGGTATGGCGGGCATGGACCATGGCGGCGACATGGGCGCGATGGACCATAGCAACATGTCCGGCATGAACCACGGTGACATGCAAGGGATGGGCGACATGGGCGCAATGGCCGGCATGGATCACAGCAAAATGGGTGGGATGTCCGGGATGGACCACTCTGGAATGGCTGGGATGAGCGCAGGTATGCAATCGCACCCGCCCTCAGAGTCCAATAACCCACTGGTGGACATGCAGACCATGAGCCCAACTCATAGGCTGAACGATCCCGGTATTGGCTTACGAGACAACGGCCGCCGAGTCCTGACCTATAGCGACTTGAGAAGCACTTTCCCCGATCCGGACGGCCGTGAGCCCAGTCGGACGATCGAACTCCATCTCACCGGCCACATGGAGAAGTTCTCCTGGTCATTTGACGGTATAGAGTTCTCTGATTCGGAGCCCCTGCGGCTCAAATATGGCGAGCGGGTACGCATCACTTTGGTCAACGACACCATGATGACCCATCCGATTCATCTGCATGGTATGTGGAGCGATCTTGAGGATGAGAATGGAAAGTTCATGGTTCGCAAGCACACGATCGACATGCCTCCAGGTTCGAAGCGCAGCTACCGCGTGACAGCCGATGCACTCGGGCGTTGGGCTTATCACTGTCACCTACTGCTTCACATGGAAATGGGCATGTTTCGTGAAGTCCGAGTGGACGAGTAAGAGGAACTTTATATGGGAAATTTTATGAAGCGTAAAACTCTTATCGGCAGCGCGTTAATGTTCAGTCTGCTGGGCGTAATGAATATATCAGCTGCGTTTGCAGAGCAAACGCATGATCAGCACAAGCAACCATCGGCTTCGTCGCAAAATTCAGGCAACAAGCCGGCATCTCAGACACAAGGCTCCTCTAACTCAGAAATGGACCACGGCGACATGGGTCATGGCTCGATGGACCATGGTGAAATGGACCATGGCAAGATGGATCATGACCCGAAGGCTACTGGTACTGAGGTGGATTCGCACCATGACCACTAGATCTTCTCGCTTTGCTCTTATTGCGCTCGGAGTTTCGTTGAGCGCAGCGGCTGGACGGATAGCCAACGCCGCCGAGATGATGGATCACTCGATGCATCAAACCCCTCCTATTCCGGCAGCTCAAGCCCCTGCATCTTCTGCCAAGCCCGCGGCAATGAATCATGGCTCCGGTGGGCAAATGGACCATTCTGCAATGGGTCATGGTGCGATGGACCATAGCAAGATGAACCATGGCCAAATGAAGCATGACGATACGCTCGAAATGCCCGGCATGGTTCATCCCTCGTTCATTCCAGTATTGACCGATGCGGATAGAGAAGCGGCTTTCCCTGGTCTTCAAGGTCATACGGTCGATGACAAGTATCTGGCCTGGTTCCTTCTGCTAGATCAACTTGAGTACCAGGACGCAAATGAAGGTAGCACCCTCAGTTGGGAAGCTACTGCCTGGGTTGGTGGCGATATCAATCGGTTCTGGTTTCGCTCGGATGGTGAGCGAACGAATGGCGTTACTGAAGACGCGGAAATTGAGGCGCTTTACGGGCGTGCAATCAGTCCCTGGTGGGATGTAGTAGCAGGTGTTCGCCAGGACTTTAAGCCCGAGTCGCCGCAGACGTGGGCGGCTTTAGGCCTTCAGGGGCTGGCTCTGTATGGATTCGAAGCGGAAGCCACCGCCTTTGTTGGTGAAGGTGGGCAGACAGCAGCACGCTTAGAAGGCGAATACGACATCCTTCTAACGAACAGGCTCATCCTCCAACCGACTGCCGAGTTCAATTTCTATGGCAAGGACGACCCAGCGCGCGGAGTAGGCGCTGGTCTTGCAAACACAGAGGTGGGGCTACGCCTCCGATACGAAATTGTTCGTGAGTTCGCACCGTACATCGGCGTCACCTGGAACCGGGCATACGGCAATACCGCTGATATGGCGAGAGATGAAGGCGAAGATGCAGATGAGGCGCGGTTCGTTGCTGGCATCAGGCTTTGGTTTTAAGGACTTTCAATGAAACGAATAATTATTAGCTTCGTTACCTTCTGCGCACTAGGCCTGTTGATATTGGCCGGTGTTGTTTTTACAGGACTGATTAATGTTGCCGCGGATGATCCTCATACGGAAGCCGTATACGCTTTCCTGGAAACTGCTCGCAATCGCTCGATTGAGGTTCGCTCCGAAGACATAGTCGTGCCATCTCTCGACGATGAAGACCAAATCCGCGCCGGGGCGGGGAACTACGACTCGATGTGTGTGGGTTGTCACTTGGCGCCAGGCATGGCTGAGACCGAGCTAAGCAATGGCCTTTATCCCGCTCCACCCAGCCTGGCTGAAGCGGGGCTATACGGTGACCCAGCAAAAACATTTTGGGTCATCAAGCATGGCATCAAGGCCACTGGGATGCCTGCGTGGGGTAAAAGCATGGCTGATCCGTACATCTGGGGAATGGTGGCTTTTCTGCAGAAGCTTCCTGAGCTAGATGAAGGAGCGTATCGAGCACTCGTTGCGTCTAGTAGTGGTCATCAACATGGTGGTGGGGAAACCCCAGCTGGGCACGGTGAGCAACACGGTGAGATGGCCTCGGACGACCACCATCAGGGCGACAGTAGCAGCTCGGATCACCATGGCCCTAGCAGCTCGGGTGGTGCTGCCGGCCAATCAAGCACCGGTCATCATGGTAATGACGCAAGCGACGATCATCACGCGTCAGCGCCGCCCCAGGTGGCCCAGCCAAGCACTGACCATGACCGTGCCGATGCGGAGGACAGATCTCCGACAACAAGCGATGTCCACGCAGACGGGAAGCACCACAAGCACTAACTGCACGGCCTACGCTGTTCTGAGCGAAGCTCTAGATACGCGGCACCAGGAGGGGCGATCCAGGCAATACCAGCTGTCGACGCAACGGTACCCTTACCAACGCTTCCGTTCCAAATGTTGCCTCGTGAGACGTGTCACTTCACTCAGTGAGCGGCTTGGCTCTGGATCCTTATGGACGGCTCCCTGTCGTCATTACAGGGGGCTGATCTCATCTCGTTATCCACCTAAAGAGAGGTTAACGAGGCAGTCGGGCTAACAAGCAGCTGACACTCTGGCGGCTCTCACTTGCAGACCTTCCGAATAAATATCCGTCACCAGGCGAACCTTACAGCATTGTAATTAAGTTGGTCGAACCGGGCGCGACAAGGGCATGTCGTATTTTCTGTGGTTGCTAAGACGCTGATGCGACAATTCAGCGAGTAGGCCACCGTCGAATACAACTATCGAAACCTGGAGAACGCAATGACAAATTCAATGTTCACTTCCTGCATCCAAGCTTGTTCGAACTGTGCCCTGGTGTGCGAAATGTGCGCCGCTGCTTGCCTACGCGAGGATGACGTGAAAATGATGGCTCGATGCATCGAGCTTGACCGTGACTGCGCGGACATCTGCGCGTTGGCCGCCACCCTGATGAGCCGTGAAAGTGAGTACGCAAAAGAGTTCTGCTCCCTTTGTGCAAAGATCTGCCGGGCATGTGGTGAGGAATGCGCGAAACATCAGATGGATCACTGCCAAGAGTGTGCAAAGGCGTGCATGAACTGCGCTGAGGAATGTGAGCGTATGGTTGCGTAACACCCATAACTCAATGCTCTGGCACAACCACGCTGGTGGTGCCAGAGCCGGAAAGTCAGAATCAAAAGCAGACTGCCTAGTATCGAAAAAACGCACACGCTACCGTCAATAGCCAAGAGCGAGTCATCCGCTCAAACGTCTACCAGTAGTAAAGAAAGCCCAGGGCCCGTTGTTATCGCATTCGCTGTTCTCTTCTCTCTCTGAGCGAATCGCGGCGGAAATCTCGCACCGCTGGCAAACTGAAAAAGCACCGCCTGCATTAACGACGACAGCTTCAATCTACGAGCCAATACCATCCGGCAGCGGTGTGTATGGTGGCGTACGTGCACTTAGGCGTGGGATGTAGCTACCTGAACGCAATCGATATAACGGGGCGGCGATAAGTCCAATGAGAAACACTCAGACGATGCTTGCTCTCGCTCATCACTCATCTCCCATTGGACTCTGAACACTATAACTGATCGCACCGGCGGCACTTTGGTAGCATCCCTCACCCCTCGTCCTATCTCTGTCCCGTGTGCAACCGTACTGGCAATAAGCCGCCTACAGCTTTCATGACCAACAGCAGTCACCTTTGCGCTTGTTACTGCCGGAATCATAAAGCCCTTGTTGGTTGGAAGTGGATGCAGGTTCGAAAGTGGCACGAGTCGGGGTACTGGCAGCCGCCGCAGTTCATGTCATTTTCGTCATCTGCGCCTGATCCAATATCATGCCACCAGGCTTGTCTTTGCCTTGCGTGCTATTGCTATGTTGATGATACTCATTGGCAATTACAGAGTAGCCGGTGCGGTGGCGATGACAATGCCTGCAATGAACCTTTCATGACAACCTCATCAGGTTCTACTGGTACCGGGTTGAAGAGTTTTAATTGTTGGAATCCAGGCCGGTGTGTTGTGCATATAGGTGCGGTATTCGTCGCCGAATTCTGCGAGCGCCATTTGTTCTTCGCGCTTGGCCAGTCGCACATACACCACCACTAATATCGGGAACATCACCAACGTGGGGATAGTCGGCCACTGCAGTAAAAAGCCGAACATGATCATGATAAAAGCGAGATATTGCGGGTGACGGCAGCGGGCATACCAGCCAGTGGCGGCCAGTGATCGGCTCTGTTGGGCCTTGTGCAGTACTGCCCACGCTGAGGCGAGCATAAAAAACCCCAGGACGATGACAAGGTTGCTAGCAATATGCAGCGGGTCCCAGTGAGCGTTACCCTCGAAACCTAAAAGGGTATGCCACAGATGACCGTTTTCATGGGAAAGGAAATCCACCCCCGGATATTTTTCAGTCAGCCAGCCCGACAGAAAATAGATGCTCAGTGGAAAGCCATACATTTCGGTGAACAGCGCAACCACAAATGCGGAAAATGCGCCCAGGCTGCGCCAATCGGTATTACTTTTCGGCTTGGTAAAACTGAACGCAAAAAAAATGAAAATAATTGAATTTAAGATGACTAACGTCCAGAGACCATAAGCGGATTCATTGTGCATATCCTAGCCCCTTCTGTGTTGATGGTGGTCAGTCTGATGTTTGCCCGCTTCCAGCCCACGTTGATAGGCGGCACGCCTGACATCACTGGCATCACCGGACATGGTCTCTGACGTTTCTGCACCGCCCTGCGCCCTCCTGCCATGTCCACCGTGCATAAAGATATGCATCAGCGGGCACAGCAAAATGATTAGAATCGGCAAAAATGCAAATACATGTTGGCGATGCTCCACCAGCAGAAAATAACTGACTGCCCCGATCAGACCCAACGCAGCTAGCCCTTTAGGCGACCACCAGAAAGAACTTTTTTCGTTACTCATATCCTGTCTCCACGCTGAAAGAAAATTCCGGCCTGCCGCCTGCTTTATTTCACGTGCAAGGCACCACGGTACATTTGCATCTGGCAATGAAAGGCATAGTCACCGGCCTTCAGCGCTGGCAGAGCAACTTGTATGGGTTTGTTCAGGGGGAGGGTTTCGCTGATATCCAAGCCAGGCCACAACACCACCTCGGAACAAGGCGATGCATCCTTGCGCAAAAAGGTAAGGTTGACCGGAGTATTGGCCGGCACTTGAATATTGGCCGGCGTATAGCCGCCGTTTTCCACGACGACCAGCAAACCCTGCTCGTTTAGGGCAACTTCCTGCGGCTTATACAGCCAGAACCACCAGACGATCAGGGCAATCAGGGCCAGTCCCGCAATATTGATCAGCCACATGGTTTATATCCCTCGCGCTATGACAGTTAATGTTCCTGCGCCTTGAACAGGCGCAGGCGATTGGCATTGGTTACTACGGTAACGGAGGAAAATGCCATAGCAGCGCCAGCAATGACGGGGTTCATCAGCACGCCTAGCACCGGGAACAAGACACCGGCAGCTACCGGCACGCCAGCAACATTGTAGATAAAGGCGCCAAACAGGTTTTGCTTGATATTGCGCAGGGTAGCCTTGCTCACTGCAATGGCATCAGCCAGACCGTGCAGCGACCCGCGCATCAGGGTGATATCCGCGCTTTCAATCGCCACATCGGTACCCGTGCCGATGGCAAAGCCCACGTTGGCCAGCGCCAACGCCGGTGCATCGTTGATACCGTCACCGGTCATGCCGACAATTTCATTTTGCATCTGCAGTTCGGCCACCTTGTTGGCCTTGTCTGCAGGCTGAACTTCGGCAAAGAACTCGCTAATACCCACCTTTTCCGCCACGGCTTTGGCGGTGGCGCGGTTGTCGCCAGTGAGCATGACCACGCGAATGCCATTCTTCTGCAGACGCTTGATGGCCGCAATAGAATCCTCCTTGATGGGGTCGGCCACCGCGATGATGGCGGCAAGCCGCCCGTCCACCGCAAAATACATAGGCGTTTTGGCTTCACTGGCTAGATGCTGGGCCGTTTCGATGAACTCACCGACATCGATACCGCGCTCACGCATCAGTTTTTCATTGCCGAACAGCAACGCCTGGCCGACGGCCAGTGCTTCCACACCTTGACCGGCAATGGCATTGAATGACTCGACCTTGTCGAGGGTTAAATTCCGCTCCTTGGCCGATTCAACAATGGCCAATGCCAGTGGATGTTCTGATCCGGACTCCAGGCTGGCTGCCAGTTGCAGTACCTGGTCCTGTTTGAAGCCGGTCTGGGTCACAATGTCGGTAACCTTGGGCGAGCCCAAGGTGATGGTGCCGGTTTTATCCAAAATCATGGCGCTAATCTTGGAAGCGGTTTGCAACGCCTCACCGTTGCGGATCAGGACACCCGCCTCAGCCGCTTTACCCACTCCCACCATAACCGACATTGGCGTAGCCAGGCCGAGTGCGCAGGGGCAGGCAATAATCAACACAGTCGTGGCCGAGACGATGGCAAAAGCAATGGCCGGTTCTGGCCCGAAATTCAGCCAGGTTAGCGCGCTCAGCACTGCGATGATCATCACAACCGGCACAAAATATGCTGAGATTGCATCAGCCAGGCGCCCGATGGGCGGCTTGGAGTTTTGCGCACGCTTGACCATGTCGATGATCTGCGCCAGTGCCGTGTCTTTGCCCACGCGGGTGGCCTTGAAGACCAGCGTGCCGGTTTTGTTAAGGGTTCCGGCCGCCAACTTGTCGCCAGTGGATTTTTCCACCGGCATAGGTTCGCCGGTGAGCATGGATTCATCCACGGCGGTGTGACCTTCCCGCACCTCTCCGTCCACCGGAATCTTTTCACCGGGGCGTACGCGCACCAAATCGTTGAGCAACACCTGTTCGATCGCAATATCCAATTCTTCGCCGTCGCGAATCACCCGTGCGGTTTTCGCTTGCAAGCCGATCAGGCGTTTGACAGCTTCGCTGGTGCGTCCGCGCGCTTTCAGCTCCAGCGCCAGCCCCAGATCAATCAGACCGATGATGATGGCAGTGGCTTCGAAGTAGACATGCCGCGCCATCAGAGGCACTGCGTCCGGTGCGAAAACCACCACCATGGAGTAGAGCCATGCCGTGCCGGTGCCCAAGGCAATCAGGGTGTCCATGTTGGCGGAGTGATTTTTAAAGGACTGCCAGGAACCCACGTAAAAGTGACGACCCGACACGATCATCACGGCCAGGGTCAGCAGCCCCACCACCAGCCAGACAATACGCTCGACAGTAGTAGTCACCGTCATCTCGCCCACCACCAAGCTGTAGATCATCAGCGGCACACCCAGTGCCAGCGCGACCCAGGTTTGCCGCATCAGTTTTTGGTAATAGGCCAAATCGGCTTGTTCTTTTTCATCGAGCGCATCGCTTAGCGACTCACCGGCCATGGGTCTGGCGTTGTAGCCGGCCTGCTCCACCGCTTTCACCAACAACTCGGTAGCCGCTCTGCCCTGTACCTGCACCGTGCGGTTGGCGAAGTTCATTTCCGCCGTTTGCACGCCAGGCACGGCCATGAGCGCTTTTTCTATTTTGCCCACACAGCTGGCGCAGCCCGTACCTTCAATAATCAGGGTTTGATCGGTCGCCGTATTGCTGCTCACTTGGTTACCGGTAGGTGGCAGAGGGCCGTGATTGCGGGAAGCAGTGGGACTATGATTCATGGTTGAGTCCTTATTACCGAAGTCAGAATTAATACCGCCGAGGCGCCTGCAAGCTGAGCTTGGGCTTTACGAGGTAAAGTCTTCAATCAGATGGCAGAGGCTGTTGCCGCTGGGCAGCCGGTCTGGCTTACTGCCCCACTCGTTGAGTGCAGTGAGCATGCGCTTGCGCAGTTTTTGCATATCGTCAAACCGTTGCGTGGTTTGCTGCAGGCGCAGGGCAAACAGGTGGCGCACCGTGGGGCAGGCGCTTTTGCCTCCGTCGGCCTCATTTAGTATTCTGCGCAACATCGGCCACAGAAAAACCTAGTCGCCGTGCACTTAAAATGAAGCGAAGACGTTGCTCATCGCGTTCACGATATATCTTATAACCATTGGTTTGATCTTTTCCGGGCACTACAAACCCGGCACGGGTGTAGTAGCGAATGCTGTCGGCGCTAATTCCGAGCTTTTTAGCCAACTCGTTAACCCGCATCGTCGTCTCCTCACTGAATATTGCGATGCAAACACGGTGGACCATCTCAGCAGCCTGCACTTGATGCAGATCAACCTGCCGCGCCTAACCTAGGATTAGTTCTATTGTCTTGTACACCTGTGTGTAACACACAGGTCAAGCGACCACCCTGTGTAATAGGCACCTTGAGTACGAAATAGAGGCGGCTGCTGACTATGCTCCGGGCGAAATCCGCTCTCAACCAGGCACTCATGGCTCCAGCTTAGGCAACTCTTCCTTACAGAGGGCTTAGGCCAAGATTTCATTTCTGTAAGCGTCAGATAGAGGCGATCGACTCGCCCACACTTTAAGGCATTGACGTCGCAGCTGGCTGCTGAGCCTGCGTGATGAACATCTTAGCGGCCCCATCGAGAAACGGCCGTCCCAGTCTGTTCATAAGTAAGCGTCTAGCTAATTCACCTTGCGTATCTGTATCACAGGCTGCACGGGTAGCTGTATCACACGCTGAACGCCCGCCGTGTATCACATCGTGAACGCCTAAAAATCAGTGCGAGACTATTACGGGTAGGCTGTTTGGGGTGATACACCGCTGTGGTTACATGCCTGCTTCAGGCTGTATCCACTGATGCGGCAGCAGTTGACTGATTTCGCTTGCCCGCTGCGTTGGTAGCCGCATGAGCACGCCCTTCAGGTAGGCGTACGGATCGTGACCGTTGAGGCGTGCTGACTGGATCAGGCTCATGATCGCAGCCGCCCGTTTGCCGCTGCGTAGTGAACCGGCAAACAGCCAGTTCGAGCGCCCCAATGCCCAAGGCCGAATCTGGTTCTCGACCTGATTGTTGTCGATGGGCACGGCTCCATCTTCCAGATAGCGCGTCAGCGCTAGCCAGCGTTTTAGGCTGTAATCCAGGGCTTTTGCCGTGGCTGATCCATTGGGCACCCGATCACGCTGGGCCAGCATCCAGTCATGCAGCGCATCGAGGATCGGTGAAGACTTTTCCTGGCGTATTCGCCAGCGTTCTTCATCGCTCATGTGCCGTGCTTGCCGCTCGATTTCATACAGCCCGGCAATGGAGTGCAGCGCCTGTTCGGCTAACTGGCTTTTGTTCGCTGAGTGCAGATCGAAAAATTTGCGCCGGGCGTGGGCCATGCAGCCAATTTCGGTGATGCCCTGCTCGAAGCTGGCCTTGTAGCCGGCGAAGTCGTCGCAGACCAGTTTGCCATTCCACTGACCCATAAAATTGCGCGCATGCTCACCTGCACGGCTTGGGCTGAAGTCATAGACCACGGCCTTCAGGTCGGCGAAGGGTGTGGTGCAGTATGCCCAGACGTAAGCCCGGTGGGTTTTCTTCTCGCCAGGGGCCAGCATTTGCACGGGGGTTTCGTCGGCATGGATCACGCCTTGCGCCAGTACCGCCTCGCGCAGGGCATCGACCAATGGTTGGAGCTGTACGCCGGTTTGTCCGACCCACTGCGCCAATGTCGAACGCGCGATAGCCAGACCCGCACGGCCAAAGATCTTCTCTTGCCGGTACAGCGGCAGATGATCGGCGTATTTGGCCACCATGACATGAGCCAGCAAGCCGGCAGTCGGGATGCCCTTGTCGATCACCTGGGCTGGTACCGGCGCCTGGATCAATGTTTCGCACTGGCGACAGGCCCACTTGCCACGCACATGCTGTTCGACGGTGAACACGCCAGGCGTGTAATCCAGCTTTTCGCTGATGTCTTCGCCGATGCGTTGCAGCGGGCAGCCGCAGGCGCATTGAGTGTTCGGCGGCTCGTGACGGATCACAGTACGCGGAAACTGGGCTGGCAGCGGTGCGCGCTTGGGCTGTTGGCGGGGTTCAGCCGGAGCCGCCGGAGGATTGAGGGTTTTCAACTCCGCCTCGATAGCGGCAATGTCCGTGTCGAGCAAATCATCCAGCAGGCTGCCCTGGTCAGGGCTTAGTTGCTCGCTACGCTTGGCGAACTTGTGTCGCTTGAACCAGGCGATTTCATGGGTGAGCTGCTCGATGACGGTTTGATCGCGGTCGATCTTCTTGCCCATCGTTTCAACCGTCTTACCCAGCGTGTCGACTTGCGACAGCAACTGCGCAGCGAGTGCGCGCAGTTGCTCAGGTGTCAGTTGGTTGAGATTGGGCAAGGAAGTCATGCCGCTGATTGTGCCAGAGCAGGCGATCAGCGCAGATAAAGCGATGGGCTAATGGCCGGCGCTACAGCACTGTGATCGCACCGGCTGCACCAACCCGCTGCCAGGGTAAACCGAGCACCAAAGCCTGAAGCTGCTCGCTCTCGAGCTCGACCTCCGAGCCATGACGGATGCCTGGCCAGTGAAACTTGCCCTGATCTAAACGCCGCGCGGCCAGCCAGATCCCTACACCGTCATGCACCAACACTTTCATGCGGTTGGCGCGGCGGTTGGCGAACAGATAAGCACAGTGTGGCTTGGCCGCACCGAATACCGCCACTACACGGGCCAATGCGGTTTCGGTGCCGGCGCGCATGTCCATCGGCTCGGTGGCCAGCCAGATGCGATCGATGCGAATCATGCGAGCAGCCCGCGCAGCAAGCGTGTACAGCCTTCGCCGTCCTGCACCGGCCAGTGCACCGACAGACTGCCGGCGTGGTAGGGGATTTCGATTCGTATCGTTAGCTCTTCAGAGCTGGCCTGCTCTGAAGGCAGGATGCCGAGCGGCACCGG
>CENV01076123.1_pt1 | contig 14418 bp, 13 predicted proteins | sample 530231 | NCBI WGS metagenome assembly CENV01 (sample SAMEA2619815, study PRJEB7988) | marine metagenome | biome: marine biome (ENVO:00000447); feature: surface water layer (ENVO:00002042); material: "saline water (ENVO:00002010), including plankton (ENVO:xxxxxxxx)" | depth 5 m | reverse complement strand
CGATCTGAAAGCATGCTGGCGGCCGCCTGCGGCGGCGCGCCAGATCACTCAGTGATGATGCCCTGGCGCAGCACCGCCGGCAGCCGGGGCATCTACCTCGATGCTCACCTCGGTGGTGATCTCGCCGCCGTCCTCGAATTGCAGCGTCACCGGGAAGCTCTCCCCAGCCACCAGCGGCTGCTTGAGCCCGAACAGCATCACGTGATTGCCACCCGGCTTGAACTCCACCTTGCCAGCTGCTGGCACGTCGACCGCCTCGACCTGCTGCATCTTCATCATGTCGCCCTGATGCACATGGGTGTGCAGCTCGGTCTTTTCGGCACGTGAGGTCTGCGCCCCGATCAGGCGCTGTGGCTGCTGACCACGATTTTCCAGTATGAAGTACACCGCGCCAGTCGGAGCGCTGGGCGGCATCGCCCGCGACCACGCCTGGCTGACAGCCAGCTCGCTGGTGGCTGCTTGTGTCGAAGCCTGATGGTCGTGGTGGTGCTCCTGCGCAAGGGCAGGCAAGCAGAGTGCCGCAAAAGTACCAGCGGCCAGTAAGCGAAGCAGCATGAGAGAACTCCCGTTCTGTTGAGATGCGCCATATTACGCCGCTGGCCCTGCAGCGGTACGTCTGGGTAGTCGACTTATCGGTCGGCCATGGCCTGCGTGCCGCGCGATGGAGAGGAGGGTGCAGCAATTTGCCACAGGTATGTTTGTGACACTATATTGCGTCGCCTGCACTTGCAGCCATCGAGGATTTCTGTCGCACCTGATTTTTCTGCGCGAAGCGTTTATCAAGCGCGGCTGATCGGCTTCCTGCACCAAGTGATTGCTCCGCCCCTGGTGCTCGGTCATGATCGGCGGCCACTCAAACAAGCTCGGTACTCCCGGCCATCAGAAGTCGGGGCAAACCGATCAATACACTTCTTTTTCACGCCCCGACGGTTTTTGGGGCATACGAGCCTGTCGTTTCTTGCAAAGCGCAGGACGCGTCATGTGTTTATACGGACATGATTTATATGAGTTCTGGAAAGTTCGGATTTCTTCCCACCTGCCTGTCTGTCATCGCCCTTGCAGCTATTTTCACTACCGCCTGGTGGCTTCATCCTGAACGAGCGGTTTCCGGGTTCGCTGTAGCCGATTCTCATGCTCTGCCGCTCGCCAGCAAGGGGCCGTTTTACAGCACCCGCTTCGCATCCTCCGATCTCGACGAGTTTGTCCATGCCTCCTCGGTGACCTCCTTGCCGGATGGTGGCCTGATGGCCGTATGGTTTGCCGGTTCACGCGAAGGGGCTGCGGATGTTCAGGTGCGCGGCGCGCGATTCGACGCGATTGCGGCGGAGTGGGGCGAGGAACTGGTCCTGGCAACTCGCGAGTCGACCCAGAAGGCGACCCAGAAGCACATACGCAAGCTCGGCAATCCGGTCATTGCGCTGGCTCCCGACAACAGGCTGTGGCTGTTCTATGTGTCGGTATCGATCGGTGGCTGGGCTGGAAGCGCCATCAACGCCATGTATTCGGATGATCTGGGAAAAACCTGGTCGACTCCCAGGCAGCTGATCACCACCCCCTTCTTGAACATCAGCACACTGGTGCGTAATGCCCCGGTATTCCATCAGGACGGCACCATAGGACTGCCCGTCTACCACGAGTTCCTCGGCAAGTTCGCCGAGTATCTGTACATCAGCCCGAACGGCGAGGTGATTGGTAAAAGTCGAATCAGCAAAGGCAACGATTCACTGCAACCAACAGTGGTGCCGATGGACGAGCAACACGCCGTTGCCATGCTGCGCTATGCAGGCTCCAGCCATCATCGCGTGCTTGCCAGCCGCACCGCAGATGCCGGCAGAACCTGGAGCAAGCCTTATCCGATCGACCCGGCCAACCCCAATTCGGCGCTCGCAGCGGTGGCCACGCCCAATCATGGCCTGCTGGTTGCCCTGAATGATCTGGAGGACGGGCGTTTCCGGCTTCGCCTGATGGAAACCGACTCCAGCCTCGATCTCTGGAAGCCGGTGATTGACCTGGACGAATCGCCTGACCCGGAGGGCAACCCGTTCACCCCGGAGGTATATCGGGAAATCATCGGCGACAAGTTTCGCCTTTCCAGCGGGCCGCGGCGGCTATCGCTGGTGGACGAGTTTCTGACAAACCTGGATAAGCGCGTCTGCAAGACCCATGGCTGCGATTTCGAGTACGAGTATCCCTACTTCATCAGGAGCGCCGACGGTCTCTACCACCTGGTCTATTCCTGGAACAATACCTTCATCAAACACGTCAGCTTCAATGATGCCTGGCTACTGGAGCAGCTCTGATGCCTGAACTCTGGCAAGCGCATCTGACCTTCGGGTTACTCGCTTTCATCGTCACGCCTGGATTTGGCCTCGGCCGAGGGTTTCAATGGCTTCGCCTTCTCCTCCTGCTAGGGATCAGCTTCATTCCCGTGGACGGTCTGTCATTGGCCGCCTACATGCGCAGCTTCACTGATGATGTGGCCATCACGACGCTGGTGGCGCTGGCATTTTTCGCGGCAGTGCGCTTGGGACTGATGGCGATGCCGCCGCAGAACGCGCGCGTGCAATTGTTGATCGCGATGGCGGGGCTGGCGCTTTTTCTCTACCCGGCAACGATGGGCCTGTCCTATCTGGACCCCTATCAACTCGGTTACGCCCCCCGCCCGCTGATCGCGGTGGTGGGCGTGCTTGCCCTGGGATTGCTGCTGCTCAAGAACTGGCTGGGCGCTTCCATGCTCGGCCTTGCCACCTTGGCGTTCAGCCTGGGGATCAAGCCGTCGCCCAATTACTGGGACTATCTGCTAGACCCCTTCATCGCCTTGTTCAGCTGCGGGGCGTTGCTCGTCTATGCCTGCAAGGCACTCGTGCGCAAGCCAATGCCCGCGTGACGAAAATTACTCCAGCCGACCTGTGATGGCTCGGCTGCGCTATTTGACGATTCGATAGATTCGAGGTTGGGACAATGGGTTGGCTTCAGTCGCGGCGCCTGCATTACTGGTTCGGTGCAGTCGGGATTCTGTTCATTGCGCTCGCAGCATTGCGCGGGATTTTCTTCGTCGGTTTCTCCGGGCTGGAGCCCAGCGCGCTCGGCACGGTCGATGCCGTACCCGAAACGCTCGGGATCGGCCTGCGCTTCGACCTTCGCCTGGCGATCCTGTTGATGTTGCCGATCGCGCTGTTGGCGTGGCTGCCGGTCTGGAACCTGACCCGCTCCCGCGTCCTTCGCTGGGTGGCGCGGCTCTATCTGGCTCTGGCGCTTGGTGCAGTGCTGCTGGTCTACATAATCGATTTTGGCCACTACGCCTATCTCGGGGTGCGCATCAATGCCACCGTCTTGCGCTTTCTGGAGGACGCGCAGATCTCCACCGATATGGTCTGGCAAACCTATCCAGTGGTCTGGATCACCCTTGGCTGGGCGGCGGCAACCGCTCTGGTCTGGTGGCTGCTGCTGCGCTTCGAGCGGGTCACACTGGATCGCCCGGCAAAGCGAATCAGCCGGCTTTCACTGATCTGGGGTAGTGCGCTGATGGTGGTGGCTGTCTTCGTCGCCATCCTCGGGCGTTTCGACAATATCAACCTGGAAAACCCCGTGCCGCTGCGCTGGAGTGATGCTTTTTTCTCGGGCGACAACCAGATCGCAGCCCTTGGCCTGAATCCGGTGATCTTCCTCTACGACACGCTGAAGGTGCCCAATCAGCCGTATGACCGGGAACAGGTCGAGGCCCATTACGATGTCGTCAGCCATTACCTAGGCGTCGACCAGCCTGATGCGAAAACGCTTAATTTCAGCCGGGAGCAGGGCGTTCAACCCTATGCGATTGACGGAAAGCGGCCGAATGTCGTCTTCGTCATGCTCGAATCCCTGGGCACCACCGCAGTGGGCGCCTACGGCAACCCGCTCAACCCAACTCCCAATATCGACCGGCTGGCCAAGCAGAGCTGGCTCTTCAAGAACTTCTACGTTCCCGTGACCGGCACCGCGAAGACCGTGTGGGCGAGCATATCCGGCGTACCAGACGTTTCCCGTCAGGAAACCGCGACGCGCAATCCGCTGATCACTCGGCAACACAGCCTCGTCAACGCGCTGCAGGGCTACGACAAGTACTACATGATTGGCGGCAATTCCGGTTGGGCCAATATGAATGCCCTGATCCGCCAGAGCATCGACGACATCCAGCTATATGAAGAGCGCCACTGGAACTCTCCGATGGTGGATGTGTGGGGAATCTCCGATCTGGACCTGTTCAAGGAAAGTGACCGGCTGCTGCGAGAGCAGGGGGAGGGCAAGCCCTTCTTTGCCTATATCCAGACGGCGGGCAACCATCGTCCGTTCACCATACCCAAGCAGAACGACGGCTTCGAAGCCCTCGATCTGCCTTTGGAAAAGGTGCAGGGCGCCGGTTCCCGCAGCGTGGCGCAGTACAACGCGGTCCGCCTCCTGGATTTCAACATCGGCCGCCTGATGGAGATTGCGAAGGAAGGCGGCTGGTACGACAACACCATCTTCGTCATGTTTGGCGACCACAACACGCGCATCGCCCAGATTCCGCACATGCTGCCGGCATACGAAAAGCTGGGGCTCGAGAGCAATAATGTTCCGTTGTTGATCCATGCGCCCAAGCTGCTGGAGCCACGAGTGATCGAGGAGGCCGTGGGTCTGGCCGATCTGCTACCGACCGTACTGGGCATGGCCGGCATGGAGTTTCGCAACGGTGCAATGGGACGCGACATCCAGCAGCCGGCTCCTGAGGGAGAGCGCGTGGTTCCACTCGTGCTCCGCGAAGGCACGTTCCCGCTGATTGGTGGCGTGACCAAGGACTTTCTTCTGCAGATGCAGCACGACGGCAGCCAGCCGACCCTGCACGAAATTGCATCACCGGAGCCTCTGGTCGACGTAGCCGACCGGTATCCCGAGGAATTCCAGCGACTTGTCGCCCTGACACGGGGACTGCACGAGGCATCGCGCCTGATGCTCTATCAGAACGTCAGGAAGGACTGAGTTCCAGGGCGGTGACTGCCTATCCGCGAGCTGTCTGACACAGCGCGCGGCTGGGCAGATCGGGCGAACATGAGCATGAAGTTACAGCGCCAGGCTCAATAGAGAATCATCAGCCAGGTGACCGCTACCATCACCAGCGACAGCAGTTGCGCCGCGCTGCCCATGTCCTTGGCGTTCTTGGAAAGCGGGTGCAGTTCGAGCGAGATTCGGTCGATTGCTGCCTCTATCGCCGAATTGACGAGCTCGACCACCAGTGTCAACAACAGCACGATCACCAGTAACAAGCGTTCGATTCGGCTGACGTCGAGCGTGAACGCCAGTGGTATCAGGACAGCATTGAGCAGCAGCAGCTGTCTGAAGGCAGCTTCGCCGGCAATCGCAGCACGGATACCTGCAATGGAGTATCCCAGCGCTCTCAGGATTCGCCTGAGACCTGAGTGCCCCTTGAGCGATTGCGCGTTGAGTTCTTCGATGCTGCTCATGTTCGACTTCCTGGCAGAATTGTGGCGAGTATAAGCATCCCGCGGCAGAGAGCGCGTGCTGATCGTGGCTAAACGAATACCAGAGAGGGAAAGGCCCAGAAGGTGGCGTGTCGTACGTCAGCTAACTGGAGAATATAAGTCACTGGATAATCAATGGTTTACGCATCTAGCATGAGATTTTCTGTGACCGAAAACGTCAGCTATCGCGAGATTTTCATTGCGAAAATCATCTAAGTGGAGAATTTCCTGAAAGCCGTGTTAGCGACAAGCACACAGCGCCTAGCGGATGGATTTCTACCGAGCAAGCGTGGCCGCGCATTGACAACTTGTCAATACTGGCCAAATGAGGGATCGAGGTCGTTAGCCTTGCTGATACGAGACTCTAGAAGGGTTGAATTGGCTCAGTCGAGCCAGAAGTGATGTCCTGCGGGCTGCAATGACTTCAGCGGCTTGCGAAGCTATTCAGCCAAGAATCTAGCTCTTCGGTGCGCTTGTAAAGAACGCCCGCAATGGCGGCCTCGAAACAGGATTCAGTGAGGCTTGCCAATGGCCGACGAGCAGGAACCCCCGACATCTTCGACCACCGTTTTATTGAGATATGGCTACTGAGCAGTCGACTGATCTCGCCACCCTGGAAACAAAGTTCACGTTTCCAGCCCAGTGGCTTGATCAGCCCGAGGGAGCAAGCCGTAGTGATTTCTTGCTTGTTCATCCCTGTGATGGCGATGGTTTCAAGTAGCGTGCAGTGAGCAGCCTCCAGCGAAGCGAGATGCTTCGCCATCCAGGCCAACAGACTGTCAACACCCACAAAGGCACCATCAAGCAAAGCTTTCCGATCTGAATTGGGTCGGAATGGAATTTCTTTTAACAGGATGCCGGCCAGTACATGCCCCATATGGCCGCCATGCGCTGATGCGATTCGCGCAGCATGCACCATATCGATGACCTGGCCAGAAACGACTGTCTCCAGCTGCTCAACCTGTTTGGCCAATGTAACTAGATCAAAACGGGTATCCCGTATAGACCTGTGGCCGCTGAGTCCCCGGAGTGCAGATGACTCAATTAAAGGCAGTATCTCGGTTGGCTGGCACCCCAGGACTTGTGACAGCAACCGATGATCAACTAGCGCCAATGATGTTGCGTTCTCCGCAGCTGACTCCTTGACCGACTGCCTCCCCGAAAGCCAATTCAAATCCCGAAAAGGCCAGGGCAGCGCCAGTTTTTCTACCAGCGCATAAATCGGCAGGTAAACGGCGAATGCGCCAATTACAGCTGTGGGAGATCTATGTACTCGACAAGTTTCGGCCCATGACTGCATCGCCGTTGACTCATTGAGCAGGGTGTATGCCTGATCCAGAAGCTGAGGCCAAGGCGCGATTTCAGTGGGTGGCCTCTCACGAGCAGACAGATCAGTGCTCAACGGTACAAGGATGCATTGAAGGGCTAGTAGCAGATCCCGAATGAAATGGTTGAGCACATTCGAGTCGGATAAACGTGAACGAAGGTCTGAAGCATACGCCGGCAGCTGTACTGGCCTAGTAGAGGCTTTGAGGTCAGCCTTGCACGAAGGGCAACGGCATTCGAAAAGCTCTTCCGACCACTCAAACTGGTCATTGCAGTGCGGGCAAGCATGAATCAATTCATGACGATGCTCATAGCAATGCGTGAATGGCAACTGACCAAAATATGCTGGCATCCGTTTTTTCTTCCGAAGGCATGCCGTACAGATTCGGGGAACTCGCAGCTCAAGGTTTCGGTAAATTCGCGAGGAGTCATGTGCTGTAACTTTGGCGAGAATCTCATCTCGAACGACATAGCAACTCAGCTCTGCCGGACTCAGACCTAACCATCCTGCCAACGCAGCCTGGGTATCAGGCGATTGATGGTTTTGTGCTTTGCTGCCACCAATTCTCAGGGTAGAAAACAGCTCCTTTACAGAACTGCGCCCATTAGCCACAGCCAAGCGCAGTAGATAAGCGGAAAAATGCTCACCGGGTTCGGGGCGAAGGCGTACCGGCAGAAGTCGCAGCTTAGACATTTGCCCGCAACGCCAGGGCCCGTTCGACTTGAGGCAGGGACATCTTGAAAGGATTTTCTATCAAATCTGCGTAACTGCTGACGTCGAATGCCTCCGACAAATGAGTCATGCAGATCTGCTGATTCCCGTCAGTGCTTTCAAGCGCATGCTCAAGCACGTTCGCAATGAATCCATGGAGCCCGTTACTGGCGAGATAGAACCGTTTCAGCATCTCGTCACTGCTCAGGTTGATGCATGGAACGCCAATGGTTTTCTGATATACAGCCATGAGATTCTTCCATGCATTTGATCCTAGAGCAGGAGGCTTAAGCTGGACAGAAGCGTTAAACCTACGAATCAGCTGATCTTCACTGTGCTTACCTTTGACTGTGTCAGTCAAAATTCGATTCCCATGGGGAAGTCCGGCAAGGACAAAAGGAATTAGGCTTCGATCCATGATGCTTTTGATCATGTCAGCAGCTTCTTGCGTCCGCCGGTGGGTGTGCTCGGGGAGCACATGTTGAATTTCATCGATGATGATTAGCTGAACACCCAGTGATTTTGTCAGGCCGTAAAGGCGACTCAATAGTGACCTGGCCGTACCTTTCTGAGGCTCGGGATCGCCGCAAGCCTCAAGCAATCCGCTGAGAATGTCGTTTACAGTAACTCGGGACGGCAGTGATATGTAGAGGATTGGACGCAGGGTTCTGTCTTCCAACTCAGCATCTGGAAAGGCCTTGCGATATAAGTGAAGCAAAGTCGATTTGCCAGCTCCGCTGGCTCCAAGCAGCATCATGCTTTTTGGCTTCAGGCCGGCAGTTTTATGGCACCGACTAATCGCTTGATACGCTAGGTCGAACTGCTGATTTCGAATTGTTAGCTGCAAGAATGCTTCCGTGTGCGGCTTTCGGCGTGGAGCATTACTCGATGGTGATTGCATAGTCGTCATCCTCATCAATAATCGGTGAAACAGCACAAATGCTGTCTGCTGAGTATTCTTCGACGGGTGACTTCAGCAGTGTTTCAAGGTCGATAGGTGTCCCCGCTGAGTTAAGCGGTATGTCTGGCCCTTTACGGCGTGGCTTTTCAGGATCGCTATAACCCTCACGGATACCATCATCCCATGTGGGCGATTCATCCTTCGTCGTGCGATAAACTCGCCCCACGCGAAGTTCTGAAAATGAAAGCCCCGAGGTCTTGCCCCCTAGAATATTTGGAACCTCTAGAATCCGATTTGTAAAAGGGTCTACAACGCTAATGGCACTGGCATCGAGCGGGTCGCGGTATGCAATCACCTTGACTTCATCTTTTTTATGCGGTTTTTGGTTTCGTTGTGATCGATGATAAATTGCTTGAAGCTCGTCACTATTGAAAACCTGATAGTCACAGGTAATTCCCTTCACATGAGCAAGGTTATGCTCTTCGCGTAGCCCGCGCAGCAAGTTGTCATGCCCAATCTCATCAACCATTACCGGCGGATATTTTGTGGCGCTTTCACGCCAAACTTCGGCAGGGGTTCGGCCATTCAATCCAGAGTGCGGCTGATTGTGGTACTTGATAATGAACTCACTGAACAACTTCCTGAATTCAGAAAATGTGTGCTTCGCAGAGGACTTTATGCTGGAGTCAGACTTATATCTGTTATCCGGCTTCCCCAGATAGCCTTTTAGCCCCTGAAATAGGCCTGTACGGGTCGTGCCAATGAATCGTTCCACGATGGGTTTGCCCCAACCCATTTTGGTGCCAGTGCAATCAACTTCGACTTTCAAGTTGTCAAAAAATCGCATGGTGTCAGCAGAGATATATGCAGCTCCTTGGTCTACGACCACCCGCGCGGGTATTCCGCAATATGGATATAGCGGGTCATTCTTTCGTGAAATAGCATATCGAAGCGTATGGATTACACAGGCAGATGTCTCTCGCGGCTTGCCAACGTGAATGGCGTAACCCAGCACGACGCGCGAGTAGGCATCAACGACAAAGTAGATGCTAGGCTTTCCTATAAATTTGCCGAATTTGTTTTTTAGCCCTACATTAAAATGTGCCGTATCAAGCTCTGCACGTTGCAGAATTCTTTCGATTTCAATTTTAGAGTTGGTAGATCTAGCCTCATGCCTGGCTGCACTTTTCCCGTACCGGCACGCAATCACGCTGATGCGATCAAGCGCGCGAATACGGCGTTCAAGGGTTGAGAGAGATGGGCAAGGTGCAATGTATCCTCTGGCAGCGTATTTTGCGGAAAAAATCAAATATACGCGATGCATCGAAGGTTTCTCTTCGGTGAGATATTCCTTTTTTATGACCATGTCCATTAGGTCAAATACTTCATTAGCGATAGACGGGTTCCGGACTCTCTTACCACCAAAAAGGACTTCAGCCATGTTCTCGCTGGCAGCAATCCATTTCTTGTAAATTCTATGCAGATTGGAAATACTCGGTGGAGTGCTATCCGAGATAAGATATGAGATGCGAGCTATGACGAGTTCCCGGACGCCTTTTGCACAGGGCTTTGCCTCAAGTTTCAGCGCACTGCAATAAGCAGTCATGCGTGCAATTTCTTCATCCTGCTCTGTGCTGGTCTTTATGTAGCACGGATTGTAAGAAGGAGTCCTGAACAAATGAAGCTTCCCATCTGATCGTGCACGCTCCAGTTCCTCTGGAGTGAAGCTCTCCACCTTTCCATCTTTAAATTTTATTACGGCAAGATCGCCATCAAAGAGGCGAAGATTGCCGGTTCGCCCCTCATAGGAAAGCAAACAATCCACATATAGATTTTGCATGGCTACACCTTGATAAGGGCTGTTTGCTCGGTCAGGCGTATAGAAAAATCGAACCGAAATTCGCCATGAGCCAAAAGTGCGAATGGTGTCGTATCAGGAAATCCCAGACGCCTTAGATATTCTTTTAGCTCCGAGAAACAAATGTCTTGTGGCATTCCTTTCTTTATTTTTGCCACTTCAGGCCGATTGATAAAGACTCTCTTGTAAGGATAAAGCATATTCATGTTGAAAATTGAATCGCCCAACCGGATGTCTTCATCTGTGACAATCTCTAGGCCTGCACCACAAGCATCATTTATGTGTCGACGAATCCACGCCATTTTTTCTTGCAAGGCATCGTCGACGCGTTTAGCCATTTTAATCTCGCGGAACTGATAGCCACGGTCATCACTAAACTTGGCGAGTTGGTCTGGAGTGTATCTCGCAGGTTTTCCGTTAATTGCGGTATAGGCAAATGAAACGGGTTGCGCCTTGTAGGACTCAACCGCCTCATCAAACTCTAGGGTCAGTAGGGCATCCCTCTCCAGCAAGCTTTCACACCAGAACCTGGCCTGGTTCTTCACCGAGTAGAAATGCCGGATCGGCTTAGACCAGACACCCTTAGGTTTTTGCTTTGGTTTCAACTGCGCCACCACATGAATCAACGCGATGATGCTAATGCTATGGAATCTCGGATGCCTGTCAAGAGGAAAAATAGCATCATCGTGTTGATGTTGTTATGCCTGGCAGCTAGGATGAGTGATACGCACAAGAAGGAAGCGAGATGGTGACCCTCTCAGAAATCGCTGAAATCCGCGCAGGGCATGCGTTCCGCGGCGCTATCACGCCTGACTTTGAAGCGCACAGCCGGGTGATCCAGATCCGCGATGCTGATCAACAGAGTGGGGTGGATTGGGCAGGTTTGGAGCGCTGTACCATCACCGCTCGCAAAGAGCCGGACTGGTTACAAGCTGGAGACATCCTTTTCCAAGCACGTGGGCGCAAGAATTTCGCTGTGTGTCTGACTGAGGTGCCTTTCAGCAAGGTTGTCTGCACGCAACACTTCTTCGTTATCCGTGTACGTGACGAGCGGTTCAGTCCTGCTTTCATCGCATGGCAACTGAACCAGGTATGTGCTCAGCGTCACTTCGACCTGAACACACCAAACGTCAACACCCGGCACATCACGTTGCCGACCCTGAGTGCAACCCCTGTCGTGTTCGCTGAACGAGCAGTGCAGCAAGAGCTTCATCACCTGGTCACGCTCGCTAGAAGAGAGCAGCTTCTGTTCGAGTCTCTAATGAAAACCAGGCAGCAACAAATGGCGGCGGTCGCCAGTCAAGTCCTCGGGAAGGGAACGGTATGAGCAGGGTAGATCTCCTGGAGTCAATCACGGCCAGTCCGGACTACAGGACGCTTACAACGCACCTATTCCTTCTGATCTTGTGGAGTCCGAATGACCACGACTCGTCTGATGAGGAAGTGCCGGAATCCTTTGAAGAAGAATTCTTTTACCGTGCTGCTTGGCTAGTCGGCGAGACCTCGCCTTTGCTTGCCAATGCACTCCGCAAAAAGCTTGATATCTACAAGCTGGAGGCAGGCTCGCTAGCCGCTCACCATGAGTATTTCCGTGCGATTGCACACGGATTAGCTAAGGATGACTCGGTAAGACCAATGCTGCTGGAGATGCTCCTTCAATCGCTTGAAGCTGATGGCTCTTATGAAGGGACAAGGCCTTGCCCTGAGGAGCTAATCCAAGTGATCGCTGGCATAAGCCAGCAGTCTGGTGGGCGCTCTTACTACGACCCCCTCAGCGCGAATGGACGACTGCTTGCCGAACTCGTTTCCAACTCAAGCTCATCAGCTTGGGGGCTGGGCCAATCCTCTGCTGACGAAGATATCCTGCATGGGCTGCTACGCGCTTTCTTCCAGCACGATTCTCTGACATTCGAAAAGGCAGATGCCCTGAAGTCACCACCCAATGACGGAGTGGGGCTTCAATCTTTTGATGTGGTGGTTTCAGACCTGTCAGAAAGTGCTGACGTCTGGGCTACAGAGCTCGGTGCCGGAGATCCATTCGGGCGATTCAAATACGGTATTGCCCCGAAAGGGAAAGGGGAGTGGCCGCTCATACAGCACATGCTTGCGTGCATGCGGAAAGACCAAGGGGTGGCAATCGCTGTAGTGGATCTAGCGGCCCTGCTAAGGGCGGGCAAGGAAGCTGAAATCAGACGAGCGATCATGCAGAACAATTTGCTCGACGCTGTAGTCTATCTTCCGGCAAAGCTTTATCGCAGTGATGCGCGCTCGCTTGCGATTTTGGTCTTCAAGTCTTCGCGTCAAAGCAGTTCGGTGCTGCTCATAGATGCGAGCAAGCAGTACACATCTGAAAAGAGCCTCAACACGCTCACGGCTGAGGGTATTCAGCAGATTCAGAAACATTATTCCCGTCGTGAACCTGTTGAAGGTAATGCTGTTCTTCTGTCCATAGCTGATCTTGAAGCCACTGGCTTCGCGCTGAACCCAGGGCGATATTTCTCCGCCCGTGCTGATGAAGGACTGCATGATCTCGACGCCCTTAGCCGTGAGCATGAGTACCTCAAGCTTGAGCTTTGGCAGGTGGGGGGACAGATTGACGAATTGCTCAGTAGGCTAGCTGAGAAGGTCGCCCCATGAAAAACCAGCGCAAGATGGCCTTGCTGGCCGCTGCGATGATTGAAGACTATCCGGACGTGGTCTCTGGTTACGTCGTTGACGCACGGATCGAGTCCCTCCATCTGATGGGCAATGTGTTCAAGGCATTCGGCTATCGGAATGGCGAATCTCTGGTCAGCACAGAAATTATGCAGATCATGCTCTTTTCGCCAGATCGTTGGATGCTCAAAACTCGTGATGATGAGTTCTTCGTCATCGCATCCTTTGCACGCGGTGGTCGTCAGTCTATAGAAAACCTTGCTGAAAAATTTGAGGCAGCTCGGCTATCCCATTCGTTATGGCATGTTCATTAAGTGAAACGACTATGAGCGAGCTCGATTCATTGTCGAACCTGTTCAACGGGGACGGAGAGGTCATGACAGGTTCCCCAATGACCGACGAGCAGGCGCTCAATTTCATGCGCGACCTACGCCTGAACACCGAGTACTGCTTGGTCAGAGATTGGGTCTGGATTGACCTCATTGTCACGCCACTTCAGTTGGCAGAGCTTGAGAAAACAAGTCGAAAACCTGTGATCATCTTTGCGCATAAGGTCATCTACGACTCACAAAGGCGCTGGGACGTAGGCGACCTTGTGCGAACATCGCCGCTGCAAGAGTTCCGTGACGGCTGCCTGTTCCAGACGCTCAACTCAGTTTATGTGCTGCTCGGGGACGGTCAGAAAAAGCAGGCCGCACTGGAGACGGTTGGGCGAATAGTGTTCTGAATACCAGCCAACAGTCTCCAATCCAGGTAACGCCTGATAGCCTCAGGATACGTCGTGATTTTATTAACAAATTTGTTAATGCTTTCCTTACCAGTAACCTGCTTCGATTGATGCCTGGTCGGCTTTTTCAAGCCACGGTGGCCGCAGCTCGACGCTTGTAGCGAACCAGTGGATGGTTGTTGATCCGCTTCATCTCGAACAAGTCGATGGCAGCGAACAGATCTACCAGCCGTGGATATCCATAGTTGCGTGAGTCAAAGACAGATAACTCTCAGCTAGTGGGCCTCACAGGCTGTAGCCGCGACCCGGTGAGTCACGGCTACAGCCTTGAGCAATCAGTTCCCGCCGCTGGACGAGCGGCGGGTTGCCGGAGACTGCGTGGCAGTCGGCTTCTTCTTCGCGGCGTCGCACTGCTCTTTCAGCTTCTTCACTTCGGGATAAGCCACATCGCTGATGTACCGCTTGGTATCAGCCAATTGCTCGCATGTCTTCGGCATCGCTTTCTCGTCGTCATCATGCCCACCGGGATGGGCCATCACGAACGGCGAAGCGAGCAACGTGCGAGCCAGGGCGGCAATCAAAAATGGACGAATCTTCATTTCACTATCTCCTGGGGTGAGGCCCTGCATACAAGGCAGGGCGGGAAACTTCGGCCGCCCGTTACGCGCACGGCGCAGCAAGACGGCGGGAGTGCATAGGACGGCAAGCGCGACCCGGAGATGCACCAGACCAAGAAGGGCA